>Ga0316613_10002474_pt1 | contig 11864 bp, 9 predicted proteins | sample OWC_soil_day10_C_2_FD_207647 | JGI IMG/M metagenome (GOLD analysis project Ga0316613, IMG submission 207647) | Wetland soil microbial communities from Old Woman Creek delta, Ohio, United States - OWC_soil_day10_CT_b | ecosystem: Environmental > Terrestrial > Soil > Wetlands | place: USA: Ohio...
AAAGAGGCTTTTCTTGTGAAAAAGCCTCTTGAAAGATCCTCTTATCAGCCTTACCCTTCTTCTACATTATTCTTTCGCCGCTCCATTTTGATAATCTCAATTAAATGGCAAATTTCTTCATCATTTACATTCACAGTGAATTGTTCTTCTAGAGCATTGCTTACTTTTTTTAACACTGAATATTCAAGAGGATGCTCAGCAATAAATGCAGCTGTTTCTGGATAACTGATTCCTGCATGAGTAAGCAAGCGTTCTACCATGCAGGCAGAATGTACTAACATGCGTACCAGTCCAGAAGAAGAAAACTCCACTTGCAATTCATCTTCTAGCTTTCTAATGCAGATCATAAGAGTATCCATCACTTTACGCGGATTCACAAAAGTCAGAAATTCATCCAACATACCTGCAACCATACCACGCATCACTTCCCAATCCATGCCCCTGTCTGTGTAACGATCTGCAATATCAGAGGCCTTTAACCCTTCCGTAAGCAGACGGCGCAGTTCACTGCCAGCACCACCTTGCATGAGCTCTTCGATGGCAATATGAGGTCTATCCTCCATTTGAGGATCAATACTGCCTACACTAGCTACGATATCATAGGAATGCTGCAAAGACATCAGGCGAGTTTGCAACATTTCCTGATTGCCAGCTTCTACAGCAATTACACGAATATTAAATAACTGCCACTGATTTAATAATTTTTCTAATAAGCCCTTAATTTTGGCGGCTGCTCCTTGCCCTGTAAGGCAAGTAGTCAAAATAGCCTTATCTTTACCATTCATAAAATCAGTCGGGTTATTTGCCTGTACTACCGTTTGAACCATACTACGCGCTGTCCAAGCAGATCGATAGACAATATTGATATCATTTTTCGGTAATATGGCTTTATGTAATACATGCAGTACCATTAATGTACTTACCATTTCTACACTTTTTACCATGATACCCGTTCGATTCGTAAGAGCTTTCGCTACACCCGATAACGAGCCCATATCAACCAGCAGAATTATGCCTTTCCCTTGATCAATTTCTTTTGCCACCTGAACTGCCTTCTCAATTGCCCAATCTACATTGGCTTCCAGAGGCATATCAATTGCTTTGGCATGAGTAACTCCTAGCAGCTTATTCGCGAAATCTACCATACTGGTAGCAGTCGAATTACCATGTGTAATCACCAAAACACCAACTTTTCGCTCTTCCCTGCCTTGGCGGTCATCAAAGGTTGCCAGCATTAAAGCAATAAATCCGATTTCATCCAACGGGATCAAGATGCCCATCTGTTCACCAATGCACTGCGCCATTTTTTCTGCTACAATATATTCCTTAGGATGCTGCTCAGCCACGGATCTAACATTAGGATTTACAATAGGCAGGCCGCTGCGAATTCGCTCTACCGTAGCAGCAATATGAATGGCTAAGGCATAATATAATCTACGGCTCAGGGTTTTTCCCATTTTTTCAGCCAGGCTGCAGGCTAGGTTAAAAACACTGAGAAAATCCTGTGGCAAAACACTTTGTAAATATTCCTGAGATATTTCCAGTTGTTCAGGACCTAATCGCTGAAAATAGTTTTCAAAATCCATCTCAATGCATTGAATAATCTCTGCCTGTCCAATTCCTTGGGACTTAAGAAACTGCATGCGCTCACTAATGGTCTGATAGAAATTCTTTGGTAAGCTCCGATCTGCCTCTTCATCCAACCCTATTCCATTTGGCTGAATGAATAATTCACTGCCTAAGGTACATAAAATTTTACTAGTTTCCAGGCGGGCTTGAGGATCATAGACAATGGCTTGTTTGATCTTAGGCGGCAGCTCTTCGTAAACCAGGCGAACAGGTGCCGACTTATCTCCTCGATGCAAGAAAGCTTTTGCACATATTAGTTGCAAATCATTGCGCAGCTGCCCAATATTGCCCTGACAGCGGTATAACAATAATGCCCACAAGGCTTCTTGGCTAACAATTAGCTTCGACTGAATATGTACGGCTTCACGTGCCAGTAAAAATTTAATCAGTTCAAATCGTTCGTGTAATGGTCTCATGGCTAAATCGGGCAGCGATATGACCACAGGTATACGGCGCAAGAATGTTTTTAATAAAGCAGAATCTGGATTTTCGGTAGTAGCTGCGACTAACCTTATGGTAACATGGCGAATTTTATCAGTATCACCCATGCGGCGAAAATCTCCACGGTCTAGCAGATAAAACAGCATTTCCTGCCCTTCTGGCGGCAAGCGATGTACTTCATCTAAGAATAACATGCCGCCATCCGCTTTTTCCACTAAGCCGGCTTTATCTTTATCAGCCCCAGTAAAAGCGCCTCGTACATGACCAAAAAGCTGAGACATCAAAAGCTGAGGATTATTTGCATAGTCAGCACAGTTAAATACAATAAACTGTCCACCATGAGCAATTTTTCCCTGGCTGCAAGCAAATCTATACATATATTCAGCAAATAAGGTTTTTCCCACACCTGTAGAACCAACTAATAGCGTATCTAAACCTTTTGGGGGATATAGAGCTGAAGCCTTTGCTTGCTCGACTGCGACTTTTAAACTATCTTGGGCACCAATTAAACCATCAAAAGAATCATAATTTTGAGCATTGTCATATAAGACATTATCATTTTTCAGGCGCGTGGTATCAGATACCTCCCCCGCCCTTACTGATTGGGAAAATTCATTCGCAGCTAACTCTTCGATTTGCCGCTGGTGCCGTACCACTTCAGGAACCTTTCCCTTCAGTGCGGGATAAATACTTTCTACCCATTTCACTGTGACATAATAGGTGGATCGACTCACTACTTTTACTACCAACTTCTCCCGATGTAAGGCATTTAAATCACTGCTGACATTACTACGAGAAAACCCTGTTAAAACTGCCACTTCTTCTGCTGTAAAACCTAATGGTTTATGCTGCTGCATCATATTCTTATCTAGTTTTTTCGTGCATAATTCATCTAAAATTTCTAAAATTTTTAATTGACGTTTCATTTTTCGCTCTCCTTTAAGGGCAGCATAAGCTAGTAGTCCGCCAAGACTAAAGCTATGGGATGAATTGCGCGAGATTTTTCGTCCAGCAAGGCGGAGGAGTCGCGCATATCGGACATATGTAAGGTGACGACAACGAAGCTGGGCGGGAAATATCGCGACAAGAGCACCATGGATTTAGGCTTGGTGGACTACTAGTCATTTCTAGTACATTATAAAACGTTATAATCTGTAATACAAATTTTTTATGATTTACTACTTTTTATCCCTAGTAGAGAGGAGATAAGAAAACCCATTATATTTAAAAATTAATAAAGCATAACCAAACTACAAAGATGCATAGAGGGAAATATACACTTCTCTGTGTTCTTTGTGGATCTCTGTGCCCTCTGCGTTTAACGTTCTCCTTTGTCATTGCGAACAGAGTGAAGCAATCTCCTGGCAAGCAGGGGATTGCTTCACTACGCTCGCAACGGCCATGAAATACCTAAAAAAATAAAAGCATGGTTTTTATATACCGATGCTTTTATCGCTTTATCAGACGATCAATTTATGTTATTAGGTCTCTAACTCTACCCCGCAGTTTCTTGTCTTTGTTACTTGGACAATAATGTTGCCAGCCGAAATGTAGAGGTATCAATTGTCCGTTTATGCCCAATGGCATCGACTAAATCAATTGCAACGACTGCGCCGTTTTTCGAACCGAATAATACATTGGATATACCAGAAATCAGGGCCATCACTGCATGTTCTGCGAGTGTACTGGCTAAAATACGATCAAATACACTCGGAGATCCTCCCCGCTGTATATGCCCCAATACGGATACTCGGGTATCAAGACCAGTATCCTTAGCAATCTTCTCACCAATGGTTACAGCACTGCCTACACCTTCTGCTACAACCACAATACTATATTTTTTTCCTGTATCACGCGACTTGCTTAGTTTGGCGCACAGCTCATCTAAATTAACAGTCATTTCTGGAATCAGTATCTGCTCTGCACCACCAGCAAGCCCAGCCGTCATAGCAATCCATCCTGAGTTTCGTCCCATTACTTCAAGAACCATTACCCGTCCATGTGAAGAGGCCGTATCCCGCAGCTTATTAATCGCTTCTACGACTGTATTGATAGCAGTATCAAAGCCAATGGTATAATCCGTCCCCCAAATATCATTGTCGATCGTACCAGGTAAACCAACTACAGCAATTCCTAATTCAGATAACAATTGAGCACCTGTAAGAGATCCATCGCCACCAATAATAACTACACCTTCTATTCCTCGGCGTTTAAGATTTTCAGCAGCTTTTTGTCGTCCTTCTAACGTTTTAAAAATCTCACAACGCGCAGTTCCTAAAAAAGTTCCTCCACGATGCAGAATGTCGCCTACTGAACGAGATTCCAATTTTATCATCTTGTCTTCATACATGCCTGCATAGCCATTGTAAATTCCCCACACTTCTACCCCTTCATGGATAGCTACACGAACAACAGCACGAATCGCTGCATTCATACCTGGAGAATCGCCACCACTAGTCATGACAGCAATACGCTTTAACATCACACATTCCACCTCTTTTTTGCTACTTCTCCAGAAAGGGCGAAGACTGCTCTCCGCCCCACCTTCCTTAGAATGTATTACAACTATTATATTTCAAATTGTAAAGCTATTTCTTCTAACCTTTTCTTAATATCAGATGCAGTACGCAGACTTAATATATCATCAGCCCATTTTTGCGTCTGCTTTACGTCAAGCTGGCGTATACGATGCTTCACTACAGGAACCGCGCGCCCGTTCATGGATAGTTCTGTTAAACCAAGTCCCACTAATAAAGGAGTAGCTAGAGGATCGCCTGCCATCTCACCACACATACCTACCCATTTACCAGCTTTTTGTGCTGCTTTAGCAACATTGCCAATTAAGCGAACGACTGGCGGCTGAAAATAATCACTCAGATACGCCACATGTTCATTCATGCGATCTGCTGCCATTGTATATTGAACAAGATCATTTGTGCCAATACTAAAAAAGTCCACTTCTTCTGCCAAGATATCTGCAATCGCAGCTGCTGCCGGAACCTCAACCATAATCCCTACTGCAACATCGCTCTTATAAGGGATTCCTTCTTTTGTTAATTCTTCAGCAGCTTCTTGTAATAAAGCTTTTGCACTTAACAGTTCATCAACGGTAGCAATCATTGGAAACATAATGTGCAAGTTTCCTGCTACACTTGCGCGCAATAAAGCACGCAATTGCGTTTTAAATACATCCTGGTACACCATACATAAACGAATAGCTCGTAACCCAAGGGCCGGATTTGCTTCTGGCAATCCGCCAATAAAAGGCAGTTGCTTATCACCACCAGCATCCAGGGTACGAATGACAATCTTTTTATCAGGCATTGCTGCAAGTACGGCTTTATAAGATTCTACCTGTTCTTCTTCAGTTGGCACACTGGTTTTATCTAAGAACAAAAATTCAGTACGGAATAAGCCAACACCTTCTGCACCTGCAGCAATTACTTTTTCCATATCCCCAGGTGTACCAATATTACAAGCCAACTCGATATGATGGCCATCTAATGTCTCGCTAGGTAAATGGCCAACAGATGCTAAAAGTGCAGCTCTCTCCTGCTCTTTTTTAATACGCAAGCGATAGTCATCTAGTATATCCTCTTCAGGATTCACTAGAACCTCTCCCACATGTCCATCAACAATCACGGTATCTCCATTATTTAACTTCTCTAATGCACTGCCAATCCCTACAACAGCGGGAATGCCTGCTGCCCTAGCCAAAATGGAGCTATGAGAAGTCTTTCCTCCTAGAGCAGTGATAAATCCTGATACACAATTCAAATCAAGTGCCGCCGTATCAGAAGGCAATAAATCCTGAGCTGCTAAAATACCAGTATAGTTGACCTCGGCCGTACCACCCAGTAATATGCGTACTAAGCGTTTGCCAATATCCTTGATATCAGCTGCCCGCTCCTGCATATATTCACTATCAAGACCAGCAAACATCGCAGCAATTTCATTGGCTGCATCTTCTACTGCTGCTTCAGCGCTAGCCTGATTGTCAATATGATTTAAAACAACTTCAACAAAAGACGGATCTGTGACCATTAGCTTATGAGCAGCAAAAACTTCTGCCTGCTGTTCTCCCATATTGGCTGCTGTACGTTCTTGCAGTATCTCTAACTCTTTTTCAGCAGCCTGCTGCGCTGCATAAAAACGTTCCTTTTCAGCCGGGGTCTGTGATGCATCTACCAGGCGACAGAAATCATGTACCGCCTCTTGCATATGAGTAATTTCTCCAATAGCAATTCCTGCTGAAGCTGCGATTCCTTTTATTTTCCACATAGTATCACTCTTCCCCAAATTTGTCATCCACTAATTTTTTCAGGGCTGCACCTGCTTCAGCAGCATCTGGACCATCAATTTTGACAAGTAAAGTATCACCCTTTTTTACCCCTAATCCCATAATACTAATGATACTTTTTGCATTGCCGTTTTTTCCATCTTTAAATATTAAAATGTTGGATTTAAAGGAAGAAGCTTTTTGTGCGAACATAGCCGCTGGTCTAGCGTGTAACCCCGCCTGATTTTTAATTTGTAAATTCAATTCCATGTTTTTTACACAACCTTTCTTTTTGTTAAATATATTATTACACTACAATAGCAGTGGATACCCCTTAATTTATCTCGAGCATAAGGTCTAGCGGAGTATCATGAGGCAATATTTGAATTTGCAAATCAATGCCATGTTCATGAAGCTCTTTAAAAGCACGTTTATCAGTATCAGATATCGATACAGCTTTTGTCACCGGGGTCTTTCCTTGACCGAAACTCATCCCGCCAATATTGACCTTACTAATCTCTAAGCCATTTTCTACTAATTTCAATATAGTAGTAGGGTTGGTAACTAATAAAAGCAACTTTTCTTCTGCAAAAATATCCGTTTTCAAGCTTTCTACCCCTTGAGTCACATTTAAGATCGTAACGTTGATACCAGGAGGTGCTACGGTTTCGAGAAGCATCTTACGAATGAAGTCTAGCGCAACTTCGTCATCAATCACGACAATGCGTTCGATTGGCATGGTCTTACACCACGCCATAACAATTTGTCCATGAATGAGACGATCATCAATTCTTACTAATTCAATTCCCACCTAATCTCTTCCTTCTTACTATAGTTACTTCATGATATCGAAATTACGAATGCCATCATGGCCTCCATTTAGAGCGGCACTTGTTACATTCATCAATTTATCATTTCTGGCAGGTAATATTTCTAGCAGCATGGGCACATTTACACCTGAAACCATCTCAATCCCTGGCTGCTGCATAGCCACTATAGCCGCTGCTTGATAGGGGCTCCCTCCTAGTAAATCAACGAATATGATAGTACCTTGACCAGTGTCTACGCCTCTTACGGCTTCTCTAATGCGTAACTGCAAATCAGCTGTATTTTCTCCCATTGTAAAATCAAGAGATACAACCTGCTCCTGTTTCCCTGCAATCTGTTCTGCGGTAGTAAGCAAGGCACTTGCGAAACTTCCATGTGCAACAATTACCACACCAACCATCTTGTGCCCTCGCATATATTTTTATATTTTTATCTTCTTAATATTCTTGCAATAACCATGCCAGAACCTGTCTTATTCAAAATAGAAGTTGTACTACAGCTATTTGACAGACAATTCCTAGCTTTTCCTCATAGAATAAATTGCTTCTGTTGTTATACCAAACAATACAATCGAGCTTGTTTTATTTGTGTTTTAATCGTGTTGTAATTGTGTGTTTATTTCGATTAATATAATAATTCATACTATTTCCTTCTACATGCGCGTCTTTAAAACAGATAAAACGAATTGAACCAGAAAGTACGCTTGACGTTCTGTCATTGCGAACGGAGCGCGGCAATCTCAAATAGCAAGCTGGGTGGCAGTAGAGATTGCCACGTCAGCTGTCGCCTCCTCGCAATGACAATCGTGTCAAGTGGACATTTTGGTGTTGAGCCTTTTTAATCGATAAAACTTATATTGTATTTAATAAAAAGCCTTATCTTGAAGATAAAGCCTTTTACAGTTTTAAGGTATGCTATTTTTTATAAACTTCCCAAGCTTCTGAAACTCTCTTACGATAGGATTCCAAACGATTAGCCAGTACCTTTTCTTCTCTACGCCCAGCTTCTATGGATAAATCATATAAGCTATTATTCATAGCATATATAACTGTTTTCATCAAATCGAATATAGGATCTGGATTTGTCTCACTACTTTCCGTCTTTTCCTGCAGTTCCTTGATTAGAGTAATAGCAATGGCAACTTTTTCTTCTGGCAATTGCTGAATGAGTTCATCTAACTCAGCTTTAGAATTCATTTTATATTCTCTCCATTTCCCTTAGCTTATTCTTCTTCATTAAAAAACACTTTATAAAAGTGCATACCTTTTTCATCATCAAAGCCTCGTTCAATAAACTGCATATTGCCAGTTTCTGTCGTGGGACTTTTTACTTTAATCTCAATTTCAGTATCCAGTTTGATCATGTTTCTAAATTTCTTTTTCACACTCTTTACGGCTGGAGTGGAAATCGTAAACCCTTCTGCAGGAACAAACCCTTGATTCGTTTCATAATTTTGTTTATGCTCTATAAACTGCTCAATTAATTCCGGCTCTTTCACAACGGTTTGTACAAATTCTTCTAAATGAAATTGGTTATGTTTATCGAAATATGCCACAGCTTCGTTGACAAATACTACCTGATCTTTTTTATCAGCTTGATAGATCTCTCCATAAATATTTTCTGCAAAATCTCTGCACACCTGCAAACAATTTTCCGTATGAAAATATTCATCTTGTACATTGGTCAAGCGTAAGAAATCATCCTTCCAATATAAAGCTTGATTGTCACCTTTATTTACTGCATCCACAATGGCAACTCGATAACCATCAGCTGAATTGGCGTTAAAAATAATACATCCCTTATCCAGCTTTTTAACATTGATCCCTTTATCACTGCCAATCATAAACTCATCTGCATATTTAGTAACTTTTAAGTAGGTTTCCTTTTTCTCTGTTTTAAAAATACCAATTCCATCAGCTTTTTGATCATTGATTATACAATCTTTAAAATACGCCATATAGAATTCTCCGCCTTTAATTTGCGGATGAGAAGATTTCTCATATAGATGTTTTAGGATACTAATGGATTGTTCATAAAAAGTTTCCGGTTCTATAAAAATACTGCTTACATACATGTATAATTCATTCAAATGAATATCTGTTTCATGAAAAAATTTATACAATACTTTTTCTTTAAAGGATGATAAAAAATATTTTAGCAACAGTTCCTCTACATTGCCATCTTTCATATCATAAGAACTTGGTGAAAGAAAAACACCTTCATCCCGCAGCTTATTCCCTACTTTATGTATTACTAACTGCTCTAAACTCATACTCGAAAAATCAAACAACCTATTTCATCCTTCCTGCTACTGACAAACTTAGTATTTTATTATTGTATCATACTTTTATACATTTTTAAATCTAACAAGAAAACAGCCTAAATCTCGGGATAAGAGACTTAGACTGCTTTTGCTTATGATTCGGCAATTGTACCAAGTAGTACGACTTTTCCAGGATTCATAATGTTATTTGGATCAAAAGCTTCTTTCACTGTTCTTAGGACTTTCTTTTGTCCTTCGGTCATGTGCTTATACATAGCTGATATTCGTTTTGCACCAATACCATGCTCCCCGGATAAGTTACCTTCAAGAGCATATACAGCATCATAGATTTCAGCTAAAACTGCATCTTTCAAATCATGCCAAGCATGTTCATCACGATCTTCACGCAAAATGGTAGCATGAATGTTTCCATCGCCAGCATGACCAGCACTGGGGATTTTGCACTCAAATTTTGCTGCAATTTTTTCAATCGCATCCAGGGCTGCAGGAATGTTTGCAATTGGCACTACAATATCTTCCATGCAATACACTGGGCTCAGCATACGAAGTGCTTCCGCATAGGCTTTACGTGATTTCCAAATGCGATCTTGCGTAGAAATATTATCTGCTACGAATACTTCCAGCGCGCCATTTTCTTTACATAGCTTTCCAATGGTTTCATAATCTTCTTGTATTTGCAGTTCTGTATTGCCATCCACCTCACAGATAATGTATGCGCCTGCATCACTAAATGGCAGCTTTTTATTCAAATACAATTCCGCTGCTTTAATTGACAGACTATCCATAAATTCAACAGCAGTCGGGATAATACCAGCAGTCATAATCTTAGGTACCACTTTGATAGCAGATTGCATGTCTGGGAAAGGAACCAATAAATCTGCAACATATTGAGGCAATGGCATTAATTTCAGCCAAATTTTTGTAATAATCCCTAGCGTACCTTCTGAGCCAACCATTAAATGCACCATATCATAGAAAGTAACATCTTTTACGTTCTTACCACCATAAACAACGATTTCCCCGTCAGGCATAACTACTTCTAAACCATATACATGACGTCCTGTTACACCGTATTTAATTGCTTTGTTGCCACCAGCATTTGTTGCAACATTGCCCCCAATGAAGGAAGATTCTGCAGAACAAGGATCACCAGCATAAAAGAGATTTAACTCTTTCGCTTCTTTTTGCACTTCTCCTGTCGTTACACCAGGCTCTAAGACCATGAATAAATTTTCTTTGTCGATTTCTAGAATTTTATTCATTTTTTCTAATGATAATACCATACCACCATGGAGTGGAACAGCACCTGCTGCAAGTCCAGAACCGCCGCCTCTAGGTGTAATAGGAATCAATTCACGATTTGCCAGCTTCACAACTTCAGCAATTTGCTCAGCATTTTCCGGTTTTATAACAACTTCAGGCATTTTCTCCCAAAGTTTATCAGATGTTTCATCACGAGAGTACATTTCCATTTTTTCTTCATCTACAACTACGTTGGCTTTACCTAGAATTGCTTCTAATTGTTTAATGATGTTCTCTGTTACTTTGTTAAATTGCATTACTACCCCTACCTCCTTATGCACTCGCTTTTATTTTTTTGACTGTTTCAATCAGCATAGGCACCACTTCAAACACATCGCCTACAATACCGAAGTCGGCCACTTTGAAGATTTGTGCTTCAGGGTCTTTATTGATTGCAACAATAACATCCGAGGTCTGCATACCTGCCAAAAATTGAATTTTACCTGCTATACCCGCAGCAATAATTAGTTTAGGAGACACGGTCTTACCAGATAGACCAACCTGATGGGGATACGTAGACCAGCCAAGCTCAACTGCATCGCGAGTAGCACCCACGGCAGCTCCCATTAACTCTGCTAATTCTTCTATTAATTTGAAACCTGCGGCATTTTTCATTCCCTTGCCACCGGCAATAATGATATCTGCTTCTTCAATACTTACTGCTTGTGTAGTATCGATTATGAACTCCAGGAACTTTTCAACTGTCATTGTTGTTGCACCTGCATAATTCTTAACAATGATTTGGCCAGTTCTAGAAGTATCCACAGGAGCTTGTTTGGCAGATCTTGGGCGTACAGTTGCCATTTGTGGACGTGTATCAGGCGTCTTAATGGTAGCCATAATATTGCCGCCAATCGCTGGACGAGTTTGTAATAACAGCTTTGTATCAGGATCGATAGTAAGTTCTGTGCAGTCAGCTGTTAAACCAGTATTGGTTTTAGCTGCAACTAAAGGCATTACCGTACGACCCGTAGTTGTTGCACCAGCAATGATAACTTCTGGTTTTTCTTCATTCACTAAACGAGTAATTGCATTGCTATAAGGCTGGGTTAAGAAGTTTTTGAAAATAGGATCTTGGATAAAAAAGACTTTATCAGCACC
>Ga0316613_10002475_pt1 | contig 11860 bp, 7 predicted proteins | sample OWC_soil_day10_C_2_FD_207647 | JGI IMG/M metagenome (GOLD analysis project Ga0316613, IMG submission 207647) | Wetland soil microbial communities from Old Woman Creek delta, Ohio, United States - OWC_soil_day10_CT_b | ecosystem: Environmental > Terrestrial > Soil > Wetlands | place: USA: Ohio...
TATTTTTTGAAGGAACAAAAATGAAAAAGTCCCTGTTGATCGTTGGCCTGATGGCTCTTGCACTGACCGCATGTAAAGTTGGCGACAAGCCCGCTGAGAAGAAAGACGCTGCTCCGGCTGCCACCAAGCCTGCTGACGCTGCTAAGCCTGCTGACGCTGCTAAGCCTGCTGACGCTGCTAAGCCTGCTGACGCTGCTAAGCCTGCTGACGCTGCTAAGCCTGCTGACGCTGCCAAGCCTGCTGACGCTGCTAAGCCCGCTGCTCCGGTCGCTCCGGCTGCTCCGGCTGCAAAACCGGCTGACGCTCCGAAGAAGTAATTCTGAATCGTTAAAAAAGCCGACCTTCGGGTCGGCTTTTTTTTGGCCTTTTGCGCTCGACACATCTGGTTGGATGCCGCACAACATTACACGTCTATCCACTCAAACCCTTCCTCCTGACAGGCAATCGTTACCTCGATTCGCTCAGATCCCAATGCAGCACGAAGCGCTTTCAGCGCCAATTCAGGCTTGTTACTCTCCTGACTCAGATGCGCTCCAACGACTTTTCGCAACCGCGACTGATCCAATCCTGATAGCAAACTGGAAGCATCCGCATTGGACAGATGCCCCAACGCTCCTCTGATTCGCTCCTTCAGCGAATAGTGATACCGGGATCTTGCCAACATATCGAGGTCGTGGTTACACTCGATCATCAAGGCATCGCATAGAGTCAATTCATGAGTAAGATGAGGTGTTGCCTGCCCGACGTCCGTCAGCACTCCCAGCTTGAGGCCACCGTCAGTAATATGGAATTGCAATGGTTCCCTTGCATCATGAGGAACCGTAAATGGAGTAAACAGAAGATCCTGCACAGAGAAAGGATTTCCGTCCTGGCAGAAATTCAGCTCGACATTTTGGGTATCGTCGGCAACCGCCTGATAGGTGCCATGACTGAGCCATACTGGAACGCAATGCCGGCGGGCGAATTTGAATGCCCCGCCGACATGATCCTTGTGCTCGTGCGTGACGACAATAGCGGACAGGTCGGATGGCTGCACCCCCAAACGCGACATTCTCCGCTCGGTTTCGCGTATCCCGAAACCGCAATCGAGCATGGCGACGGTGTCCGTCGTACCGGAGGAAGCGGAGATCAAAAGGGCGTTTCCCTTGCTTCCGCTTCCAAGACTTGCAAACTTCAAGAGGGTCCCTCTACAATCAACGACAGAACGAAGCTTTCTACTTTAATTGTGCATACAGCAAGGACAGTATCTTCTCCGAAGTAGCGGATTTTTCCAGCTTGCCATCACTGCCAAGAACGGAAACCTGGCTCTTGTCACCAACCGCTTTTACCAGAATACGATAGCGCTGAGCCTTCTTATCTTTTTCTTCATTAGAGGAGAACAAACGCGAGAAAAAACCTTTCTCGGCCGATTTGCCTTTCGCATCACTATCCTGATCCACATACCGCACGTAATACAAACCTTGCGAGCGATCGCGATCTTCAACCGTGAAGCCAACCCGATCGAGGGCCAGGCCCACGCGCCGCCACAGCCTGTCGAACCCCTCATCGGCCTCCAGAGCGGTCATATCCTCGTTCTTGATCAGTTTCGCCTTGGCCTGCTGCTCAGGTACCATCATGACCTTATCTTTCGCACGCTCTTTTTCGGCGCCAAGCCGAACCATCAGGCGCGAAAGAAACTCGGCTTCCAGCTCAGGGTCGGAAGGACGTGCCGTCCAAACCGTTCTGTCCTTCTCGGTGCCAACCAGTTCTTCCTGAGCTCCGCGGTGGCTGATATAGATCTCGGTCGACCCATCTGCAGCTCTTTCGAGACGAGTACGAAATTTATCCCTCTCCCCGGTCGAGTACAGGGAATCCAGCACCTTGCCAAGCGACCGACGGATAAAATCCTGCGGAATCTTGGCACGATTCTCGGCCCAGTCCGTTTCCATCACCCCTGTTTCCGGAGAATCGATATTGAGGAGAAAACCCGATTCCTGCCAGAAATCCTTGATTTCTGGCCAGAGTACCTGAGGCGATCTGTTCACGACCAGCCAGCGCTGCGTGCCTGAACGTTCGATCCGGATAGCGGGCAACTGCTTGGGAGCAACCTCGACCGTATTCGGCGTAGACTGCTGCTTCACCTGATTCGAGTTGTAACCGGACGCGGTAATGGTTCCAGAAGCCATTTCCGGAATCGTATAACGACTGTCACGCTGAAGTTGAGTCAGGTCTGGCGGGATTTCCAGCTTGTTGACGTTGCTCTTGCTAACAGCACTCTTGTAATCGACCCGATCCGCGTCCATCAGCGAATTCATCGAATTACAGCCCATAATGCCGGTCACCATCAACATGCCAAGGAGCTTGGCTGCGGTCTTGATATGCTGGTTCATGAAAATCTTCCTGCCTTTTCTTTGCTGGCTTGATCTTTGCGTACTTTTATTCAGGCTTGCTTGTTAAGCCGCTCTCACTGCATTATGCCTGATTCGAGTAAAGCTTTCCGCACGTCATCATGGAAAGACTCAGCCAGAGGCACAAGCGGTAATCGCATTCCGGCCGAAATCAGCCCCATTTCATGCATGGCCCATTTCACCGGAACCGGATTCGGCTCGACAAAGAGTTTTTGCGCCAGCGGGAAAAGCATGTCGTTGAGCTGCCTTGCACGCGGTATGTCATTGTTCATGGCCGCCTCACACATCAGATGCATGCTCCTCGGCGCGACATTCGCAACGACGGAAATATTTCCTTTTGCTCCACAGAACATCAGCGCCATCGCCGTCGGATCATCCCCGGAATAGACCGAGAAGGAGGAAGAAACGCGACGAATCAGGTCGCACCCGCGACCGATGTTTCCGGTGGCATCCTTGACGCCGATAATGGATGGGATCTGCGAAAGACGCAGGATCGTTTCATTCGAGATATCGGCGACTGTGCGGCCAGGAACGTTGTAGAGGATGACGGGAAGGTCAACGGCTTCCGCGATTTTCCGGAAATGCTGGTACATCCCTTCCTGGGTCGGCCGGTTGTAATAAGGCACGACCTGAAGCGAGGCATCCGCCCCGATCTTCCTGGCGTATTCCGTGAGTTCGATAGCCTCGCTGGTGGAATTGCCCCCGGTTCCTGCAATGATAGGAATCCGCTTGTTGGTGTGCTCGACGGCCACCTTGATCAGCTCGCAATGCTCCTCGACGGAAACCGTGGGAGACTCGCCCGTCGTTCCGACAATGACGATGGCGTCGGTTCCTTCGGCAACGTGCCAGTCGATCAGCTTGCGCAGGCAAGGGATGTCGAGACTGCCGTCAGGATGCATGGGGGTGACGATTGCAACAATGCTGCCCTTGATCATGATGTTCTGCATGAGTAAAAAAGAAAATTCGATTGTAGCGGATACGAAGATGAAATGGAGCAATAAAAGAGCGAATATTGCTCCGGCTCCATAAATTGCGCTACTTTTTACGAAAAATTACGCCAGGCATTTACCAAGCAATCATGTGCAAATCCTGCGCATGCTGGCAGCCTCAGAATAAAAAACGGCAGAGATGCGACCTCTGCCGTTTTCATCTGAAGACAGCCCTGCGCGGACCTCTTCTGATAGGGAATCTCAGCGAATGTGAATCAAGGCAAGACCGAGGCCCCCATCAGGTACTCGTCCACAGCTCGTGCGCATTGACGTCCTTCGCGGATGGCCCAAACAACCAGGGATTGTCCGCGCCGCATGTCACCGGCGGCAAACACGTTGGCAACCGACGTCTGATAGTATCCTTCGCCATCCGTTGACGCGCGTGCATTTCCACGTGCATCCTTTTGCACGCCGAAGGCATCCAGCACCTGTGCGACAGGAGAAACGAAACCCATTGCGAGCAACACTATATCCGCCTTGATCTCGAAATCGGAGCCATCAACTTCTACCGCCTTACCGTTCTTGAGTTCGACGCGGCGTGCAATCAGCTTCTCCACCTTGCCTTTTGTGCCTTTGAACGCCTTGGTCGAAACCGCCCAGTCGCGTTCGCCGCCTTCTTCGTGAGAGGATGAGACACGCAACTTGGTTGGCCAGTAGGGCCAGATCAGGGGCTTGTTTTCGTTTTCCGGCGGACGCGGCATATAGTCGAGCTGGAGTACGCTGGCGGCACCCTGGCGGTTCGCAGTACCCAGGCAGTCAGACCCCGTATCGCCACCACCGATCACGACCACATGTTTTCCAGTGGCGACAATCTGCTTGCTGACTTTGTCGCCTGCGTTGGCGCGGTTCTGCATTCTCAGGTAATCCATTGCAAAGTGGATCCCCTGGAGATCGCGTCCCGGCACAGGCAGATCACGCGGCTGTTCAGCACCACCTGCCAGAATCACGGCATCGAAATCCTGCATCAGCGCCTCGGGCGAAATCGTATCCTTCGCCAGGTTGCCGACATTATCCGGAAAGTCCTTTCCAACCATGACGCCCGTGCGGAAAACCACACCTTCGGCCTGCATCTGACCGACTCGACGATCGATGAGCATCTTGTCCATCTTGAAGTCGGGAATTCCGTAACGCAGCAGCCCGCCGATCCTGTCATTCTTTTCGAACACGGTAACGGCATGGCCGACCCGGGCCAACTGCTGTGCAGCGGCGAGACCGGCAGGGCCGGAACCGACCACGGCGACCTTCTTGCCTGTCTTGAATCCGGATGGCCTGGGCACAACCCAGCCGTTTTCCCACGCCTTGTCGATGATGAAGCGCTCGATCGATTTGATGCCGACCGGATTGTCGATCAACCCCAGCGTACAAGCAGACTCGCACGGAGCAGGACAGACTCGGCCGGTAAACTCAGGAAAGTTATTGGTCAGGTGCAGGACATCGAGCGCCTCACGATATTTCCCGCGATACACCAGATCATTCCATTCCGGAATGATGTTATTGACCGGGCAAGCATTGTTGCAGAAAGGAATGCCGCAATCCATGCAGCGCGCACCCTGCACGTTCGCTTGCTCGTCTTTCAGATGAAGGACGAATTCCTTGTAATCCTTGACGCGCTTTTGCGGGGTCAAGTATGTCTCACTCTGGCGCTCTAACTCCATGAAGCCGGTGATTTTTCCCATTTCTTACCTCTGACTATTCTGTTTTCATGTGCCACGAAACTCGGGCCCCGATCACGCCGCAACCGTTTCGGCTTCAGCAACGTTCGCATACATGTCCTGCAGCGCTCGCCGGTACTCATGCGGGAACACCTTGACGAACCTGGATCGTGCATTCGCCCAATCATCCAGCAGCATGCGGGCACAGACGCTACCGGTAAACCGGAAATGCTGCTCGATGAGACGCTTCAGGATGGCCTCGTCAGTCTCCTTCTCACCGGAACGTGTCACACTATGCCATTCGGCCTTGTTGCCCTTCCGTTGCTGTTCGGAGCTGGGAAGAACAGGCTCAAGAGCGACCATTTCCGTATTGCAGCGAGTTGCAAAATCGCCATCTGCGTCATAGACATAGGCAATGCCGCCGGACATGCCTGCGGCAAAATTGCGGCCTGTCTTGCCCAGCACGGCAACGGTACCGCCAGTCATGTATTCGCAGCAGTGGTCGCCCGTACCTTCCACGACGGCACTCGCGCCTGAATTCCTGACAGCGAAGCGTTCGCCCGTCACGCCATAGAAGTAGGCGTCGCCGGATATAGCTCCGTACAGCACCGTATTGCCGGCAATGATATTGCTGGCAGCCTGACCACGGAACTCCGTATTCGGGCGGACAATGATGCGTCCCCCAGACAGTCCCTTGCCGACATAGTCGTTGGCTTCGCCAACCAGGTCGAGCGTGATGCCCCGGGAAAGGAACGCACCGACTGACTGGCCTGCCGTCCCCTGCAGTTGGATATGAATGGTGTCGTCGGGCAGTCCGGCGTGACCGTAGCGTTTGGCAACTTCTCCAGACAGCATGGCGCCAACCGTCCGGTTCACGTTTCTGATCGGCGAGATAAAGGAGACTCCCTCTCCCGTCTCCAGCGCACGTGCTGCCTGAGCGATCAGTTTGTGGTCGAGCGCTTTTTCCAGGCCATGCTCCTGCTCTTCCATATGCCGCTGGAGGATTTCGGGCTTGACTTCAGGCTGGTAGAAGACTTTTGCAAAATCCAGTCCCTTCGCCTTCCAGTGAGAAATGGCTTTCGACTTGTCGAGCAGATCAGAGCGTCCGATCAGTTCCTCATAGGTGCGGATGCCAAGCTGCGCCATAATTTGGCGCACTTCTTCAGCAACGAAGAAGAAGTAATTGACCACATGCTCAGGCTTGCCGGAGAACTTGGCGCGAAGAACCGGGTCCTGTGTCGCAACCCCTACCGGACAGGTGTTCAGGTGGCACTTGCGCATCATGATGCAGCCTTCGACCACGAGCGGGGCCGTGGCAAAACCGACTTCGTCGGCACCCAGCATAGCGGCGATGACCACGTCGCGTCCTGTCTTCATCTGGCCGTCGGCCTGAACGCGAATTCTGCCGCGCAGACTGTTGAGCACCAGCGTCTGCTGCGTTTCTGCAAGACCAAGCTCCCACGGGGTGCCGGTGTGCTTGATTGAAGACAGCGGGGAAGCGCCCGTGCCGCCATCGTATCCAGAGATCACGACGTGATCCGCCTTCGCCTTGGAGACACCAGCGGCAACCGTACCCACGCCGAACTCGGATACCAGCTTGACTGAAATCGACGCTCTCGGATTGACATTCTTGAGATCGTGAATCAACTGAGCCAGATCCTCGATCGAATAAATATCGTGGTGCGGAGGTGGCGAAATCAAGCCGACCCCCGGTACCGAGAAGCGCAATTCCGCGATGTACTCGGATACCTTGCCGCCCGGAAGCTGCCCACCCTCGCCCGGCTTGGCGCCCTGCGCCATCTTGATCTGAATCTGATCAGCCGAGCTGAGGTATTGAGCCGTCACGCCAAAGCGGCCCGAGGCTACCTGTTTGATCTTGGAACGCAGCGAGTCGCCTTCAGCCAGCGGAATGTCGGCCATGACCCTGTGCTTGCCAATTACGGAGGCCAGTGTTTCGCCTTTCTTGATCGGAATACCGCGCAGTTCGTTCATGTAGCGGTTCGGATCTTCGCCGCCTTCGCCGGTATTCGATTTGCCGCCGATACGGTTCATCGCGATTGCCAGCGTAGAATGCGCTTCCGTGCTGATCGAACCCAGGGACATGGCGCCTGTAACGAAGCGCTTTACGATTTCCTTGGCTGACTCGACTTCCTCGATTGGAATGACCTTGTCCGGATCGATCTTGAACTCAAACAAGCCGCGCAGCGTCAGATGCCGCTTGGATTGATCGTTGATGATTTGGGCGTATTCCTTGTATGTATTGAAGTTGTTTCCACGCGTGGAATGCTGCAGTTTTGCAATCGCATCCGGCGTGAACATGTGCTCCTCCCCCTGTGCGCGGAAAGCATATTCGCCACCGGCATCGAGCGAGTTCGCCAGCAGCATGTCATCTCCGAATGCCAGCTTGTGCAGCCTCAGGGACTCCTCGGCTACCTCGAACAGGCCGATGCCCTCCACAGTGGTGGGCGTTCCCTTGAAATATTTTTCTACCAGCGTGCTGCTCAGGCCGATTGCTTCGAATATCTGCGCGCCGCAGTACGACCGGTAAGTCGAGATACCCATCTTCGACATGACCTTCAGCAAGCCCTTGCCGATCGCCTTGATGAAGTTGGCCTGCGCCTTGTATGGAGGAAGATCGGGGGACAGGCCGTTCGCCATATCAGCGACCGTCTCCAGCACCAGGTACGGATGCACCGCTTCTGCGCCATATCCGGCCAGGAGTGCGAAATGATGCACTTCGCGGGCCGAGCCGGTTTCAACGACCAGGCCAGTCGAAGCGCGCAGTCCTTTTGCGACCAGATGCTGATGGATGGTCGATGTCGCCAGCAATGCTGGAATGGCTACCTGTTCTGCCGAGATCTGACGATCCGATACGATCATGATGTTGTGGCCGGAATGGATCGCATCCACGGCCTCGGCGCAGAGCGAAGCCAGGCGCGCCTCCACACCGTCCTTACCCCAGGCAACCGGATAGCAGATATTCAGCTCGTAAGGCTGGAACTTGCCATTCGTGTGAACACCGATATTCCTGATTTTCGCCATGTCGGCGGCATCGAGAACCGGCTGTGACACTTCAAGCCGCATGGGCGGATTGATGTTGTTGGTATCCAGCAGGTTCGGTTTTGGGCCGACATACGAAATCAGCGACATGACCATGGATTCCCGGATCGGATCAATCGGCGGGTTGGTCACTTGTGCAAACGTCTGCTTGAAGTAGTTATACAGCGGCTTGAGCTTGTTGGACATGACTGCCAGGGGCGAATCGTTGCCCATCGAACCGATAGGCTCTTCGCCATTCATGGCCATCGGCGGAAGGATGCGTTTGATGTCTTCCTGCGTGTAGCCGAATGCCTGCTGCTTGTCCAGCAGAGACTCGCACGGCGCTGCATCGCCCGTTCCTGCATCAATGTCATTCAGCCTGATGCGGACCGAATTCAGCCATGCCTTGTAGGGCTTCGCGTTGGCGTACGTATCCTTGATTTCCTTGTCGTCGATGATGCGACCGGCCTCAAGATCGATCAGGAACATCTTGCCGGGTTGCAGACGCCACTTCTGAATAATACGGGATTCCGGGATCGGCAGTACCCCTGTTTCAGATGCCATGACGACCAGATCATCATCGGTCACGATATAACGAGCGGGACGGAGACCGTTCCGGTCGAGCGTTCCACCGATATGGCGCCCATCCGTAAATGCCATCGCCGCCGGACCGTCCCAGGGTTCCATCATGGCAGCATGATATTCATAGAATGCACGGCGGTTGTCATCCATCTGAGCATGGTTTTCCCATGCTTCCGGAATCATCATCATCATTGCCTGCGCAATCGGGTAGCCCGCCATCACCAGCAATTCGACCGCATTGTCGAAGCATGCCGTATCGGACTGCCCTTCATAAATCAACGGATACAGCTTCTGCAGGTCTTCTCCGAGAACAGCTGACTTCATCATGCCTTCGCGTGCACGCAGCCAGTTGAAGTTGCCCTTGACCGTATTGATTTCGCCGTTGTGCGCAATCATGCGATAGGGATGAGCCAGCGGCCACTCGGGGAAGGTATTGGTCGAGAAACGCTGATGCACCATGGCCAGCGCCGATATACAACGTGGATCCTGCAGGTCCTTGTAGTAAAGGTCGACCTGGTCGGCAAGCAGCAGTCCCTTATAGACGATCGTGCGCGCCGACATCGACGGCACGGAGAATTCTTTGCAGTGTTGCAGGTTGAGCGCCTGGATGGCATGCCCTGCAGACTTGCGGATCACAAACAGCTTGCGCTCGAGCGCATCGGTCACCATGACGTCCGGGCCGCGTCCAATGAAGATCTGGCGGATGATCGGCTCTTTCTGGCGCACGGTCGGCGACATCGGCATCTCGGCATTGACCGGCACATCTCTCCAGCCGAGAATGACCTGACGTTCCGCCTTGACGGCACGCTCGATTTCCTGCTCGCATGCAAGCCGGGAAGCGTTCTCCTTCGGCAGGAAAACCATTCCGACGCCGTACTCGCCGGGCGGCGGCAAGGTCACCCCCTGCTTCGCCATCTCTTCGCGGAAATATTGATCGGGAATCTGGATCAATATACCGGCTCCGTCACCCATCAGCTTGTCGGCACCGACAGCTCCCCGATGGTCGAGGTTTTTCAGGATCAGGAGACCCTGCTCGACGATGGAGTGACTCTTTTGTCCCTTGATGTGAGCAATGAAACCGACGCCGCAGGCATCGTGCTCGCTGGACGGATCATATAAACCTTGCGCATGCATAACCATATTTTCCTACTGTTTATAAGGCGTTTCGCACATTAGCCCAATTACCTCAAGAAAACAAGCAAAATAAAATGGGGTCAGAGTAAATTTATTCCACACATTTTTAGGACACAAAATTAATTAGGGACAGAGCCATTTCGTAAACATGAATTTTTCGATATTGGACATGCATTCTTGCCATCTGTGACAAGGCGCCTCAAGCAGCGGCACTTTCTTTCGCTTTTGAAGGCCTTCCTTTTTTTCCCGGCAAGACACGTCGGTTGATTTTTTTCTCCAGATGCAACTGAAATTGTTCCGAGCCCAGGGTTTTTCCCATCAGAAGCACTTGGTTCAGCTTACCGAGCTCCTCGGCGGAGAACGATTGCGAGACGAAATCCGTATATGCAGCCTCACGAGCAAAAGGCGTATTGCCGAGCCCCCAATAGAGCGGGTGGTCAGTGATAAGCGGATCGCGCCTTACCCCAGCATGGTGTGCGTAACTGGACCACGGATACGCAAGAGGGTCTGAAACCAGCCCCGCCCGAACCGGATTCATCTCGATGTAGCCGCAACAGACCATGAAGTAGTTGTCGGCATCAATCACCGACGTCTTGTATCGACCTTCCCAGAGCGTGCCGGTACGGTCATATTTCCGATTGAAATGAGATACGTAATACCGTCCGATCCACTGCATCATGCGGGCTAGCCCGATATCATCCGATGGCGATGCGAGCAGATGAATGTGATTCTTCATCAGGACGTAAGCATGCACGGAAACCTTGAAAAGCTGTGCCGCATCGCGAAGCCAACCTAAAAACAGTCGGCAATCTTCATCGTCACGGAAGATGATCTGTCGATTATTCCCGCGCTGGATGATATGGTGAGGCTGATTGGGAATTACCAGCCTTGCTGTTCTGGCCATTGCTCTCCTCCAAGCAGATAACACTATTATCAGAGACCGATCATACACTCTGTCCCTATTTTTCGCACAAGCCAGAAACACAGCAGCACGGTACGCTCTCAGCAGAAAAAGCTGAGAGATTGTGTTTCTGATGGCCCAGCAGATTCGTACTCGCGTTGATTCTGCTCAAGCATGTCAATTCGTCAGGCAATAGACTTTTTATATTCGGAAGCTATAGAGTCGGCGCATACGCTCCACACGCATCGCAGATAAAGTTTCGAACCAGGGAATGGCATTCAACCTTAACCAATGGAGGTAATCATGGCGAACAACTTGATGAGATTCAACCCGTTCAGCGAAATGGCGCGTTTCGAGCCTTTCCGGGACTTTGACGAGATGCTCAATAATTTCAGGATGGCGCCTTCATGGGCAAACATGGGAGCAGAACCCCGCATCCGTCTGGACGTCAATGAGACTGAAAACGCCTATATGATCAAAGCCGATATTCCTGGTGTCAGCAAGGACGACATCAAGGTCAATATCGAAGGAAACCAAGTGACGATTCAGACTGAAATGAAGAAAGAGCAGGAAGAGAAGAAAGAAGGGAAAGTCGTGCGTAGCGAACGTTACTATGGCCAGCAATCGCGCAGCTTCATGCTTGATCAGGATGTTGACGACAGCAAGGCTGAAGCAAAATATCAGGATGGCGTACTGCAACTGACCCTACCGAAAAGGCCAGGCTCCACCAAGAAACAGTTAACTATCCAGTAAATGAGCATTATAAATCTCGGGGCGGAACATTCCACCCCGAGAAAACACACATCCATCCCGGCAAGTGTCGTCGGGCTCCCCCGCCAACGAGCCCACCCAAAGCAAGGGTAGCCCCCCTCTTTCATGAAGACCCCGTATGAAGGGTGAGTCTGTTATCATGCAAACAACGGCGGCCTCACCCGTAGGCTTGCTGCATGAAATCAACTCTGTCAAGCCGTCGGCGAAGACACTTTTGCGGGATGGATCCGAAATGAAGTCTATCCACAAGGCATCAGCAGATTTTCCACTCAATGAGATTTACCTTGACCGGGAGATATCGCAGCTGAGGTTTAACGAGCGAGTGCTGGCGCAGGCCGAAGACCCGCGCATCCCCCTCCTGGAACGCCTGCGATACCTCTGCATCACCAGCAACAACCTCGACGA
>Ga0316613_10002477_pt1 | contig 11857 bp, 9 predicted proteins | sample OWC_soil_day10_C_2_FD_207647 | JGI IMG/M metagenome (GOLD analysis project Ga0316613, IMG submission 207647) | Wetland soil microbial communities from Old Woman Creek delta, Ohio, United States - OWC_soil_day10_CT_b | ecosystem: Environmental > Terrestrial > Soil > Wetlands | place: USA: Ohio...
CGGGAAGCCCCAGACCTTCCATTCCTTGCCGTCGAAGCGCAGATACTGGTGCTCGGTGCCGGGATACTCGTTCAGCGTCTTCCACTGGAAACGCAGGTAGACATTCTTGGCATCGTAGGCCGCCTGTACCTTGAGATCCTTATAGCCGTCCTTGCCCTTGACCGGCATCGGTTCGAGCGGACCGGCCTTGACCAGCTTCTCGCCAAGTTCCTTCTCCGCGTCCTTCTCGTCGTGGCAGGAGGTGCATGCGTCGCCCCGCTTGACGCGGTTGGCCGCGCCTTCGTGCGCGCTGCTTGTCAGCCATTCATACGACGACTGTCCGGGGTAGAAAAGACCGACATTGACCGCCGGAATTTTCGTCCAGTTGATTTTGGCCGGTTCGGCCGCCATGGCGGAAACGCTGCCGAACGCGCCGATAATGCTGAGCGCGGCTATCTGTGTGAACAGTATCTTTTTCTTCATGTCTTCCCTCGCTGTGTGATGACGCCGGATCGGCAATAGTCCGCGCTCGCCTATTCCCCATGAATACGCTCGACGAACCAGTACTCCTGTTGCTCAGTGTAGAAAAACATCCCTACACGCGACATAGGAACAGGATTAAATTGAATATAGGACAATTCCTACGCTGCAGCGAACCGCAACGAACCATAGCCGGGCGGAAACCAAGGTCAGCAGATGAACAACTGTAGCTTGGCGCCTACCACCTTTTTCCGACTGCTTCCCCGTCACGGCTCCCATCGCGCCCGCGGGGCGGGCGCAATTACATGCCTCCTGCTACTGGAATCTGTAGATATACCGTACACCGACGAAAGTGTTGGTCTGCTTCGAGTCATAATTGACCGTCGTACCATCCCGCACATTGACCGGTGTCGACGAACACCCGTTGCAGTTGATATTTCCCGTGTAATAGGCAAAGGGCGAACCATCGGCGAAACTCCAGGTCCAGTCATTCGTCTGCCAGCGTTCATGGATCAGGTCCATGCGGATTTCCGAGCTTTTGTCGATTGAGTACTTGCCGTCCAATTTGAGGCGCAACAGCTTGTTCCGGACATCGGGGACAGGCCCTGTACTTCCTGTCGGATATGGATTTCCGGCGCCAGAGAGGGCAAGGTCCTGCGGATAGCTACTGGTACTCTTGAACCAGTCGAGACCTGCTCCAATCTCCATCCGGGATGTCAGGTTGCCGCGCAGGCTCACGCCGAACGAATCGCCAACATCTTTGAGACGGGTATCTTTCACAGCGTTGGCGGCACCTGTTCCCGAAGAGCGGAAGCTGATGTCTCTCGCTTCGGTGACATCGTAGGAATACCACGCCGAGAGTTTCCAGTCGTCGGAGAATGCATAGCTGGCGTCAATCGCATAGACCTCCGAGCTACCATTACGCAGGCCGTACTGCCTTCCGTTGCGCGGGTACTTGTCGCGCGCGTGATCGACACGGAACTGCAAGGACATGTTCTCGAGCGGTTCCCAGTCAAGCGCCGCCCGCCATTTGTCGCGTTCGCGATCAGCGATATGCATCGGATTTATCTGGTTGGAATACGGCGCCGTACCGCTCGCATCCGAGTACGATGATCCATCACGGTCGCTATGCAGGAAAGCCAGTGAGCCGTTCAGGCTTTCTGCCAGCGAACGCTTGACCTGGATCTTGTAGGTCGTCTCCTCGACGCTGGTGCGGAACGGCACATAGACATTCCCTACCGTCGGCCGGGAACGATCCTGGTCGGTGTACTCGACCCCCCCGGTCAGACTGAAATTCATCGGCAGGCGATAAGTCGCCTCGAGTTTTCCCGTGGTCGTCGTGTAGGAATGCGGCGTGTTGAACACGGTGGCGATGCCGGTCGCGTTGCTGCCGACGAACCCCCGCACCGGCGTCTTGTCGTCCACGTCGTAGTAGCGCAGGCTGCCGGTTATCGACAGCTTGGGCATCGGCCGGGAACTCAGCCCCAGTTGCACAAGCGTGGTATCGACACGGCCGTTCAGACTCGACGGCGCGTTGATGAAAGGCGCATTGGCTCCAGTCAGGCCGTATGACGGGATGTTTTCATCCTGCGTCGCCCGCGTGTAGGCCATCTTGAAAGTGCCGCGAGTCGTCGGGGTAAACGCGTATCCACCCTCGATGAAGCCCTGATGCGCCTGATTGCCGAGAGGCAGCGACACCGGAGTGATGGAATTGAAGCTGGCGCTGGTTCCGCCTGTGACTCCGTTCAATCTTTCCAGCAACAGCTTGTTGTGGTTGTCATACCAACTTCCGTAGTACCCGCCCGAAAGCTGCAGCTTCGCGCCCGTGTATTGCAGCACGGCTTCGAGCTGGCGGGTCGTACTGTCGATCGGTTCGACCGCGAACAAGGCGGCGCTACCCCAGCCGGCTTGCCGGGTGCCATTTTTCTCTTCGTTTCTGAAGTCGATCTTGAATTCGAGACCGGGAGCCAGGGTCTTGAAACCTCCCAACCGCATCATTTCGCGGGTAGTCCCGAGTTCCACGTCGCGTTTGGTGAACGAACCGAGCGACGTCCCGACCGTAATATTCTCGGAACCGATCCCCTGCAATCCGGTGTTGAACGTGAATGGATTGTCCCGTTGCGATTTGTTGTATTCAAGGAAGCCGCCGAAATCTCCCTGGCGAATGTAGTCGCCGCGGATTTCGCGCGTATCCAGCCCGAGGTCCGTAGCCTTCAGTTTCAGCCACGTTCCGGTCGCATCCTCGCGCTTGACAATATCGGCATCGAGCAACCCGTACGCCCCATTGTCGCGCATGCCGTCGTATATCCCTTGCTGGTGCCGGTTGCCCGACCAGTTGCCGATACCGACTGAAATGGAACTGTCCGGCTTGGTCAGCGCGTCGACATCGGGGTCCTCGGCAAATGCCGACCCAAATACGGCCGTCAGCGCCGCCGGCAGGATCGCCAGCCTGAACGAGCAGTGAATCGTTCTCATGATTCCTCCCCTTTTCCCGATCAACGACGGAAGCGACCGGATGTCGCGCTATTGACAGTGCTGTTGCCACCGTGGATGTTCGTGTGGCAGTTCATGCAGGAGCGCCCGACCGTTCCGGTGAGCGAGGTACTGTTGCTCGCTGCATTCGGCAGCGCCATCGCCTGGCCGGGGTGGCTGTCATGCGAGTGGCACTCCTGGCAAAGAACGGGAGCACGCGCGCGGAGGAGATTGTCGGCATTCGTGCCGTGCGGCTGGTGGCAGATCGAGCAGTCTTCCGACACCGGCTGATGGTTGTGCACGAAGGGGCCGCGCTTTTCCATGTGGCAGGTATAGCAGGTGTCGTTGGTGCTGGACTTGACCAACTGCTTGGGATTGTCGCCATGTACAGCGTGACAGGACGAGCAGGTCATCTTGCCTTCTACGATCGGATGGTGCGACGGCTTGTTGATCTGGGCGCGCTGCTCCTTGTGGCACGTGAAACAAACATCCGGCTGAGCACGTTTGGACAGCACCTTGTCCTCGCGGGCATGAACCTGATGGCAGGAAGTACACGCGACATCCTGCGAGCCGTGCGCACTGGTCTGCCAGGCGATTCGGTTGCCGCCCTGGTGGCATCCGGTACACGCCATGTTGCGTTCCTCCGCGGAAGTCTTGGTCTTCTTCCTGAAGTCGCGGTCCGTGAGCGGAGGAGTCCCGGAACCCCGGTACTTGAGGTGCTTTTCGCTCTCGCCGTGGCAATCGATACACGTCGGGGTGCGCCCGTCGGCGCGGGTACCGTGCTTGGTCTTTCCAATCGACAAAACCGACGGATGCAGATCGAGCATGGTGGGCTTGGCGTCGTCGACCTCATCGTGACAACCGGTGCACTTGGCGTCGCCCTTGAGTACGAGATCCTCGGCGGCGAAGGACACACCTGTTCCCAGACACATGGCGCCAAGCCAGGCGGCCAGAACGAACAACCGGCGAAAACGCTTCATACACATCCCCCTGTCGACTGTCTCCGGCCATCGGCCGAATGCCCCATCTCACGGCGCCAATGACAGCCGCCGTTCAAACCCATGTTCCCCAGTTCCGGATCCGAGAATCCGGATTGTTTTTCGTCGATCGCCGTATTCGGCGGCTGCAACGGTCACGCGTAATCGCCAGAAAATGCGTTAAGGAGTGTAAAGGAAGGGGCAAATCACTCCCATCAGAGAGGGATTAATTTGGCTATAGGATCATTCCTACTCGGATCGGAAAACTCCGCCAGGCCAGATCAGAACGGGGCTGGATCCGCCAAATTGTGCGCCACAGCGTAGCGTATGAGCTCCGCGGCGCTGGAGAGATTCATCTTCTGCAGGATGTGGGTCTTGTGGGTGCTGATGGTCTTCACGCTCAGAGACAGTTCGGCACCGATTTCGGTCAAGCTTCGCCCCATGACCAACATATTGAAAATCTGGTATTCCCTGTCCGAGAGCAGGTTGTGGGGCTGCGGTTTGTCAGTGGGGCGTATCCCGCGCACCATGAGCTCCGCAACCTTGTCGCTGATATGCACCCCACCCTTGGCCACCCGGCGGATAGCGGCAACCAGCAGTTCACTGTCGCTCTCCTTGGTGATGTATCCCTGCGCCCCCGCCTTGAGCGCACGCACGGCGTACTGCTCCTCCTGGTGCATGCTGAGCACCAGAATAGGCAGCTCGGGGCGCTCTTCCTTGGCCAGCCGGATCAGTTCCAATCCGTTGCGGCCGGGCATCGAAATATCGAGAACCAGTATGTCCCAGTCGCGCTCGCGCACTTTCTGCAAGACATCGAGTCCATTGGCCGCCTCGCCGGCAACGACGAGATCGTCCGTATCAGCCAGTATCTGCCTCAATCCGTCACGGATAATGGCATGGTCGTCAGCGAGCAGCACCTTCAGTTTTTCCATGGTCGACCTCAGTGTGTAGGACTGACAGGGATGGCGACTTCGACTGTCGTTCCCCGGCCAGGTGCCGAGACCACCGAGAATCTGCCGCCGAGATTCCGGGCGCGCTCGCGCATTCCCGCCAAACCGATATCCTTGCTGTTTCCTTGTCTCGGAACAAACCCCCTGCCGTCGTCGCAAATGTCGAGTATCCACTCGTTTTCCGCAAATCTCAGCCGCACGTCGACGCGTGCCGCCTCAGCGTGTCGCGCGACATTGGTCAGCGATTCCTGCAGGACGCGAAACAGCGCTGACGCGACCGCATCTCCGGGCATCGGGTCGACATCCGGCAAGGATAGATCGACATGCAGGCCGGTTCGTTCTCGAAACTGGTCGACATACCAAGCCGCAGCCGCGCCGAAGCCGAGATCATCGAGTACCAGTGGCCGCAATTCCGAGGAGATACGGCGTACCGATGCGATCGTCTGGTCGATTTGCCCCTTGACCGACACAACCTTGTCGATCAGCACGTTCTGTTCAGGTTGCAGACGCCCTCCCAGCCAGGACACCTCCATGCGAATCCCGGTCAACAATTGCCCGAGTTCATCGTGCAGTTCACGGGCAATCCTTGCCCGTTCCTCTTCACGGTAGTTCTGCAAACTGGCGGAAAGCGACTGTATCTGCCGACTGGTATCGCGCAGCGCCGCTTCCGCGCGTCTGCGCTCAGTCAGGTCGCGGAAGATTGCCGTAAGCCGTCGTTCACCGCGCAACGCAGACGTCGACAGGCTCAACTCGAGGGGCACTTTCTGACCAGCCCTTTCCAGCTCCACGACACAAAGCGGATCGGAAGCGTTCGAAGACACCCATCCCTCGTCCAGTCGGTACAGGAGTTCCCGGAGTTGTTCCGGTTCCAGACACCGAGCCAGCGCGTCGCCGAGTTCATGGCCGATGACGTCTTCGGCCTTCACATCGAAGACTCTTTCTGCTGCGCTGTTGAACAGCACGACCCGATTCGTCTGGTCGACCGTCACGATGGCATCCTTGACCGAGTGCACCATGTTCCGCAATTGTTCGTCGCTTTCTTTCAGTGCCGCTTCCAGAACGCCCTTGCGCACCAGATTTCTGCCCAGCAGGAAGGCTACCCCGAGCACGACGAACAACATCGCCGCCGAACCACCGACAACAGGTCGCATGACGCGCCGCCACGGCGTGAGCGCTTCGTGCTCGTCGACCGCGACACGTATCGCCAGAGGAAACGCCCCAGCCCGCCGGTAGGCGACGAGGCGCAGGCCGTCATCGAATTGCTCCTCGGTTTCGACGATATCTTCAAGTGGCAGGGCACGCACGTCCTTTCGGCGTCCTCTTGCGCCGGGGACTTCTCCGAAACCCAACTCGTCGTGCGGCCTTCCGGCCATCAGAAACCCATCGAGATTCAGCAGTTGGATGCGGCTGACGAAGTCAAGCTTTGCACTTTCATAGAGCGCCTCGAAATACTCAAGATTGATCGCAGCGACTACCACGCCGCGAAAACGGCCATCCGGGTAGTTCAGACGGGTACTGACGTAGAACGTCCATTCACCATCGACCCGCGCAATCTCCGGTGCGCTGATGAACAGCACATCCTTTCCGCCGTTCACCACCTGGCGGAAAAACGACCGGGAACTGACGTCCAGGCGTGGAATGAAATCCGGGCGGGATGAATTGACGCCACGCCCGAACTCATCGACAAGAAAAATGGATTTTACCTGCGGCAGGCCAGCGCTACGCGCCTGCAACAAGAATCGAACGAGCTCATCGTCCAGGTTCAGCCGGCTCCCCACGTTGTCGGAAAGGCGTTCGCCGATTCCGCGCAGTGTCAGCGACACGCCTTCGAACGTTCGCGTCGTCTGCTCCGACAGAATCCGGGTCAACGTAACTACTTCCCCCTTGGCGTGCGAGAGTTCTTCATGCCGGAGTTCCAGCACCAGGACGGAAGTTGAAATCACTGTCGCCAGAACCATCACACAGGCGAGCGAAAATACCGCCCCGACCGATGGAAATTGCCGCAGAAACTGTTTGAAACCCGCCAACCGGAACACACTGACCTCCCGAACACACGTACTGCCGGCCAAGGATAAGACCATGTCCTTTCCGGCTTATTGTGCGAAGTATCATAGCGCCCGGAATTGCATTTCTTTCGATTTATTTGACTCAGGTCAATCCCCCGCTAAACTCGCCCCTGCACAATTCAACGAATCCGTTTGATCACCGTTCCATGCTCGAAACTTCAAACCTTGAGTGCATCCGCGGCGACCGGCGCCTGTTCGCCGGGGTCGGTTTTCGCCTGGAGGACGGGGAATTACTCTACCTGCAGGGCACCAACGGCTCCGGCAAGACAAGTTTGCTGCGCATGCTGTGCGGCCTGCTGCCGGCGGCAGCTGGCGAGATTCTTTGGCGCGGGCAACCAATCGGCAAACTCGGCGAGGATTACCGGCGCGAACTGTGTTTCCTCGGCCACCACAACGCCATCAAGGAGGAACTGACGCCACTGGAAAACCTGATGACCTCGGCCGTACTGGCCGACGACCCGCTCGAAGAAGGCCAGGCTCTGGACGCCCTCGAACTGCTCGGACTGGCGGGGCGCGAGGATCTGGCCTGCCGCTACCTTTCGCAAGGGCAAAAACGGCGCGTCGCACTGGCCCGCCTGGTGAACGAGCGGCGCCCGCTGTGGCTGCTCGACGAACCCTTCGTGGCACTCGACGCGGCGGCGGTCGAGCAGGTGGCCAGGCTGATCGGAGCCCATCTGCAGCGCGGCGGACTGGCCGTGTTGACCACCCATCAGCCGGTCGAGATCGCGGCCGGCGCAGTCCGCCAGTTAGTGCTCACTCCGGGAACCACTTAATGCTGACCCCGATTCTCGCCGTCATCGTGCGCGATCTGCGGCTGGCCCTGCGGCGCCGGGCCGACATCGCGTCGGTGCTGTTCTTCTTCATCATCGTGGTCAGCTTGTTCCCGCTCGGCATCGGCCCGGAACCGGAACAACTGCGCAAGCTGGCCCCCGGCGTGCTGTGGGTGGCCGCCTTGCTGGCGACGATGCTCTCGCTGCCACGGCTGTTCTCCGATGACCACCGCGACGGCACCCTCGAACAACTGGCGCTGACGCCGCAGCCACTCGGGCTGATCGTGCTTGGCAAGGTGTGCGCACACTGGCTGATTTCAGGACTGCCGCTGACCTTGCTGGCGCCGGTGCTGGGCATCCAGTTCGACCTGTCCGGCGATGCCCTGTGGATTCTGAGCTGCTCGCTGCTCATCGGCACCCCGGCGCTGTCCGGCATCGGCGCCATCGGCGCGGCGCTAACGCTCGGCGTGCGCGGCAGCGGCGTACTGGTATCGCTACTGATCCTGCCACTATATATTCCGGTGCTAATATTCGGCGCCGGAGCGGTCGATGCAACCTTGACCGGAACCGGAGCACAAGCCCACCTGTCCCTGCTTGCGGCGCTCGCTCTGGCCGGTGTGTTCTTCGCCCCGTGGCCGACGGCAGCCGCCTTGAGGATTGCCCTGGAATGACTGAATGAGCGACAGAATGATCAACTGGTACAAGTACGCCGGCCCGCAGGCCTTCTACCCGCTCGCCGGAAAGATGATCCCATGGTTCTGGGTCCTGGCGGCGATCTTCGGCATCGCCGGCCTCTATGTCGGCTTTCTCGTCGCGCCCACGGATGCGCAACAGGGCGAAGGCTACCGCATCATCTTCCTGCATGTGCCGGCCTCGTGGATGTCGATGTTCATCTACCTGGTCATGGCCTTCTGGGCCGGTCTCGGACTGGCCTTCAACTTCCGTCTCTCGGGCATGATGGCGCAGGCGCTGGCGCCGACCGGTGCGATGTTCGCGTTCCTCTCGCTGTGGACCGGCGCGCTGTGGGGCAAACCGATGTGGGGCACATGGTGGGTGTGGGATGCGCGCCTCACCTCGGAACTGATCCTGCTGTTCCTATACGTCGGTTTCATCGCCCTGCAGTCGGCCATCGACGATCCACGCCGGGCCGACAAGGCCGGGGCGATCCTGGCGCTGGTCGGCGTAGTCAACATCCCGATCATCTACTTTTCGGTCAAATGGTGGAACACACTGCATCAAGGATCGACCGTCAACCTGACCAAGTCGTCGATGGCCACGACCATGCTCTGGGGCATGCTGCTGTGTGCGCTGGCCTGTTGGATGTATGCCATCGCCGTGGCCTTGATGCGAGTGCGCCGGATCATGCTTGAACGCGAGAAGGACACCCTCTGGGTGCGCGAAGAACTGGCCAAGGAGGCGCAATGATCTACTGGAACAGCCTGTCCGACTTTCTGGCCATGGGTACCCACGGCTTCTACGTCTGGGGATCGTTCATCGTCATGGCGGCGCTGATGATCCTGGAACCGATCCTGCTGATACGCAGTCGGAAGACCCTGATCGCCCGTCTCAAGCGCCAGTACCGTGCCGAAAAACTGGACCGCAGTACCGTCAACAAAGCAAGCCGCGAGGAAAGCCATTGAAAACCCGTCACAAACGCCTGCTGCTCATTCTCGCTGGACTTGCCATTCTGGGAGTTGTTGCCACCTTGGTACTCAACGCCTTTCAGAGCAATCTGGTGTTCTTCTTCTCGCCGACGCAGGTTGCAGCCGGCGAAGCACCGAAAGGCAAGGCATTCCGCATCGGGGGCATGGTCAAGGAAGGCTCCATCCGGCGTGAGGCCGACGGGGTCACACTGAGTTTCGTGGTCACGGACACCGAAAAGGACATGGCCGTGCGCTACAAGGGCATCCTGCCCGACCTGTTCAAGGAGGGTAAAGGCGCGGTGGCCCAAGGCAAGATCGGCGACGACGGGGTTTTCGTGGCCAGCGAAGTCCTGGCCAAGCACGACGAGAACTACATGCCGCCGGAAGCTGCCCAGGCCGTCGGCGAAGCGCACGCGCGCGCGCTCACCAAGAAGGCGCAGGAAACGGTGAGCAAGTAGCGATGAGGACAGGTGGTGGCTTGAAATACTCTTTTTTGGTTTTTTCCGCGGTTGTTAACCCCCCCAGCCCCCCTTGTCAGGGGGGAGCTTGGTTGGTGGGTAAATCAACCGATCGGTTGTCTCCTCCCCTGACAAGGGGAGGTCGGGAGGGGTTCTGCCCCGTCCGCTCCACCACGAGGCACGCCCCATGATCCCCGAACTCGGTCATTTCGCCCTCATCATCGCGCTCTGCGTCTCCATCGCCCAGGGCGTGCTGCCGCTTGTCGGCGCGCATCGCCGAAACGCCGAATGGATCGCGCTGGCGCGTCCTGCCGCCGGAGCGTTGAACCTGATGTTGCTGGTGGCCTTCGGCTGCCTGACAGCGGCCTTTGTGCAGAACGATTTCTCGGTGCTCTACGTCGCCCAGCATTCCAACACTCAACTGCCTCTGCCCTACCGCATCGCCGCCGTGTGGGGCGGCCACGAAGGGTCGCTGCTGCTGTGGGTGCTGATGCTCGGGTTGTGGACCCTCGCCGTCGCCGCTTTCTCCAGAGCCCTGCCAGATACCATGGTCGCCCGCGTCATCGCGGTGCTCGGCCTCGTCACCGCCGGCTTCCTGCTGTTCATCCTGCTCACCTCCAACCCTTTCGAGCGCATGCTGCCCGGCGCCGACGAAGGTCGCGACCTCAACCCATTGCTGCAGGATCCGGGGCTGATCATTCATCCACCGATGCTGTACATGGGCTACGTCGGATTTTCGGTGGCCTTCGCCTTCGCCGTTACCGCGCTGATCTCCGGCCAGCTCGACGCAGCCTGGGCGCGCTGGTCGCGGCCCTGGACCACCGCCGCGTGGATCTTCCTGACGCTCGGCATCGCGCTCGGTTCCTGGTGGGCCTACTACGAACTCGGCTGGGGCGGCTGGTGGTTCTGGGATCCGGTGGAGAACGCCTCGTTCATGCCCTGGCTGGTGGGTACCGCGCTGGTGCACTCGCTGGCCGTGACGGAAAAGCGTGGCAGCTTCAAGAACTGGACGGTGCTGCTGGCCATCTCGGCGTTTTCATTGTCGCTGCTCGGCACCTTCCTCGTGCGCTCGGGCGTACTTACCTCGGTGCATGCGTTCGCCACCGACCCGAAGCGCGGCATCTTCATCCTGGCGTTCCTGGTTGTCGTCATCGGCAGTTCGCTGGCACTGTTCGCCTGGCGCGCGCCGAAGGTCGGCCTCGGCGGGCGCTTCGGCCTCGTTTCGCGCGAATCGCTGCTGCTCACCAACAACGTGCTGCTGGTCGTGGCCTGTTCGTCGGTGCTGCTCGGCACCCTCTATCCACTGCTGATCGACGCACTCGGCATGGGCAAGCTATCAGTCGGCCCGCCCTACTTCGATGCCGTCTTCGCGCCGCTGATGATTCCCGCTCTGTTCCTCGTGGGTATCGCACCCTTCGCTCGTTGGAAACAGGCCAGCCTGCCGGAAATCGTGCGTGTGCTGCGCTGGGCGTTCCTCAGCGCCGCCGTGGTCGGCCTCGTCGCTCCGTTCCTGCTCGGTGACTGGAAGCCGCTGGTCGCCCTGAGCCTTCTGCTCGCCGCGTGGATCACGCTGACCAGCCTGTTGAACATCGTCCAGCGTGTGCAATCGACGCGTAGCGGCCTGTCGTTCCTTACCGCTCTGGCCCGGCAGCCGGCCAGTTTCCTCGGCATGCATCTGGCGCACCTCGGCGTGGCCGTGTTCGTCGTCGGCGTAGCCATCGTCAATGGCTACCAGTCCGAAAAGGACGTAAAGATGGAAATCGGCGATACGGTGGAACTCGGCGGCTACACCTTCAAGTTCAACGGCATCCGGCAGGAACGGGGGCCGAATTTCCAGGCTCTGGTCGGAGACGTCGACCTGATTCGCGACGGGCGCGTCGAACGCAAATTACTGCCGGAGAAACGCGTCTACCCGACCTCCGGCATGCCGATGACTGAAGCAGCGATCGACTCCGGCCTTTTCCGCGACGTCTACGTCTCGCTCGGCGAGCCGATCGACAAGGCCCGTCCGCAAGATGCCTGGGTCGTCCGCGTCTATGTCAAACCCTTCGTCGACTGGATC
>Ga0316613_10002482_pt1 | contig 11845 bp, 9 predicted proteins | sample OWC_soil_day10_C_2_FD_207647 | JGI IMG/M metagenome (GOLD analysis project Ga0316613, IMG submission 207647) | Wetland soil microbial communities from Old Woman Creek delta, Ohio, United States - OWC_soil_day10_CT_b | ecosystem: Environmental > Terrestrial > Soil > Wetlands | place: USA: Ohio...
CGGTGAGCGTTTCAAGGCTCGCATAGGGGAATTCGCCAAGGAATTTGGCAGCGACCTCGTATTTGACTGCGACGTTACCAGTGACGAGCAAATTAATGCATTGTTCGCGGATCTGGGCAAATCGTGGGATACGCTCGACGGTCTGGTCCATTCGATCGGCTTCGCGCCGCGGGAAGCCATTGCCGGCGATTTCTTTGACGGTCTTTCACGAGAGGCCTTCAAGATCGCTCATGATATTTCGGCGTACAGCTTTCCAGCAATGGTCAAGGCCGCCATGCCGATGCTGAAGCCCAGTTCCTCGGTTCTGACGCTGACCTATCTTGGCGCAAACCGCGCCATTCCCTATTACAACACCATGGGCCTGGCGAAAGCATCGCTCGAAGCCAGCGTTCGCTACATGGCCGAATCGCTGGGCAAGAAAGGCGTGCGCGTCAATGCCATTTCAGCTGGCCCGATCAAGACGCTGGCAGCCAGTGGCATCAAGGATTTCAGCGTTCTGCTCAATTTCGTTGCCGACCATGCGCCGCTTCGCCGCAACGTGACGATCGAGGAAGTCGGCAATGCTTCCGCCTTCATGCTTTCCGATCTGGCATCCGGCATCACCGGCGAAATAACATATGTCGATGGCGGTTTCTCTCATGTCATGGGACTCAATCCCGACGTGGACCAGCCCGCCTGAGAGGGAACCGGCACTAGCGCTGACGGGCTTCTCTAAGAGCCGGAAAATTCTGGCCAGCAGAAGCCCGTCAAATAGGATATAATTCTTTTTTCCCCGCAAAGGGATCAAGCAGTCCGTAGCACCGCAAGCCTTTATGCATCCCTGACCGGATGCTCTCATAAGCCTCCCCGCCTTGTGTGCCCTCGTGGCACTGTCCCGGCGCAAAGCTTTTGTGCCAAATTGTGGAATCCCAGTCATTTTGTTGGTTGGCGTTGCTATTTTCGTTCCCCCGATTACCGGGAGCGCTAACTCATTCCAGGAACGTGTCGTCGTCCATGACGAACCGAAGCGTATGTTTACGCTGAAATACGGTTCCAATGCGGATGGTGGCGAACCGGAATCCATTGAAAGTAAAAGATGACATTTGAAGCACTTGGTTTACATCCCTCCATTTTGAAAGCACTCACCGAAGCGGGCTATGAAAAGCCGACCCCGGTTCAGGAGCAGGCTATCCCCGCCGCCATGCAAGGCAACGATCTGCTGGTTTCTTCGCAAACGGGTTCAGGCAAGACGGCCGCTTTCATGCTGCCCGCACTGCATCGTTTCGCCAATTCGGAATCGGGTGAAAACACTGCCAGAACCACGAACCAGGAAAAACAACGGGCACGCGCACGTGGCGAGCGCCCCCGTTTTACTCCGGCTCAGCCCAGGATGCTGATACTGACGCCGACCCGCGAACTGGCATTGCAAGTCACCAGCGCCAGTGAGATGTATGGCGCCCACATGAGACGAGTCAGAATTGTTTCCATTCTCGGCGGCATGCCTTATCCGAAGCAACTTCAGTTGCTTGGCAAGAATCCGGAAATCCTCGTCGCGACGCCGGGGCGCCTGATTGACCATATGGAGTCAGGCAAGATCGATTTTTCGCAATTGGAAACCCTGGTTATGGATGAAGCCGACCGCATGCTCGACATGGGTTTCATTGACGATATCGAAAAAATCGTCCAGGGAACGCCTGAGACGCGTCAAACCATGCTGTTTTCCGCCACGCTCGATGGCGTAGTCGGCAACATGGCACGCCGAATCACGCATGACCCGAAAGTTATCCAGATCGCGAATGCGTCCACGAAGAACGAAAACATCCTGCAGTTCGTCCATTTCGTTGATGACCAGTCTCACAAGAACCGGCTGCTCGATCACCTGCTGCGCGATGCATCCATGGATCAGGCCGTGGTATTCACGGCAACCAAGCGCGACGCGGATACCATTGCCGATCGTCTGAATATCGCAGGATTTTCAGCCGCCGCCTTGCATGGCGACATGCATCAGGGTGCCCGCAACCGTACGCTGGACAGTGTCCGCAGAGGTCGCGTCAAGGTATTGGTCGCCACCGATGTCGCTGCGCGAGGAATCGACGTACCGACGATTACGCACGTTTTCAATTATGACCTGCCGAAATTTCCGGAAGATTACGTCCACCGGATCGGACGTACAGGGCGTGCGGGACGCAGTGGCATGGCCATCTCGCTTGTCAGCCACTCGGAAGGCATGAATATCAAGCGAATCGAGCGCTTCACGAAACAGCCAATACCAGTCAACGTAGTCGAAGGCTTCGAGCCCAAGAAAGCCGCACCGGCAACCCGCACGAACCGCAAGCCCGGAAACTGGAAGCCGGGCGACAAGCGCAAACCGTCGGCCAAGCCGGGCCAGCGCACATTCGCCAAACCGGCTGCGCCGCGAGCGGATGGCGGATTCAAATCCACCCGCAACCGGGATGGTGCACGACGCTCGTACGCTTAATTATACGTCGCCTAAAAAACCGCCAGATCGACTGGCGGTTTTTTTATGCGCATAAAATGACCATTTACGGTCTGACCTCCATGTCCAAAGGCTTATAATTTGACGCTTTCATCTGCAGACAGGCTATCGCCATGCGCTGCATGAACAAACGAGCAGATCAGCATGACAATCAAACTCACTTCGTTTTCGCACGGCGGCGGCTGCGGCTGCAAGATTGCCCCCGGCGTATTGTCGGAAATCCTGAAGAATTCCAGCAGCTTCCCCGTTCCCAACGAATTGCTGGTCGGCATTGAAACCTCGGACGATGCCGCCGTCTATCAGTTGAACGACGAACAGGCGCTTATTGCAACGACCGACTTCTTCATGCCCATCGTCGACGATCCCTATGACTTCGGACGTATTGCAGCCACTAACGCCATCTCGGATGTCTATGCAATGGGTGGAACGCCGATCATGGCCCTTGCCTTGGTCGGCATGCCAATAGACAAACTGCCGCTTGATGTGATCGGCAAGATCATCCGAGGAGGCGAGTCGATCTGTGCCGAAGCAGGCATTCCTGTCGCCGGCGGACATACCATCGATTCCATCGAACCGATTTACGGCCTGGTCGTACTCGGCCTTGTTCATCCGAAAAAAGTGAAGCGCAACACCGGTGCGAAGGCGGGCGACAAGCTGATCCTTGGCAAGCCTCTTGGCGTCGGCATTCTGTCGGCCGCGCTAAAGAAAGGCGGCCTGGACGACAGCGGATACGCCGCCATGATTGCCAATGCGGCCAAGCTGAACAAGCCCGGCAAGGCGCTCTCTTCCATGGAAACGGTTCATGCCATGACCGATGTGACCGGTTTTGGCCTGCTCGGGCATCTGCTGGAAATGGCTCGGGGCTCCAATCTGACTGCTCGTATCGCCATGCCGAGCATTCCCATGCTGCCCGGCGTGCAGGACTTGGTTGCGAACGGCTTCGTCACCGGCGCATCAGGCCGCAACTGGACGAGCTACGGGCATGACGTCGTGCTGTCAGCCGCAATCACGCCATCCCAGCAAATGCTGCTGACGGATCCGCAAACCTCAGGCGGACTTCTGGTGTCATGCGCGCCGGATGCGGTCGAGAATGTGCTGGGGCTGTTTGCACGGGATGGATTCCAGCAGGCTGCCGTGATTGGCCAAATGAAAAGCGGTCCGGCACGGGTGGAAGTCGCGGCATAATTTTCATCCGCCCCTCCAGGGAAGACGGGCTCTGCCTGTGGCAAAAGGGAGAAAATGCGGGCTCTGCGCCCTCCTCCCTGCACGGTCAGACCATGTTCACTACTTCTTCTTGTCCTTCAATTCCTCGCGCCGCCGCGCCTGCCATTCATGCTCGCGCGCATCGATGATCGAATTATCGTAAAAAGTCGCGTCCGGCGCATTCCTTGCCAGCCTGAGCTGCTCCAGCGCGGAGGACAATCCACCTGTGATGGCATACGATTCGGCCATCGACATGTGCATCAGCGCCTGCTTACCCTGTGCTGCATAGGTTTTTGCCAACTGCTTCTGCAATTGCGGCTCTTCCCGATACAGCAGCACCTGACTTCGCAGGTACTGGGCTGCATCCTCATAGCGGCCTGCTGCATAAAGCACATCCGCATATTGCCGGGCAATCCCTCGTGATTCCGGGAAATGCGTTATTGCCGCTTCGGACTCCTTCAACGCATCATTGGTCTGATGCGCCGCCAGCTTGATTTCTATCGAGAGGCTGGCCAATATCGGATTGCGCTTTGCAGGGACGTGATCCTGAGCATACCGGCGCACGTGCTGCAACAACGATTGCGCCTTGGCGGTATTCCCCTGTTTCAGGGCGATTACAGCCAATCCGTACTGTGCTGCAGCCGCCTGCATGCGACTGCCTTTCTTCGCCTGCTGTTCCAGGATGGTGGCCGATTCGTGCAACCCGTTGCCGGATTCATCCTGCAGAACGCGCATCCTTGCGCGGACAAGATAAAAATCGAAACTGTCCACATGCTGACGGTAAGGTTGTTCGCGTATTCTTGCCTCGATATCGGCAATCCGTTCCGTGGTTAGCGGGTGCGTGCGCAGATAAGAAGGAGTGGTGTCGCTATACAAACGCGACGCAGTCTGTAGACGGCCAAAGAAAGCCGTCATGCCGGACGTATCGAAACCACCTGCGCGCATGATCTGAAACCCGATCCGATCCGCTTCCCGCTCTGCATCGCGGCTGAAGTTAAGCTGGCGCTGCATGGCCAGCCCCGATCCGCCTGTCACGATTGCCATGCCGGCATCCGCGCTCCCCCGCATTGCCAGCACTCCCAGCAGCATGGACGCGAGAGGAATCAGCATATCCTGGCGCTGCTGCCCCAGCATGCGGGCAATATGGCGCTGAGAAACGTGCCCGATTTCATGCGACAGCACGGACGCCAGTTCCGATTCATTCTGTGCAGCCAGCAACAAGGCCGAGTGCACGCCGATGAATCCGCCCGGCAAGGCAAACGCATTGATCATCGGGTCACGTACCGCAAAGAAAAAGAAATCGTTGCCCGCTTCGCCGCGCGCTTCAGGGTAACTTGAGACAAGCTTGTTGCCAAAATTATTGAGGTATTCAAGAACCACCGGATCATCGATGTAGTCGCGGTCGGCTCGAACTTTCTGCATGACTTCGACACCGAGCTTATACTCCATCACCGGCGAGAGTTCGCTACGTTCCGTATCGCCAAGACTGGGAAGATTGCTCTGGAACTGTGCCGTGGCAGGCGGGGAAGAGAGCACAAGCGGCACAACGCACAAGACCGGCATCATCGCACTCTTGATCCAGTTGCAACCCTGTCTTGAAAGAAAGAAGGTTCTGGTTTTCACGCTGCTATGATACCTTTATGACTATGTGATGGATCGAATCTCGCTCCTGCATTCATCTGCAAGCACCTCAACGCCGCCTGCCGATGCCGAATTTGCAGATGCCAGTTTGCCCCTATTCGCTATCGGTTTGCAATCCTCCCGATCAGGATAGGATTCCGTTCCGTGGCAGCAGTACCCTATTCAACATTGTCCTGTAACTTTTATGTCTGACACTCAAGCAAATCCTTCTTCCGACATCACCGGCAATAACGAGGGTGAACTGACCCATTTCGATGAATCAGGGCAGGCACATATGGTCGATGTCGGCGAAAAGGGAGAGACACACCGCATCGCCATCGCAAGCGGCATCATCAGCATGAAACCGGAAACGCTGGCGATCATCGAATCCGGCAGCGCAAAGAAAGGCGATGTGCTGGGCATTGCGCGCATTGCAGCCATCATGGCATCCAAACGGACCAGCGATCTTATCCCATTGTGCCATCCGATTTCGTTGACGCGCGTTAAGGTCGATTTCGATATTGACCGTGGCCGTTCGCACATCATCTGTACTGCCCGCACGGAGACGTTTGGCAAAACCGGGGTCGAAATGGAGGCGCTGACCTCGGTGCAGATCGGCCTGCTCACCATCTACGACATGTGCAAGGCAGTTGACCGCGGCATGACCATCACCGACGTGCGGCTGCTTGAAAAGCAAGGCGGCAAATCGGGATTGTGGACGGCAGGCGAATAAATTGCTGATTTATCATGGTTTTTTAAAATTCTGAAATGCTGCGCAGCCACCGAGCCTCTGACGAGTCTCTTGTCGCCGCTGCCAGCACCAACCTCGGAAAACGCTTTTTGGCCCTCGTTTGTCCCATTTTGGAGAAACGATGGCAACTTTCCGCAAGCACGGACGAAGCTGGCAAGCTCGTGTCCGGCGATGTGGTTATCCCGACCAAACAAAGAGCTTTCCAACGAAAATAGAAGCCGAACGTTGGGCGCGTACTATTGAAGGCGAGATGGATCGCGCCGAATTCGTCAGCCGTAAAGAAGCAGTGCAAACCACTTTTGGCGAGGTTATCCAACGCTACATGGAAACCATCACGCCAAAGAAGCGCGGCCACGTCGAGGAAACAATCCGGCTGAGGGCAACACTTCGGCACCACGTCGTCAAACTGAGCATGGCAAACCTTACCCCGCAGGCTATCGCCGACTATAGAGATGATCGGCTGCGCACCTGCAAGGCCAACACGGTGATTCGCGATCTTGCGGTCCTATCGTCGATCATCAATCATGCAAAGCGTGAATGGGGCATCGTCATTCAAAACCCGGTCGAGATGATCCGCAAACCATCGATGCCTCCTGGTCGCGACCGGGTGCTATCGGAATCAGAGGAAATACGACTACTGGACGAACTCGAACCGACTGGCCGCAGGAATCCAATTATGCAACCGCTTGTTATTGTCGCCATTGAAACTGCCATGCGCCGTGGTGAACTACTCAGCCTGCGGTGGGAACATGTGCATTTGGACAGACGGATCATTTTCCTGCCGATGACCAAAAACGGGCAATCTCGATATGTGCCACTATCCAGTCGGGCCATCGAGACAATCCAGCAACTCCCAAAGTCGTTGGATGAACGTGTGTTTCCGATCAACATCTCCGCAATGGAGGCGGCATTCCTCAGGGCCGTCAGACGCGCCAACCTCGGTGATCTGCATTTTCACGATCTACGCCACACCGGAGCCAGCCGCATGGCAAAGAAGCTGCCGAATGTAATTGAACTGGCGTCAGTGACAGGCCACACGTCTTTGCAGATGCTCAGGCGCTACTACCATCCGAAGGCGGAGGAGCTTGCGCTGAAACTTGGGTAAGTTGCAACAAATGTGATTTGATCTGACTGAATTGACCTGCTACCCAAATTAGTCCGAAAGCGACATGGAGTCTGCGGTTAAAAAACTGTCAGCGAATCTGTTTGGTGTCAGATAGCCAAGCGAGCTGTGCGGTCGTTCATCATTGTATTCCTGACGCCATGCTTCAATCACCTGCCGAGCGTGGCGCATTGACACGAACCAGTGCTCGTTTAAGCATTCATCCCTGAATTTGCCGTTGAAGCTTTCGATGTAGGCGTTCTGTTGCGGTTTGCCAGGCTGGATGAATCGCAACTGCAGTTGCTTGCGATAAGCCCATTCATCCAATACCTTGCTGACGAATTCAGGACCGTTGTCCACGGTCACCGACTTCGGCAATCCTCTTCCTTCTGCCAGCCTCTCCAGCACACTGATGACGCGCTGGCCCGGCAGCGAAGTATCCACCTCGATAGCCAAGCATTGCTTCGTAAAGTCATCCACGATATTCAGACACCGCAGTCGCCGCCCATCCACGAATCCATCCGATACGAAATCCATCGACCAGCTCTGATTGGGGACCGTCGCTGCCACTGTCACAGGACGCTCCACACCAGAGATCCGTTTGCGCTTGCGCTTTCGAACCATCAGCCCGGCAGCGTGGTACACACGGTAAGTGCGTTTGCAATTGAGTGTCCAGCCTTCCCGGCATAGCAGCACGTGCAAGCGGCGATATCCGTAGCGCCGTTTTTGACCTGCCAGTACCGTTAACCGCTCTGTCAGCTCCTTGTCATCCGGCCTTGTCGATTTGTATCGATAGAGCGACCTGGATATGCCTATCAGCCCACAAGCGCGCGTAACACCCAGCTGGTGGGCTGTCATTAGATGTGTCACTGCTTCTCGCCTGGCTTGTGGGCCTACCACTTTCGGCCAACCACATCCTTTAGCGCAGCATTGTCCAGCATGGATTCGGCCAGCAAGCGCTTAAGCTTGGCGTTCTCGGCTTCCAACGCCTTTAATCGCTGTGCTTCTGAAATCGTCAGGCCGCCAAATTTGGCCTTCCAGTTGTAATACGTTGCATCACTGATACCGTACTTGCGGCATAGCTCAGCTACCTTCATGCCCGCTTCGGCTTCTTTCAAAATGCCGATTATTTGCTCTTCTGTAAAACGCTTTTTCATGTCTGCCTCCCAAGAGCAGACTCTACATCATCACCGTACTAATCTCAGGGAGCAGGTCACGGCGTTGCTCGCGCATGGTAAATGGTAGTTAACGTTGAACTTGACCGGCTTACAAGTCAGTAGCACGCAACGCACGAACACACAAATGCGTCGGCGTCGAAGGACCTATTATGCTACTTTAGGTGCATTTCTCGGCAGCATGAAAGTAAGCATCTTCAATGGGCCACCCTTTGTGTGGAACTGTGCGTGAAGGCAGAACTGTGCGTTGTCCCACCGACATGATGCGCCATATTGACCGAGTATAGGGACAGCCTGCTCTGGCGTAGAAGATGTTGGAGCGCCGAGAATTGAGACTACGTCCGCGGGCAACATATCTGCCGTGAGACCATACGGCAGAACCGCAGACCGAGCGGCATAGACGAACAGCGTCTTGATACAACCGGCTTCATCAAGATAAACCTCCCATGAACCATCTTGCGCGGACGCGCATTGCTCATCAGGCTCACCTTCTTCAACGGTCTCAAAAACGCTTTGCGGTGCGCCGCCCCCAATGTCGAGCGCTACCGATGCATACGGTTGGGAGAGCAATGCGGATGGATCGTTAGACAGCGGCATAACGTTGGAGGAAATGTACTCGGATTTGGCTTGCTGGGGGAGCGTCCCGTTTAAAGGAAAGGTTAGGTGATGTCAAAGCCAGCCTCCTTTGCAACACTATGCCAATTTGAGTCGCCAAGGCCGCCAGCCATTAATGCGTCTCGCCAGTCAATTTGAGAGTTGGCGATCCCACTCAATAGTGCTTCGAATTTTCCCTCGGCCGTGATAATGACAGCAGCTTGAACCCGCATGCGGATCATGGCCCATTCTCCGCTAGTTGGTGGCTCTTTCATCTCTGCCAACGCAACAAGAGCCATCTCAGCTTCTTGCGGATTAAAAGTTGCTCTAAATTTTGCCTCAATTGTTGAAGAAATCTTGCTCATAACTCTAACGTATTATAGGTTACATAATTACATATTAACATTATCGAATGAGCATAAATATCGAAAAGCGAAACACCAGAAAACCGCGTGTTTGCTGGCTTTTCACTGCCTTTATTCCTCGTAATTAAGGTCACATCTGTTCCTCGAACTATAAGGTTTCATCAAAAAATCAGCCTAGTTGATACACGGTATACCATGCGCGAGGTCGGCATTTTCTAGGACTTCGCTTCCATCATGCTTTCGGAATTCAAGATGTCGGCCTAAACCCCATCTACCATTTTTTGGTAACTTGCATGATAGATTTACAAACTTGCCATTGGATTGTATGCACTCTGCTCTGGCCCCTATCTTCGACAAGATCACCATCGCGAGTGCCACCTTTCTTGAAAAAATCGTAGAATAGTATGCGGGTAGGCAACTTAAATTCTGTCCCGTTTTTGTCCCCCTCAGAGGGCTTTAAAGCGTCAAATCCGTTGCGTCTGGATTTTGAAAATCTTTGTAAATCAAATAATTACATTCGGCCTGCTCACTATCTACGACATGTGCAAAGCGGTCGATCGCGGCATGACCATCACCGACGTGCGGCTGCTTGAGAAACAAGGCGGCAAATCGGGGATGTGGACGACCGACCGCACATGATCCGTTTTTTGTTAACCTGACACATCCACACACTACGGGATACACGGCAATGAATATCAATACTCTGGCAAATCTGGTTGTGATTGCATGCCTGATGGTCGTTATATTCCTGATCTTCAAGAACATGCAAGCGAAGAGGAAGATTCTCGCCGGAGACACCAGGACCGAGAGTGCGGCGAAAAAATGGATGAAGGAAAACGGCTTTGTTCCCGACCATGCGCATTTTTTTCGGGGAACCGGCATAGCGATGCGGACAGGGGACGACAAGCTGGTACTGGTCATTGAAGGAATGCCTGGATTCCATCAGGCGGGCGAGGTGATTTCCGTCCACACTCAGGAAACCGTCGTAACGCGCATGGTCGGTGCCGCTCCGGGTATCGTAAAACCGGTCGGTACCACCGTTTACAACATGGATATGGCATTCAAGAATGGCTCTCCCACCTGCACGGTTTCCTTCATCAACGAGGAACAACGCAAGGCATGGGTAGCCAGGCTAAGGAACACACTCGCACCGAAGGAAGAAAAAAACGGACAGCAGGCATAGCCGGTCCGGACAAGGAGACGCGTTCCGGCAACCGCCTTGCCATCTCCCCGGGAAGGTTTTTTTCGAACTGGTCAGGCTTTAATGGAAGTGGCCGGGCTTTGGAATGTCTTCAGGCATTTCGGCGTGGACCAGATCACCCGCCAGATCGGGGTACAACGGGGCGCCGCAATCGTCGCAAAATTCCATTAGGAAGCGCTGGCTGTGAATTTTTTCACAGTCGACACCGCATTCCTTCAGCACCGAAAGAATCTGCTCAAGGGGTGATTCCTGCTTTTGGTCGGACAGGGTATCCAGCATCTTCTCAGGCTGGACGATAATTTCGGTCTGCTGAGCTTCATCCGGTCCGTAAACGGGCCATACGATTCCATACAAGACATGCCATTCGCTTTGCGTCATGAAACTGACACGGTATTCCTCGACAAAATCGTTTTCGACCGCACTCCCGAATCCGCCAATGACAACACAGAGATCGGATGGCTGGATATCCAGCGTATTCGTCAGGTAATTTGTCGCCGCCCTGATGGATGCGGGCCGGATCCTTTGATCAGCCTTTCGGCATGCGGAAAAGAAGGCTTCCGGCAGCATCAGCTCGATGTTGCAGCCAGGCAGCAGCCGAGTCAGGCTGGGCATCGCCTGCTTTTGCCATTCGGCAAGGCATTCGTCTTTGGCCGCACTGGAACCCGATGAGTCTTCCATGCTCTGCCAGCGAAAGATCGGCGATCCGGCCGGAACGGCAACGCCCGCCACCAGATAGCGAACATCCGCCAGGAAAGGAATGGTTTCAGGACGGTTTGCGGGCATGTGGTACTCGGCACCGCTGATTGCCGCCTGCGACAGGCGTTTGGTCAGCCCGAATGTTTCAATATGAGAAAAAGGCAACTGATCGATCGAAAACAGCGCAGGCGCCATCGTCACACGAGCATCCGGACAAAGAACGTGAGAAGAAAGGAGGCCAGTAAGCGTCTTCACAACATCGGGCTCAAGCGGGCCGGATGTGATGGAGAAACGCGTCCATGCCAGAATCGGCGCCGCCACCAGAAGGACATCGTATTCTTTCCCGTCATGTTCCAAAATGGAAGACTCGCTCATGGCCTCGGTCGATTCCAGCAATGCATCGTAAGCAGTCAGATCCGTCTTGAACAGATGCTCGAGCGCGGCATCGATACCGCCCTGACGCCCGGTCTTCAGCAGTTTCAGAACGGATTCATCCAGGCTTTTATCCCATACTCGCCTTTCCAGTCGGCTGCCGGCATGAACTGTCGCCGTGGATAAGGCAATCAAGCGCTGGCTATAAGGGGAAAGCTTGGTGGAGGGGGTTTTCGATAGACGACGCATGATGAAGTGTGGTGTAGCAAGGACACGTATTGTAGAGGATT
>Ga0316613_10002483_pt1 | contig 11832 bp, 11 predicted proteins | sample OWC_soil_day10_C_2_FD_207647 | JGI IMG/M metagenome (GOLD analysis project Ga0316613, IMG submission 207647) | Wetland soil microbial communities from Old Woman Creek delta, Ohio, United States - OWC_soil_day10_CT_b | ecosystem: Environmental > Terrestrial > Soil > Wetlands | place: USA: Ohio...
GTACTAGCGAATCCTGATCATATTTCAAAGACCGTGCTATCTAAAGGTCTTGACGCAGGTACGGCTTTTGAAATTTTGTCCATTGATATTGCCGATGTGGATGTAGGACGTAATATTGGTGCTGAATTAATGACGGACCAAGCGGAAGCTGAAAAACGTATAGCCCAAGCTAAAGCGGAAGAACGGCGGGCTATGGCTGTTGCTCAAGAGCAAGAGATGAAAGCATATACGCAAGAAATGCAGGCAAAGGTGGTAGAAGCTCAGGCTCAAATTCCTCATGCCCTTTCCGTAGCATTAACTGAAGGTCGTATTGGGGTTATGGATTATTATAATATGAACAATATTATGGCTGATACTCAAATGCGGGAGACGATTAGCAAATCAGGACCAGCAGCACCTTCCAATAAGTCAGAAGAACCTAGGAAATAGGTGAGAATATGGATAATTTATTACCTTTATTATTAATTGGAATTATGTATTTAATCCCAGTATTGTGGCGCAGAGTTGTGTCGAAGAAATCTACACAATTGCATTTACCTGAAAACGTGATCATTCCCGAAATGGAGAATGTGCCAGAAGAAAGTACATCATTATCAGTTAATCATATTGTTGATTTACAAGTGCCAATTGTTGTTTCTCCTGCACAAAATAATCCCACTGTAGAAGAAGAAGCATCAGCATGGCAAGGTAAACTTACTGAAAATGCAGTTATAAATGGTTTGATTTTTGCAGAAATTCTTCAGCCGCCGCGTGCTTACAGACCTTTTATAAGTCGAAAATAAAAATAAATAAGAAAATAACAGGGAAAATAACCCCTGTTATTTTTTTTGTATTTTTGTACAAAATAGATAGTAATATTGCTATTAGTTTTTATAAGTAATGATGCGGAAGGAGAGCTTGAAAGCGAGATAGATCCCAGTAGGAAAATTTTAAACACCTATTAGATCTAATGATAAAAAGGGGTGATGTATCTGTGGAGACAGAGTATAAAGGAAGATTAACATATGCGAAAGGTACAACGGTAGAATTTGTTGTTGCTCCTAATCAAGATGTTGATTTTGGTGATATTTTAGTAATTGAGGGTAATAATAATGATCGTTTTTATATTAGGGCCTATGATTTTAAGGTAAAATCACGTTGGTCTGGTTTAAATGGTGTTGGTTATTTAATGAGTAAATTGGATGAAAATGGGCAGGTGGAAAATCAGGAAGAATTGGATTTTTATATGGGCGGTAATCATACAGTGAAAATTGGCATGGCTGAACAATTGTGCTATGTTGATGATAAGGGGCAACTGCTAAATCCTAAAACCTGTCCAGATTTTTTTTGTCAGATAAGGACATTAAATTCTCAAGATACAAGCCTACTATCTGAAATAAAAGGTGACCTAGAAATTGGCTTTTTAAAAAGTGGACGAGGCATATTGCAGATGCCAGTTGGTATTTATGGTTCTAAAGCTATAACGGAGCATATTGGTATATTTGGTACAACGGGGTCAGGTAAAAGTAATGTAGTGAAGGTATTAGCAAGTTCGGTAATTGATAGTGGGAATTATGGGCTATTGATTTTTGATGTGCATAATGAATATTTTAAAGACTTATCTTCTCATCCTATGTCCAAAGATCGTTTATGTGTTTATCACACGGATGCTAAAGAATATGGACAAACAATTACAGTTAATTTTTCTGAAGTAGGTCCGGAAGATATCACTGCGTGTGCTACATTTACTGAACCGCAACTTGATGCTATTTACAAACTCTCATCAGTGTGGAAAGACGACTGGATGCGTTATGTTTTGAAATATGATACAAAAGAGATTATTGACGAATTAGCAGGCTGTACAGGACAGAAATTTCATGCTAGAACCATTGGCAAGATCAAAAGTATTTGTTGGAATTTAGAGCAGGAGCTTCATGTAAATGAAGAGGAGGCAACAATCGTTAATCAAATTATTTCTCAATTGGAACAAGGGAAGGTTGTACTTGTAGAATTGAAAAATATTTCACCAGTTGGTGAACAAGCGTTATCGACCTTGTTATCAAAGAAGCTTCTAACAAATTATGCAGGTAAGACGGAACTAGAGCGTAGTCAGGTGAAGCCAGTATTAATTGTTCTAGAAGAGGCCCATCGATTTTTAGGTAAAAAAGAAAATAGTAGTAATAATGTATTTTCTCGTTTAGTTAGTGAAGCTCGAAAATTTAACTTGGGTATGTGCGTCGTAGATCAGCAACCACGTTTACTCGCAGATAAAATATTATCCCAGTTAAATACCTTGTTCATTCTTGGATTAGCATCTAAGGCAGATCGTAGTAAATTGGAAACTATGTGCCGTAAGGATATTTTGCAACAGCGCAATGAAATAAAAAATTTAGATTGTGGTGAAATGATTGTTGCGACAAATTATATGCGGTTTGCAGCTCCTGTGAAAGTTCATAAATTTGAGAACTTTTTACAACAAAGATATGTTGATTATATACCACCAGTATCGGCTTTATAAAAGTGTGGAAACATTTCCATACTTTTATATTATGTTAGAAAGCATATATTTTTTAAGAAGAATATTGAAACACAAAATTCATAAAGGTATACAAAGAACACAAAAAGGCGTATTTAGCCGCTTTGTGTTTTTTGTGTTTCCCGTAGGTAATGTTTCTTGCTTTTTGTACTACATGCTAGTGTTAAGCATATATATTTATATGGAGGGAGGGGGTTGCTGTGCAGTATCGTAAAAATAGACATTTACAACGATTAGCTGGCATATTAGAAATTCCTCAGGATATTGTGCTGGATTTACCACGCATTACGATGTTAGGCAACAGACAGTTATTAGTAGAAAATCATAAAGGTATTATTGAATACACTCCTTCATTGGTACGCATAAAATTAGAACAGGGCGAGCTCTTGATTCATGGTCATGAATTAATACTAAGTAATTTGCAAGTTGAGCAAATTTTAGTCGAGGGTACTGTGGAGGAAGTAAAGTATGATATGTAATATGTCCCATTATATTAGTGGTACTGTTAAGATAAAAGTTAGCGGGGTTATGCCAGAAAAGTTTATTAATTTATGTGTAATACAAAATATTTTTTTATGGGGTCTTACTAAAAATAATGAAGGCCTTTTTGTTTGTATGCGTCTTGCTGATTTTTTTACGATTAGGCCAATCGTACGTAACAGTAAAAATCATATACAAGTAGTTGATTATTCCGGATTGCCATTTTTCGCTAGAAAAATGAAGAGACGTAAAATGCTGGTCATTGGTGCAGTACTATTTTTGATTATACTTAATACATTAGTATCTTATATTTGGTTCATTGATATTGTTGGTGTTAAATCCATATCGCCCCAGCAAATTAGAGATATTGTATATGAAAATGGATTAAAACCAGGCATGTTAAGAAATGATATTCCGATAAAAAAAGTTGAGAATCAAATTATGCTAACATTGCCTGAGGTTGCATGGGTAGGAATTAGTTTTACTGGTATACATGCTGTGGTGGAAATAGTGGAAAAGACTATTCCCAAGACGCAAGATAAAGCGCCAGCAAACATTATTGCGATTAAAGATGGGGTCATCACCGAAATTATTGCTTTGGCTGGACAAAGTCTGGTGAAAAAGGGCGATACAGTTAAAAAAGGGGATTTATTAATAAAAGGAGTTAGTTATGAGGGGCCAATCGTTGATTCTACCATAAGTAGTCCACCTTCTCAAAAAATTAGAGCGAATGGAATTATAAAAGCACGAGTATGGTATGAAAGTTATGGTGAATCTGAATTGGTAACAAATGTCTATGAAAGAACTGGTCGTCAGGAGATTGGTGTTTCCTTAAAAGTAGGTCAGCAAGAATTTCAATTAAAAAGGGTAGCAGAAAAACCAGAAAAAATTGTTGAAGTTGAGGTCTTCAATAAAAAGCTTTCCTGGTGGAGGAATCAAGATATTGCTGTCGAATCTAATATAAGTACATATTATGAACTCAATGCCAAAAGGGTTGAGATTAGTATGGAGGAAGCTAAAGAGCAAAGTAAAGTTAGGGCTATAACAGCATTACAATCCTTGATTCCCGAAACAGCACATGTGTTATCCCGTAATATTGAGGTATTACAGATGCCTGAAAAAAATTTGGTTCGCGTTAAAGTTAGTGTGGAAACTGTAGAGGATATTGGTGAGTTTGTAACGATAAAAGATGAGGATAATATACCGTTGAATTAATAAATAACTGTTAGTTTTTATACCCTGAAAGTATTGAAAGGGCCTACGTTTTTCCATATTATAACAAAACGTAGTTTAATTGCCCTTTCTTCTTTTTAAATCCACTATTGCTTATAATATGATGTAAGAACAATTATGTTGTCAAATAGTAGAGAGAATCTACTATTTGAATAGGACGAGGAGTATCGGGGAAAACTGTCATTGTTATTTATTTCCAAATAAGTTAAACATTCTGGAAGCAGGTTTATTTCCCTGCTTCCAAATGATGGAGTTGAAGTTCGTGATATCATTAAATAATAAGTTGCGAGAGATTTTTGCTCAGCCTACAAGTGTATATGCGAAACCAACTGTGCGCCGGATTGTCTTAGGCCTAGCGTTTTTTCTCTTGTTTATGATTATCTTGTCCGCTGATTTTGTTTCGGACAAGGTATCTCTTGAAGTTGGACAAGTCAGTGACCGTGATGTGATTGCACCAAGAACAGTAGCCTATGTAGATTTGATTAGAACGAAAAAATTTGAAGATGAGGTATTAGCCAGTGTAGCTAATGTATATGATTTGGATATAACAGTAATTGCTAAAGCAGAAGAAAGCATAGGAGCTATCTTTAACGAAGCAAGGCAAGTTATTGCAAATAAAGAGTTAGTTTCGGCGGAGCAAAAAGCCGAAAGGTTACAGCAGAATCTTCCAGTGGCGCTGCCAAATACTGTTGTTGAGGGATTGGTGCGTCTTGACGCAACATCTATGATAAAGGCTGAAGAAAAAGCTAAAACGATTCTGCGTAAATTTTTTCAAAGAGGTATTCGTGACGATGATTTAGATATTGCTAGGAAACATATTGTAATTGAAACGGAAGAAATGGGTTTAGGAAAAACGGTTGAATCTGTAGTAGCCGGAATAGGACAATCTCTATTGAAACCAAATTTTATTTTAAATGTACGTGAAACAGATAAGCGTAAGCAGTCGGCTGTGAGCAGTATGGAACCTGTTCGTGAAACTGTCAAAAAAGGCCAGGTTATGGTCAGACGTGGAGATATTGTTACAGCTGAGCAAATTCATGCTATGGAAGAATTAGGATTATCAAAGGGACATGTAAATGAAATACGTATTTTTGGACTTGCTATTTTTGTTTTGGCTGTTATGTTACTTATTTTAGGATATATGTATAAGTTCTCATATTCAATTTATTCCAATGATTTATATTTAGTGCTATTGGGCTTAATTATGTTAGTGACATTATTATTAGGGAAGGCTGCTCACTATTATTCGGATTTTTCAGCTCCCATTGCGGCAGGAGCTCTTCTTGTTGCTATCTTGATTGATGCTCGGCTAGGTTTGGTAATTAGTATAGCCTTAGCGTTGTTATTTGGAATTATTGTTGAGCATGATTTACGAGCGGTCTCAACTGCTTTAATTGGTAGTTTAATAGGTGTTTACAGTGTTTCGAAGATGGCTCATGGTTATAGTTTGACAAGATCAGGGATTTGGATCGCAGTTGTGAATTTCTTAGTAATTGCTTCAACTGGTTTTATTGAGCAATTAAATAGTACTCAAATCTTAATGCAAGGTGTACAAGGAATAGTAAGCGGCATTGCGGCATCTGTCATTACGACTGGATTGTTACCTTATTTAGAAAATGCCTTTAATATTACCACACCTTTAAAATTATTAGATTTAGCTCAACCTAATCATCCTCTATTACAAAGGCTGCTTTTAGATGCTCCAGGAACATATCACCATAGTGTTTTAGTTGGAAATTTGGCAGAAACAGCTGCAGGCTATATTGATGCCGATCCTGTTACAGTAAGAGTAGGAGCCTACTACCATGATATTGGTAAGATAAAAAGGCCTTACTTTTTTGTGGAAAATCAGGTAGTAAATGAAAATCCTCATGATAAAATTGCGCCTTCATTAAGTACTTTAATTGTAACGTCTCATATTAAAGATGGTGTTGATCTATGTCGTGATTATAAATTACCGCAAATTATTGTTGATATTGTGCAACAGCATCATGGTACTATGCTGGTTTCTTATTTTTATAAAAGGGCTACTGAAAATGAACATAGTGAATGTATTATTGAAGCAGATTTTCGTTATGAGGGACCTCGTCCTCAGAGTAAGGAGGCGGCCCTTATCATGCTAGCTGATGCTTGTGAGGCGGCGGTGAGGTCTATCGGCAAGCCTAACATAAATAGGATTGAGGCCACAGTTCGTAAAATTATTCGTGAGCGCTTACATGATGGGCAACTTGACGAATGTAATGTAACACTGAAGGATTTAAATGTGATTGGGGACGTATTTATTAGAGTCCTTTCCAGCATGTTTCATACCCGAATTGAGTATCCAGATACATTGAAAGAATTAGAAAGGAGAAAAACAAAAGGTGGAAATAGCAATAAGCAGTGTCCAGGAAAAGATGATAGTAACGTTACAAATGGAGCAAATAGTGAGGTCAGTATTAAATAAAGCTGCCGAAGCTTATGAGATTGAGCCTCATACTGAGGTGAGTGTTGTATTGTCTGATGATGAATATATTCACCAGCTGAATCGTCAATATAGAGGGAAAGATTGTCCGACAGATGTACTATCCTTTGCTTTGAATGAGGGAGAAGAACCTGAAATTATTGATAAACCAGAGGAAATTTTGTTGGGGGATATTATAATTTCCCTTGAAACAGCTACGCGTCAGGCAGAGGAATATGGACATAGTTTAGAACGTGAATTAGCCTATTTAACAGTGCATGGTATCTTGCATTTGTTAGGATATGATCATATGACAGAAGAGGAGAAAAAGAAAATGCGCCAAGAAGAAGAGTATGTTTTATCTTTTTTAGGTATTAATCGTGTATAATGATAAGAAAACAAAGTGTAATACATACCTTTAAGAATGCTTTCTCAGGGGTTTACTATTGTATCTGGCATGAACGCAATATGAAAGTTCATATCGGGGCTATGATAGTGGCAACATTTTTGTCTTGGTGGTTTGCACTGGGAAAATATGAAATTCTTATTTTATTATTAACAATAGAAGGTGTATTGGTAGCAGAGATGATTAATACCGTAGTGGAAACCTTGGTGGATATGATATCTCCAGAGTTTCATCCTTTAGCTAAGATTGCTAAAGATATAGCTGCTGGTACCGTTTTGATAACTGCGATATTTTCACTGGTAGTTGGCTATATGCTCTTTTTTTCTAAAATATGGGGCTAAGGAGGGCGTAGTATGGAAATCTTAATTAAGGCAGCAATAGTTAGCCGTGAGCATGTTTATGTACCTTATTCTAATTTTAAGGTGGGTGCTGCAGTAGTAAGCAAAAGTGGGGAAATATATGCAGGGTAGGCAAGTAATGTCTGAATTTGGTACTACCAAAGTAATAATGTGCAATTTGCAAGGTGAACAATAAATTCTTTCATTAGAGGAATTGTTACTCTAATCTTTGAAAAAAACATGTGTCAGGAGAAAAAAATAATGGAAGTTAATAAGAATCATAAATCAGGGTTTGTTTCAGTCATTGGCAGACCAAATGTTGGTAAATCAACCTTAATCAATAGCCTTATTGGACAAAAGGTCGTGATTATGTCAGATAAGCCCCAAACAACGCGCAATAAAATTATGTGTGTTCTTACATTAGATGATGCACAAATTTTATTTATTGATACGCCAGGTATACATAAACCAAAACATAAATTAGGGGAATATATGCTTAAGGCAGCAGAAAATACCTTGCGTGAAGTAGACGTTATCTTTTTTGTTATAGATGCTACAGAAGATATTGGCGGTGGTGAACGCTATATACTGGATTTACTTGCATTAGTGAAGACCCCTGTAATACTAGTAGTCAATAAAATTGACAAAATAGAGAAAGCTAAATTGCTGCCAATTATACAAAAATATTCGGCTTGTTATGATTTTGCTGGAGTGGTGCCCATTTCTGCTATGGAACATACCAATTTAGATCATTTAATTGTAGAAGTTAAAAAATACTTAGAACCTGGTCCTCAATATTATCCAGAAGATATGATTACTGATCAACCGGAGCGCTTAGTCATTGCCGAAATGATTCGAGAGAAGGTTCTTCACTCGACACGCGATGAGATTCCACATTCTATTGCTGTAGATATCGAAGAAATAACAACTAGGGCTAATGAAGACTTGTATATTCGAGCTGTTGTTTATGTAGAACGTGAATCCCAAAAAGGAATTGTGATTGGTGCAAAAGGCCAGTTGCTGAAAGAAGTAGGAAAATTAGCACGAGCTGATATTGAAAATTTATTAGGATCGAAGATTTTTCTTGATTTATGGGTTAAAGTAAAAAAAGACTGGCGCAATAAAGAAGGTAGTTTACGAAGTTTTGGTTATGAGTAACTGTTAGATACTGGGATATATTATATAATTTTCTGTTGGCTATCGCATTGCGATAGCCATTCTTTATTGACCGAAATGCTGCAAGATGGTATCATTTGTAAAGAGAGGTGAAATAGATTATTATGATAGCGAGGCTTAATATTATTATGACAAATTGGGTTATAATAAATTTAGATATTAATGATTAAGAGTTTGTAGTAATATAAAATATTTTTCTGCAGAACATATTGCAGAGTGTATTTATGAATGTTGATAAATAGTAGTTTTAATACAGAACCGTAATATTTTGAGGGAGAGATGCGCTATCGAGTCGCCTTTATATAGCTCGCTAAGTTTATTGGCAGCTTTTTTGTTGGTCTTACTAAACGGATTTTTTGTAGTTGCGGAATTTTCTTTGGTGAAGATTCGTAAAACTCGTATAGAAGAACTTGTCCAACAAGGAAACTCACGAGCTGAATTAGCATTAAAAATCATATCATCCTTAGATACCTATTTAAGCGCTATTCAATTGGGGATTACATTAGCATCATTGGCGTTAGGGTGGATTGGTGAACCTGCTATGTCCTCTCTGTTAGAGCCTTTCATATTTGCCTATTTTCCAGGATCGACCTTGTTGTTACACTCTATAACAGTTGCTATTGGATTTACATTTATTACTCTTATGCATGTTGTTATCGGTGAATTGATTCCTAAATCACTGGCTATCCAAAAAGCGGAAAGCATGTTGCTTTTGGTAGTGTGGCCCTTATATATCTTCCATAAAATTGGTTATCCTGTAATTACTCTATTTGACCATACTGCCTGGTTTTTCTTAAAGATTCTGGGTATTAAACCAACTAGTGAAGCTGATCTAGCTCATTCTGAAGATGAATTAAGGATGATTGTCAGTGCTAGTCATCGAGGTGGATTATTGGACCAAATGGAAAGTGATCTTTTGGATAATGTTTTTGATTTTGCTGATCGCTTAGCTCGTGAAGTAATGGTACCACGCCAAGATATTGTTTGTTTGTTTGCTGATGATTCCTATGAAGAAAATATAAAGGTAGTACGTGAAACACATCATACTCGTTTTCCATTATGCTTAGAAGATAAAGATCATATTATGGGTATGATTCATCTCAGAGATCTAATGGACTTTGACTTATGTAATACAGAAAAAAAAGATTTAACAACTATTATGAGGGAAATATTGGTAATACCTGAAGGAATGTCAGTAGCGAAAATCTTGCAGATGATGCGTCGTAAGCGGATTCATCTTGCTGTTGTGGTTGATGAATATGGTGGTACTGCTGGATTGGTTGCTATGGAAGATATTATTGAAGAAATTGTTGGTGATATTAAAGATGAACATGATGAAATTATTCAACCAGAAATACAACGTATGCCTGATCATACTTATGAATTTGATGGTAGAGTGCTTTTAGATGATGTTGCTGATTTATTAAATATTCATTTAGAAGAACATGAAGAAGATACGATTGGCGGTTATATTTTTGGGGTGCTAGGACGTCGACCTGAAATAGGGGATGAGGTATCTATCGACGGGTATACTTTTATTGTACTATTGGTAAATGGATTTCGTGTTGTTAGGGTAAAAGCTTTACCTCCTGCTGAAGATGGCGGTGACGAAGCTTAGCTATAGAATTAGGTGTACGTTGGGAAGGAGGTTTATAAGGAGAATGTTATAAGGGCGTATTAAAAAATATGTGCGAAGGGATGATGTCAAGTGTTGTTACGGGATTTAATGTGGGAAGTTTTCCAAAGCACCGGACAAATTGAGGCATATTTGATTTATCGTTCATGCACTGAGGTTAAAGTTCAACCTGAAACACCGCCGGTTACTAAACTAGGATTATAATGATCCTTACATTAAGAGTATGGTTATCAATATTTAAATAGGGGCGTGTATTCTATGAACGCCTCTTACATAAAGGAAAGCTAAGATTCAGGTAGAGTTAACTTTATCTGAATCTTAGTCGCACTTATAGGATCTTAGTGCTCTAACTCCTACTATTATTAGAAGGTGAGAGTCTGCGCGACTTGATTATAAAATAAAATTCGATTCTACATAGGGTAATTGAGGAAAATATGGCACAATATCAAGCAGAATCCATTTTAGTTGCAGCACGTGATTGGGGCGAGGCTGATAAGATGGTGACTTTGTTTTCTCGCGAATATGGAAAGATTATTGCTTTTGCCAATGGGGCTAGGCGGCCTAAAAGTCCTTTGGCTGGTGGAATGCAGCTTTTCACCCATTTGGATGTAAGATTAGCATCAGGAAAAAATTATGATTCAGTTAAACAATGTGAGATTAAACATTCATTCCGGCGGGTACAAGAAGATTTTAACTGTATGGCTTACGGCACATTTATAGCAGAATTGGTAGCAGAACTTTGTCCTGAACGGCATCCAGAACCTCAAGTTTTCGATTTGCTGTTGGAAGTGCTGATAGTGCTTCCTTTGCGTAATCCACGCATGGTGGCATTGGCCTGGGCATGGCAATTGTTGTTTATCATGGGGTATTATCCAGATCTTGAGCATTGTGTTATTTGTGGACAAGCCTTATCTTTGCCCGCATATTTCAGCTTTTCAGATGGGGGTTGCGTTTGTTCTGTTTGTGATCATAATGGACTTCCCGAAGTTAGTGAAAAAATGGTCTATTTTATAAACTGTTTATTACATATTGATTGGCGGAATCCTGTTGAATTCACTGTGAGTGGTACGGTATTAATGCAAACAGAAAAAATATTGATAGGGTATTTGATACAATGTTTGGATAAACCACTTAAGTCTATGAATTTTATTAAGCAGGTTGCAGTAGTAATGCAAAATGACAGCAAATAAGAACTACAAGTTATCGATGATAAAGTAGAAATAAACTATTTTTGGGGTAATTTGGAATAATGATTGTTCTCGTTGGAGATAATAAAAAAAATGGAAGGAGGGCTTACTATGGAAGAAATAACTTTGGAAAAAATTGATATTGTACGTAGTCGTACAGGCATATCTTACCGAGAAGCCAAAGAAGCTTTAGAAAGAAATCAGGGGAATTTGCTTGATACTTTAATTGAATTAGAGGATAAAAAACAAACGAAATGGACAGAGGGCTTTTCTGTACGTTCTGGTGAGGTGATTGATAAGGTAAAAGAACTTCTTCATGAGGGTAATGTTAATAAAATTAGTATCAAGAGTGAAGGCAGAACTTTAGTTGAATTTCCTGTGGCACTAGGTGCTCTTGGTGCTGTAGTATTACCACAAA
>Ga0316613_10002485_pt1 | contig 11828 bp, 10 predicted proteins | sample OWC_soil_day10_C_2_FD_207647 | JGI IMG/M metagenome (GOLD analysis project Ga0316613, IMG submission 207647) | Wetland soil microbial communities from Old Woman Creek delta, Ohio, United States - OWC_soil_day10_CT_b | ecosystem: Environmental > Terrestrial > Soil > Wetlands | place: USA: Ohio...
CCAATGTAGCAAATCCTCTTCCTTATGCCGCAATGCTTCTTCAGTTTTAGCAGATAAGCAAATTAAAGAATAAGGGAATTTTCTCTTGGAATGCCTTGTGATGATAGGTGCTTCTTCAAGAACCAGATGTCCGTTCGTACCTCCAAAGCCAAAAGAACTTACTCCTGCTCGCCTAGGAAAGGCTTGATTATTTTCATCTTTTAGCAGTTTCCACTCTTGCAGCTGATCTACAATATAAAAAGGGCTATTTTCGATTGAAATGCGATGATTTAACCTTTTGAAATTTTGGAGCCCGGCTAACTGTTTATACTTCATAGACAATACTACTTTGATTACCCCTGCCATTCCGCCTGCAGCTTCCAGATGACCTATGTTCGTTTTGGCAGACCCCAAGCCACAATAGTTTCTTATTAAGCTTTGGTTCCCTTCTGAATAAAGGCGTTCAAATGCCTTCAGCAATCCTTGAAACTCAATTGGGTCCCCTTTAGGAGTACCAGTTCCATGAGTCTCAATATAACTGATACTTTCAGGCGCAACCCTTGCTTGTTTATGCGCTTCAACAATCACATCTGCTTGTGCATCGGAACTAGGATAGGTTAAAGTATGGGTTTTTCCATTATGATTAATGGCGCTTCCCTTCACAATTGCATAAATATAATCCCCATCCTCAATCGCTTTTTCTAAAGGCTTGAGCAAAATTACGCCTGCACCTTCACTGCGTACATAGCCGTCTGCACCCTCATCAAAAGCTTTGCATGAACCCGTAGGGGACATTAGTCCAGCTTTTGAAAATGAGATATGACGTGTCGGCGTTAATAAAAGGTTAACCCCACCCGCTAAAGCCATACTGCATTCTCCTGAGTGTAAAGATTGCATAGCTACATGAATAGCAGTGAGAGAACTGGAGCAAGCAGTATCTACAGTAAAGCTCGGTCCTTTTAAATTTAAATAATGGGAAATACGATTAGCGATTACTCCAGCGGCAGTTCCTATAGAATGATGAGTTTCAATTGTGCGGAATGTTCTCTCTTGCAGTTCTTTATAGTCAAAGTTAAAGACCCCTATATAAACACCAACCTTATTCCCTGACACATGAGAAGGGCGAACCCCTGCATCCTCCAAACAGGTCCAAGATAGTTCCAGCATGATTCTTTGCTGCGGGTCCAGTGCTTCCAATTCTCTGGGAGATAAAGAGAAAAATCCCGCATCGAATGCATCAACATCCTCAATAAAGCCTCCCCATTTACTATTGCTCTTATTTATTTCAGTTTTAGGATCTCCCCAAAAGGCTTCCCAATTCCAACGTTCCCGGGGAATTTCCTGAACACTTGATCGTTTTTGCTTGAGATTTTCCCAAAATTCTTCATAGTTTTTGGCTCCCGGGAATCGGCTTGCCATACCGATAATAGCGATATCCATTAGTTTCTCTTGAGAAGGCTTGCTTTGCAGCTCTTCTTGATCCTTTTCAATAGATGATTGATTTTCGTTATCTTTCATACAGTTCTCCTTTCTTGATCCCTTTAAGCCATTAATTTAGAAGTGTCTAATAGTGGGTATTCTCAGTCATAATGCCGCTGCCTCGTTCTTAATCCGTCGAATTAGTCCGGTTAAAACATTGCCTGATCCGATCTCCACAAATTCCATCCCCTCAAAACCCATCAAATATCTTATACTTTCCGTCCATTTAACGGGATGAGTAATCTGCTCAATTAGATTCTGTTTAATATCAGCTTGTTCATATGGTCTGGCATGAACATTTGATATTACAGGGATTGTCAGTGGAAAAAAATCAAAGTTATTTATGAAAACTTCAAACTCGCTTCTCGCCTCTTCCATGTAACGTGAATGAAAGGCTCCGCTTGTTTTTAAGATAATAAACAATTGGACGTTTGTGACCTTTTCAAAAATAGGCTGAGCACGTTCAATGTCTGTTTTTAAACCAGATATCACAATTTGCGTTGGGGAGTTATAATTTGCAATATCGATACTCTGCAAATTATTTTGTGCTAAAACATCCGCTATTTGCGCTGCATTTAACCCAATCACTGCAGCCATGCCCCCCCCGTTAGCGCCGCTCATTAGTTCTCCTCTCTTTTTCACTAGTTTTAATCCTGTTGCAAACTCAAATGCACCCGCCGCAAATAACGCATCATATTCTCCTAAACTGTGACCAGCAACATAATTCGGTTTTTTTCCGTCTTTTTCAATTCTGCTAAGATAACTTAATGCATTGACTATATATAAAGCTGGTTGAGTATATTGAGTTTGACTTAAATTCAAGTTTGGATCTTCCATACAAAGTTTCTTGATTGAATATCCTAAGATCTCATCCGCCTCTGCCGTTAATTCCCTAAATTCATCAAAAACTGGTCCACCCATTCCTTTAATCTGAGATCCTTGACCTGGAAAAACATATGTAATCATTCTTTCTATCCCCTTTCATATTTAAGTTTAATAAAAAATTTCCTTTACCTTTTTAAGTTTTTTAACATCCTGACCAAAGGGATTTAAAACATCATAAGATTGTGATAAAGAATCTCTACTTAAGTTCTTTCTCACAAAATTCGCTAATGTCCCTGATGGACCCAAATCAATATATTTAAACTGACCCTGTTCTTCAAGGTTGATTATGGTTTTTTGAAAATAAATTGGTTGTCTAATAATGTCCCAGAAATACATGTCGGAGAAATCTGTAGCACAACCGCTTAATAAACACGATATAACTGGTATTTCGGGTTTTCTAAATGATAATTTGGATAAAAATGTTGCATACTCATTTTCTATTGGGGCAATATTTGAAGAATGAAACCCATACCTTACGGGGAGTGCTTGAAAAATAAGATCTTTAGCTTTCAAGTGTTCTTCAATTTTTAATAACTTTGCACTCTCACCAGAAATAATAAAATGAGAGGAATAATTAATTGCAGCCAAATTTGAATGGAGAGAAATTACAGAAGATTGATTATACAAATCTGGACTATCAACTACCGCTATCATACTTCCAATTTGGCAATGCTTCTCAATTAATTGAGCTTGCGTTAGAATAATTGCTAACGTTTCTTCTACCGAAATAACACCTGCAACTGCTGCGGAAGTGAGCTCTCCTAAACTTGCTCCTAAAACATAATCAGGCTCAAGCCCACTTTCTATTAAAACGCGTGCTAATGAATATTCCACCATAAAAATCGCTGGATGAGTATATAATAGACGATCAAAGTTATCAGCCTTATTTTTTGATCCACTATATATCTCATCAATAATCGAAAACCCAACTTTCTGATATACGATATCGTTTAATTTTGACATCCACTTCTGAAATATAGTATTTTGACAGTACAATTCTTTCCCCATATGGTAATATTGGGATCCTTGCCCCGAAAACATAAAAATTAATGATTTTCTCAATAACTTTCCTCCTTTAATTTATGAAGAAGAAACTTGGCTTCCGCCGAGCCTCAGCGCAGATGAAAGCCTTAGTTTCCCTTGCTTGGAATCACGAAAGCGTTATACTTTCTTATTCTATGAAAAAATTTAGCAGACCAATGTGACCTGCTAAATAATATCATTAGGGTATTTTTTTTAGTTCACTAGTATATCCTCAAAGAGATATACTAAGATATATGATCGTAGAAATAACATCACGTCTTGCTGAAATATGAGTCCCTAGTTTTCTCAACCTCTTCACATCATAAATTCATAGAAAACTAGTATCGCATACAGAGTCATTAGGGGATGAGAACAGCCCTCATTCAATGTAATTTATAACATCCTCCTGATCTTTTTCACGCGCCTCCGCTATGAAAATACAAGAAAAATTTTACATTTTTTGAGTAAAGCCGCATACAATAATTAAGCGCTCCTTTTAGTTATTTCTATTTCTTTTTACCAAAGATTTCCTCCTATTTCTATAGATATTGTCATAAAGAGCAATTTCCATGATCAAAAAGTTGATTTACGTGATTCAAAAGTCGATTTATGTGAATAAAAGCACTTGTTTTATAGAAATCTTATAAAACCAGCTGTGGTAATATTCAATCTATTTTTTACCTTTTATTTTGAGATTTACAAGTATATAATGATAGATATTGTAATATCATATCTTTTCATTAAAGATACTTGTATCTTATAACAGGAGGAATTTATTTGCGAAATATTAAAGATATTGTGGAAAAACATTATGATTCCATGGTTTCGTTACGACGTCATTTTCACACTTTTCCTGAGCTAAGCGCTCAGGAATTCAATACACAGCAAAAGATCATGGAAGAACTAACAGCCTTAGGGCTTGTCCCTCGCAAAATTGCCGGCACTGGGGTAATTGCTGAATTGCAGGGAGCCTTGCCAGGCAAGACCATTGCCATTCGTGCTGATATCGATGCACTAGAGCTGCAAGATGAATGCGGAAAGCCATATCAGTCCCAACGGCCAGGCGTGTGCCATGCTTGTGGGCATGATGGTCATACTGCTATGCTGATTGGCGTGGCAAAGACCCTGCTTGAGTTAAAAGATCAATTAGCAGGTACCATTCGTTTCTTGTTTCAACCTAGTGAAGAATCTTTTCCCGGCGGAGCACTCCTTATGGTGCAAGAAGGTGCTCTTATAGGCGTTGATGCCATTATTGGAACTCATCTCTGGCAAAGTCTCACTATCGGAACCAGTGGCATTAGCTATAACCGCATGATGGCTTCTCCTGACGCTTTTACCATTACCATTAAAGGCAGAGGCGGCCATGGATCAATGCCTCATCAGACAGTAGATGCTCTCCTGGTAGGCGCACAAATCGTAACAGCGTTACATACAATCGTAAGCCGTAACATCGATCCCTTGGAGCAAGCCGTCTTATCCATCGGTTCCTTTAAATCAGGCGATACCTTTAATATTATTCCTGATACAGCCATTCTTATTGGTACCGTACGTTCTTTTACTATGGATATCAAAAAAATTGTTTTTGACCGTATGGAGCAAATCATCAGCGGTATCTGTCAGGCAGCTGGCGCTACTTTTCATATTGATAAACTGTTAGGGTTTCCCCCCGTTATTAACAATCCTCAAATTGCTAAAGTATTTGCAAGTGCTAGTGTCGAAACCCTTGGCATGGAAAATACCTTAACTATTGACCCGGTAATGGGCGGCGAAGACTTTTCTGTTTACTTAGAGCAAGTCCCTGGGGCTTTTATCTTTATTGGTACAGGTAATGCAGATAAAGGGATTATTTATCCCCAGCATCATCCCAAATTTGATATCGACGAAAAAGCCTTGGCTTATGGAACGGAGACTATGGTCCGCGCTGCCATGAAGCTTTCATCCTCTAAAAAGAACTTTTAAACAAAAAAATTAAACGCAGAGGCGCAGAGAACACAGAGAGGTATTTCTAATAATTTTTCTCTGTGTTCTCTGCGCCTCTGCGGTTAATTTTTATTCTTGCCAATATCTACAGCGGTACTACTCCCGTACTTTTTCCATCAGCCAAACACCAATACCGCAAAATGAAAAAATGTATACTAACATAGCTAATAAGGAAAACAAAGGTGCTTCCCCGCCTAAAGCAATCGCTCGCAGGGCAATACTTGCATGCGTAAGCGGCAGAATTTCAATAAACCAGCGCAGCACTGTCGGTAAATGATCAGGTATAAAAAAAGTAGCGCATAAAAAAGACATAGGCAGCAACACATAGGTATTAAAGTTCGCCATGTCCTCGTGAGAATCCATCAACATGGCCGCCACCAAGGCCATGGAAGAAAAAACTAGACAGTTTAGTACCAATACTAATACAAACCAACTATTGATAAGTGCATGAGCGCCAAATGCATAGGCTAAAAAAATAATAATTAAGGATGATATTAATCCTCGCAATGCACCTGATAATACTTTGCCAATGACAAAAGATACAGAGGCAATTGGAGCAATTAAATATTCTTCTAATGTCTTATGATACACTCTGCTCATATTTAAGGGACTTCCTACAGAATTAAAGCTAATATTCATTGAGTTTAAAGCAATAATGCCAGGTACTATAAAATCCAAATAATTACCTTGATTGACCTGAATACTGCGTCCCAATCCCCAGCCAAAAGCTACTATATATAACACTGGCGACACCATTCTGGATAGAATGAAGCGTCCAATACGTCTTCTTAACACAAGCCAGTCCCGCCAAAAGACAGTCCAAATATCATATAGCATCAGCCTGCCACCTTTCGACCCGTCAACTCTACAAAAGCATCTTCTAAATTGGTCTGACGCAAGGTAGTCGTTGTCATGAGGGTTCCAGCAAAAGCCGAGGCTGCATTGCGATCAGCAAAGAAATTAGTTTTCGTCCCCTCGTTATCAGCCCATTCTACTACATAAGCCCCGAACTGCTGACATAATGCAAGAGGACTATCCATCGCAATTAACTTGCCTTTTTCCATAATGGCAACCCGCTGACATAAATTTTCAGCCTCTTCAATATAATGAGTCGTTAATAATACTGTAATGCCTTCATTCTTTAAACGGCGGATTAAATCCCATAAACGGCGCCGTACCTGGGGATCAAGCCCAACGGTAGGTTCATCTAAAAAAAGAACTTTAGGCTGATGCAGCAATGCTCTGGCAATCATTAAACGCCGTTTCATACCACCAGAAAATTTTTGTACCATATCATTGGCTCGATCATCAAGCTCTACATATTTCAGCAATTCTTCGATCCGCTGCTTACGCACCTCAGGCAACATATGATGAAGACGTCCATGAAGCTCCAGGTTTTCCCAGGGAGTCAAATCAATATCTAAATTAAAATGCTGAGGAACTACACCAATTACAGCTTTAATATGCTGTTCATTCTGCGAGGCTTCACAGCCATCAATTACAATCTTACCTGCCGTAGGACGGGTTAGCATGGTCAGTACGCGAATCGTAGTTGTCTTCCCTGCACCATTCGGTCCTAACAAGCCGAAAATTTCTCCTTTAGCTATTTTCAAAGACAAATTATCAACGGCAGTACGTTCACCAAATTTTTTACTAAAACCTTCTATGCGAATCATCTTACTATCCCCTATTTATCGATTTGCAATTGTACTCAGACTTTCTTAGCCGCTAAACCCCGAATAATAATCACTGGCTTGCCAGTTTTATCTAAGGTAATTTCACTCTCAACACCAAATACTTCCCGTAAGGTATGTTCCGTAATAACATCTTTAGGTCTGCCCGCAGCAAAAACTTTTCCTTGCTGTAACACAACAACATAGTCGGAATACCTAGCTGCATGATTAATATCGTGCAGTACCATCACTACTGTAAGATTATGTTCTTCATTAAAAGCAGCTAACAATTCCATAATTTCTAACTGATGACAAATATCAAGATAAGTAGTCGGCTCATCCAATAATAGGATTTCTGGTTTTTGTGCTAACGCCATAGCGATCCATACCCGCTGACGTTCACCACCAGAAAGGGTACTGACAACTCTATCAGCCATTTGTGCAAGACCAGTCTGCGCTAAGGCCCAGCTCACATAATGTTCATCCTGCTCTGACTTTCCCTGCCACCAGCTTTGATGAGGAAATCGTCCAAATTCCACTAAATCTCTTACGGTTAAATCATTAGGCGCCTGAGGGGATTGAGGTAAAACAGCCATTTGCTGAGCTATAGTTTTGCCACTAAGCTGAGCTAGATTTTTATCATCTAAATAGACAATACCCTTATTAGGTTTTATATTCCGGGACAAAACTTTCAGCAAGGTACTTTTACCTGAACCATTAGGCCCTAAAATGGCAACAATTTTGCCCTCTTCTACTGCTAACGTAAGATTATCCAAGACGATCTTTTCGTCAAAACTGAATGATAAGTTATCTGCTTTCAGGATTGACATTATGCGTCCCTCCTTAATAGGTAGAGAAAAAATGGCGCGCCAACAAAAGCCATAATAATCCCTACGGGGATTTCAATGGGAGAAAATGCTACCCTTGCCAAGGTATCGCTTAACGTAACAACGGCTACCCCCAGTAACGCGGAAGCTGGCAACAAATAACGATAATCAGACCCTACCAATAGCCGTGCTGCATGAGGTACAATAAGTCCGACAAAGCCTAGAAGACCAACAACACTGACAGCACTTGCCGCCATCAGAGCTGCCACTGCTGTCAGAGCAATTCTGGATACTTCCACATTTAGCCCTAACCCTCGGGAAACCTCATCTCCTAAGTTTAAGATATTAAGTCTTCTGGCACCAAAAACTGCCAATATACTGCCAGCTACCGTATAAGGCAAAATAATATCAAGGTGAGGCCAACTACGGGCAGAGAGTCCGCCTACCATCCACATCAATGCTCCATGCACCCGATCACTATAAAAAACCAATAAGGCCGAAATAGCTGAATTCAAAAAGGCAGATACAGCCACACCAGCGAGTATAATACGTACTGGCCGGATACCACCTTTCCAAGCCAATATATAAATAAAAACAGCTGCTAACATAGCGCCTAAAAAGGCCACAGGAGTAACCAAATATTCTTTATGAGGAAACAGTACCATAATGCTTACACCCGCTAAACCAGCACCTGATGATACCCCAATAATATGAGGATCAGCCAAGGGATTCTTCATAACTCCCTGAAGAATAGCACCAGCCAAAGATAAATTAATCCCAACCAATGCCCCTACTAGCGTCCGCGGTAATCGAATATTCCAAATTACCTGCCGATTAGCACCGGAGGCATCGGAAAAAATAGCGGATATGATCTCATTGATACTAATCGACAATGCCCCAACGCTCAAACTCAGTATAATGCCACCAAGGGCACAAACCGCAAACATCACTAAAATAAACGCTCGCCATTCCCCGCGTTTCCGTACATTACTACAGAAAAAAGATTTACTTAACATTGCCATAAACCTCAGGATATATTACCTTAGCCAAATACTCTACTGATTCAGAATAACGAATACCGGGATTTAACTGAAATAATTCAGCAGGCAGAAAAAACACTTGTCCAGTTTTTACAGCCCGCAATTCACTCCAAGCTGGGTTGCTTGCAAGATCAGTTTTCATTCTTTTTTCAATTTCAGCCATATTGCCCATAGTTACTACCAGAATAGCATCAGGGTCACCTTCCACTAACTTCTCTAAGCTATAAGGTGTAATTTCACTATCACCTGCTACAGGTTGGCTGCCTGCAGCGATGTTTTTAAGCTTTAAAATCGAAGCGATATTGCCCGTAATACTATTTTCCAGCTCTACGGTAACACTTTTCGCCGTAGCATGTAAGATTACCACTTTTTTATTTTGTGCTGGTAACTTGGCTGTTACAGCATTAATTTTTGTCTGCATAGTAGTAATCAAATTCTGAGCCTGCTCTTGTGTACCAGCAATCTCACCAAATAACTTCACTTTTGCCAAGATATCATCATAGGTTTTCATTTTTAACATCATAACAGGAATATTACTACTTTCTAATATAGGAACTAATTTATCATTAATTCCCTGAAAGCCAATTACTAAGTCAGGCTGTAGTGCTAATACTTGTTCATTATTAATATTATAGATAAATCCTACCTCTGAAGCGTCTTGTGCTGCTGGAAAGGTCTGAGGCGTCTTTGAGCTTGGACGCCCTACTGCTTTGCCGCCAACTCCATATAATACGTCAAGAAAAGAGGTAGATAATACTACAATGCGCTGCGGTTTTTTTGCCAGCGTCACAACCCGTCCAGCATCATCCGTCATTTGCAGATAAGTACCCGTAGGCTTTGCAACCGATTTTTCTTGTGACTGAGAAGCACATCCTGTAAACATTACACTTATTATGCTTAGAACACAGACAAAATAAATACATTTTCTTCTCATGACTTACTCCCCTTCCATACATAGTAAATGGGAAAGGCCGGATACAAACGATCCGGCAAATAACCCATCTCTTCTTATCTACTTACTTAACCAAGTTTATTCTTCTTTGCCAAAATCGTCGACAAATAATTCACATTCTGTCCATCAACTTCATCTAAATTGTAACTCACCTGCTCATCAGGCAAACCGCATCGACTAATCATAACAGCATTATCACCAAAGCCATGCTGTTTTAATTTTTCCACAACTTTTCCAAAGTTTTTATATACCTTCATTAAGACAACGTTATCAACAATTGCTAGTATTTTATCCAATTGTTCTTCCTGCATGGTAGCAGGGATAATGCTAAGTACATCATTCCCCTCTGCCAATGGCTGTCCCAATTGACTGCCAATTGCGCAAAAAGCAGGAACACCAGGTATGGTTTCTATTTCATAGCCGCAATCTTTTAACAAACGATAAATATACATATATGTGCTATAAAACATAGGGTCACCGAGTGTCAAAAATACAACCTTTTTTCCTGCTTGCAGCTCTTGTAAAATACTATTTTTGTTATTCTCCCAGGCATCAGCTAACGTAGCAGTATGGCTTACCATAGGAAAAACCAGTTTTAAAATTTCAACATCCTTCTTTAAATAAGGACGGGCAATTGCTAGTGCTGTGCTCTCTTCTTTTTTTTCTGTTTTAGGTGCAATAACAACATCAGCATTTTTTATCACTTCTACTGCTTTTAATGTAAGCAGCTTTGGATCACCCGGTCCTACACCAACACCGTAAAAAATTCCTGCCATAATGGCCTCCTTAACTATGATTTGTGGTACAACAATACATGTAACAATCGTATAACTGAGTAAAAAACGAGAATTTTAACTGTAATTTACCATTAGCCAGTAAACTTGACCAGCACACTGCTGCTCGCCACAGAACTAACATAGGAAAATAATATACTAGTAGCAGATAACTATGTAACAAAAAAAAATCTTCCGACAATACTATGCGGAAGATTCACTATACAATTATAATAACCTGTACTCATGTAATCACTACACTATCATGTGCGACATAAGACACTGTATAACTGTACGAATCTCCTCCCCATCTCTCGCAGGTCATAACGGTGATTGCTATATAGGCAGTTCTCCTGACTTAGAATCATTGCTTTCCCACACCTTCCCAAAATTTTCATTTCAGTGGCTAAACATGGGATTGCTCCTCATTACAGTGGCGGGACCGCGCTGGATTGTAACCAGACTTCCCTATTAAGCCCTAAAAGGGCACCTATACCTTCCATATGAAATTTTCGCTGTTCACTCGTCTATAACTGTATAATAAATATTTTTCCTTGTCAAGCCTAACTTCGCCTACTTTGAGAAGTTCCTGCGACTCTTTTTGTCATTGGTTATACTGACGCCAAATTTCTTCCTCTTTTATCAAAGCAAAACTAGCTCTTTTTAAGCTAGGCAAATTCCTAAAATATTGCATGTAATCCTCATTATAACAAATAATCTGTAAATTTGTCCCATTATCAATAATACTTTTCATACCATCGATAAAACGATTGATCCCCTTGCTATTCAATACACTATTCTGGATGAAATTAAAAACCACCTGGGGCGGTTTCACTGCCAACGCATCTTCTACCGCCTTGAATAGGGCAGAAAATTCTTCTGTTTTAAGGTGCCGCATAAACTTAAAAGCAACTATTTCTTCCTTATTTTCAACGATAAAAGGTGAACTATCCTCTTTAATTAGCATATGCGTCATTTTTTATCCTCCTTTTTTTACGAAACAATTGATACCTAAAGCATTTTTAATTATCATCTATGTGTATTTTATTATTCTCACATTTTATTGATATTGATTATCGATATCAATAATAGTATGGCAAAGAAATCACTATCTGTCAATTCTTTCATAAGAAGAATCCCAACTCATTCTTACGAACACACACAAAAAAATAAGGTCCTAACAAAAACAGGGATCATCCTGTTTGTTAGTACCCTAT
>Ga0316613_10002486_pt1 | contig 11826 bp, 7 predicted proteins | sample OWC_soil_day10_C_2_FD_207647 | JGI IMG/M metagenome (GOLD analysis project Ga0316613, IMG submission 207647) | Wetland soil microbial communities from Old Woman Creek delta, Ohio, United States - OWC_soil_day10_CT_b | ecosystem: Environmental > Terrestrial > Soil > Wetlands | place: USA: Ohio...
CACCAGTCCGTCTGACGGAATGTCATATTCCGGTACAGTCTTTGCGAATTCAGCAACTGCTTCCCCGATGGTTTCTTTCGTCACGATCTTATAATCCACCACGTCAAAGCCCTGGGCCTTCAGCCACTGAAACTGCTCAGCTCTGGAGTTTTTAAAATCAACACCTGGAGCGGAAACCAATGCAAACGCCTCGAAATTTACGTTTCGTCGGGCGGTGATCTGGTTGTTTAACTGTCTGACGGAGCCGCTGCAGAGATTCCTTGGATTCTTATACTTTGCGGTCACGTCCTCAATCTCGTCATTTATCCGGTTAAAGTCAGTATATTTTATTACAGCCTCTCCCCTGATCACCAGTTCTCCCTGGTAGGATATGGTAAGGGGAATGTTTGCAAATACCCTGGCATTGTTGGTAATTACTTCTCCGATCTCTCCATTTCCCCGTGTTACCGCTTTTTGAAGCGTTCCTTCCCGGTAGACTAAGACAACCGTCAGTCCATCCAGCTTCCACGAGAGAATTCCCCTCTGGCCTCCCAACCAGTCTGCTAAATCCTCCGTACTCTTCGTCTTATCCAGAGAAAGCATGGGGGAATCATGGGCTTCCTTGGGAAGCTCGCTTAAGACCTGATAGCCAACGTTCTGTGTGGGGCTGTTAGATAAAACAATTCCGGTTTCCTCCTCCAGCGCCGCCAGTTCATCATAGAGACGGTCATACTCAAAATTGCTCATGATCTCCCGGCTTTCCTGGTAGTAGGCCTTTCCTGCCTCCTGTAACAGAGATATCAGTTCTTTGATTCTATTTAATTTTTCGTCCATCAGATTTCTCCTTTTTCTGTTCTTGATAGGAAAGACTGGTCGAGCTTTTTAAAGACTCTTTCATCTGGTGGTATTCACGCCGGGAAAGTTCACGGTAAGCACCCGGCTTTAAATCTCCTAATTCAATATTCATAATCCGCATTCGCTTTAACATGCGCACTTCAAAACCGAGCTGGGTGCACATTCGGCGAATCTGGCGGTTTAATCCCTGTGTTAATACGATACGGAATGCCTTCTCTCCCGCTTTCTCTGCAAAGCAGGGCTTTGTGGTTACGTCTAACTCGGAAAGAGTAACTCCTTTTCGCATCTTTCTGATGAAATCGTCTGTGACCGGACGATTCACCTTTACTAAATATTCCTTTTCATGAGCATTTCCGCTGCGCATGATTTTATTCACTAAATCTCCCTGGTTGGTCATGAGAATCAAACCCTCGGACTCCTTGTCCAGACGGCCTATGGGATAAATCCGCACGGGATAATGAACCAGATCTACGATATTGGGAGCCCGGTCCTTGTCTGAGGTGGTGCATACCACACCCCGGGGCTTATGGACTGCTAAAAAGACAGGCTCTGCCTTATGGCCGGTCTCACCTTTGGCCGCGCTGACAGAACGGCCCTTAACTGTAACAGACTGTCCTGAAAGCACCTTTTGTCCAGGTACTGCGGCCTGCCCGTCGATTCTAACCTTTCCTGTCTCAATGAGCCGGTCCGCCTCCCTGCGGGAACAGATCCCTGCCTCACTTAAATATTTATTCAGACGGATTCCATTTGCATCCATAATTGTTCTCCCTTACTGTTTGCTAGATAAAAATTATAACATTGCTAAAGTGGTACGTCAAATTTTTATCTGTATTTTAAAATCAATTTTTCTTTCCTGAATGGTAAAATATGGTTTGCTTTTTCTTAGCATCGGTATTATAATAATAAATATCATTATTACATAGGAGGATTTCGTTATGCCGTGGACACAAAATTTATCAGTTGGTATTTCAATGATTGATGATCAGCATAAGATGTGGTTTGAAAAAGCAGAGGCTCTCTTTGATGCCGGAAAGAACAACAAAGCGAAGGAATATGTAGGAGAGCTTTTAGATTTTCTCGAAAGTTACACAAAAAAGCATTTCGCAGACGAGGAAGTTTACATGCAGAAGATTCATTACCCAGGATATGCAGAGCAGAAGCAGGCTCATACTGCTTTCATTGCCCAGCTTACCAAGCTTAGAAGCGATTATAATTCTTCAGGCGGTAATTTACTTGTTATTTTAAATGCAAACCAGATGGTGCTTGAATGGCTGACAAAGCACATTTCAAATATGGACAAAAAGATCGGCGAATACGCAAAGACCGCCCATTAATCGGCAAAGAGGACTTAAATGAAATCCATTCAAGCCCTCTTTTTTATTATTCTTACGTAAACTTATAATGCACTTCACAGCCGTTAGAAATGCGGTTGCAGATATTTACCACCCGCTCCATGGCAGCCGTGATCTTGCTGTTTTCCATCTCAATGTTCATTAGCTTTAAGTCTTCCGAGATCTTTATTACCTTCACCCCATCGACCTTTGCAATTTCCCGCTCAATTTTTCTGGCCTTCAGCCGGTCTGACAGGGCGTAAACGTGGTAACTCCTGTTCACGCTTCTCCCTCCTTTCTATGAGTGTCTTACCCCTATTGTAGACAATCAGAGGGAACTTTAAACATTACAGGAACGCCCTTGCTGCAGTAGTAAACAAAAAGCAGACAATGACACCGGTTATCGTGGGCACAAGCCAGGACAAAAGAGTCCATTTCAGGCTCCCGGTCTCCTTTCTTATGGTCAGGCAGGTGGTGGAACAGGGCCAGTGCATGAGGGAGAAAAGCAGGGTGCTGACGGCAGTCACCCAGGTCCAGCCATTGGCAGTCAACAGATCCCTTAATATGGATAAATCATTGATTTCCCGTATGCTTCCTTCGGAGAGATAAGCCATAATCATAATGGGAACAACGATTTCATTGGCAGGAAAGCCAAGGATGAATGCCAGGAGGATCACACCGTCAAGGCCGATGACTCTGGCAAAGGGATCTAAAAAACCGGAGCAGCGGGTTAATAAGGTCATATCCCCCACTGTAATATTTGCCATGAGCCAGATTAACAGACCTGCGGGAGCAGCCACAGCAGCCGCTCTTCCGAGAACAAAGAGGGTCCGGTCAAATATGGAACGGACAATGACCTTTCCGATCTGGGGCCTGCGGTAAGGGGGCAGCTCTAAGGTAAAGGAAGAGGGAATCCCCTTTAATATGGTTACAGAGAGAATTTTGGATATTACAAGGGTCATGAAAATTCCAAGAAGAATAATACCTGACAAAATCCCTGCAGATAAAAGAGTGGAAAATGATCCCGTGGCTCCTCCGATAAAAAACATGGTAATAATCGCAATCATGGTTGGAAAACGCCCGTTGCAGGGAACAAAGTTATTGGTGATCATAGCAATAAGCCGTTCTCTTGGAGAATCAATAATCCGGCAGCCTACAATTCCTGCTGCATTGCAGCCAAATCCCATGCACATGTGGGAAGAAATCTATGCTTTATTGCTTCCTGGAGGTCCGGTACGGTAGCGGATCCGGACAGTCAGTAACATTTTCTCTTTCTGATCCGGATATTCCCTGGACTGAAAAATTTCAATACGGTCAATCAACTGTTGTAAAAGATCAAATGCGGGAATCTTATTTTCCATTACCTCAATTAACAACCGATCCACATCATATTCTGATTCCCCTCTGCTTTTCCACACCGATGCAGAGGATTGGTTTATTAAAACTCCTTCTGCCTGTATCTCCTTCAGCTCCTGTTCATAAGAAGTAATGAGCTTACAAAAACGTTCTTCCTCAACCACAGCGTTAACCCGGTCCTCGTAAAGCTTTCTGATAATACGTTCAATCTCCCTTTCCCTCCTTTTTAAAGCGGCTGCTGCCTGCTTTTCAGCCGGATTCCCCTTTTTTTTTCCATAGACCTCCAATTCATCTGCAATCCTTTTTCTTTCATCTTCCGTCAGAGTGATTATTGCTTTAAGCTCCTGAGACACAATCTGGCAAAGCAGATCATATTCCATGTAGTGATTGGAACATGCGTTTTTCCCATACTGCTTATATCCGCTGCATACCAGCTTTCTCTCCTCCTTCCTGCCCGTCCTGGTTGTAGTCATTGCTCTTTTACAATCCCCGCAGTATACCAATCCGGAAAATAAATTGGTAAATTGGGGGGAACTTGATTTTTTTCTTGAAATTTTTCGCCTTTTCACCTGTTCAAACATTTCTCTGGATACAATTGGCTGGTGCTTATTCTTTACAACAATCCAATCCTCTTTCGGTATACTTAAGGTGATCTGGCTTTTAAAGGACAGCTTGGAGGATTTACCCTGCACAATATCTCCTGTATAGACAGGATTGGAGAGAACCTTACAAATGTTACTGGATAACCATCCGTTATTTCCTTTTCCGCTTTCCAGAAAGGGGTCATGGCGGAGGAAACCGCGATAATCCGCCGGTGTTTTAACTCCCTTCTGATTTAGAAGTTCTGCAATCTTCAGGGGTGCCTCCCCCCTTGATGCCCGCTCAAAAATTTCTCTGACAACTGGAGCAGTTACCGGGTCAATCAAAAGATGATTTTTATCCTCCGGGTCCTTCCTGTACCCATAAGGGGCAAAATTTCCAATAAATGCCCCCTCTTTCATCTTGGTTCTTAATGCGCTGCGGATCTTTTTTGAAGTATCTCTTGCATACATTTCATTCACAATATTCTGAAAAGGTGCCAGGTCATTTCCTGGATTGAGGGTATCGTAACCGTCATTTACCGCAATATAACGGACCCCTTTCGCGGGAAAAAAGATCTCCGTGTACTGTCCGGTAAGAATATAATCTCTTCCCAGCCTGGAAAGATCCCTGGTAATTACCAGATTAACTTTACCGGATTCTATATCTGCAAGAAGGCATTTCCATGCCGGACGTTCAAACGTAGTCCCGCTAAAACCGTCATCTACATATTCCCGGTAAATATAAAATCTGTTTTCAATGGCATATTCCCGGAGCATGCTCCGCTGGTTGCTGATACTGGCACTCTCTCCCGCGCCGTCATCTTTGGAAAGGCGCATATAGAGTGCCGCCTGGTATCTGCCTTCCTCCCCGCCTTTTGCTCCTTCACTCATCTTAGACCTCCCCCTGTATCAAGGCGTCTTTTCAAAAGTTCAAGAATTATTTGCTGTATTGTTGCCTCACATTGAAAGCATCGCTCCACTTTAACTGTTATCGGCTTATCCCCGCCTTCTTTTTCATAGGTGATCTCTCTGGACAAATCCATAGTGCCCACCTCCTGAAAAATCTTATTCAGCCAGGTTTGTACCATATACGTTCGGAGCATGCATACAATGGAAAAAGGTATGGCACAATTTCTGCCACACCTTTCTCACCTTATGAACTGACTCTTGCCCCATCAGGGCCTACCCGGTAACCATCCGGGGTTACCGTATCAGTAAGCAGAGAACCTTCTTTTTCATCCGCTGTTTCCTTAAAATAATACCACACTCCGTCAATAATCTGCCACCCTTTGAGCATACAGCCTTTGTTAGTGCCTGCCATAGGATTTAGATAATACAAATGTTCATCATACCGAAACCAGCCGGTTACGATATAACCTTTTTCATCAAAGAAATACCAGCTGTCTGAACCGTTCCAGCCGGCTTTCGCCCAGCGGTTTGAAGGTTGAGAGCCATCTTTTCCTATCAGCTTCCAGCCATTATTATCTTGCTGCCAGGAGCCATCGTAATAGTTAGAATCTTTCGTTTTATTATTCTGATCGTAACTACCATCCTCTTCTTCCCGGTCTTTCACTTTACGCATTACTGTAACGGTAAATAAATCTGTAAAACGGCGTTCCTCTCCCTTTTTGTCCTGCCCATAATAAACCACCTTTACATTTCTGGTTCCAGGCAGGGAAAGATCATACTCCACCTCATAGTCATCTTCCGAGAGAATGTTTTTACGCATTGCATTGGAGGGACTGGCCTTTTTATATTCTGTGACAACTAATCCTTCCGTGTCCAGATCTTCTCCCAGCTCATATTTTAACTTTCTTGGTTTTTTGGTTATCTCTATTTTAGAAGTATAATACTCGTCTTCCGGAGTCATTTCACGGACTGTAACCGGGAAAGTATCTGTAAAGATTTTTTCTGTACCATCATCAGCCCACTCATAATAGGAGACTGACACATCTGTTCTTCCTGGCTTTGAAAAATCATACTCCGTCTGATATTCATCTTCCGATAAAACAATTTCTCTTACAGCATTACTTGGGCTTGCTACTGCATATCTTGTGACCTCCATACCGGTCTGGTCAAGCTCCTGCCCTGTTTCATACTCTTTTTTCACCGGTTTTTGGGTTACCCGGATTTTGGTCGTCTCATACACAGATTCTTCCACAGGCTCCTCAGCCTTTACTTCATTTACGGCAAGCCAGCTGATCACAGGATCGCTGTCACCCGTTTTCTTCACCTTAAATTCCACAGTCTGATCAGCCGGAATTTCTATAGGAACCAAAGGTTTCAAGACAGACTCTTCAGGCTTTGAAATAGTAATCTTACCCAAAGAAACGGTTACTTCTTTCCCTTCCGTATCCTGGTAAGTCACAAATGCCTCCATGGGACGGGTCACGCTCCACCATTCATAAAATCCGCTGTAAAACTGATACCTTCCAGCTTTTAATGTAAGCTTATAACTAATATCTTTACCGCTCCTCGCCCACCAGCCGCTCTGAGACCGGCTGTCACTATCTTCCCCCATTGGACCGCCTAAGTCATCCTGATTTACATACCCCCAGGAATTCTCTGCATATGGCTGGTCTGGAACCTGGTTAAGCAATCCTTCCTCCGCTTGTGAAATTGAGCGGTAACAGGAAGACGCATCGCTGTCTGCCACTCCCGAATCAATAAAATACACTAGATGATCGGGTATGACTTCTACCGTTACTGCCACCGGCAGTCCCAAATCTTTTACGGTTCCATTTATTTTTACCGTTGACCAGGCCTTGGCAAAATCAGACTCTTTGACTTTCTTCCATATAATTTCCTTTTCTTCTCCATCAACCATACCGCTAACTGGTAGCTCCGGCAGTTCCCCTTCCCTTGTTACCACAATCGAAGGAATGTCTGCACTGACTTCCCTTGCTGCAGCAAGCCAGCTGATTAAGTGGATTTTGGTGTCTGCCTTTTTGATTCTTACCTCCACCAGTCCATCTTTGGGTATCTGTACATTTTTTACAAACTGGATATTATCGGAAGAAGAACTGACAGTCGCGGTTCCCAGTTCTTTTGTCTTCCAAACTCCGTCGGTATCTTCATAACCGATTTCAATTCTACCGGAATGAGTTTCTCCCCAATATGCCTGGGCACCTATCATGAATTGGTAATTTCCAGCTTTCATGGGCAGCTTATAAATAATATCACGATCTGTATTATAATCCACATAAAGGCCAGATTCATAGATACCAGTGTTATAGCCTACGCTGCTTCCGCCTTTTACTGTCACGGCACTGTCTGCCACATATCCCCATGAACCTTCTTCATAAACCTTGTCGGAACGGTCATTTTCCAGCTGTGTATTGGCTGCGATTACATCATATAAGCTGGAATGACCGGTCTCTCCATTTTCATCCGTGACTCCGGCAGTTCCGCTGTCTATAAAATAGGACAGACCATAAGGTACTACAGTAACCCTGGTGCTGACTTTCAAGTCTGTATCCTCTACCGTCCCAGTCACTGTAACTGTACTCCATAGTGTTTGAAACTGTTCCTCCGAAACAGCCCAGGTCACCGGCTTTTCCGATTCTTCCATGGCTGCATTTAGCACTGTCACAGTATCTGGTAGATCCGGCACACTGAACTGGACAGCTGTCACAGACGCGGGTACATTCTTTATCTCTACAATGGTGTCGGAAGGTACCAGCTTTATCAGGGCATTACGCAGTTCAATTCCTGCCAGATCTACTTCCATCTGACTTGTGGGGTGAGCAAGTACTTCCTGAGCAGCCTTTGTTTTATCTTCCAGTAAAACCAGCAGCGTATGAGGATACTGACTGGAATCAAAGGTCTGATTCATTACATAGTCTGTTAATTCGGACAATGTTACAGTCTCTATCTCTTCTCCGTCCTTGCAAGCTTCTGCAAAAAGGTTGATTCCGTCAACCTGATAGGTTCCCTGTACTACCTCTATGGTCACCTCATGGTTTCCTTTTGCTAGTGATTCATTCCAGTAAGTAGTCTGACGGTCTCCTGTGCTTATGGTATTGGCAGTCACCTCCTGCCCGTCAACAGTAACTCTAATTTTAGCAGATGCGGATTTTCCAAACACATCAAAGCCCACTCCATCTACAGACTCAAATGTCAGTCGGCTTCCTGCAGGCATGGAGGTGTAACTTCTGTTATAAAATGCAAACCCCTGGCAGATATTATGAGTCACCGTTTCGCTCCAGGTGATTTCAGGAGATGTATCATCAAGCTTTGACAGTGCATAGGGAGCAGCTCCTTCAATAGGAAGAACTTCCAGATTGTCAAAGCTGGTCTGATAAAATCCGCTCATCAAAGCAACACGTCCAGTCATAACCGGATTGGCAGAATCCACGAAACTTCCGGTTTCTGCTCCGTCAACGTACATGGTGATTGTGTTTTCTTCTGCCTTAAGCTGAAGCTTATGCCACAGTGACGGAGAAAAATCCTCGATGGTTCCGGACTTTTTGACTGTATTGAAATTAAGAAGCTCCCATTTACCGCTTTCATAGAGCTTCGCCCGATAAGGCGCCCCGCTTGAATGAACCAATTCCCTGACTCCCAGTACTGCAAAATTGTCTCCGTAACCATTTCCCTTCGTATCCAGTTTTACGTCGACTCCTGCTGTATAGTTCGCCCAGCGGTGATCACCCAGAACAGTCCATGGAACCGCTGTGGTCTGGCTGCTTTCATCACTTCCGCTCCCCCATGGATTCCAGTTATAGGGTCGGTTATCCCCATTAATCATCTGCGTCAGTACATAACCGGTATCTGAAGATTTTTTAACTTCAAACGCGCCCTCCAAATCAGTGGTAAACAAAGGAGTTCCGCCCCGTTCCTCCACAAATGAATCTTCATAATCGAAATGATCCCGGTAAGGAAGTTCCAATACTGACCGGTTGGTTTTGGAGTCATTCTGCCCGCTTTCATAGCTGGTTCCCCGATCTGTCAGGCTTGTTACAGTAACGATAGAGTAAGGTTTTACAGTGAGCTCAATCACGGAAGTATTGTCTTTGCCAGCCAAAGGCATTCCCTTGTCAGTAATCTTCTGAAACCAATTGGCATCATAGGCTTCTCCGGAATCCGGGCCTCTGGTCTCCCAAACATTATATGACTTCTCTATGGTCTTCATATTTTTAAGTGTGATGCGGTATTTCCGCTCTTTTGAGGTATTATTTGCAAACATCATGGAATAGTCGTCGGTTTTTGGATCTTTAACTGCCAGACGAGTATCTGTAGATGTATCTGTTGTAATATCACCATCCCCGGTTGATCCGTCTGAATAACATGCCTCCGGGAGATAATTCCAGTCACGGTCAGTAAACTCCATAAAATGCTTTGCCATCTGGATTCCGCCATCTGCTTCATAATAGCCAGACCATGGATCAAAAGCTCCGATCAGCTGCTTGGGGCTGTAGGCGCTTCCTTCGTAAAAGGCTCCAATTGCAGGCTGAAACAGCAGCTCTGTCATATGGCTGGTAAAACCGTCTGCATTTTTGTAAGCGTAAGCGGCAATGAAGCGCTCTGCCATAGCCGCAATTCCTGCTGATCCGCCGATTCCTCCCCGATCCGGATCCACATTTGCCCGGTAATTGGCATTAATCATAGGAGCCGTGGACTCTCCATACCAGATCTCTTTTCCATATTCCTGATTAAGTTTTGTTAAAGATTCACTTCCCAGCCAGATCTGATAATGGTCAGAAATAACATCTACCAGATCATTTAGTTCTTTATCCTTCATAAGATAATCTACAGTAGTGTTCATACCTCTGTATAAATCTGCTGCTACAATTTTGATCTTTCCATAATCAAAGGCACCTATCCCGTTCTTACCGTCTTCCTCAAAACGTTTTGCACAATATTTAATCCAGGAAAAATCATCTGCATAGTCTTTCCTTCTTTCGTTCTGTCCCGGACTGACCTCTGTTATTTCATAGCCGTAGGTCTCGTATACTGCATCTATGGTCTTACGGTACCACTGATATCTGGCTTCATATTTCGGATTTTCAAATTCCTGATAGCCAGTTCCCTCCTGAGTCCATTTAGGTTCTCCCCAACGCAGGATTTCTACCGTAATATCCGGGTTTATGGACTTGGCATCCGCTGCAAAAGAAAATCCTGCTCCCCGCTTTACATTCGGAACCTCATCAAAAGAACGCATGGTAGCCGGTTCAGTGCCGGAAGAAGAGTTTACATCTGCACCCATTTCTATTTTCACATGATTTAAGCCGGCGCCTTCTTCTTTGTCAAAAAGAAGCCTCATCATGTTCCAGTACTGATCCTCATGAAGCGATTTATAATCCATTAAAAGTCTGGAGGTATTATTACAGGTTACGGAACCAAATCCTCCAAAGGTATTAGCCTTATCAATCTTAGTTCCGTCCACGGTTACGTCAATCACATCCTTTGGAGGCAGCTCTTCCTGCGCTTTTAGAATGGTGAAACCGGATAGTACTGCATCCTGACTTGTTCCCGTCTTTTTCTCAAATATCAGCTGTACTTCCTGACTGCTGGTAAGGGTAAAGCTGCCTACAGCTGTACTTTTGCTAAACTGAGCTCCTAATACTGCGGTGCCAAGTAAATCCGTTTTTGACTGACCGGCTGCATCCGTATAGGTCACGGACATATTGACAGATCTTTGGTAATTTCCCCACCACTCTGCGCATTCACCTGCAGCAATATAGGTCCCTGCCTCAAGGGGCATCCGGTAGACGATTCGTTTACCAGATGATGCATAATAACCCGTCTCATTTCTGGTATTTATAAACTGGCTCACTGCTCCCTTTTTACTCATATCTGTTCCAAATGTACCTGTGTAACCCCATGTTCCATTGCTGTACACCTGATCTGGTACCTGGTTTTTCAGCAAAGAGGTATCCCCGTTTTGTAAAAACGCAGTATATTCAGCAGAATTTGCTGCAGCAGTAACGTTTGAATCCACTAAGTACACCACCTGTTTTGGTACTGCCAAAACTGTGGCTTCCACCTTCTGGCCATTTTCTGTAATAGTACCTGTCACAGATACGCTGCTTCCTGCGTTATAGAAAGAATCATTTCCATTTATTTCCCATGTAATGTTCTTTGGTGTCTGTATGGAACTGCCTTCTGCTACACAGTTCACACTGGTTGGCAGGCTCTCAAGAGACGACGCCTTCGTGGGAATCTCGCCTTCCTGAACTGCATACTGGGAGGCATGACTGGTCATGATGCCACCCAACGGTAAGCCGCTTCCTATCAGCCCTGTACAGAGCAGAAGAGAAACCGACCTGCGTATTTCCTTTTTTAAATTTACCCCCAATTTCTGTTCCTCCCTCAATCATTTTTTTGCAGACTCCAATCACCGATTGGGTCTTTAAGAGTTTTTGCCCACTTTCTACATATAAATAGTAATTGTCATTTGAATTTTTGTATTATTTTACCTCCTTATCACAATTATTTTAATTTTACCTGATTGTATACGGAGTTTTGAATGTAATTTATTATAAAATTCCTGTACTTTTTTGTTAAATTTATCCATTATTTCAACAGTTGAAAAATATGTAAAAATAATCCTGCACTTTTTTAACAATTCCTGCACTTTTTTTGTTTTCCATTCGTCCAAATAAAAAAAGAACAGGATACAGAAAATCGGTTTAAGATTCTGTCCTGTTCTTTTACTTTCAAAACTTACTGAGCGTTTTCCCCTGTCACACCCGGTCCCTCGTTCTCTGCCTGGGAGGTCT
>Ga0316613_10002487_pt1 | contig 11823 bp, 10 predicted proteins | sample OWC_soil_day10_C_2_FD_207647 | JGI IMG/M metagenome (GOLD analysis project Ga0316613, IMG submission 207647) | Wetland soil microbial communities from Old Woman Creek delta, Ohio, United States - OWC_soil_day10_CT_b | ecosystem: Environmental > Terrestrial > Soil > Wetlands | place: USA: Ohio...
AACAAATTATTTTACCTTATAAATATGAAGCTTTAGAACCCCATATCGATGCTCTTACAATGGAAACACATTATTCCAAGCATCACGCAGCCTATACAAAGAATTTAAATGATGCAGCAAAAATAGCTGGAGTAGAGAATATGGATATTGTTTCCCTTCTCTCCTCTCTCAATCAGATTCCGGATGAGGCACTTAGAAAGACAATCAGGAACAATGGGGGCGGCTTTTATAATCATAACCTGTACTTCTCCACAATGAGCCCTGATGGAGGCGGAGAACCGGAAGGTCCGCTAAAGGCGGCTCTTGACGACGCTTTTGGAAGCTTCTCACAGTTTAAGGTTCAGTTAAGTGCTCTGGCAGCCGGACAGTTTGGATCTGGCTGGGGATGGCTCTCAGCTGACAAGGCTGGTAAACTGCATCTCTCAGCAAGTCCCAACCAGGATAATCCGTTGATGGAAGGAGGCGGTAATGTTCCCATACTTGGAATCGATGTCTGGGAACACGCTTATTATCTTAAGTATAAGAATCTAAGGGCAGACTATATCAAAGCTTTCTTTGATGTAGTAAACTGGAAGGAAGTATCGAATAATTATGAAAAAGTACTAAATGGTTAAGAACATAATTTTAAGGAGAGAAAACAGGTTTGTTTTCTCTCCTTTTAACTATCAAAAAGACATACTGATGTGTTTTTTAACTCAGAAGATGAATAGTGGCAGTATCCTTGGAACAGACTTCCAGCACAATGTTACATTCTGAAACATGCTGGTAATTAATATCCAGAGAATAATCCACCTGAACCTTTAAACGATCCTCTTCCTCAGCAATCCTGATATCGTTGGTTCTGATCCCAATCATCAGCTCTCCAAATGGCGTTGCATAGCAGGAAATGTTTTTCTTTTCCTTTTCAAATGTCATATGAACACTGGTGCTTCCTCTTTTTATGATATCCATTCCTGCCGGATGGATCTTAATGGTGTTTCTGGTCACGCCATCTACCCCTTCCTGAACTTCATCATAAAGAATATAATGACTGCCGTTTTTTAAAAAATAATCTCCTCTTGTGATCATTTCCACAGTCTGATTATCTTCTTCCACGATTTGTGCACCGCTGATACTGATCAGAACATCTCTCGTCATAGTTTATAACTCCTCTAGTACTCTTCTATATTTATTTGTCTCGTCTCTTTCACCTGGCCTGGAAGAATGGAGGCTGCAAAGCTTGTGAACTTTTCCGCCAGATCACTGACATAAAAATGATATTTATCAATGCTGCTGCCGTCATGATCACAGATCAGTCCATTTTCCTCCAAAACCTGCTTTAATTCCAGAGCTGTCTCATAAGCCGGATTGACTAAGGTGACTTCCGGACCCATCAGCCGGCCTACAGTGGAGCGCAGAAGCGGGTAATGGGTACAGCCTAATATAAGTGTATCAATGTATTTACCTTTTAATTCGCTTAAATACCGGGATGCAATTTCATCTGTAACGGAATCGTGAAGCAGCCCTTCCTCTACAAGGGGCACCAGGAGGGGACAGGGTTTTCCAGTCACTTCTATGTCTTCCCGCATTTCTTTAATTACACGTGTGTATACACCGCTTCTTATGGTTCCTTCGGTACCGATAATGCCAATCTTACCATTCTTGGTTGATTCAATTGCAGTTCTTGCTCCTGCATGAATCACTCCGATAATGGGAATATCCAGATCATGCTCTACTGTCTCCAGGGCACAGGCAGTAGCCGTATTACATGCAATTACAATTGCTTTAACATCCTGGGTCATAAGAAAACGAATGATCTGTCTGGTAAAACGAATGACCGTGTTGCAGGATTTGTTCCCATAAGGGACACGCGCCGTATCACCGAAATATACAATTCTTTCATCCGGCATCTGTCTCATGATTTCTCTGGCAACCGTAAGTCCGCCTACGCCGGAATCAAACACACCAATGGGAGAATTTCTATCTGCCATAACATCTGCTCCTTAATCGTCAAACCGGCTCATAGCGTCTTCTATGAGACAATTAACGAGCTGATCCTTGGTTATTCCCGCTGCTTCCCAAAGCATGGGATACATACTGATTGCCGTAAATCCCGGCATGGTATTAATCTCATTAAACACAACTGTTCCATCACTCTTAACAAAAAAATCCACTCTTGCAAGCCCCCGGCCGTCCACTGCCTGGAATACCGCTTTTGCTGCTTCTCTTACACGTTCAGCGGCATCACCTGGCAATTGGGGATCGATTACTGTTTTTGAATCCGCATTGTTATACTTTGCATCGAAGTCATAAAATTCAGCCGCTGCAAGAATCTCTCCTACGCCAGAGGCCTTAACCGGCTGATTGCCTCCGCCTAAAACAGCACATTCAATCTCTCTGCCCACAATCATCTCTTCTACCAGAATCTTACGGTCATGTCTGGCTGCCTCCAGTAATGCTGCTTCCAGTTCCTTTTTATCTTCCGCCCGGCTCACACCTTTAGAAGACCCGGCATTGGATGGCTTTACAAATACCGGATAATCAAACCGTCCTTCCACTCTGGATATCACCTGCTCCATATTCTTTAACTGATGGCGCATGACTGGTACATAGGCAGCCTGACGCACACCAAGATCATCAACAATAATCTTTGTATATAATTTATCCATGGAAACAGCAGAAGAAAGTACGCCGCAGCCCACATATGGAATCCGGGAAAGTTCCAGAAGTCCCTGGACGGTTCCATCTTCGCCCAGCAGTCCATGAAGCACGGGGAATACCACATCTGCCTTAACAAGTTCTGTCTTCGTTCCATCAAGTAATATGACAGCTCTCATACCCGCATCAGGAGAAAGCACAGCACGAACACTTCCCTCTCTCCATGATCCGTCTTTGATTTCCTTAACAGACTCCGTTTTTATCCAGTGTCCTTCCTCAGTAATTCCAATCAAAAGCAGATCATATTTATCTTTATTTATATGGTCTATCACATTGACAACTGACATACAGGAAACAACGTGCTCCGATGACTGTCCGCCAAATAATACAACCGCAGTTTTCTTACTCATTCCAATCTCCTTAATAAATTCTTGATTTACAGCGTTTATATTATAGCACATATGGTTACAATTACAAATAGATTCCAGAAAAAAGGAGGTACACTATGAAACAGAAACGTGATTTATTCTTATGTATTACCTGTCTGCTCATTGCTTTTTTACTGACACTGGCAAATGACAGATCAAGCGACGAAGCCCTTGCCGCCAGGATCGCCCCCGAAATCCTGCGGTTTCATGTTCTTGCAAACAGCAACAGCACACAAGACCAGAATTTAAAATTAAAAGTACGCACCATGCTTCTCAATTCAATATATGAAGACCTTGGTGAAAATGCATCCCTGGAAGACACAAAAACCTATATCCGCTCCCACGAATCCATTCTGGAGAAAAAAGCAGAAAACTACATGAAGAACCTGGGATATGATTATCCCGCACATATGGAACTGACCAATTGCTACTTTCCAACCAAAACCTATGGAGATATGGTATTTCCCTGCGGAACTTACGAAGCAGTAAGGGTAAAAATTGGCGAAGGAAAAGGACGCAACTGGTGGTGCGTCCTCTATCCTCCGCTATGCTTTACCGATTCTTCCTATGCAGTAGTTCCGGATACCTCAAAAGAAATCCTGCGCCACTCCATGGCTGAATCTGACTATTTAAAATTAAGGAAAGAACCCGTTAAGATCCATGTACGGCTTAAGGTTCTGGATCTGCTGCCTGTTAAGCCTGTTAATAAAAAAGCAGCTACTCCGCAGAATCCATGATAATACCCTGAACCGCCCACTGGTACGTGGTATATGCCTGATAGTAAGTATTATAAGCGCTGTCTTTTTCGCCCTGTGCCTTTAAGTAGGCCATCTGAGCCTGAAGATACTGGGTTTTACTCAGCATATTTAACTGATAGGAGCGGTCTGCCTTATCCTTTTCCAGAGTGGCTTTCTGGAATGCGGTGCTGGCAGCTGTATAAGCAGACTTTGACTGCAGGATTGCCTGATAATAGGCCTGCATTGTGACTATTATATTCTGCTCTGCCTCTGATACACTTTGATCCTTACTTTTCATTCCAGTCGTTGTTTTACCAGAAGAGGAGTGGCGTTCAGAAATTAAATCGTAATTATTGGAGACTGCTTTCTCCGTATCTTCATCCAGATTTAAGGCTGCTATCATCTCATCAGTAAGCTGTGGTAACCCTTCAATAACTGGTGCTGCATCAACAGCGTATCCCGTCATCATACAGAGGGAACGGCTTAAATTGTCAATGGTGCTGTTAATTTTAATTAATGAACTTTTTGCCGAAAGCAGATCCTTTTGGGCAGATAACACATCAGCCTCAGTGGCAAGCCCCAGCTGCTTGCTTAAAGCCTGGGCCTCATAAGCTGCATTGCTTAACTCGGCAATCTTTTCTATCATCGCCTTATTGGATAATGCACTATTATATCCGATCATTATCTGATCTGCATAATAAGTATAATTTTTTGCAGCAAATGTAATATTTGATTTCACAGAGGAATCTGCCCGGTTCATATAATCATAAGACTTTATCAATGAATCTGCGGCACTTTTTAACCCTTTAATATTAATATTCAACAGTACATACTGCTCCATTCCCTCTACTGTACCAGTTGCACCGGAGTCTTTCAATTTATCCGCATCATCTTGTAAGTCCATTATCTGACGCCTCATATTATCATTGATATACTTTATATCGTCCAAAGTAACGTCAATATTCTGCGTGATATTCTGAATATTTGGATTAAAATATCTTACCAGATCAGGCAGTTCCTCAAATTCGATTGTCTGATCATTCAGACGGCTCCACTGCTCCTGTGTCACTTCTTCCGGTTTCGGATCTTCCGTTTGACCCGGTTCTGCGGCAAAAGCTGGAAACGCTGTATAAACAGTTAACGCGGCAGCAATGAAAGCTGATGAAATCCATCTTTTTCTCATAACATCAGCCCCCTGTCGAAGCCAGACCATTCACTGCATTCGTATAATTCTGAACTGCCTGAAATAGTGCAAGCTCTGCTGTTTTCACTCCATTGGTCTTTGTAACCAGTGCATTTCTCTGTTTTCTGTAATCAAGTTTGCTCATACTGCCAACCTGGGCTTTTCGCTCGGCAGCTTCCATGTTTTTGCTCTCCAGATTATATTCCGTGACTGCCTGCTCATAAGCTGCCTTGGTCTGCAGAACCTCCTGATAGCTCTTTACTACGTCTGTGCCGATATTCTGTTCATTGCTGGAAATCGTCCGCTTCAGGGTATCTTTTGTAATATCTGCAGTTGCATTTCCAAGCTTCCGATTATTGATTTTCAATGTAAAATTATTGTTTAACGCAGTTTCCGTATCCGAATCAGGATTCATGGCATCAATCTGTGCCATATCTACCTGGGGAATATCTTTAATCTCAGGCGCATCATTGTATTTCCAGCCCAGCATGATACATAGGGTCTGTCTTGTCTGTTCTATGGCTGCAGTCGTTTTATCCACTGACGCCTGGGTGTTCTGTATATTCTGTAATGCATCAAGCACCTCTGTCTGGGTCGCCATTCCTGCACTCTGCTTTACCAGTACAGATTGGTAAACTGCCTGTAAAAGTTCCAGATTATCTTTTAATACTTCCAGCTCATAGTTCTGCTGAAAATAGCTGATCATCGAGGTTTGAGCCGAAGCCACAAGTGTCGCCTCTTCCTGATCATAGGTGAGCTGATCAACCGTTAAATCTTCAACATTTTTATCCGCCTGTTCATCTGCCTTTCTTGCAGCTACGGAATTCTGTGCATCCGTTACAGGATCATCTCCACTAATTGAACTGCGGGCACTATCTGCTGCATCTCTATAATACTCCGCATACTCATCACTGGTAACCCTGTCATCTTTTTTCTTATCATTGATATCAAGCTGATTTTTCTGCACTTTTATATTGTATTCATGTATCAGGTCTTTTAACTCCCCATACTCCATTACATTATCTCTAAGCTTTGCCCATTCCTCTGAAGTCCTTGAAAACTCCGGACTTCCAGCCCAAACTGTTGATGCCGGACCGGAGAAGGTCATTACAGCTGCAAGAGCAAATGCACCAATTTGATTCCACTTTCTCATCCTAAATCCTCCTTAACCGGGATTTTTATACTGTGTTCTCATACTATCATACCACAATCTGTCAAAAACTGGGAAACCACTTTCTTCCAACCACATGCTGATGACTGGTTTCCCAGCTGAGGGCGTTTAATCCGGCAGCTGGGTTTTGTCTACTTTTCCGCTCATCAGTGAATAATAAACCGGAAGCATAAGCATGGATAATATGGTGGAAGCAGTAAGACCTCCCACGTTAACCAGCGCAAGTCCCTGCATTGTCTCTGTGTTACTTCCGAATCCAATTGCCATAGGAATCATGGATACAATTGTAGTGAGCGTGGTCATCAGAATCGGACGAAGCCTGGTGGCCCCTGCTTCTATAAGGGATGTATTCTTATCCATTGTAGCACGATACTGGTTAACTGTATCCACATAGAGAATACCGGAGTTTACTACTGTACCTATCAGCATTAAAAATCCCAGAAGAGATGGCATGCTGATTTTAACATCTGCAGCCAGCAGACAGGCAAAGGAACCAATCAAACTAAAGGGGATGGTCGTCATAACCATTAGTGAAAACTTTGGTGATTCAAACTGTGCTGCCATTACCACAAAGATTAAAAATGTAGCTATAAGAATTGCTTTCACCAGATTACCAAGTTCTTCCTGCATGGATTCATCATTACTGTTTTTTGCTCTTGACACCTTGTCATTTAAATATTTGCTTACAACTTTACTATCGAGCTCTTTAGTTGCTGCTGCTTTTTCCTTCTTCGTCTTAATAACATCTGTAAAGGAACCTGTAATTGTAACCTGATACTGTTTATTTTTTCTGTTGATAGCAGTGGGGCTGTCTTCGTAACCTATATCGGCAATGTCAGTCAGCGCTACAGAACCTCCCGAACTGTCCGGTACTGTAACACCCTCTACCTTTTCCAGTGTATCGTATGCATTCTCTGGATATTCAACCTTTACATCCACATTCTGTCCGTCCACATCCATGGTTGTCGCTTTTACACCACTTAGCATTCCGTACAGCATGCCTCCTACTGCAGAAGGCGTAACCCCTTCTGCTGCAGCCTGAATCGGGTCTACACTCACCTTTATAACAGGGGCCGCATTCTCAAGGTCGGAATGTACTTTAATCATCTCCGGCCGCTTGCTTAATTCAGCAACCATCTGGTCAGACGTCTTTTTTAAGTTGTCCAGCTGGGCGCTTTGCAGAATTACCTCAAAATCGTTGCTGTCTTCGTCGCCTCCCATCTGACTGGTGCTGGATGTTGATTTTACAGTCACGTTGCAGTTGGGAATCTGGTTCATCAGTTTTTTCCATTTATTAACAACCTGTTTTGTGGTAAGGATCCGATCGCTCTTTAAATAGGCTGTTAACGTACCGTTTGTTTCTCCGCTGAAACTAAGTTCACTTCCACCATAACTTAACATATAGGATTTTAAATCTTCTTCACTGGTAACAATTTCTTCCAGCTTCTTCAGCACCTCATCTGCTTCTTCTATCTTCAGACCTGGTTTCATCTTAGCAGTAATAGAAATCGTTCCCTGATCAGTTGACGGCATCAGTTCAAAGCCCAGCTTTGTTGCAAAGCCAAATGATGTCAACAGCAACAATACTGACAGGAGCATAACCAGTGCCCGTCTTTTTAACATCTTGCCAACGATCACCCTATAACCGTTCTGAAGAGCTTTTACAAATCCTCCCATAGGAGAATTCTGTCTTTCCACTGGGCAGAACCTGCTGTAACATAAAGGAACTATCGTTATGGCAGAAACAAAGGAGGCCAGCATACAAAATACGATGGTATATCCAAGAGGCTTAAACAGCTGACCGGTCAGACCCTCTAAGAACGCCAGTGGGATAAATACAACGCAGGTGGTTAACGTTCCGCCAAGAATGGACTGCATGACAAGACTGGTACCTTCCATGGCTGCAGACAGGTATTCCCTGAATCCTGTTCCTTTTTGTGAACGGAAACAGCTCTCCAGCACTACGATGGAGTTATCCACCATCATTCCGACTCCCAATACAATACTGCTCATGGTGATTACATTTAGGGAAAATCCCATGGCAGACATCATGATCAATGATACAAGTATGGATACCGGTATGGAGCTTCCGACAATCAGAGACGCTTTAATATCCCCAAAAAAGAGGAAGATAATAATCATGGAAATAATTACAGCCATAATCATGGTATCTTTTACGCTGCTAAGAGCGCTTGTTATCTGATCACTGTTATCATCTACTACTACAATATCCAGATTGGGATATTCACTTTTTAAGGAAGTAATCGTTTTATTTACCGATTTGGATACATCAACCGCACTGTCTTTCTGCTGTTTGTTAATGGATAAGGAAATAGTATCTTCTCCATTATACCGGCCGATTGCCTGTTTCTTCTGGGAAGTTTCCGAGATATCTGCAATATCTTCCATGTAGATAGTCTTCCCCTGACTGACTACAATCGGAACTTTCTTCAGACTTTCAATCGTCTCAACTTCCACACCGGTACTGACGGATAAATCTCTTTCTCCCACTCCGGTTTTACCCGCGGGATAGATGAAATCTGCAGCTTTGATCGCCTGGCTGATGGAATCCATAGTGAGATGGTACTGATTCATCTTCTCAGGTGAGAGGGTTACTCTGACATAACCTTCCTCACCTCCGCTGATACTCACACTGGCAACGGAAGAAATCTTCTCAAGTTCAGGTACAATCTTATCACTAACATAGTTATACAGATTATTTTGAGAAGGATCATTCACTGACAGAGTCATAGAGGGCATCTCATTGATGTTAAACTCCATAATGGACGGATCTTCCACATCATCTGGAAGATCCAGACTGTCCATTTTCTTTTTTAATTCATTATATGCCTTATTCATATCGGTACCATAATCATATTCCATGTACACGATAGATATATTCTGTTGAGAACTGGACTGAATATTTTTAACACCGGAAAGGGTACCCACTGACTCTTCGACGGGTTTGGTAACCAGATCATTGACGTCTTCGGGGCTTGCACCCGCATAGGTACAGGTGACTAAAAGCATAGGAAAATTCATTTCCGGAGTCAGTTCCATCTTTGCAGATAAAACAGAAGATAAACCAAACACAAGAAGGCATAAAACAGCTAATACGGCAGTTATGGGCCGCTTTAAAACAAACTTTGTCATTCCCATTTTACCGCCTCCTTATTGTGCAGAAGCAGAAGTTTCTACCCCAGTTTCACTGCCTTCTGTCATCTCTTTTTCCGTCGTAGTCTCTTCTTTATTTTCTTCTGCCAGAGTCACTTTTGAACCATCATACAGCTCGCTGGTCCAGGTTGTGATCACCTGATCATCTGCGCTGATCCCTGATTGAACCTGTGCAAATTCATTATCCGAAAGACCGATGGTAACTGCATTTTTTTTCAATGTACCATCTGAATATGTATAGATAAATGGATTTCCCGCTTCATAATAAACACTGTCTACAGGCACCGTAAGTACATTCTCGGCTTTCTGAGCCGTTACATAAAGTTTGACGGAGGTTCCGGTGGCAAGTGAATCCCCTGCGGGTATAGAAGCTTTCACTTTAAATAATCCGCTGCTGCTGTCAACCATGGTGCTTACTTCTGTTATGGTTGCGTCATGATCTGTTCCGTTTTTCTCTACCCGAATGGCATCTCCGGCTTTCAACCCTTTTACAATCCGCTCAGACACGTAAAATGTAAGTGACTTTCCGCCATCTCCTGAAATTACACAGATTGTTGTCTGAGGAGAAATCATATCGTGAAGGCTGATATCAAAGCTTTCCACTTTTCCTGAAATGGGTGCCGTCACCTGACTGCTTTCCAGCTGGTTATTATATAAAATCTTCGCACTCTCATATTGGAGCCTTGACATTTCCACCTTATCCACAGTGGACTGATAATCTGCTTCAGCCACATCTCCTGCTGCATGAAGAACTGTATAACGATCCAGATTCTTCTTTGCATCCTCATAGGTGATTCTGGAAGTTTCCATGGCAATCCTTGTACTTTCTACCTGCTTTGTATCTATCACGCAAATCAGCTGTCCCGCCGCCACGGTATCGCCTGTTTTCACAGCAACACTGGTAACTTCCCCTGTGCCAAGAGGTGTAACATGAACGATGCTGTCTGGTTCAATGGTACCTATCAGTTCATTGCTTACTTCTATCGTCCGGGTTTCCGGTTTCTGGACGGATACTACCGGCGGTGCTTCTGCCACCAGCTCTCCCTTGCCGTTATTAAGAATCTTAGGAAGTACAACCCCTGCGAGAACAGCCACTACTACTACAGTTCCTGCAATTATAAATACTTTTTTCTTTGTCATATCAAGCTCCTTATTATCTTTTCAGTCATAATATGATTCTAATTATTATTTTCGAATTCCATACTGTAAAATGTCTAATTTTTCCTGAAAAATTTTCTTAATTTTTTCTTCATCTTCTGGATGATGAAACGTCCAGCTGATACATCGGGCCAGTTCAATAATTATTAAAGAAATCAACTGACCAAACGCTTCATTATCACCTCTCTTAAAATCCGATGTATCAATGGTGCTATATAACACCTCACACATTTGTTCAAGCCTCACATCCTTATCAGGACACAAATTATGAGCCGCACCAAAGAGTCTGTCGCTGTCACGGATATTTTCAGCCAGTCTTAACATATCCTTCTTCGTGTTCTTAATGGAATACTGGAGAAAATCCACAGCTGTTTTCCATAAATCCCTGTTGTTTTTTTCAGAACATTTCGACCAGCCAGCGATAAAGTTCTCCCCTGCATCTTCAAAAATATAACCCAAAACATCCCGCTTATCCTCAAAGTATGTATAAAAGCTTCCTCTGGATATTCCAGCTGATTTAATAATTTTATTAATGGAAGCCTTTTCAAAAGGTACTCTGGTGAACTCCTCTATTGCCGCATTGCATATTACTTTCTTTTTCTCTGCCGAAAGATTGTAAAACCGATCTGTTGGCATTCTCACACCTCATTTCTTTCCTTATTCCGCATGCATTATGTAGTAATTAAAAAGGTGACAACATGCCATTATTATAATGACACCTTGTCACCCTGTCAACAAAGGTTATATTTTTTTAATATAAATTTCCAGTTTAGTTTATTTATTCCTGTCCAGATATTCTTTTAAAGCTTCATCACTTTCCTCAATCCACAAGTCCTCTTCCTCTTCATTAAGTCCCAGGAAAGCAGCAAGCGTGTCTGAGATTGAGCTGTTGTTCCATTCATCTATATAATCATCGATTATCTCAAATTCTATTTCACCAGCCAGATATTTTTCTTTAAATGTCATATCATTCCTCTTTCTATTCCTGTCCCTTAATGTTTTTGGATACTGTAATTTCCTGATTGTCGATATGTTCCCGCATTGCTATCTTGGCTTCATCCACTTTGCGCTGTCTTACTGCTTTTAATATGTTGTCATGCTCCAAAAGCAGTACCTGGCGTTTATCCTCATCTTTAATATATTCCAGGCGATACCGGTACATCTGTTCTCTTAAATTATTGATCATCTGTATCAGTCTGTCGTTACAGGTACCTTTGTAGATCACATCATGATAAGCCTCATCTGTTTCAGCAATATCCATAGGTCTTCCCTTCAGCACTGCATTCCGAAACAGATCCTGCTTCATCTCCAGTTCTGCAACAGCCTCCGGTGTCA
>Ga0316613_10002491_pt1 | contig 11815 bp, 4 predicted proteins | sample OWC_soil_day10_C_2_FD_207647 | JGI IMG/M metagenome (GOLD analysis project Ga0316613, IMG submission 207647) | Wetland soil microbial communities from Old Woman Creek delta, Ohio, United States - OWC_soil_day10_CT_b | ecosystem: Environmental > Terrestrial > Soil > Wetlands | place: USA: Ohio...
CCAGATGACTTTCTGATACCATAATCCCTGTCCGAATCAGAATCGCGATCGGAATAGGAAGGATTGGGAGTAGGATTTGGCGTGGGTTCTGGTTCCGGTTCTGGCTCTGGTTCCGGCTCTGGTTCCGGCTCATCAATTCCAGGCAGCACTGCACCTGCATTTGCATTTCGAATCACACTTCCTCTTTTCGGGCGCAGGAAATCTCCAAACATAATTCTGCCGTCAACCCGGTAGTAGCAGGCTTCCGGATCCAGGGAGAGGAAATTTTCCCCGCCTATGGCGTTTCCGGCTTCCGTATAAAGATAATTATTGCTGATTTCACTTGCTGATATTTTATCTCCATAAATCGTTTTCAGCTTTGCACTATATGCAGCGGTCCGATAGGAAACATTATTTTTAAATATACCGTCAGCTGTCAGATTGCCATCAGCATCTTTTTTATAAGGACTTGGGCGTAAAATATAATTAAATCTGAAGTTATCAAAAGAAGTATTGTTTTCAACCCTAAGCTCTCCTGGATTAAAATTATCCGTAATTCCATCCAGATTATTGTGGTAAGCAACGCTGTTGCGTAAAATATGGGGTACTTCTCTGCCCTCTCCACCAAGCTTGAATCCATTGTTTCCGTTGTTATACGCCACACAGTCCTCAATTATGGTTCTGCCGTTTGGTCCATCTGACAATGTATTATATAAATCCCAGCCGTCATCCGCATTATCATGAGATACGCAGTTTACAAACTGGTTGTCATCACCGGAACCTGATTTTGAAGCAAATCCATCTGCATTAATCATGGATCCATCTTTGTTTTCATATGATTCACAATTTTCAACCACATTATAAGACGGCCATAAGCTTCTGCTGCCTCTTGATTTTGTAATGGTCAGACCTGCATCGCTGGAGGTATTGTGAATCAGAGAATCCTTCATCAGATTATAACTGCCGTGGATCATAACGCCGCGGCTGTTTTCCACATCGCGCCCATCCACATCAAGTCCCATCACATTCCAGTAATCTGAATCTAAAACAAATATCTTTAAATCTCCTGTTATCGTAACTTTCCCCACTGCTTTCAGAGTCTTTCTGTTATCCTTATTTCCAGATGCAGTCAAAGGAATCTGGAATGGCTGATAGATGCCCTCATTCATATAAATCGTTCCACCTGGTATCAGTTTCTTTACTGCAGCCTCTATAGACATAGGATCAGCGGCTGTTCCTGCCCCACTATCTGATCCTTCCGGTGAAACATAAAGATCTTTACCATAATCTTCTCTCTTTACCTGAAATGTCTTACTAATTTCTTTTCCCGAATCTAACCCTTCTGATGGCACAAAGGTCAGCTTAAATTCACCCCCGGATTCATTTAATACAGCAGGCACTTTAAACTGAGTTCCTCCGGTTACTGCAGCCTCCGAAACAATTACACTTCCATCCTGGCTTACTGTCATAATGCCAGACTGGTTTGTCAGCACCTGAACCATATAATCCCTGCTGTTTGAATACTCTCCGGAAGCAACATATAGAGATGCACCTTCATCATCTGGTGCCACATATGCCGGTGTTTCATCGGGTATTACCACATCCGTTAAATCAAGGGCAATATTTTTAACCGTTATTCTGGCATTTCTGGAAGCAAAAAATCCGACATACATCATATCCTCATCTAAATAGGACACAATATTGGGAGTCACATTTTTATCTTTAAAGGTATATGTACTGATTACTTTTCCATCCTTATCCAGGTAAGTGGTGGTAAATCCTTCATCCGTCCGCTCCAGTTTCAGTTTAAGCTCAGTATTATAACTATTGGTTTTTCCTCCTGACTTATCCGCTTTTCCGACGGATTTTGCGAAGGTTTCTGTGGTCTTTACAGACTTTAAGTTTCCTGCAGGGCTATTCACACCATAGCGGGCTGCCGCCAGTAAGTTTAAGTCCGCATTAAGAGATTTTCCAGCTGCGCCCACTTGCAGCATGACCATATTAGAGGCGGCCGGGTACTCTTCATATCCCACCTCCAAAGGATCCTTTCTGGACGGTCCGTTTATATCCCTGACCATAAGCCCCGCGCCTTCCTGCAGATTAGGCTTGGTTCCGTTCTCCGGACCCATCTTTTCCACCGTAACATCTGCAGTAAGAGCAAAGTTTTTGCTGGCAGGCACTTCGGTATAATAAAATGTAATTCCATCATGTCCTGCCTGAAGCTTTCCTCCCCTGGATTCGATTACTACATCCTGAACCGGTTCTCCCTCCATACCCAGAGGTACATCTTTATTCACCGGCCACGTATAATTAGTACCAACCTTATCATCTAAGACACCAGACTTAAAGTTCAAATCTGTAGACTGTCCAAATGCTGAAGATTTCCAAAGAATTTCTGATCCCGCATCCATGCCTTTTTGCACCATACCAGACCCATCCCACATAATCGTAAGTCCGCTGTTAGTCCAGTGGAACGGCCCGCTTCCATCTTTCGCTCTCCACCAGGCATCTGCCGCTTCCACGCGGAATGTATGAGGTACGGATAAATCCAGATTTTTTACCGTGTAAAATCCATCCGTTGTAGTATAGGTGCCATTGACATGATTAAAATAATCCCCCTCCGTCGTATAGACCGGTTTCTCATCCACATACACCCGGTATGCATAGATTCCAGACTCATCCTCCGGTTCCTTCCATGACAGGAGCACATTCTCCCCTGTAACAGTCGCTTTAAGGGCATCCGATTCCCATACTGGAGCTTTGTAATCGTAGTTCTTCATTGCCTTAACCGTTTTTTCGCTATACTCATAAGTCTGTCCTGAGTCACTGAATGCCTCAACGGCTATTTCATTGCTTTCCTCCATCATTCTTCCAATGGTCATACTTATGTTACTGGCTTCCGGATCGGCAAGCTGATATTGATAGACCGTAGCCGCCAGCTCCCCGTCTGCATATGCCCGGTATCCCCTTACCCTTGGATCCTTGCTGGCTGCAAACTTAGCAGTCGCCCATGTGTAACCCACTCCGCTGAATGTAACCTGACTGGATTCCGGTTCTTTTAACTCCGGATCCTCTCCCTCTGTTGTCGTTACTTCATACGCCAGCTCTGGTGTCCTGTTTCCTGTCTGATCTACACCATAAACCTTAAATAAGTAACAGGTATCCGGTGAAAGTCCCCCGATTTCACAGGATGTGCTGCTTACTGGCTTGGTTTTGTCAATTAACTCATCTTCCAGGTATGTTTCCACGATATACCCGGCAATTTCTCCTTTGCCTGCCACCTGATCCCCATCCATGGCTGCAGGCCATTTTAATGTTACTTTCCGCTCAGATCCACTCTTGGTTGCTTCCGATGCACTGGCAAGCACGGCTGCGTCCTCCGGCCAGACGGGCTTTGACATTGCATCATAGGAATTTACTGACTGTGTAGTTGTACCAATAAAATTCAAGTCGCTGCAGGCACTGATATTCGCCCATGCCTTATAGCTTTCTGCTGCTGCATCATCTGTCTCTTTTTCAATATTCTTCCAGTTCATCACCACGTTATTGAAGGTAACATTGGAAGCACCTTGTAAGATTTCAGAGTTCTTTGCAAGCTTTGTGTCAATATTAGTAAATGTTATGTCCTGGAAATAAAGATCATGGTGAGTATGTGCGGGTTTGTAAGGCATCTGGTCATCGACATCTGCCACAATATCAATGGTGTTTTTCGTGATGGTGTCTGCTGTAATGCGGAATGCGTCAATGTTATAAAATTCTGCAGGCTTATCTGCCGGTTCTACAGTCATAGCCTGGTTCGCATCACTATATGTGGTATTAAAGGTGAATACCTTTTGGGCATCCCCCACCGCACAGTCGCGAATCAGTACATCATAGACTCCGCCGCCGTTTACAGGTGCACTCTTAAAACGGAACGGCATATCACTGTGATTTAAAACATTGTCCTCCACAAGCATACTGCCAATACCTGCTCCCGTATGGCTTCCCGCTGCAATGGCACCGCCATGGCATTCCCTCAGAAAATTGTTAAATGTCCAGATTTCGCTTGACGGCTTCTGATCCGTATCCTGCACACCCTTTCCCAGACCGGTTGCAAAATTGATTCCGTCATCCCCGGTATCAAAGAAATTGTTAAAGACCATGGCATTCTGGGTATTGCCAAGCTCAATTCCATCCGCATTGTTTGCATCGTAAGTAATGTATTTCACATTTTCAGAAACCACATTTTCGCTGTCAAGAACTGCAATTGTATGAAATGCAGGATTTTCAGCCGTGATTCCCTCAATGTAAACGCCATTTACATTTCGAAGCACAATGAGATTGGGTCTGGTGGCATAAGCTGAGGTATTGCTAAGGCCATTGCTTATGCCATTGTCAAAGGCACTTTTGGCAAGAATTCCAAGGTTCATGTCATTGTAATTTTTATCTTTTCTTCCCACCAAGCCTTTTAAAGCGTATTTAGAAAATTCCCCGTTTGTCCAGTCTGGATCTCCGCTCTGCCTTGGCTGAATGGCAGGAAGATATCCGTTTCCGTCTGAAGCAGGAACCGTTCCCGAACCATATTTCCAACCATTTCCATAAATCGTCCCCTTTCCCACGATCCGGATATTCTCAAATCCGCCTTCCTCATCTGCACTGTAGGTGTTGATCAGTGCCCAGGATCTTGTATCTGTGGAATAGGGATAAAGCAGATAATTCTGATCATAATGATCTACATTTGGTGATCCGAACAGCACTGCACCTTCAGAAAGTTCAAGAGTCATATTGCTCTTTAAATATAAGGCTCCAGTCATAAAAATCCCCTCTGGAACTACAACCTTTCCCCCTTCCGAACAGGCATCAATGGCAGCCTGGATTGCCTTAGTATTGGCTACTGTAAACGCATTCTTCTCCTCATCAATGGAGGTAAATCCCTCTTCTGACCGCTTTGCGCCATAATCCGTAATGTCAAACAATTCCGGTTTGCTGGTTGTTGACCAGGAGATACCTGCACGGCTGCCAAGTTCCTCTCCTGCCGCATCCACCGCCACTACAGAAAAGTTGTAATCCGTATCCGGCTTCAGTCCGTCTGCACGGAAAGAATGAATATCTACGTTTACCATATCGATGTTTTTTTCCTGGTAATAATCGTAAAATGCTTTCATGTAAACAGATGCCCAGTCTGCATGACTGGCAAAATTACTTCTTGCATCACCAAGTTTCACATCATTTAAGTATACGTAGTAGTTGGCAACGTCCGCATAATTCTCCGGCTTGTCCCATACCAGAGTAATTGATGTGTCGTCATAGGCCAGTGTAGGAACTCTTAAGTTGGTCACGTCGCTGCTCCCCTCTGACGTGCTGTAATGTTTAACCTCTGCAAGTGTCAGGCTGGCATTGGATGGGGACGCGGTTTTAACAGACAGTGAAACTTCGGCATTGGAAGGTGTGGCAGTTAACACTTCCAGATCCTTAGTTTCAAAAAATTCTGATACAGCCGCTTCTGACGGTGTGGCATAATCTCCCTCCTCCACTTCTTTTAAAAGTTCTGCATGTGCCAGACCCCCGCCCGGCACTCCCCACTGCGGCAGCATGGCAACTGCTAAAAGTACAGCCACGCCTTTCCTGCATTGTTTTCGCAAAGCATTCATACTTATTCCCTCCCGTTTTGTAGTGTAAGCGCTTACAGCTGAATTTTACAACTCTCTTGCAAATTAATCAAGCGCGCTTATGCACTTTTGGTAAAAAAATACAATATATTTATGTCTTTATACTAAATTTTACCATATTTTTCTTTTATGTATTGTTATATTTATACATATTTTCAACAGCATTTTTATTGGTTTTTTTGTTCATAAAGATTGGTTAAGCACTTACATTTTTCGACATTTTTCAATCACAGAGCTTATTTGACCCTGCAAGCTAAATAATCTTTAAGGAGAAATATAAGTCCCGGTTAAGATTAAACCTCTATCATAAAACTGACACCATATAAAAGGAGGCAGATTATGATTGAGGAAATTCTGAAATATAATGACATCTTTGTAAACAGCGGTTTCTATAAACGCTTTAATTCCAACAAATATCCCCGAAAAAGGCTTGCCATACTAACCTGTATGGATACAAGACTGGTAGAGCTTCTTCCAGCAGCTCTCGGCATTCATAACGGAGACGTGAAATTAATTAAAAACGCCGGCGGGATGATCTTAAATCCCTGTGACAGTACAATCCGTAGCCTGTTGATTGCCATACTGGATTTTGGTGTGGAGGAAATCATGGTAATTGGCCATACTGACTGCGGTGCCGCATCTGTCAGTTCAGAATCTATTATCACCCGTTTAGTACAGCGTGGTATTACAAGAGAAACAATACAGAATCAAAGAGAAATGGGGTTTGATTTTGAAAATCTGTTTCAGGGTTTTGAGGATACAAAAACTTCTGTCAAGCGCTCTGTTTCATTGTTAAAAGAGCATCCGCTTATGCCTTCCGGTGTTACCATAAAAGGCTTTGTTATGGATATTTCCTGCGGCAGGCTGGATCCTGTCAGCGCCTCATAAATTAAAAAATACGTTCTGACTGCCTGAACACGGCAACTCAGAACGTATTTTTTTGCAAAATGGGGGAGACAGGGATCTGCATCCATGAAAGCGTACTCACGCTGGAGGCAAAAGAAAGGCGGGACTGCATTTGCAGCCCCGTTATTCTTAGGAGATATTAAAATGTAATGACACCAAGTGCAATACCGGCAACCAGACATACAAGGCTGACACCCCAAACCCAAAGGAAGGAATTCTTTATATGGTCTTTAATTTCAACACCAGCAAGACCGACACCAAGGAAAGTTGCCGGAACTACCGGGCTGATAAAGGTTGCACAGTTACGGCATACTACCATGGCAATTGCCGTATGAACAGGATCTACTCCAAAGCTGTTTCCCACACTGATAAGAACAGGAAGCAGTCCGTAAAAATAAGAATCTGTACAGAACAGCATTGTCAGCGGTACAGATAAAACGCCAATAATCAGAGGCATAAAATGACCCATAGACTGTGGAATAAATGAAGCAAGAATATTAGCCATATGGTTCATGATTTCACTCTGTTCCAGCACACCTAAAAATACACCGGCTGCAAGAATAGTAGAGGCCATCATAAGAGCTGGGCCGGAATGAGATTTAATAATCTTATTCTGAAGTTTCGCTCCCGGATAGTTAACCAGAAGGGCAATTACACAGCCCACCATGAAAGTTAAGTAAGATGGAACCTTTAAAAATACAAGACAATAGATGACAAGCAGGGTAAGACCTATGTTAAAGAACAAAAGCTTTGGTCTTGCAAGATCACCCAGTTCACTGGTAGAAGCGCTTTCTTCCAGCATATCAAAGTCTTCCATTTCCAGAGTGCTGTCAATTCCTGCACCACGTTTTTTCTCCATAATACCCCAAAAAAATGCGGTAAATAAAGCAATTATAATACCAACTGCCTGCATGGGAAGAATTTTCATCCAAAGTACATTAGCTTCAACACCAAGAACAGAAGCAGCACGCATGGTAGGACCGCCCCATGGAAGTAAATTCATAACACCCATAGCTGTTACGCAGATTAAAAGCAGAGTAGTAGGGCGCATTTTCAGCTTTTTGTAAATTGGAAGCATCGCCGGTATGGTAATCAGGAATGTGGAAGCTCCGCCTCCGTCCAGATGACCGATTATGGCAATAATACAGGTCATAAATGCAACTCCAACTACATTGTGCCCCACTTTTTTCATTAAAGCATTGATGATGCTGTCAAACATTCCCGCATCCGACATAATTCCGAAAAACAATACGGAAAATATGAACAGTGCGGCAGTGGAGTGCACATCAGCAACCCCTGCCTTAATAAAATCCCCAACTTCTTTAACTGTAAAGGTTCCTGTTAATACCAGAATCAGCGCACTGACACAGGATACTCCGATGAATGCCAGAGCCGGAACAGTAACATTTCTCAGCAGTAAAACAATGATCATGATAATGGTTGCAAATCCTAATAATGCAAGCATTGTCTCATTCATGTTTTTCTTCCTCCTCTATATTTTGTTATAGAGAAAGTATAAAAGTCCAACCTTACAGCCTCACATCTTCTCCCTTTCATTTCTTTAAGAGAAAAATTAAAAGTTGTTAAGATTGGACTTATGATTTTAAAATGAATCCTTCAAATTCATGACTGCCTTTAAAATAGCGGAATCCGAAACCGGCTTATCAATGTATTCATCGATCATTCTCCGCTTCTTTGCTTCCACAAGCTCTTTTGTTATCCGGTCAGTCATAACAATGCGGCTCACCCCCGGATAGGGACCCTGTAATGACATACAGAAATCTACCCCGCTTTTTCCTCTCACATACTGCTCTGTTACAACGGCAGCCACTTCCTGTTCTTTTAAGACTTTTCTTGCTTCTTCAAAATCCATACAGGAAATAAGGGGAACATCCAGTTTGCTGAAGTTTTTTTCCAAAAGGCGCAAGATCTTGGGATTATCATCTACAATCAGGATACCAAGGACTGGTCCTCCATCCCCCAGCTGTATCTGTTCCTCCCGTTCCTTTTGTTCATTAAGCGGCAGATATAGATGAAAGATACTTCCTTTGCCCAGGATGCTTTCTGCAAACACATAACCTTTATGTGAATGAATAATCTGCTCTACAAGAGCAAGTCCAAGTCCTGTGCCCTTACCATTTTTCTTAGTAGTGAAAAACGGATCAAATATCTGGTTAAGCACCTCTTCACTCATCCCCTCACCATCATCCTCAACATCAATCCGTATATAGTGATCCCAGCCTTCCGGCAGTGTGGAAATCTTATACTGGGCCAGCTCTTCCCGGTCCGCTGTACGACAGGATATGCAAATAGTTCCTTCTCTGTGTCCGATGGCATGAATGGCATTGACACAGATATTTAATATTACCTGGTTCATCTGTGTTTCATTTCCAAGAAAGCCCTCTTCATTTAAAGTAATGGATTCCTTAAGATGTATATTGGACGGACAGACAGAGCTGACCATCTTAATTGCCCGTTTCAACACTTTTTCTCCATTAAGATTTTTAAAGGCTGTTTCCATGTTTTTTCGGCTTAATGATGATATCTGCTGGATTATCTCCTTTGCTTTTGCTGAAGCATCATAAATTTCCGATGCATTTTCATAGTGTTCCGACTGTTCAGACAGATCCAGCATGAGAAGTTCTGCATAACCCATAATAGGGGTCAGGAGATTGTTAAATTCATGGGCAATTCCTCCTGTCATAGTTCCCATAATCTGAAGTCTTTGCTGATGGGCAATAATTTCCTCACTCTGATGAATCTCTTCCAGTATTTTATTGAGTTCCAGAAGGTAAGTAATCTGCTCCGTATCTTTCTTTTTCTGAACCCTTAAATCTCCAATATAAATCACCAGTCCAAGAACAATTGCCATGGCACAGAAAAAAACAAGTCCCAGCTTGAAAAATCCTGCTGCCACAGGTATGTAGATATCATTATAATCAATCACTGCACTGATGACCAGAAACCCCTCCCCGATCTGTACCGGTGAGTAGGCACTGATCTTTTTTACTTCAGGAACACCCGGATCCACCCACCAGTACGAATAGTACTCCGAAACCCCTTCCTCTCCCCGGTTTTGTTTGTCTATCATCTGCTCTAAGCTGGTTAAATTCACGCCTGGGAACATCTCTTTCCTTCCGGAAATTACATTTATGCCCCATTGCTGCTCCTGAGGGTGAGCCAGTATTATGCCGGTAGAATCCTTGATAACAACATACCCGTTTGTTCCAAGACGTATTTTTGATACCAGTGACTTATAATAATTTCTTTCATTAATTATAATGGAGATGGAACCCACATCAGGTATGTTCCTTTTCAAAACAAGATAAAGGTCTCCATTTTCCAGTTTGCACTGAAGGAACTGCTCCGATTGGCTGATGGGAGTGACCGAATAAGTTTTCACCACGCCATAGCCCTTCATGCTTTTTATCATATCCCCACGTTTGTCTTCCACAATCACATCATAGACAAACCGATTGTGATTAGAAACGTAATCTCCAATTATACTCCAATCTCTGTTTCCGGTTTTTATATAATTTTCTTCTTCTATATCATAAATTGTATTTAGATCCGCCTGATAGCCTTCAATAAAAACCTTCAAGTTCTCCCCCATACTCTGGGTTGTTAAAAGCATCTGCTTTTTCTGATTGTTAATAATGGCATCCTTATAATCATTCCAGATACCAAATGCAAGAAAGCAGAAAATAATCAGTACGGCCGCCATTGCGCAGCAGATAAATACCCCGGTATACTTCCTCTTTCCTTTTATATTATTCATGATTCTGCCTTTCGTTTGCCTCTTCCTCATTGACTTGTTCTATTATTAATATTATAATAAATTATAACATATTTCGATAAAATTCTACATGATTTTCATTGGGGGAAACTATGTCTGATAAAGTATTAATTGTAGATGATGATCCGGCTGTTTTAAAACTGCTGGAAAAAGTCATGCACAGCAATGATCTGGAAACTACTGTGGCAGACAGCGGTCTCGCTGCTCTTAACTGCATAAAAAATCATACATATGATATGATTCTTATGGATGTCATGCTGGGAGATATGGAAGGCTTTGAAGTCATTAAAAAGCTGCGTGGCCAGGGAATACAGACTCCGGTTATGATTGTCAGCGGACGAAACGAGGACTACGATTCCTTGTATGGACTGTCGTTAGGCGCCGATGATTATATTACAAAGCCATTTCGCCCTCTTGTGCTGGGAGCCAAGGTGAAGGCGCTCATAAGGCGCTACAAAAACCAGGTTCTGGACAGTTCCGATATTCTGGAATGCGGTCCCTTTTCCTACAACACTTCCACCATGCGTTTTTATAACAAAGGGGAAGAGATCATTCTCTCTTCCAAGGAAAGCAGCCTGATGCTGTTGTTTTTAAAGCATCCAGGACAGGTTTACACAAAAGAGATGATTTATGAGCACGTATGGGGAAACAGTGTGGCAGTTGATGATAACGCCATTATGGTTTATATTAACCGTCTCCGAGGTAAAATCGAAGAGGACCGGCAAAAGCCGGCCCATATTGTAACTGTCAGAGGTCTGGGATACCGGTTTATCCCTTAGGCCTCTGGCCTTTTTTTATTTCCAGATATTTAAGAGTAGTCTCTGGTACCACTTCCTTAATGTGATGAAAGTCTCCCATCTCATACCAGGCTCTCACCATGGAGGCACTGACAGGAGTCCCTTTCAGCTGTTTTCTTTCAAATTCAATTACCTCAATCCCATATTGAGGCAGAATCTTTTTCATCTGCTCATTGTACTGTCCTGTTATGGCACAGTTTGGCTCTGTACCCACAAAACGTCTGGTGATCTTAAGTTCCGGAGCGATACGGCTTGCAAATAAAGTCAGATCCAAAAGGCAGTTGGCCTTTTGAGCCTGGGCTTTCTCCTTTATAAAATAGGTAGGAAAAGTAGCCGCTGAAATAACAAAATCCGAGGACCGGTGAACAATCACCCTAGATAAATCACTGACGCCTTCCTTTACTAACTGATAACGGTCTTCTGCATGAAAAAAACTCCTGTCATCAGATAAAACAAGTACGTGAAGATAGTCGCAATTAAAAAGTGCCTGTTCCACCAGATAACGGTGTCCATTGGTAAATGGATTGCAGTTTACCACCATGCAGCCGATTACGGGACCGGATTCCAGCGCTTCTTTGGGAGACTCCTCTTTTAAGCGGTGTATAAACTGATCAAAACCCTCTTTCCGGTTTTCCATAAAAAGAATTTCATTGGTCTTCAATACACCATAGAATCCCAGATTTTCAAAC
>Ga0316613_10002492_pt1 | contig 11814 bp, 9 predicted proteins | sample OWC_soil_day10_C_2_FD_207647 | JGI IMG/M metagenome (GOLD analysis project Ga0316613, IMG submission 207647) | Wetland soil microbial communities from Old Woman Creek delta, Ohio, United States - OWC_soil_day10_CT_b | ecosystem: Environmental > Terrestrial > Soil > Wetlands | place: USA: Ohio...
GGAGTGTCCAGAAGAATACAAGGATCTCCTTGTGAGGGTAGCAGGCTACAGCACTCAGTTTGTTAATTTGTCGAGGGAAGCGCAAAATGCCATTATTGAAAGAACGACCTATGAAACCATGTAAAGGTATGGTTTTTCAAATCCAGCGCTGGTCAATCCATGACGGTGAAGGTGTGAGAAGTACTGTCTTTTTCAAAGGCTGCCCGTTAAGATGCCGGTGGTGCGCCAATCCGGAATCGTGGAGCAGCGCTCCTGAGATCTTCTATTTTCAGGAGCGCTGCATTAGCTGCGGACGCTGCGCAGCTGGCTGCCAAGTAGGCGCCAACAGTCTAAATGATGGAAGCCTTAGCTTTGACAGGGCAAAATGCGCAGGCTGCAGTGCATGCACAACGATTTGTCCAACCGGAGCCAGAAAAAAAATGGGCTCTGTTATGACAATAGAAGAAGTTATGAAAGTCATCAAAAGAGATGCTGTTTTTTACCGCGAATCAGGTGGGGGCGTAACCTTTTCAGGCGGTGAGCCATTTATGCAGCTCGGTTTTTTGCGGGAACTAGTATTGGCCTGCAGCCGAATTGGGATTGATACAGCGGTTGAGACCTGCGGCTATTTTGACTGGGGGAAAGCAAAGGATATTATTGCTTTATTAGATGGGGTGTTTGTCGACATTAAGCATATGGATGATCGTATTCACCAAAAAGTCACTGGTGTCAGTAATGTGCCTATTCTCGAGAACGTCATCCGTATTGCCGAGTTACAACCCAATACCATTGTGCGTGTACCTTTGATTGAGGAAATGAATGCCAGCGAAAAGAACATTAGAGCCATGTGCGAATTTATAAAGCAGCATACCAAGGTAAAAGGGGTAGAGCTTCTCCCCTATCATCATTTAGGCGAGCCAAAACATAACGCCAAAGGGGAGTTATGTCAGGTGTTCACAACTCCTGATGCCGAAAAAATTGCAGCGATGAAAGAAATTATCACAAGTTATGGTATTGTTATTGCTGATTATCAATAATAGTAGGGGTGTTCCAAATCAATTTATGAAACCAGAGGGCATTCGAAGGGTAGTGCGGAGCAGACATAGTCGGTTTCCGCCGTTACGGAGGAGCAAGCTGCTACTATGGAAGAAATCGCCTCATCAAGCCAAGCTTTAGCTAGGATGGCGGAAGATTTGACCAAAGCCGTACATGGGTTTACAGTGTAGACAGTCAATCAAAGGAAAGGGGCATTCTACAGTAGAAGAATCTGCTGTAAAATGCCCCTTTCCTTTTACGGTAGCGCTAGCTGGATAATTCGTTTTGGCCGGCCGCTTTTACTTGATGAGCGTTTGCCTACTTCAAAGCAATATTCATGCTGGATTAATTTGGCGAGTATTCGATTGACAGTACGGGAGCTAACGTTGAGACGTTCAGCCAGCTCGCCTGAGGTGAATTGGTTCTTACCCTGTTCCTTACTAATACGATACAGCTGGAATATGGTGCTGACACTAACCTCTATTTTATCGGAAATGGCGAGAAATTTCTCGTCAATTTTGACGTCATGGGCAGGTGACTTTTGGTCTTGAGAGTACCTGATAGGACCTAGCATTTGTGTTTTTTCATAGACAATAAAAGCGGCGTTGCCGCCAATACTGCTGGCACGCTGCATACCAAGCCTCGCGCTAGCTTTGGCTTCTTGTGCGGTAGGACCGTAGCCGATGCCTAGGCTGATGGTACTTGAAGTATTCCGTTTCACCGCATGTAACAACTCAATGTTTTCAAAATTGTTGGTGACGCTTTCTAACAAATATTTAGTGGAAAACAAAAGAAATTCTTGCACGCCGACTTCGACTACGGCAGCCTTGATGTGTTGGGCAAAAATATAAATTTGCCGCGTAACATTAGTTCTTTCAATAACATGCTGATATTCGTCATCATTAAACATGGAATATTCATTAGGGCGGTCAATTTGAATATAGAGGGCGGCAATCTGGCTCTGCTGGCTGATCTGTACAAGGTGATGCAAGAGAATTTTGTGCAGGGCCTGGCGGATGGCGCTGCCCGTAGGTAATAAAAAATAGCTTGGGATGTTTTTAGCCGTAAGCCGTTGATATACGGCATAAAAAGCAGTAATACAACAGGAGGCACGTTTATATAGATAGTTTTGTTCATGAAAGGTATATGCCTGGTCGACATAATTTTCTTCATAGGGGTGATCAGGGACCTGATAGATAATGGCGTTTATCGAGCTTGTCCCCAATTCCCCACAAGTTTCCTGCCATTGTTTTTTGTCAAATACATCAATACTCAGGTGCTCAAGGGAATGCTGTTTGGCAAGGCTGATTTTTAAGAGTATTTGCAATAAGGAGGATCCGTCACGAGAGGGATATTCCCACGGAATAATGGGGTTGACATATTTTTCGGTATAAACGAGAGCGGTTTTTCCGGCAAACAACAAGGCATCTAAATTTTTTTGCTGATCTCTGATCAGTAGAGGGGCTTCAATAAATGTTTTATAGCGAAAGAGTACTGGCTGGATTTGTGGAAATTCATCCTGGATAATCTGTATAATTTTGGTAGAAAATTCAGTAGGTGCAGGGATGCCTAGTTTCAAATGCAATCACCTTTTCCAAATATATTTATGGACAGAATAAGGGGCTATTAAAGACATGATAATTAAGTATATAATAACATTAATCAATCAAAAGAAATAGATACCCCAAGACAACTGTTGTTGAATTATTCATTTTTTACCTGCAGGTTATTAAAATGAAACAAATGCTGTGATTGAGTAACTGAATATAATTGGCAATGAAGCCGTTGACACTACTATAGGTGTTAACGGCTTTTTCTGTAAAAAAATACCTACTACTATTAATCAAGGGAGGGTATATGACATGGAGAAAATCAAGAATATAGCACCAACCAATAAATACGTTGTCTTTGTACTACTTTATATCGGCTTTTGTATTGCATACGTGGATCGTGTGGCAATTAACATTGCCTTGGCTTCAATCGGTAAAGAATTTGGTTTAAATCCTTCCACAATGGGGGTCGTGCTTAGTACTTTCTTTGTTGGTTATGCTATCATGCAAATTCCCGGCGGGTGGCTTGCCGATAAATTTGGCTCAAAAGTAGCAATTATCGGTGCCATGTTTGTATGGTCTGTCTTCACACTTGGTACAGGCTATGCCTGGTCGTTAACTTCACTCATTGTTATTCGCTTTATCTTTGGTGTTGGTGAAGGGCCTTTTGCGGTATCGGCACTAAAGGGGATTGCTGAATATTTTCCTAAAGCGGAACGACCCAAAATGACAGCTGGCATATTATCTTCCAATTATGTAGGCAGTGCACTTGCGCCACTTATGGTTGTTCCTTTATTGATGTACTTTGGCTGGCGGGGTATGTTTCATGCATTTGGTATTTTAGGCATTGCGTTTATTGCTATATATTGGTTTTTAGTAAAGCCGGCTATTAAAGAAGAGCAAGAAGCCGTAGTAAGTGGAGAACAAAAAGTCAGCATGAAAGAGCTACTCAGAATGCCACTTATTTGGCAGCTGACAATTGCCTGGTTTGCACTTAGCCTTGTTAATAAAGGACTGGATTCCTGGATGCCGACCTATCTTTTGACGGTCCGTCATATGGATCTGAAATCACTTGGACTCTTAACGCCGCTGCCATTTGTGGCAGCAGGAATTGCTACCGCGATGGGCGGCTGGGTTATGGATCGTTTCTTTGACGGCCGGGAGAAATACCTGTTAGTGTCGGCTGCCATTTTGACTGCCATCTTCCTGTATTATATGTATACCGCAGAAACTGTGATTATGGTGATTGCCTTTCAAAGTTTAGTGTATTTTTTCAAATCCTTTGTCTTTGCTTCTGCATTAGCCTTACCGATGAAGCTCTTGCCGGGATCGATTGCCGGCTCAGCTTCCGGGGTTATTAATATGGGTGGACAGTCTGCTGGATTTGTTGCTCCGCTGTTAATTGGTTTAATGGTTACCGCCTTCGATGGCTCTTATGATGCAGCGTTTTGGTTCTTAATCGGCGCGGCTTGTCTATCGGCGCTGACAAGTCTTACAATTAAAAACAGAAAAAGCAGTATAATATCTGATAAGGAGCTCGTATCATGAAGATAAAAAAAGTTGTATTACGCAAAATGGAAATGACGCTAAAGGCGCCGTTCGAGACAAGTTTTGGTGTTACCCGTTCGAAAAAATTCATCGTGGTCGAAATTCACGGCAAGGATCATGTAGGCTATGGCGATTGTTCCGCCTTTGCTGCACCCTGGTACAACGAGGAGACAACGGAGTCTGCCTGGTATGTAATTCAGGAATTCCTTATTCCGACACTGTTCAGTAATGACGAAATTTCGACGCCGGAAGAGATGCACGAACAGTTTGCCTGGATTCGCCGGAACAAGATGGCTAAAGCGGCAATCGACTGCGCGTTATGGGATTTGTATGCAAAAGAACAAAATATTTCGCTGTCTGAAGCGTTAGGCGGCACGCGGGATCAAATCGAAACAGGTGTCAGCCTGGGCATTCAAAAGAGCCCTGAAGAACTGGTGCGGACGGTCGAAAAGTATATGAAAGAAGGGTACCGCAGGGTTAAGGTTAAGATTAAGCCCGGCAAGGACATTGACTATTTATCTGCTGTCCGTAAGGAATTCGGCGATATTATGTTGATGGCGGATGCCAACTCAGCGTATACCTTGAACGATTTAGATCTATTTAAGGAGCTTGATAAGCTTAATCTGTTAATGATTGAACAGCCTTTAGCCGATGATGATATTATCGATCATGTCAAACTGCAATCGGCCATGCAGACACGTATTTGCCTTGATGAAAGTATCCACTCGGTGGAAGATGCCCGTAAGGCCATTGAACTTGGCAGCATGAAAACCATTAATATTAAAGTCGCTCGGGTTGGCGGTCTGACTGAGGCGCGTAAAGTTCACGATCTCTGCCAACAACATGACATACCAGTATGGTGCGGCGGCATGCTTGATACGGGTATTGGTCGGGCGCATAATATCTCGGTGGCATCGCTGCCGAATTATCAGTTCCCTGGTGATGTTCCAGCATCTGATCGTTACTATGAGCATGATTTTATGTCGCCGTCGGTGACAATTGATAAAAATGCTATGATCAAGGTTCCAAAGAAACCTGGCATTGGGTTTGAACCTGTTCAAGAACTACTAGAACGTTTCACATATGAGAAGAAAGAATTTATTAGATAGACTCGATTGGTGGAATCGGATATGAAAATTGATCGCATCGATATCATTCGGGTGAAAGTCCCGTTTGCTCATCCCTTTGAAACTAGTTTTACCCGTTTTGTGGAAAGAGATGCCCTACTGGTGAAAATATATTCAGAAGGCCTCATTGGTTACGGGGAGTGCAAGGCGTTTTATGCTCCCTTGTATAATCCAGAAGATAACGGCACATGCCATCATATCATTAAAGATATATTGGTGCCGCTGCTATTACACAAAGAAGTTAGCGGTCCCGCAGAGTTTATGGAGAAGGTATCCTTTATTAGAGGCAATCGTTTAGCCATTGCCTCTGTGGAAAACGCGCTATGGGACCTCAAAGTCCAGCGTGAGGGCAAATCGCTGAAGACGTTACTCGGCGGGACGCGTGACGAAGTACAGGTCGGAGTTAGCCTCGGCATTGAAAAAACAATTCCTGAGCTGCTGAAAAAAATCGAGAAATATCTTGCTGAGGGGTATCACCGGACGAAAATTAAAATTCGTCCAGGCTGGGATATTGAAGTGATCAAGGAAGTCCGCCGTCATTATCCGAAGATTACATTGACTGTGGATGCAAATTCCGATTATACGCTAGCGGATATGGATATTTTTAAAGCGATGGATGAATACAATCTGTGTTATATCGAACAGCCGCTGGGGGAAAATGATATAATTGATCATGCCGTGCTGCAAAAATCAATTCAAACACGGCTGTGCCTTGACGAAAGCATTGTTTCGCTCGAATCAGCCAGGCAAGCCATTGAGATGGGCAGTTGTAAGGTAATTAATGTGAAATCAAGCCGGGTAGGCGGTATCTGTGAATCAATTAAGATACATGATTTATGCATGAAACATGACATTCCGTTATGGGTAGGCGGCATGACGGAACTGGGGATCGGCCGCGTGCAAAATATTTCCCTTGCCAGTATGCCACATTTTACGTTGGCCAATGACATTGCGGCAAGCAACAGGTATTTTGATGAAGATATTACTATACCGACAGTGAACATTACGGATCGCTGCACACTCCTTGTCCCTGATGAAAACAACGGCGTTTTCTATACAGTGGATGACAAGGCCATTGACAGGATGATGGTAGCGAGGGATGTATTTAAGTAACGGAGGCGATGAATATGCAAAAAAAAGCAGCCTTTACATTTATTGCTGAACATCAAGATGAAATGCTCAGCCTGTGGCAAACGTTCGTTAATCACGATAGTGGTACAAACGATAAAACGGGCATTGATGCGCTGCAGTTAGTTATTAAAAAAATGCTCGAAGAGATGGGGGCTCAGGTAAGGCTTATCGAGTATGAAAAGGCAGGGAATCTGCTAATTGCCGAATTTGGCAGCGAGGGCATGGCGGCGCCGGTCATTTTTTCCGGCCACATTGATACTGTTTTTAAACAAGGTACGGCAAGTGAGCGTCCTTTTACCATCAAGGATGGCAAGGCATATGGCCCTGGTGTGTTAGATATGAAAGGCGGCGTTGTTGCCTTTCTATATGCTATAAAGGCGCTGCAGGCGGCAGGATATCAAAAACGTCCGTTTAAAGTGCTGCTGGCAGGCGATGAGGAAAACGGTCACTTATATTCCAATGCGGCTGAAATCTTTCAAGCAGAGGCAGCCGGCGCTATCGCTGCTTTTAACTGTGAAACAGGTTTTATTGATGATGCCATCGTGGTTGGGCGCAAAGGGGTAGCCATTTTTACCATGGAAACCTTCGGTAGATCTGCTCATGTTGGCAATGACCCGGAAAATGGGCGCAGCGCCATTACAGAAATTGCCCATAAATTACTGGCCATCGAAGAACTGACAGATTGGGCAGTGGGTACCTCTTTTAATGTAGGTGTTATCGAAGGTGGTACCGTGGTGAATGCTACACCGGATTATGCTAAAATAAAAATTGATGTGCGGTTCACTAGAGAAGAAGCCATTGCTGTATTTACGCAGCAACTTGAGAAAATTGCCAAGCGGACATATATAGAAGGTACAACGACAAAGCTTACGCTGGGTACTATTTTTAAACCGATGGAGACAACGCCTGGTGTAGAACACTTATTTTCCTTGGTACAGGAAACGGCAAGAGAGAATTATTTAGGTGAACTTTCGCAAAAAAGAGTTGGTGGCGGGGCAGATTCAGCTTATACGGTACTGGCAGGAACGCCAACGGTTTGTGCTATGGGCGTAAAGGGCGCACGTAATCACAGCAAGGAAGAATACGCGTTGGTGGAAAGTCTATTTGAACGAGCTAAGCTACTCAGCGCGGCAGTGCTTAACTTAGATAAGTAAATGATGGATGGCATTTGACAATCTTTGAGAAAATGGAAGATTGCCATTTTTTTGAATATTAAAAAGGGGAGTTATCATGGCAAACATACAGGAAACGCGCTCATGGACAACACGACGTGATCATAAAAGAAAACAACTTAAGAGTGTAGCAGAGCTGACGAAAGGACGCATCATACCGATGGCAAATATTGTGGCGGTACTGGAGAAGTTGATTGCGTCAGGAGATAAAGTGGCGCTGGAAGGCAATAACCAAAAGCAGGCTTCTTTTTTATCTATGGCCTTAGCTGAGCTTGATGCTGTGAAAGTACATGGCCTTCATATGATTATGTCCGCCATTGCTCGTCCGGAGCATTTAGATATTTTTGAAAAGGGTATTGCCCAAAAACTCGATTTTTCATTTGCTGGGGCGCAGAGTCTTAGGATGGCGCAAATGATTGAAGATGGACTTATTGAGGTCGGTGCTATTCATACCTATCTGGAACTGTACGCTCGGTTATTTGTTGACCTTACGCCCAATATTGCCCTTGTTGCTGCAGATAAGGCAGACGCAAATGGCAACCTCTATACCGGTCCGAATACGGAAGAGACTCCGGCAATTATTGAAGCCACTGCCTTTCGTGATGGTATTGTCATTGTGCAGGTCAACGAAATTGTTGATGAATTGCCACGGGTGGATATTCCAGGTTCCTGGGTGGATTTTGTTGTGGAGGCAGATAAGCCCTATCAGCTTGAGGCACTCTTTACGCGTGACCCCCGTAGTATTACCGAAATACAAATTCTGATGGCCATGATGACACTTAGGGGCATTTACGAACGGCATGAAGTCATCTCCTTAAATCACGGTGTGGGTTTTAATACAGCAGCGATTGAACTCTTGTTACCGACATATGGCAAGTCGTTAGGTCTTAAAGGCAAGATTTGCAGAAACTGGGCACTCAATCCGCATCCGACACTGATTCCGGCGATTGAAAGCGGCTGGGTAGAAAGTGTACACTGTTTTGGCGGCGAAGTGGGCATGGAGAAATATATTGCAGCAAGGCCGGATGTGTTTTTCACAGGCCGTGACGGCAGTATGCGATCCAATCGGGCTTTTTGCCAAATGGCAGGCCAATATGCGGTTGACTTGTTTATTGGTTCCACACTGCAGATGGATGCTGACGGCAATTCTTCCACCGTAACCTTAGGACGGCTGGCTGGTTTTGGCGGAGCGCCTAATATGGGACATGACCCAGGCGGGCGGCGGCACGGGACACCAGCATGGCTTAATATGATCACAGGCGATAGCGCCATTCAGCGCGGCAAAAAACTGGTGGTGCAAGTGGTAGAAACTTTTCAGCAGGGCAATAAGTCCGTTTTTGTCGAATCACTTGATGCCATCGAAGTAGCGCATGCAGCGAAACTGCCCATTGCTCCTGTGATGATTTATGGTGATGATGTGACACATGTTGTTACCGAAGAAGGCATTGCTTATCTTTACAAGGCGAGGAGCCTTGACGAACGCCGGGAGGCGCTGGCTGCTATTGCTGGGGTAACAACACTTGGGATGGATATCAGCCATAAACAGCGAGATGCTTTGCGGGAAAATGGCCTTGTGGCCTTGCCGGAAGATCTTGGGGTAAAACGCACAGAGGCAAAACGGTCACTCCTTGCAGCGAAAAGTATTGATGAGCTAGTAGCGTGGTCAGGCGGGCTTTACACTCCACCAGCTAAGTTTCGCAGTTGGTAAGTCAATATAGGAGGTCATAAAGAATGGAAACATTAACATTTAACTATAAAGGAACAAAAAAGTTGCCGCAAAGAGCACATGTCGGTGTAGTGGGGTCGGGCGATCTCGAAGTTCTCTTAGAACCTGCGGAAGATGTCAGTGAAGTGGTGGTACGGACGCGGTTTGACGGATACGGCCCAATATGGCAGGAAATAATGGATCGATTTTTTGCCGTGCATGATATTAAGGCCAAGATTGAAATTAATGACTTTGGCGCGACGCCTGGCATGGTAAGTATGCGATTATTACAAGCAGTTGAGGTGAGCTATGATGAGCAAAATGAGAAATAGTTTCGTAGAGCTTAAAGCGCGGGAGCGGGCTCAGACCGTACTCGATAAGGGGACCTTTCGAGAGCTCCTTGGCCCTTTTGATCGCATGGAGTCGCCTCATCTGGCCGTGCAGGATATTGTTCCAGCGAGCGATGACGGCATGATTGTCGCGCGGGGGTTGATCGGTGGGCAGTCTGCGGTTGTTATCGCTATGGAAGGGGCCTTTCAAGGCGGCGGCATCGGTGAAGTGGCAGGAGCCAAATTTGCCGGGGCCTTAGAACTGGCACTAGAAGATCACAAAAAAGGCGTACCGACTCGTCCGGTAATTATCCTTGATACAGGGGGAGTGCGCTTACAGGAAGCAAACTACGGCTTACTTGCGATATCGGAAATTCAATCAGCAGTTGTTGCTCTTAGAGAATATGTACCCATTGTGGGCGTTATTCCGGGGAAAATCGGCTGTTTTGGCGGCATGTCCATGACCGCAGGCCTGTTTAGTACCTTGATTATGACCCGCGAAGGACGGCTGACATTAAATGGCCCGGAAGTCATTGAACAAGAAGCAGGGGTTTTGGAATTTGATTCTAAAGATAAACTGCTGATCTGGAACACATTGGGCGGGGCGCAGCGCTATAATACAGGGCTTGCCGATGTGCTTGTAGCAGACGATACCACAGAAATTTGTGCGGCAGTAGAGGCAGCTTTTGCCGAACAAGCAAATGAACCGCGCAGCCGAAAGGTCGAACTTTTTCTTTCGCGTCTTGCGGCGATTAACCCAGTAAAGTCACTTTCGCCTACTGCTCTTTATGAATTATGGGGTAAAGGCGAGAAAAGAAGTGCTCAAGTGATGCGGCAAGAAGAGGGCGTTTCGCATAAAAAAAGCAGAGGGAGAAGCTGGTTTGCGGCATTAACAGGAGATGCTGTGGCGGCAGGCAAAGCGACATCGGTATTATGTAGTGATGTCCTCTTAGGTGACGAAGAGGTTCGCATATTAGCTGTTGTGCCTAATGAGCATAGCCGTTTTCCGCGGGCTCGTCAGGGGGAAGTTGGCTTAGAGGAAGGTTGGACACTGGCTAAATATGTACGCGCGGCCATGGAAGCTGATGCTGATAAGGCAAAGCGCCGTCCGATTATTGCCATTGTTGATGTGCCTAGTCAGGCTTATGGTTATAAGGAAGAACTTCTGGGGCTGCATCAGTCTTGTGCTGCAGCGGTGGATGCCTATGCTACGGCCCGCTTTTTAGGACATCCGGTCATTGCACTGGTTGTTGGGAATGCCATTTCAGGAGCCTTTTTAGCGCATGGCTATCAGGCCAATCAAATTATCGCGCTCAATGATCCAGGTGTCTTAGTGCATGCCATGTCCAAACAGTCAGCAGCGCGCGTTACTAAACGGAGCATTGCAGAACTGGAAGCAGCAGCAAAGATTGTACCAGGCATTGCCTATGATATTGGCTCTTATGCTACACTTGGCGTGTTATATGAACTTCTCGAGAACATTCACGCCGATGCGCCAACGAAAGAAGATCTGATGATCATTGAAAAGACGGTTCTGGCGGCAATTGAACAGGCGCGCACCCTACCAAGGAATTTACAGAATCGGTTATCTTCCACAGCGGCTCAAATGGCGCGCAAAGCCTCGATTATTGTACGGGACAAGCTGCAAAAGCAATGGGCATAGCGCCACATGATTTGCTGAAAATACAACCGGACGCCGTTCTTACTGACGGCCAGCCGGTATGGATATATGATACGCTTAAAAAAGCCCCCTTTGTTGTAGTGCGCCGTGCGCCGCAGGTAGAAAACCAAATCCCTGTGGGGGTACGGGGGAGCGTACGGATGGAGCGATACGCTTATTTGCTGCCTAGCGAGCAGATTCTTACCTGTATCAAACCTGAGATGCTTGCGCAAAGAAAAAGCTGGCGGCAAAACAGACACTTTTCCGAGGCGCTGTTGAGTACACTAGAAAGGATAGATCAAGTGGTATGCGCATATCAGCTTTCGTGGGGACCGACAGGCAGTGTCGGTTTTGAACTTGGGACCGGCCTTTCGGTCGTATCGGCTGCAAGTGACCTTGATTGCTTGCTGCGCGCCGATCGTTATCTGCCGCCAAGTCTTATGGAAGAAACGTATCATGAGATGCAGCGTGCAGAGGTCAAGCTTGATATACAACTAGAAACACCGCAGGGGGCAGTGGCGCTCACTGAATATCTGAGTGGGATGCAGCCCTTTTTACTGCGCACTCTTTCCGGGCCG
>Ga0316613_10002496_pt1 | contig 11809 bp, 16 predicted proteins | sample OWC_soil_day10_C_2_FD_207647 | JGI IMG/M metagenome (GOLD analysis project Ga0316613, IMG submission 207647) | Wetland soil microbial communities from Old Woman Creek delta, Ohio, United States - OWC_soil_day10_CT_b | ecosystem: Environmental > Terrestrial > Soil > Wetlands | place: USA: Ohio...
CAGTCATAACCATAATTCGGAATACCAAGGCTGATTTTATACTTTGGTATTTCAGTTAATGCATATTCGACCACTTTTCTTACCATGTTTATAGGGGCGACTGCCATGGGGGGGCCGTATGTATATGGGCCGAGAGGGGGTGGGTAATTACATTTGGTCTAAGAAACGAGAAAGTATTCAACGTTTACTTATGAACATACTACCTATTTTCTTCTATTAATTAGTCGCTTTCGTATGGAATGCAACTGCTTGATTTCATCTTCTGATAAATCAAGTACAAGAGTTTTTGAGTTTACAAAGTCAATAATATTATCGAGTGGCGTGCCTTCATTAAACATATTCTTTAATTTTAAAATATCTGTAGATTCAATTCGCCTATATGGTACATAAACAGATCTAAATTCATTTGGGGTTAGTTCTAGCACACCACCAGCATAATATCGTCCTACAAATTCGCATTGAGCCAGAGTTAGTGCATTATAAAAACAAAACACCAAGCTTTCAGCTTCTACCTCACCATGTAGCTGAAGATTATATGCAATATCTGTGGTAGGAATTTCATAAGGATTGGTAGATATTCGCGGGCATATATCATATCGTTTAAAAAAAACGACACTTCCGCTTTTTACTATAGGTACGGCATACCACGGTTTTCGTTTGGAGCATTTATAGCTATTTTGAATTTCTATTCCCTTTCTTTTTATTGTTGCTATAGACTTCAAATATTCCTTTAAAGCATCCGGTAAGTTATCTTCTTGCGTTCGAGCAAGATTTAGCAGATAGACTTTTTTTCCTTCTTGTGCAAGCTGAGTAATTAAAGCATTGTTAATTTCAAATTGATTGCGAGCCATTATTCCTTTTGATATAATAGGTATTACATACTGCCTACAATCATATTGAATAACCTCATCTTCCGTTAAGATAAATTTATTATTTGCAGCCGTTACTATACCTGGTGCACTTTCTGCAATGTCACCTATACGAACATAATTAGTTGAAATACGATTTAATAAATCAATATCGCTGTCAGATAATATTGCATTAGACCATTTCTTTAAGGGTTTGTTCCGTTTAATTCTAGATTCGAAAAGATAAATTTCCGAATCTAATTGTTCATATTGTTTGTAGGAAATATATGGAAGAGCCTCCTCTTCATTAGTGAGATAGACTAAACAAGCTTCTTGTTCAATGTTTGGAAACATTCGTTCAGAAAAAGAAATAATATGTATAGTATTAAATCGCTCCTCTAAAAAACATCTAAGTTTTTCTGCATACTGTACTTGCAAAAACTCCGCTGGCAATACAAAAAATATAGCCCCAGCCTTATCTAAAAGTTTTATCGTTCCTAAAACAAAAGCAACCCATGAGTTTTGCAAAAGACTTTCAGGAAGACCAAATTCTTTGCAAATAGCTTTTCCTGCATCTATAAAACTCTTATCCATGTTTTTGATGCTAATATATGGAGGATTGCCGATTATAATCTGATATTTATCTGTACAATTTTGTGAATAAGTCAAAAAATCCGAATGTATTAAGGTGACCTTATCGGAATAATTTTTATTTTTTAGATCACTTATTTTTTCTTCATAAAATTCTACCCCAACAATACAATCAATCATAGGTAATTTGAAAATTTCATCAATAAAACGTCCATCACCAAAACTTGGTTCAAGTACCGTATTAAATGTTTTTTTTTGCTCAAGTAAATATTTACATACAAATTTTACAGTTTTAAGCGGTGTATAATATGAACCAGAAAGCTTATCATCCATGAGTTATCTATCCTTCTAAACATATGTATAATTCTTTTTTTGTAATAATTTGGACATGCACTGCTCAAGTTTATATGCAAGCTCTTTGTTGCTATTCTGCAGTTGTTCTTTAAGATTCTCCATTTCTAAGAGCAAAAAGTCTAAACGTCTCATTTCGCTACCAAGTAGTAACTTATCATAAAACATTTGTAAAAAAGAATCTTTTGAATAGGTATCATTGATCTTTATATAATAACACTCATCTCTTTCAAATATATTTGCAATTGAATTGTCGTCAGGATTTAAAAGTGTTAAATAACTATCTTTAATATGTAATTGACCTTTTCCTCTATTACATGAGAAACAAGAAAAGGCAAGATTATCAATTTTACCTGCTTCTGCTCGTCCAGCGGTATTTTTTGGAAACGCTGTTTCACAAATAAAATGATCAATTTCAAAAAGTCGTATATCCGTGAATTTAAGGGCGGCTCCACAGTAGGCGCATTTATAATTATAGATTTTTGCAAAATCTTTAAAATAGTCACCCTTCTTATTATTTATACGATTATATAGAATTTTTACTTTTTTATGTCTCTCACGGATCCTAAGTTCTAACTCGTTTTTCTTTGTGTCTATTTCAGACAAAGTCGGACACTTATCTGTATTTCTATAATCATTACTAATACCCACAGTTGCTCCCCAACTCCTTAAAACTGGCGATCAGTTCATCAATATCTTTTTTTGTTAATCCATCGTATGAGTTATCGCCTTGTAAGGAATGTAATATTTTTTCTATGAGAACCTTTTCTACATCAGTACTTTGCTTAAGATCAGCAGCTAGAGATTCAAATTCAAGTACTTCTCTTATTGCAGAATCTACTATAACATCAAGATTTCCTTTATAATATAACTCTGGATTCTCCCCATGTCTGCCTGAAAACTTATGAATAATATTATCACCTTTAAGTTGTTCATCTTGTGTGATTATCAAAACTTCAACAAAAGGCATTAATTTTCTAAGAATAACTTTAAATTGTTTACCAGAAAACTTTCCAGATCCCGCTGTTCTCTCTTCAAAAAGATGGTTATCAATTAAAATGACATTTGCAGAACGGACTTTTTCATCCTGTAATAAGTTCTCGTAGCCCCTATCCCCATCAAATTTAATTTCATCGTAAACTTTTTCTACATTTTGTCTGCATTCCCCTTCTATAAACGCTTTTGCACAATAATTTTGACTAACGTATTTTGATAGTATTTCATCTATTTGATCATCAATATAAACAATTTTAATTTCGGACATTACAATTTATCTCCTAACTCAAGACATATTTTAAATCCATCATGACCTTCAATTTTATATACAATACCCCCAGTCATTAAAACAGTATTGTTGACTATCCACATGCCTAATCCGTGACCATTTTTTCTTGATGTTTCGTGTACTGCAAGAATTCTCATAGGGTCATCGATAAATTTTCGTGGTAAACCGCCTCCATTATCGCTGTAGTAAACATCTAATAAATTATCTTTTTTCTTAATTACTATTGTTATACTAATTTTACTTTGATGTTCATTCTGCTGAATGCTATTTAAAATTAAATTATCAAAGATAACAGTGAAAACATCTTCTGATGTATCGAAGTGTAAGTCTTCATCAATATTTAGTGCGATTTCTAGACACGCATAATCACGCTCCCAGTTAGTTTTAATCACGTTTAATAAACTATAAATACTAAGACTTCTTGAAGAAAACTTTTGTTTTTCTACTTCATCAAGCATTGTATCCATAAAAATCAATATTTTCTCGCCAATATTTTTATTTCTACTAAGTAACTGCGGCACATTTTTATACCCTTCCTTCGTATACTCAGGAGAATTCAAATCATCCCAAAAATCATATTCTATTAGGGCTGAGACAATATAGTCATAGTTAACGCTTATACTATTCCTATCGTTTTTGAGTTCATGAGCAATTGATGCTGCTTTCAATCCAGAGGTTGCAAGAACATTTAATATTCTAACATCATAACGATATCGTTCCTCTGTAGAATCCTTTTCGTCCTTATATGCTTTAGTTTCTTTTTCAATAGTATCAAGTTCTTCTGCAAGAGATTGCAAATCTGATGGCGTAAGTTCTTTTACTTTGCTTGGATTTTTCAAAATATTTTTAAGAATAATAGACTTAGGAGGCAACGGAATAACATTTTTTACATTAATGTTCTTAATAATATCTTGCCTGTATCTTTCAAAAATTGCAATACCCGCGTCAATAATCTTAACAAACAAAATATAAGATTCATTTTCATCAAGACCTTGACGATTTGACAAATCCTTTAAATTAATGTTTTCTTTTTTATCAATATTGACTTTTCCAGATATTTGGTTTTCCCTTACTCTCCAAGCCCCTGTCGGATGTGTTGCTGCCGCTGGAGATCTACGTGAACGTTTTCCAAATCCAATCCAATCCTTTTTACCATCATAAGATGATATACTAAAAGCATTGCGATATAGCACAACGCCTTTATCGTAGCGTGATGGTAATCCTTCATGCTTATACATAAAAGTTTCGCAATCTTTGGCTGTTGGAGCTTTAAGAGAAAAGTATAATTCTGATTCAAAGTCTCCCAATGTCCTTAACAAATTACTTAGCTCATTTCTATCATAGTCAGCATCCTTATCATTTTCGAATTCATCTATTATCTTAATTACTTTTTTATATAAGAATAAATTTTTATCTGGGCAATATTTTTTTGCTTCCGGTCTAAACTCATCGCTTGTGATACTGCAGCTCAAAGAGGTATCACTGCTATCATACTTTAATTGAATAGTAGTAACACAATTCTTACCAAGCATTGGATTAGCAAAATACTGTGAGACTTTATATGTTTGTATGGGGGATTCAATTTCAATAGCCATCTTATTATCATTATATGTTACAGATAAATATTCGGATAAGTTTGCAATTGCTTTTTCTGTCCACCTATCTCTTAATAAAGATATTTCAATACGCGTACCAACAAATGCATTAGGATGATCTTTCCAATCATCTAATACACTTTCATTCCAATCAGTTTTCCACTGTAGAGGCTCAGAATTGCTTTTTGCGCTATATATAATTGCAGATGCTCCTAATCGCGCTAATGCAAAACGTCCTATGCCTTTTGAACCAGATAAAACACGTTCTTCATCTATATCCACAACACTATATCCTTTATCGCTTTTACCTACATGCATCCAATTATTGCGTATAGTATCTTTATCCATTCCAATTCCATTATCTTGGATGACAAGAGTGCCGGATTTTATAGTAATTACAACTTTGGGGGCACGGGCGTCATATGCATTTTTTACTAATTCTAAAACAGCTGATTCCTTATTAGTAAAATTCTGAACACCTAAGAGCTCAGCAATAGTGCTGTCTTCAACTATATAATTTAAACGCTCAATCATAAATTTCTCCAATCAAAGTCACTTCCTTTCATTATAGTAGATATTTAAAGTGTTGGCAAATATTATTTAGTTAAAACATAGATCTGCTGGTCCTATCAGGAAGCAAACTGTTGAAGTTAAGGATAATGTAATTAATCTAACTATAGCGGAGGCATAAAACCTGCGCGCGCTTTACTGTGCCTAAAATTTTCCGACAGTCTGAACTCCGCCCTTGTCAGTTACATATAACGCGCACTCCAGATCGTGCCCGGCTCTGGGTTCAAAATAATACCATTTACCGTCAATCTCCTGCCAACCAGTTACAGCATATCCGTCCGGATTGAAATAGTACTTATGGCCATTTACGATCTGCCAGCAGGATTTATAGTAACTGCTTTTCGAATCAGCATACCACCAGCCATTTTCATCATGATTCCAGCCTATGTTATACTCTGCAGGAATCGCAACCCATGTCTTCTTAAAGTCTTCCACACTTGCATAAACCTTTTTGATTCCGCTTGTGGAACTGCCCCAGTCCGGAAGCTGGAAATGTGGCTTATCAACCGGCGACTTCCAGTTACCGCCCCATTCCAGACCAATGCTTACACCGATCTCACCAACCCGTCCGAAGAAATTATCGGCTTCGTTATATGCTCCCTGTCCGTCATTCCGATAAATGTCAAAGGCAGTCCCCCACTGATGGTAAGAGCTGTATGTACTGCCTGGTGCGTTGGTTACTTTATTTCCGGGCTTAGTCCTGCCCTGAGCATAAAGCGCATCCTGCTCTGCCACAGTCCGGTAAGTCTCTCCAATGGCAATCTTCAAGCCCTGCTTAGCGGACTCCGCTGTCAGCTTGGCAGCCAGAACCTGCAGGCGTGGGTGACACAATGTTATATCTCTCATATTATTTTCCTCCAATCGAAAAAGGACCCAGGATTATCCCAGGTCCATAAAGTTGTGACATTACAACCGTTGCGACGGTCGCAACAGATTAAGTGTTATCCGGCAGCTCGTCCGTGTACTGTGTAAGGAATTTCTTCACTGTCTCCCACAACCGCTTCACCGGCAGACCGCACAGAGTCATGTTTTTAAGAATGCTCACCAGCTCATACGCTATGTATAGTAGTCCGAAGAACTCCGCCACTCCAATAGCATTAACCGGCAGATATGACCGGATCGCTTCCGGAATGAAGCCGATCAGATTAAGATGTACAATACGATCAAGTATCAGTAGAAACGCAAGGGAAGCTACCATGGAAATCTTCCGGATCGCACCATCAATGCCGAAACAGCTGTTAAATTCATGTTCCTTAATCGCTCTAATACAGCCGAAGCAGGTATCCATGACCACTGCTAAAATAACCAGTTTAATAATCGGGCTTCCCCATGCCAGGGCAAGCAATTCTGTAATTCTATCCATTTCCATTTTCCTCACTCTTTCTCATATTCTTTTCCTGTGATCTCCTGGTACTCAACTGCCGTGATCCAGCGTTCCACTGCATTTTTTACCATGCCAAGAGTCCATAACTTTGCTTCATAAAAACCTTTTACCTTTTCAAACTTACTCATCAGCTACCTCCGTTTCAATTCCTGACATCATGGACAGATACTCTATCTGAGCGTTAAGTTCCTGAATCTGCTTTTCTAAAGCAGTTTCCTTTGACTCAGTATATGTAATTTGGGGATTATCCGGATTGCTTACGTCCACCCCGTTTATCTGAGCACCATCAGGCACCTCAGACTTCACAAAATTCATTTGGACTGGAACGGTTGTTTTCTCTCCATATTCCACCCCATAAATTCTTCCGGTTTCATCATATACGATAAATACTTTCATTTAAGCCTCCTAAGTTAAAAATTCTATTTTGCTAATATTTACACCGCCATATATTACTTTTCGCGCACTTCTAAAACTTATTTGAACAAACGATTGCTCATTTATATTCGAAACATCTATATCTGTTGAGTTATAGACTTGATAATCCGCATAAAGCCCGGTTACTTTTTTCAATTGCTTCTTTTTTGCTGAATAAATATATACATCTCCGGCACATGCATAACCGTTTGGATCATATGCAAAAGTTGATGTATATGTAATTCTAATTCTGGAAAATGGAGTAAGATTTATACTCGTACTGTTAACGATGTTCGTACAATATAATTTCATATCATCATCTCCGCCCGCTAAACCTGCATTAAGATAGATGCCTCCAGTGCTTATATTAAACCCATAATCATATCCAGCAGGGTAGGATCGCACACCCCCGGTAAGCACCCCCGAGAATGTGCCATTTAAAAAGCCACCTGACCTTGTGCCAAATAGGAATAATCTGGCATAGTGCCCACAACACCCATTACGTTTATACCTTGTCTAATATTCGCTGCTACAAAGTTACCATCATAACGTCTTATCCAATTAACTCCATTCAAATAATAACCGTTTCTAACTCCAAAGAAAACATTTCCATCTCCCCAGTTGGCTAGATTAGTCGCCCATGCTTGATCAGTGTTTGCTATTTCAGCATTCTGATAAGGAATACTTCCGGTTACTTTATTTCCGTTTACCCACGCTGTCTGCCCGCTTAAAATATGTCCTGCAGAAGCTGATCCCGGTGTTTGGCTTGTCAGACTATTAGCCGTCACCTTTCCGGAACCATTGTGATATCCTGCAGGAATTGTATAGCTCCCTCCCGCATTGAGAGCCTGACTTACAGCTCCCTGATTCACCATACTTCCTATTCTCTTGTTTTTAGGGTTCGTATTATAATAGGTTTTACCAACCAGTACCTGGCTGTCTGCAGCATCTCCGGTAAGTTCCAAAGTTCCCTCTACAACCTCATCATCTGAATCTGCTGTTATCGCTCGCGTACCTTTTAATACATCGTCTTTAAGAGCTGTACACTCATCAGACCCTACCCCGGTACCGCCAGCACTGGCAATACTCACTTTACCCATTCGCACTCACTCCTCTCAGATATACGCAAAAATCTTTTGTAGGCTTTTTTTCTCCACAATAAAAGGTGACATATCCATCTTCTGTTTCCCCATCAGTTATCATACCAGCCATTTTTCTTCTAATCTTCACTTCTGCAGGTTCCAGATTTTTAGGAGTACAAGGATATAATTCCGGATTATCCGAGGCTTTAATTCCGACTACCGCTACTTTCTGACTATAGGGAATAGTATTGCTCCACCCAGCGGCAGGAAGACTTATCTCGATAGGCTGTTCATGCTGCTCCTGCACCATTTTGTTATAAAAGGTATTGTTGAAAAGCTGTTCTATTTCAACCGCCATCTCCTGGCCATCAGCAAGCGTATCTCTATCCCACTTCCGAATTTCCGTGGAATATTCCGGTGGATTTTTTATATTACAAAACGCCATTAGTAAACCTCCTTAAAAGATTTCATCCATATCATAAATCTGGGGAATATCGGCATCTTTCCCTTTGCGCATGAATGTCCGATATGCAACCAGATCTCCATCTGAATCAAAAAGTCCCATTTCCGATATTTCTTTTCCAGTAAGCTCCCCTTTTTCCAGGGTAGCTGTATATCGGCAAGTGGTTTCCTCTTTATTTGCATAGGAGTGAGTCTCTATCGGCTTTTTTAACAATTCGCTGTAAAGTCCGATTTCATTACCGGTCGTTGCTTTGGGCTGGCCATTTTCGTCTACGCCTCCATCTCCCCAGGCCATGTGAGTAATTACTGGAAGTGTTAAATCCCCAGCGTGGGCCTTGCAGAACTTTTTCCTTCCCGTAACAGTAATCACTCCATTTGTTGTGTCTGCCATAATTCTCATCCTTTCTTATAAAATTGATAAACCTCCATTTAACTTGCGGCCACCATCTAATTTCCAGTTATTGTCCATCACGTTCCTATTCATGACACGGACTAGACCTGTCATTGTCTGCTCTGTAATTCCAGATGCAATGGCTATACTCTCAATGTTATGAATATTTTCCTTTACTCCTGCTTCAAACTTAAATACCTCTGTAATGAGATTAATCCGTTCTGCAGCATTCATAGAAACTCTAACCATTTCTGCCTCATGAACAGCTTCTGTGGCTTCAGCCCGGACCTTGAACTTCACCGGGTAAAAATCAATGAAATCTCCGCTGTCATATCCATTTAACTTGCGGCTGCCGTCCAGTGACCAGATATTGTCCATATATAAATGTGGCAGGTTATAGCGTGGGTAAAAAGCTGTGTGAAAATGTATTGAATTATTTCCGGAAACCGGTACTTTATAAATTCCTTGGTATTTGCTAAAGAAACCGGCATTTAGATTGGCCGGTATCATTTCCTGAACCATTTTCTGAATGCTTTTTACAACAGGCTGAGGCCGCTCTATCACCACAAGTTTTAATTCATAGGTAGAATTCCTGATATATAATTCATAATCACTTCCAAGCATGGCCATAAGCTGCTCTCTAAGCTTCTGTTCAGTATAGGGGAGCTGTTTGCTCCAACTGGCAAAGACAGCTGCTCGTCTCTCTTCTAGGGAACGTTTGGGATCTGGCGGGATACCCAGTAGAGACTCCCATTTCTTTAACCCTTGATAGTCCGCTGTTAATATAAATCCATCGTTCCATAGGTCCATGCATTTTTCTGATAAGTTTCTTATTTCTGTTGATTCCAGGTCGGTTATCTTATCAAACTCATTCATGTTCTTAAAAGGATCCGGTAAATAATAATTCAGATTGATTTCTCTATGGTCAGACATGGATATCACCCCTTACTGCAATACGTTCAGAAGGAATTAAATAATTTCCGCTGACTCCATTGATACTCGTATCCAGTACGTCAAGAATTCCTGCTACATCAAGGAGCCTGCTTTCAATCCGGGATACCCTTACCACAATTTCATTAACCTCCTGCCAGGAACGGTTTAATTCAGTCAGATACTCATCTATCACCCTGCTGATATCTTCCATGCACTGACTTTTATCATACCCGGTCTGATAGGTTATATTGGTAGTAACGGATACCTTTTCTGCTTCCGCTCCGGCTACCGTGACCGCATGACCGATCGGAGCCAGCCCATAGCCTTTTCCACGGTTAGGATCTGGATCAATGGTATCCTGCACTGTCTGGATCAGATCGGCAGTTGGAATATTATAAGAGGAATCAACAATGACCAGTTTTACGGTTCCTCCACCATTCCAGGCAGGAAGAACCTTAACGCCTCCCACTCCGGAAATCGCAGATACCTTTTTCTTATAGTCAGCTATGTTCCCACCAAATGCCTGAGAGTTTAAGCTTTCAAAATAACGCTTTCGGAAATGTTCTGTTTCTTCCTCATCTTCTCCAGGTATTAAGACTTCGGTCAGTTCTGCCCTGGTAAGTCCTTTGATATACTCAATCGGGATCAATGTACCAAAGTTATTGTTTCCAGCGGTTCCTGGGGTTTCACACTGCATCCGGTACTCACCATTTCCCAACCGTTCTATGGCGATGTAGTTAAGCTCATCAAGGGAAAAACGGCTGCCTACTGGAATATCCATATTAAATTCGCCCTTAAGCTCTGCATAGGATGCCCCTTTGGGAACCACCCCGCGCTCCGCGGCTCTCCGGATTAAATACTCTCTGTCTGCTGTGTCTGCAAACATTTCTTTTAATACCGTATCAAGTTCCATATACGTGGCAGCAAGCTCCATGGAAGCCGGGGCAAGAGCGGTATAAATGATGGATCCCTCTCTCTTATCCATACCGGCCGGTACCTGGTCTAACATCTGTTTTAAGACAACCTCATAGGTCTTATCTTCAAACCTTCGTTTCCACCTCCACTTCACCAAATTTTGTGACTGCTGTAAAACTAATCAAAAGCTTATTTTCTTCTATTGTTACCTGAAAGTCTCTGATTTCATTTATATATGGATTTATCATAAGAGCCTCTTCCACCGATGCCTGACTATCCGTTTCCAGAAACTCCTGTGTCAAAGTCTGGCCTATATACTGTTCAAGTTCTGTACCATAGTTCCAGGAGTATATGGGGTGGCGAAACCGTTCTGTATGCAAACACAGCCATATCCACATCCTGACAGCTTCTTTTCCTTTAACCTTTCGGCCGGTAAGCTGTCCGGTCTCTAAATTGACTTCATACTCCACTGGCTCCGTATAGCCCCCTGACTGGGCTGTTATCTTATTCTGGGCGAAGGTAGGGAGCAGACTCATAATCCCACCACCCTATCCAGAACCAGATATCTGGTTTGGCTTACTCTTATAACCGCCACTTCATCACCGGCCTGCAGAGGCTGCATATACTGACTCTGATCGGAATGCGAATCGCTGACAGATACCTTTGTGGCTAACCGGTTCAAAAGATGTTCGGAAAATATAAGGTCCTCTTCCACCAAAAGGAAATCACCTAACTTACAGCTTTTTGGTCCTGACATTGTCGCAAATTCTATGGTTGGAGGATTGTTTTTTGCTCCTTCCTCCTGTATGATTCTTACAAGATCTTCTACCCTTAACTTTCCTCCTAACTTTCTTTTTCATCCATTAGATTCTTGAAACTCAACTCCAGCTCCATGGTATGCACTCCATCTTTAAAACTGTGTTTATCTGACTTGATCCAATATAAGCCCTTCATGCCCGTTACGCTGTCTTCTACAGTGACCCCGTAT
>Ga0316613_10002498_pt1 | contig 11806 bp, 10 predicted proteins | sample OWC_soil_day10_C_2_FD_207647 | JGI IMG/M metagenome (GOLD analysis project Ga0316613, IMG submission 207647) | Wetland soil microbial communities from Old Woman Creek delta, Ohio, United States - OWC_soil_day10_CT_b | ecosystem: Environmental > Terrestrial > Soil > Wetlands | place: USA: Ohio...
TGTTGTGTTGATGAAATATCTATTTGAACCCGCAGTTCAATTGATGAATCGCTTGAAATACGCCTATAAATTTGGTGTGATTGGAGTACTAATTGTACTGCAGGCAACTGCCCTAATCTACATGTTGGTATCAGAACTCAACAAGAATATAGATTTTGCCCTGAGAGAACGAGTGGGTGTGAAATATGTCCAAGCGTTGATGCATGTATTTGATGAAGGGCTGGCATATCGTAATATCCACTATACGTATTTGAATGGTGATGGCTCGCTTGAGGGAGAAGTGCTGGCGCAACAGGCTAAAGTGGACGCAGCTTTAGCGGCGGTAGCTATAATCGATAGCGACACTGCCGATCAAATGGATAATACATGGAAATTGCAAATGTTGCAACAAAACTGGCTTACTCGTAAGCAGGATGCGCTACTGGTTGAAAGTGGACGTGCGCGGGTAGCCTTTGACTTGAATAGTCGGTGGCTCAACGAAGTAACTGATTTGATGCAGCATACAGGATATGCGTCGAATTTAGCGATGGATTCTGATTTCGATTCCTCATACCTTGTGGATTCTGTGCTGCGTAGATTGCCCAGCTTGGAGGATACAGTAGGGGCGGCTCAGGGGTTAGCTATTGAGTTAGCCGATCCGGATCTTTCACCTGAAAGAAGAAATCATTTACTGCAAGTTGCGGGGCTGATGCGTTCCAATTTGCATCAAGTCGATCATAATGCCAAGCTAGTTTTTCGCCACAATGAGGCTATCAATGGGAAACTAGGCTCATTAGCTATCGCTCTTACCGATAGTGTGCCAATTTTTGCCTGGAATTTAGAGCAGAAAACGATAGGGCAGCAGGGGCTGCCTATTCCCCAACAGCTGTTAATGGTTACAGGCAATCAGTCCATCCAAAATGCAGGGGCTTTTCATAAGGAAGCCTTGCAGGTTATTGATGAGCTGCTTGTTTTGCGCATTGATAAATATTTGCAGTATAGAAATACTGTGATGCTATTTACGGGTGGTATTTTACTCATTGTTTGTTATCTGTTTTTAGGTTTTGATATGTCTGTGCGTAAAGGGGTCTATCAATTAGATCATATTATGGTATGTGCTGGTAAAGGGCAATTAGATGTGCGGGGGAAGATATATTCTTGTGATGAGATGGGATCTTTGACTGCCGCCATTAATAGCACGCTGGATTCGCTGCAGAAAATGTATGAAGAAGTGCAGCATTCCCATGCCCAATTGGAAGTATGGAATCGAGAACTGGAGCAAAAAGTAGCCGAACGAACGACAGCGCTGCGTAACTTATTGGATTTTGCAGGCCAAGGGTTTCTTTCTTTTGGCGAGGATCTCAAAGTGAGTAAGGAATATAGTGCAGAATGTAGAGCGATATTTAGGCGGAATATTGCTGGTGAATTAATTTCGACTTTAATATATCCGGAAGACCGTGATCAGCAGGTTTTTTTAGAAGCTCTATTTGGAAAAATATTAAAAGAAAAAAATGAACTGTTGAGACAAACATATTCTTCCCTGCTGCCTGAAGAAATCATAGTAGGTGACAGCTATATAAGGATAGCGTATAAAATGATTCAAAATGCCGGTGAACTAAGCCAAGGCAAGATTATGCTCATTCTTACCGACCGGACGCTGCAGAAGGCCATGGAAGAGCGTGTGAATGCCGAGCGAGATATTTTGTCTATGATTGTGCATGTAGTCACCCATTCCTCTGACTTTTTTGCCACAGTAAATCAGTATACTAGTTTTTGTCAGGAGGGCATGCCTGGTTTATTGCAGGAGAAAAAATCAGCTGGCGAAATATTAGCCGCGCTATTTCGCACAGTGCATACTTTCAAGGGTACGTTTGGACAACTGCATATGAGAAAGGTAATGAATAAATTGCACCATATGGAAGGCAGGTTGGATACCATTCGCGCCCATGAAATAGCCGATTTGGATGGGCCGCAGTTGGCCAAAAGGCTGAGTGGCTTTACGTCCGATAATATGCTTGCTTGGCTCAATGATGATTTGGAAATATTGAAGGAAAAGCTGGGTGAGAACTTCTTTCAACGGGAAAACGTGTTGGTCATTGATAATGTGCGCTTGTTAGAAATTGAAGGAAAAATCCAGAATATGCTCTCAACCGGAGAAAGCAGCTTATTGCTTTCTGATTTGCGACGGTTGCGTTATAAACCAATCAAGGACTTACTGGCGTCCTATCCACAATATGTATGCGGCTTGGCCGAGAGAAATGAAAAAGCTATTCACCTCTTTGAAATTGAGGGGGGCGAGACGCTGGTTGATCCATTGCAGTATTATGATTTTATAAAATCCCTCGGTCATGTTTTCCGAAATTCTATCGTTCACGGGTTGGAAACTTTCGAGGAGAGACTGGAAGCTGGCAAGGACGAAATTGGCACTATTACTTGCTCGGTCAAAGAAGCCGAGAAGGGCTTAACGCTGGTCATTTCTGATGATGGACAGGGGATGAATCCGATGCGTATTCGCGATATTGCGGTACAAAAGGAGATTTGTACTTTAGCAGCGGCGGAATCTATGCAAGAGACAGACTGGATACAATTTATTTTTGCCGATGGTTTCTCTGGGGCTCAAGAGGTTGATGAGTTGGCAGGACGCGGGGTTGGACTTTCGGCTGTACGAGCCGAATTAGCAAAGATTCACGGCTCAGTGCATGTGTCTAGTACCTGGGGGAAGGGTACACAATTTCACTTTTTCTTACCTTTTACCGAAATAGAGGAAAGCGGACCCTGCACCATTCGGCAGTTAGCAAAACCACTGCTTAATGCGGCCGAAGGTTGTTTGCAGAATAAGGCTGGTTTACCAGTAAAACAGATTACCTATGTAGAAGGTGGCGACGGTAAATTAAACTTGCGTAAGGTTTCTACCTTCCTTGGTGTGAAGGGCTTTCCGTCCGGAAAAATAGTATTCAGTGCTGATCAACAGGTGGTACAACATTTGCTGGATAAAGAGTTAGCTCCAGTGAATATGGATGAAGCTCTTGATAGAAGGATGGAAAACGTCTTAGCACAGTATGCGCAGGAAATTTTTCAACAGGCTGTAAAAGCTCAGTCCAAGTGGCTTGGGTTGGTCACAGTCGAAACGCTGCTCAGCATTTTGGCTGAAAATGCTTCAGCCAAGTATTCTCAGGCTGAAACCCTGACCTGGGTACTGGATACGGAACTAGGAAAAATTACTTTGAGTTTGATATATTAGTAAATAAATAGTAAAAAAAGGAAGGGGAGAGTAAAATGGCACGAATTATGATTGTGGATGATGCCTTAATGATGAGGACAACATTAAGGAGGATATTTGAAAAAGCGGGACATGAGGTAGTTGGCGAAGTCATGAATGGAGAACTGGCTATTGGTAATTATTCCCATTGTATGCCTGACATCGTAACGATGGATCTTACTATGCCGGGAATCGGTGGGATGGAAACCATTAAGCGTATTATGACTGATCATCCCAGCGCCAATATTATTGTGGTAAGTGCGTTAGGGCAAAAGCATGTAGTTTTTGAGGCTTTGCAAAATGGGGCTCAAAACTACATCATAAAGCCCATCCAGGAAGAGAAAGTGCTGTCTGTGATTAAGCTAGTTTTAGAACAAAAAGGTTTGGCGACAGCAAACTAATTGTCACTAGAGAAGGGATGGAAGTGAATGTCTAATCAATATTTTTGGCAATATTTGTTGCACAAAGGACTGCTTACCCATGTGCAGTTGTGTGAGGTACTTAAGCAAGAGCAGCCTGTTAAAGTAAAACTAGGTATTCTCGCCATGAATGCGGGGTTGATGAATGCAGCGCAAGTCGGAGAGATTCATAATTTACAGCGGGTGAAGGATCAAAAATTTGGGGCTCTGGCTGTCAGCCAAGGCTATCTTACCAATGAACAAGTGGAAGAACTTTTGGTTTCGCAAGGAGAAGCGTATCTTTCGCTAATGCAATCCATAGCAGATAAGGGCTACATGACAATTGCTGGCGTTGAAAAAGCCTTGGGGGATTTTCGCGATGAATACAGCCTTACAGAAGATATCGACGAGGAAAGTAGAGTTATTAGAGACCTGGTAGATTTTTCTGCAGTTAGTGACAGAGCCGATGTTTTATACCTTTATGTAGGTTTGACGTTGCGGAATATTGTCAGATTTCTAAATGATACGCCGTATATTTTAACCCAGGCTGCTGAAAAATCTACTACATACTTTGTTTCGCAACAGATTTTTGGTGATATAGCATTGGGGACAGGGTTACGAATGGAGCAACCAGTACTGTTGGAGTTGGCTGGCCGTTTTTATGGGGAATCATTCACCACAGTAAACGAACTGGCATTAGATAGTGTAGGGGAATTCTTGAATGTGCATAATGGCGTTTTCTGCAGTTCCTTATCTGATATGGGCCTGTTGGTTGATTTGAAGGCTCAATCGGTACAACAAGGCGATAGTTTGGACAGACAAAGCTTTCGTGTAAACATAGGTACTTCTTTCGGACAGATTGAGCTTGTATTGTTAATATGAAAGTTAAATTAAGCAATTAGATTATTGGAAAAAATTACGCTACATTTAAAAGTAGGACCGAAAGAAATTCTAAAAGACTGCGGAAGAAACGAGAGCCAGCCTTAGCATAAATAGAAGGCTAGTTCTCGTTTTTATATTTCAATCAAGGAGGCAGGAACGAACATGCATCATCCAGGCACCGCGGGTAATATACAGCCTTCAATCGCATGGGTTAGGGCATCCCATGCCAGTTGAAGCAGTTAGTCCCTTGGGCATGGAAAGCATAAATTCAGGATCAACAACAGCAATGCTTGGAATATCATTAGGATCAACACAGACCATAAGCACCGGGCCAAAATACGAAGTTTCATTGAGAACAATACGGTTTGCCATAAAATCAGTCCTTTCGGTACATAATACTATAAAGTAAGCATACTATAGCGTTATGGTAGTACTATCTTGCCTTTGTCTGTTAAAAAAAAGTGATGGCAAGATAGGCGTGTTGCAGTATGCGTGATTAAAGTGAAACTGCATGACTGGCTTTTTACTGAAATTAGCGGTATCATAGATATAGGTACTATCGTGCAGCTTTTGCCATTACGCCAATATAAGGGGGATGATTGTGTGATAAAATCTGCAGCTACTCCGGGTGTTAATTTAGAAGAAATATTGAATGCCGTTACCCATGGTGTGGGAAGTTTGCTCGCGCTCATTGGACTTGGTGCTCTTATGGCGGCAGCGTATATCGACGGCAGTGTTTGGCATGTAGTAAGTTTCAGTATTTATGGCATTTCTTTGGTACTGTTATATGTTGCATCAACACTGTATCATAGTTTTACTAATGAAAAACTCAAGTGCATTTTTAAATTCTTGGATCACTCGGCTATTTATGTGCTTATTGCTGGCAACTATACACCATTTACCTTGATTCCCCTGCACGGCACACTGGGATGGACCATCTTCAGTGTAATCTGGGGATTAGCCATAGCGGGAATCACCTTTCAAGTTTTTTTTGTCAAACGGTTTAAGATTTTTGCAACTTTATGCTATCTTTTTATGGGCTGGCTTGCGGTTGTAATGATAAAGCCATTATTGGCTACAGTGCCGATTGAAGGCATATACTGGTTAATAGGTGGGGGTCTATTTTATACTGTGGGTGCAATATTTTATTTAGCCCATAAGATCCCTTACAATCATGCGATTTGGCATTTATTTGTTCTTGCAGGCAGCATTGCCCACTTTGTTGCTGTATTAAAATATATTTTGCCTATTCCAGTGATGGGTTAGCAGTTTCTATTATACTTGAATTTTCCAGACGGAAAGGTTTACTTTCGCTGGATAGAACGACTAAGGCTTCTGCCAGCGTCATAAAGGACGCTGGCAGAAGCCTTAGTCTTATCTTATGATAGGCGGTATTAAATTTTCGACAAAAATAACGATATATAGTATAAGGATATTCAGATAAAAGGAGGGAGTTTTATGGCTATTAACTCAGTTACAGCAGCAGTGCAAAGTGGGGTAACTAAAGAACTGAATGTTGCCAGTGTGACCACAGATGTGCCTGCCGCTGCCACTAATACAGAACATGCAATAGTAGCAAGTGAAGCCGCAGTGTATGATAAGTCAGACCAAACAGCTGCCAATACTAAAGCTACCTATAGCAAGGATACAGCTACACTGAGTGAGATTACCAAGCAAGTGGAAGCGAAATTGGCTACTCTGCGAGCAACAGTAGAAAACCTTTTTTCTACGCAGAGTGTAAAAAAAGGTGAAGCACAGGGGCTAAATTATGATCAAATTATGGAAAAATATGATGGAAAGCTGAAAGAATTTTATCAAAACTTAGAGGTTGATGAGAAAACTCGCCTAACTGCGCAGCAAGAAGTTTCTGAAGATGGTTTTTGGGGTGTTAAGCAGACTTCCGAACGGGCCATAGAATATGCAAAAGCCCTTTCGGGCGGTGATCCTTCCAAGATTGAGTTAATCAAGGGAGCCATTGAAGATGGCTACAAAGCGGCCGAAAAAGCCTGGGGTGGCGAATTGCCAGAAATTTGCCAGCAAACGCAAGCAGCAACTCTTAAAGGTCTTGACGACTGGGCTAACGAAGCAAACCAATCTGAGCAAACAGCCTAAACCGAACTCTAAGGTATAACAAAATAACAGAAAGAGAGCCATAATTCGTTGTGCGACGAATTATGGCTCTCTTTTTAGTTAGTGTCTTTGGTCATACTCGACTAATCAAAACAAATGAAAAAAAGGGCAGCTAGTCTGCCCTTTCTTCCTGCAGTTTTCTCAAGGTTTTTAAATAGGCACCATCCTGGGGAGTGGTCCTGGGGATAATCGGGTTGGTGCGTCTTTTATTTAGTTTTTTTCCACGCATTAATCACACCTCCTTGTTTAGTATTGTGTTGGAGTGAGATTGCTAATGCATTTATTTTTTTTGTACTATATTTCTGAATTATAAATAAATATTATAATAAACCTAAAATAATCAGTGACGAAAACATAAGGGGTGAAGAGAATGTCAGAGCATTCTTTCGCAACAGGGCTTTTGTTGGGATTATTGACGGGGTTTGTAGTTGCAGGTTATGTATTTTTACATTTTTTCGAGAAAAAGTCATAAGAGCCGACAAGGCTCTTTTTTCATTATTATAGAAAGTATATGATTTGGGGTAGCCTTTTTTATCCAGATGGAAAGTATAACTTTCCCTGGAACCAAATGATATAGGATTTGGCAGGAGTTTTGTGTGATATATGGGAAATAGTATAAAGGAGAAAATTAGATCAGATAACTTGTAAACAAGAATTACTTTGAAATATTGAGGTAGCAATTATGGTTAAAGAAAAAAAGCATGTAATCATTGTGGGCGGTGGTGCCGCCGGGATGTTGGCGGCTATTTCAGCAAGCAGGCAGGGTGCGGATGTGACAATACTGGAACGAAACCCCCGCATCGGGAAAAAACTATTGACTACTGGAAATGGTCGGTGTAATTTTACTAACATCTATGTCAATAGTTCACATTATCAAGGGAGCAACCCCGACTTTGCCTACACTGCATTAGCTAAATTTAGCATTACGGAAACAATTTCTTTTTTTGAAGAATTAGGAATCGCACACAAAGTTGAGGATGTTGGCAAGGTATTCCCGATGTCTGACCAGGCTTCAAGTGTCTTAGATGTATTGAGATATGAACTCAATGAAATAGGTGTTACCATTATCTGTGACGCCTACGTGAAAGAAATAAGGAAGTCAAAGGATACATTTATTGTTGAGCTAGAAAATGGCTCAACCTTTCAAACAGACAGAGTCGTACTTGCTGCCGGGGGAAAGGCTATGCCTGCTAGCGGCTCAGATGGTAATGGCTTTGTATTAGCACAGAAGCTGGGGCACACTATCAAGGATGTTTTTCCGGGGCTTGTTCAATTAAAACTTGAAGGACCTTTCTTTAAACAAATTGATGGGGTTAAATTTGTAGGGACTGCTGAAATTTTACATAAGGGTAAGTCAGTAGTCAAAGATCAAGGAGATATTTTATTTGGCAATTATGGGGTTTCAGGTCCGCCTATTTTACAAATTAGTCGAAGCGTCGCACAACTGCTACAGGAGAAAAAAGAGGTTCAATTAAAGATTACCATTATGGATAGGATGTCTGAAGAAAACCTCAGAACGCTTGTGACAAAACGTTTTGATAAGAGGTCCAGTAAGACGGTTGAGTTTAGTCTGGTCGGTCTGATAAATAAAAGACTCATTCCCGTTTTATTGAAAGAAGCAGGCATTAGGGATATAAAACAGCCTGTTGCTAATCTGTCAATCCAAGAGCAGGAAAAAATCCTTGCGATCTTGACTGATTGGAGATTCAAGGTAACGGGAACAAAAAGCTGGCCTAGTGCACAGGTAACAGCAGGTGGTGTTGCTACCAACGAAATCAATCCGTCCACCATGGAATCAAACCTGGTAAACGGCTTATATTTTGCGGGTGAAATGATTGATATCGATGGGCAGTGCGGGGGCTTCAATCTTCAATGGGCATGGTCCTCCGGATTTGTTGCTGGACAGAGTGCGGCTTTTTGAGAATGGTAAACAAAACTGGCATATTCTTCATGGACTAGGCAGGATTTTTGTATTTTTATGGGAATATAAAATGTATTGGCTGGTTCATAGGGTTGCTTTGATTGCCAATTCGTGGAAGTGAATTGGCGGATATAAAAAGGAGATGACACATTCGAATGAAAAAAATTACCTGTTTCCCCCTGTTGATTATGTTTCTGCTTCTGACGCTTGCTGTTCCAGTCCTAGCTTCTCCAGCAGTAAATTTAGTTACTGCAGATACGGCCCAGAAAATGCTCATCGACGGTAATAACCGCTTTATCCTGGAAAAATATTCTAAACAGCCAATTGGCAAAGTAAGGCGGGCTGAGTTAACAAAAGGTCAGGTACCCTTTGCTGTAATTGTTAGCTGTTCTGATTCGCGTGTACCGCCAGAACTTATTTTTGATCAAGGTCTTGGTGATATATTTGTCATTCGTGTAGCTGGTAATGTTCTTGGACCTATTGAACTAGGCAGTGTAGAATACGCGGTCGAGCATCTGGGTGCTAAACTCGTAGTTGTCCTTGGTCATGAGCAGTGTGGTGCTGTAAAAGCTACTATTGATGGCGGCGATGTACCACCTAACATCCAAGCAATTGCGTCTAAGATTCAACCTGCTGTGACTACGGCCAGGGATTCACACGCCAAAAATATTTACGAAGCCGCTTCCGAAGCGAATGTTATCAATATGGTAGCTGCTTTAAAAGCTGATACTATCATTACTCACATTCACGGAGTAGAAATCTTAGGTGCTAAGTATAAGCTTGCTTCTGGCGAGGTAGATTTCCTCAAATAGTTGCATTCTGTTACAACCACAGTTATTAAAGTAAGAAAACAAAAGCTGGACTTATAGCCAATTTAGTTCAAATTTTTATTTAAGTTGAATGTTATTATGGATTGCCGGGAATGCTATGGGAAACTAGAGGAGGCAGATATATGACATTACAACTAAGTCAAAAAGAAAAACAATTACTACAAGATCAGCAGTCGCATGAGAAAGTTTGTATTCAAAAGTATCAGAGTAATGCGCAGCAGGCTAGCGATCCCCAGTTAAAGCAATTATTTCAATCCTACGCCCAGCAGGAACAGCAACATTTGAATACACTAACATCAATTTTGAACGGCCAGGTGCCGAGTATGAGTCAAGGACAACAGAGCCAGCAGGCACAGCAATCCCAACTAACTCAGCAAAGCAGTACTCAGGCAACGTCGGCAGCATCTTCATCATCAGCCAATCAAGCTGACGCAATGCTTTGTAGTGACATGTTAATGACGGAAAAATTTGTTTCAAGTGCTTATGACTCGGCCATTTTTGAATCCGCGGATTCCAGTGTACGGCAAGCTTTAAACCATATTCAAAAGGAAGAGCAAGAGCATGGCGAGGGAATTTACAATTATATGAGCAGCAACGGTATGTATAGCAGTTAAAACTGAGTAACAATCATATAATGACAAAGCTCCTACCGAATTTGTATGAATTTGGTAGGAGCTTTGTAATTTTACAGGAAATTTATAGATTCTTATATTTTAAACAATTAGTAAATATTATATGTATATAATTATACTATTCATTAAATATGGATAGTGCCATATCAATTGCCGCGTTTGACGGGATTTAAACAGTTGTTAGAGGGAGAGTTAGATTTGTGCAATCTGTAATTCAATATATTAATACGGAAGTGTTACATTTAAAGAAACTATTAAACAACCTCATGGAGTACTCTGATATTATTCGCTGGAACTACTCAAAGATAATAATGTCGGGGGCAGGTGACTACGAATGGGCAGAATTGAATGATAATGGACGAAAGATACAAGATCAGTTACTTAATGATTATAAGCACTTTATAAATTTGTTTCGATTTTTGTCAACTGATTTACTGAACACTCAACAAAATGTTTTGGATACATCTGTTCAAAAAGTATTTAACAGCATTGAACAAAACGGCTTTCTTTTTAAGATGAACAAAGAAGCGGAATTTAATAATGCAATGAAGGCTATTGATCTACAATTGCATTTGATAGCTACGTCATATGAAATAACAGATGAATACTGTTTACTAATTCCTGATAGTAATGCTTTGGTTGCTAATCCGGAGATCGAAAAGTGGAAATTCGAAGGGATAGATAAATTTAAAATAGTATTATTGCCAATACTAGCAAGTGAACTTGATAATGTCACTACAAATAATGAGCAAATGCAAAACAAAATTAAAAACAAAATTTTAGAATATGCGAAACTTGGCAATATTTTTGAGGGAGTAAAAATTAATGAACAAAATATAATTAAATTTGCCGGGAGTATGCAAAGAACAGAAAAACCACTTACATGGCTCGACATGAATAATACTTCTGATCAGGTAATTGCATCATATTTTGAAATTGTAAGGGAAAATCCGCATACACAAGTAATTCTTATAACAGATAATCCAATTTTACAGGCAAAGGCACTCTTAGCACACGTAGCCCATATTGAGCCACCTGCTCTTAAAATTGATAGAAAACCAGCAACGAGTACGCCATCAGATAGTAAGCCAGATGTTGAACCACTCAATACTATGTCAGCAAATAGTAAACCAGCAGCAAAGGTTATGCCAAAAAATAGTGAATCAGATAATAAGCCAGTAAAGGTTATGATACCGCCTGCAATAATAAACCCGGCAGGTATTAGACCAACGCCTAAACCCAAGGCACCTAAACCAAAGCCACCTAAACCAAGAACTAAATCAAAACCAAAACCTAAGCTAGATATATTAAAACCCAAAGGGTAATGGCAGTGGGAGGTACTCGGAAAATCTGGTGGGAGCGAACCCGGTCTGATTGAGTGAATAAAATTGATCTTAGCAGTAGGAAACTGAACAGGGGCTACAATTCTTTCAAAGAATTGTAGCCCCTTTAACATTTAGAACACACAGCATTTATCAGGATTGTCTATATCGTTCTCATTTGACACGATATTGTATAATTTTAGAAATCACCCCATAATTTGCAGGAAATTAACTCCTATTATGTTGAAATAAAGGAAAGAGTGAATTATGGCATCAGTTACAGATGAGTATGCATATGCGAATGCGGTTGCGTATGGAAGAGGTGGAGATTCGACGGCAATAAATGGCAATGCGACCATTCAGGCAACAGCTACCGGCGGTAAGGTTAATACAACTAATACGTATGCGTATGCGGATGCATATGCGAATGCGTATACGTATGGCATAAATGGA
>Ga0316613_10002499_pt1 | contig 11805 bp, 8 predicted proteins | sample OWC_soil_day10_C_2_FD_207647 | JGI IMG/M metagenome (GOLD analysis project Ga0316613, IMG submission 207647) | Wetland soil microbial communities from Old Woman Creek delta, Ohio, United States - OWC_soil_day10_CT_b | ecosystem: Environmental > Terrestrial > Soil > Wetlands | place: USA: Ohio...
AATGGTATTGAGCAAAAAGGCGTAACCCAGCAAGAGACCCATTGTATAAATGAGTCGGAACCATGAGATGTTCCTGAATAAGAATTCAACATTAGAGGTTTGACACTGGAAGGTCTTTGAAATGAATGCCAAAAAAGCCATGACCATACCGATCCCTGCAACAAAGAGACCGGTAAAAAAGGCAAGAAAGCTTGGCCCAGGTTCTCTGAGGGACCCGAAATCGGGCCCCCAAGTGAAGAGGCAAATGAGGAGTCCTATTCCTCCCCAAAAAAGCCCCTCGACTTTTCTGGTTCGCTTAACGAGCATATTCCTATATGTATGTTTTCTTACTTGACTAGTCCTACCTCTTTAAAAAAGGTCTGCAAGCCTTGTTTGGATCGAATAATTGATTTTTCAAAAGAGGCCGCGTTTTCGTAAATTACTTGGAGACCCAATTCGTTACTCTTCCTTCGAAATTCTTGTTCTTCGCTAATCTTATGAATTACCTCATCAATCTTCTTAACAACCTCATCGGGTGTTCCCTTTGGGGCAAATATTCCCAAGTAGGGATAAGCAGCCAAATCGTAGCCTAGTTCAACTATCGTGGGGATCTCGGGAGCGAACTCGGCCCTTTTCCCGAGACACAGAGCAAGTACCTTGACCTTCTTTGCATCTAACAGAGATCTGACAGCTGGATAGCCCAGAACCCCAACGGGTATATGCTCACCAAGGATAGCTGGAAGAATGAGAGCATCACCTTGATATGCTACGTCCACAAAATTTACTTTTTCTGCTTTCCCAACACTTGCAATACTAAGAAAAGCAACCGTGGCCTTGCCCGGGTGTCCAATTTTTATCCCTGGATTTTTTCGCGCGAAATCCACAACATCTTTAACGCTCTTCCATGGAGAATCCCCTTTGACTGTCCACCCCAGGACAGCTGTGTGAATACTGGAGACTGCTCTGAGGCTCTCGCCCGTGTATGGGGCCTGAAAAAAATAAGAGAATAATTCCGGCATGTTTGTCATATTGGCAAAATAACCAAAAGTATATCCATCAGGTTTAGCAGTGACTACAGAATACCCACCAACTGCACCTACCCCTCCAGTTTTGTTTGTTACGACCACAGACTGCTTCAAGTGTCTTTCCATCGCTTCGGCTAGGATTCGAGCACCAATATCACTTAGCCCGCCTGCGGGAAAGGGAACTACGATAGTAATAGATCGGTCCGGATAAGTAGAGCTGGCAGCAGAAACCTCGTTGAAAAAAGACATCCCGAGAAAAAGACCCGGAAGCAAAAAAGACAATACGACCAAAATCGAAAATCCTTTTGTTTTCATAATCCTCTCCTTTCTAGGACTTAAGCGTCCGGAAAAATTGTGAGTATTCTTAATAGAATATTACGTCGAAGATCATATTTGAAGGGTTTCCGCAAGTCAAAAAGAAGGTGTGGGTTAATCATTTTTGAGGCGCCCGATACTGCGCTGCGAGCGTAGGAAACAAAGTTACAATAGAGATGCCGAAAGGGTATATCAATCATCAACGGCAAACAGGCTCCGACCAGTAATTACCAAGAATGCCCTGATCGGAAGGCGAGTTTTGTTTATCGTCTTTGGCATTCTTCAGATCGGCCCTACTCGTTTTTAAAATCCCTTGACTGTCCCCACCCAGTAACAAACCACGGTTTTCTTAGAAGCATCCAACCTTTGCATCGGCTCGCCAACCGTAGCAATTCTGAAAGCTTGCCAGCAGCATGTCAGATTGGAAGAGTGACACTGGTTTATAGAATTATCGCGCAAGTAGCTTATTGTATCAAAATAAGGCGCCTCTCACAAAGCAATTTGTTCCATGAGTTCCTTAACGTTCTTCAGCTTTTCCAGATTCCATAGGGCATCGACAGCTCGATTGATCTGGCCTTCGGATAGAATCCTAACAGCATTGTGCCTAAACTTCTTCTCCAATTCGTCATCGGTCAATTGTATATTCCCCGTAGAAGAGATAAGGCCACCTCGGGCAATAGTCCGCTCTTCGGTAAATGTCTTGCCCTTCGCCTCAACCTCAACCTTTTGCATTCCCACATGGCTCGTGAGAACATCGGGACCCATTACGCTGACTTTCTTCATGAATTCAAGTATTTTGGAGTCTTTCATCGTATCGATGTCCTGCCACTCCACACCTACCTTTACCCGGTGAGCTGCACAAGAAAAATTATAAGGTATACTGAACTGCGCATCAACGATATTGTCTATTTCGGTATTCCTAAAAAGTCCGGTCCAATCGGGGCCAATCGGCCTAATAACCTTAACACTTTTTATGTCGTCAGCCGTAAGATTGTTCCTCTCAATAATGTCGTAAAACGCATCCATTGCCGCGTGGTATATTCTGCAACAAATGTGAGGTTTATACGTTACTGTTCCTGCATCAAAAGTCCATTTTTTGCCGAGACCATCTGTTATGTTCTCAGGTTTCCATGCTCCGTAACCAACAAACTTCCAATAGCCATGCTCGGCGTTAAAGACGTCTAGGTCTCCCACGTATCCCATCTCAGCAAGAAGCACCGCCATTACCGCCCCCGTACCCTGCCAGCCCGGAATACCATACTTTAAGGGGTGCCCACGATCTTGTAAACTTACATGCGTCCAGGTTAGGACCTCGCAAGCGTGACCAGCTATACTTAGTGCATGCATCATTTTTCCTTGGTCGAGATTAAGTAGCTTGCCCACTCCAGCCGCTGCACCAAAATTGCATGGAGCATACCCTTCACGGACCTTAGTCATAAAGTTCCAGTCCAGCGTATAGCTTTTCTGATCAAAGGGTCGAACTGCATTCTTAACTCTTTCCGCAATTTCGACGGCAACCGCAGTAGCTAGAATTAGGTCCTTGCCAGATGCTTCGGTAAACTCCGCCATAGCCAGCGGCCCTGGAATAACGAACGCTGGACCGTGCCCACCGCCTGCGAAAGCGTCGTAATCAGTGGCATTAATTAACTGGCCGTTAGCAAGTACTGCATTGGACAATGAGACTTTCCCACCTACGCCGATTATTGTTGACTCCGGCGGGCCACCCATCCTCCTGGCTAGGGCTATGATCATCTTCCCAGGATCGACGGATATTCCGGTGAAAGCACATCCAATCGTGTCTAATAAAAGACGCTTCGTCTCGTGTGCTACAGAGTAAGGCAGGTCCTTCCATTGGGTATCTATGGCAAACTTCCCTAACGCTTCTAATTCTAAAGAAACAACCTTCATCTCTTCTACCTCCCGTTCTTATTTTTCTGGCTGTCTTGTGAATAACTGGACCATAACCTCGCTGTTCCGCTAGTTTTTATTGAGGCCGTTATTCATCGCTCGCTTTCAAGCTCCAAATTCGCCTTGTCCCGGCCTAAGGACTCGCTCTCACAACCATCGCCTTGGCTATGCTCCTTTTCTCAGCTTCTAAAGCGTCTCTGGTTTTACAGCCGGCGGTGTTAAAGACCTGTCCTCCAGTAGCTCAAAATTTCGCTCCCTTACCCGCGCACAGTCGAGTATCATCCTTAAGGGTCAAGAACCTTACCCTAAGAAAACCCCAGCACGCTCCAGCTCTCGTTGCAGAAGTTTTACATTCAATTTTCTCGGGACGACCCTTTCTTTTATTGAGAGGGCTGCAGCTGTGCCAATCGCCTGCCCCATTACTGATGCAGGTCCCGTCACGCGAATGGAAGCTTGGGCATCGTGAGTACAACTGATAAATCGCCCAGCCATCAGCAAATTTTCCACTTTCTGGGGGATTAAAGACCTGTAAGGGATCGTATGGAAATCATCCCCCTCCAGGAAAATAAACTTTCTCTCCTGGGCGCTCACAATCTCAAGAGGCCAGGCGTTTGATCCAACACCATCATCGAATTTTTTCGCTTGTAGGACTTCTTCTGCTGTCAACTTATGTTCTCCCATGACTCTTCGGGTCTCTCTTATACCTATTCTTGCTGCAGTCTGAGCTATATTTGCATGATCCAAGCCCGGGATCTTGTCTACAAAAAACCTCTTTAATTCACGAACAACTTTTCTTCCCTCAATAGTAGCTTGGGTAAGATGGTATGGATCTACGCCGTTCACTGCCCATGGAATTCCTGCCATATTGACCCAATATGCCCCAGGGATCATGATATGCATGATAATGCCCTGGGCTCTGCTCATCTTGTATTGACCTGTTTTAATGGCTTCAGTCGCCTGAGTCAAGAGTACCTTGGTATAGTTTTCAGGATCGAATTCTTTGCCAGCATTGACAAGGTGGAAAGCCATATCACAGGCTTGAAATCCACCCTGTCCATCCCCGATTTCAAATGGCACATTGGCAGAAGCGCACACATCCCCATCCCCTGTGCAGTCCAATACCATCTTTGCCAAGATCGCCTGGCGCCCACCTTTGTTCGCAACAACTACCCCTTTAATGGTATTCTTTTCGAGAATAGGGTCAACCATTTGTGTATAGTAAAGAAGCTCGACTTTTGCTGCAACGGCGTTTTCATCTAAGACTATCTTCAGATTTTCTGGGTCGAAAGATAAGCCCCAGCCTCTCTCCTTTGCCGCTTTTCGGTCGATCATCGTCTGGATGATCTCCCCCCCCACTCCTTTTACGACTGGTACTAAATTGGGCTTTGTATAAAAGCCGCAGAAACTATTGACCAAACCGGTTGTTGCATTTCCGCCCAAGCAGCCAAAGTACTCCACAAGGAGTGTCTTTAAACCCATTCTCCCCGCTGCAATGGCTGCACACGACCCTGCCATCCCTCCTCCAACCACAAGTACATCGACCTCCTTTACGATAGGAACCTTCCGCCTGGGTTCTGTGATAAAGTGGCCATTGTCTTTATGCTCGGTTCGTTGTCGCACTACGGCTTCCCTCCCGCTTGAAATAATCTTTTTCTAATTTATGAGCTGTCGATGAATGACCGGGTTGAGCACCCCGGAGCCTGAAATTGACGTGAAATCGAAAGAAATGCTCGGTCAGCCTTGAGTTACTAAAGTAAATCTCGCCTTGGTCGGTTCCCGTACCCGTCTAAACCATTAAACCATTTAGCAACTAGCTGTAAAGATAGAAAATAGGTAGGAAAAAGGTAGTTTCTATTAACCTCTTGGAAAGGATGGATGGTTTGTGTTGAAGGAGAACTCTTTCAGTCTATTTGAGGCCAAAAGACGTTTTGAAAAAATTAAGAAAAACTGTCTTCTTCTCATAATTGTTGAAGGTAGGAGTACAGGTTGATTTTTTTACGTTTTAGTCCGAGTTTTACCCTGATGTTCTTACGATGGAAGCGGATTGTATCCTGGGTAATGCTAAGAACGTCTGCTGCCTCCTTGATACTCTTCCCGAGCCGAACCAAATTTGCCACGGCAAGTTCGGTCGGCGAGAAACCTGCATGAAACTGAGACAACTTGACAGCAAAGGGGGACGTGATTTCAGCCAGGTTTGATTTGATTGCTTCTATCAAAACTCTCTGTTTATCGTCCAGCAAGGTGTTTTCCAGTTTTTGTACAAATGGCAGGACCAGTTGTGTCACCGCAGTGACAACATTTTCCTGGATTTTGCGCTTTTCCTCCCCGCGATAATCAAGCAGCACTTTCAAAGCAGTGTTCGCTTCTTCCAGTCTCTTCGCCTCAAGTTCCAATTTGGCTTCATTCTCCTTCAAACATTTCTCGATCTTCTTATACTCGGTGACATCCACAAAATAAACGAGAACTAAATCGGGCAGGATGAAAATATAAAAGCTGACCACATGTCTCATTTCACCCGTGGCTCTCAGACTGTAAGGATATTCATTCTTGACTATTTTCTGCTCTGAAAAACAGCGCTTAATGTCGTCCACGACATAGGGCATATGGCTGAAAAAACTCTTCAGCCTTACCCCGAGCCAATTTGTCACACTGGCCTGAGCAAATTCATCCGCACTCGAACTGAAATCCACCAAGGTGAAATCATCCCCATTTCGCTGCCATAGAAAAGCAGGAATGGGTGAACTCTTATAAACTGTTCTAAATCTTTGCTGGCTTATTTCTAACTCTTTTTGGCCCTTTTTTAGGTCGGTGATATCTGCTATGATGATGCAGTATTTGCAGTCCGTCAGGTACAGAGAATAAAGCATCCCTTCTTTAATCGAACCATCAGCGCAGGTTATTCTGCGTTCGGATCCCTCGATCCCTCTCTTGCCAGAGGCTTCCAAGGCGGTGAGTTCTTCTATGACTTGGCTTCGATACCGGGTATTCGGGTAAGCTTGCTTTCTCCACACGTCGCGTGAAGGTATGTCTTCAAGAGTATAACCCAACAATTGAGTAAATTTAGGGTTGATATATTCTGTTTTACCTTTAGGGGAAAAGATGATGACCGGGAAGGGAGACTTCTCTACCAAACAATAAAAGAGTTCCTCCCTTTCAACCAGGTCGGCTAAGCCTCCCCTGTATTTCTTTTGATCAGTTGCCAACTCGACAACCTTCTGGCGTTGCTCAACCACCACTTTGGTCAACTGGGCTTTTGTTTTTGATTTTTGGTTCACACTCTCTCTGCCCCATCTTTATGAAAAGACCTAACTATCTTATAGACCTTTGTGATTTTTTTCTGAATGGGCCTTGGGATTTCGAATTCGCATGGGACCTTGGTCTGACAGAGGCCGCAACCTGCGATTTCCACACCATATTCAGCGTTCTTGGCCGGAAGAGTCACATCGCGCTGATAATTATAGCACTTGTCTTTGTCATGGCCCTTTGAGGTGATCGCACCGCCTGGACAGCGTGTGGCGCATATTTTACACGTTCCGTTGAAGTAGTAGAGGCAGTTGGCGTGATGATGGGAATAAGGTCTCTCCGAGGGCCTAAGAGTCAGATCTGTGACCACGCTGCCAAGTCGTAAGGCCTTTCCCCTTGGCGTAATGAACCCATCGCACAAGCCAAAAGTACCGAGTCCACAGGAATAAGCAGTGTGACGTTCAGACCAATTCGAGGTAAACCCCACTTTGGGAGAATGCATATGATGTTTGAAATAAGGAGAGTTTGCTGGGGCCACGGCCTTGTATCCTCTTTTTTTCAATAACGAGACGATGTGGTTTCTTAGTTTGTCATTGAATGGTTCTCCAAAAGAACGCGTGTGACCCCAGAGCAGGCAAGGGTATTTGTCCTCTTTTCGGTTTGCCTTGCGGGTATCTTCAGAGATGGGGAGGACCCATGAGATCACTGATAGCTCTTTGCCGCAGTCGCTTTTTCCGAAGGTTAGGTCAAAGACGTCTCGAGGGCTTAAGTGAAATCTGCCGATTATCTTCTTATATTGTTTGAAGAGCGGATCATTCGCAGATGCAAATCCAACCAGCGGTGAGTCAAAGTACCTCCCTCCGTCTACTTTGCGGCGGTTGTAAGGACTTTCCTGAATGAATTTGACAATAGCTTGCTTGATAAATTTCTCTGGATTCTTCGCAAATTGAATCCTTTCCTGCGATTTCATAACGTGCTCCTTCAGAATCCTTCCCTTCTCTTCTAATAAGAAGAGCTATAGAGACAAAGTGAAGCTCCCCGGAGAGGAAGCTTCGTTTATATGATGCCCCTTTACCTCGCCTGCAAGACGGGGCTTGCGGCGCACGTATCGGTCAACGTGAACCAACAACCCTGGTTCAATTAAGGCTGCACCGTTCCGCCGATTCAGCAAAGAATTATTCAGAGATAACCGTTTTTCGCCTCTTCTGCAAGGATGGAAGGATCGCCGAGAGCAACAAGACCAGAGCCACAAATAACGATGCCGCTGATAAAGGTCGCGTTAAGAAAACCCTCATGCTCCCGTCTGAGATGATCAAGGCCTCGCGCAAGCTCTTCTCCAACAGAGGGCCTAGGACAAAAGCGAGAACCAAGGGGGCCGGTTCATACTTTAACTTCCGAAGGAAATAGCCCAGGACCCCGAAAACCAGCATGACATAGATGTCAAATACGTTTGTACCAATACTATAGGAACCAATAAGACAAAAAAGCAGGATTAAAGGAAACAGCATTCGGTAAGGAATCTTCAATATTTGAACCCAAATTCCGATAAGCGGAAGGTTCAACGCCAATAGCATGGCATTACCAACATACATACTGGCTACTGTCCCCCAGAATATCTCCGGATGTTGCGTGAGCATTAGCGGTCCTGGTCTTAGCCCGTGTAGCATTAATGCTCCGAGAAGAAGCGCCATGACTACGTTTGCTGGTATCCCTAGAGAAAACAAAGGAATAAAGGACCCGCTCGAAGCCGAGTTGTTGGCAGACTCTGGGCCTGCCACTCCCTCGATAGCCCCTTTCCCGAATTGCTCCGGGTGCTTAGAAAATTTCTTCTCCAAAGCATAGGAAACGAAAGAAGAGATGACGGCACCCCCGCCCGGGAGGATTCCCAGAAAGAAGCCAAGGAATGTCCCCCTGGCTATAGGTTTCGCCGATTTCCGCCAGTCCTCCCTGCTCGGGAATAAGTTCTTGATCTTTGTTCTGAGGATGATCCTTTCTCCGAGCTTTTCAAGATTGAGAAGGATTTCGGAGATTCCAAAAAGCCCCATAACCAAAGGGATGAGTCCAACACCATCAATTAGCCCTGTCAACCCAAAAGTAAATCGAGCCGTACCTTCAATAACATCCTGGCCGATCAGGCTCAAAAAGACTCCTAATCCCGCCATTGCCAAACCATGGGGAATCGACCCCTGGGTCAGATAGATTAAGACAGACAACCCCAAGCATACCAGAGAAAAATATTCAGCAGGACCAAATTTGACGGCAAGCTCTGCTAATGGGGTGGCCAAAAACATCAGTCCCACGACCCCAAAAGTGCCCGCAATAAAAGAACCAAAAGCCGCAATGCCCAAGGCCGGACCAGCCCGGCCCTGAAGGGCCATCTGGTAACCATCGATACAGGTTACAACAGATGCGGCTTCCCCCGGGATATTAACTAGAATTGAGGTCGTTGATCCCCCATACATTGCTCCGTAGAAGATACCAGCCAGCATGATGATTGCGCTCACCGGTGAAAGCCCAAAAGTAACGGGGAGTAGGAGTGACATCGCTCCCGCCGGCCCGATGCCTGGCAGGACTCCGACCAGAGTCCCGATCAGTACTCCCAAAAAACATGCCAGTAAATTCATTGGCTGAAATGCAATACCAAATCCGTAAAACAGATCGTACCCCATGTTCATAAAACCTTTAGCGCCAAGGAAAAATTCCTTGGGGAAGTTGGCTATGAAGCCAAACTTCAAAGACAAGATAGCTCCCCCCGGTTATTATCAGGGAGGTCAAAGAACCTAAAGCCCAGTTCTTCTTTTTCCGATCGTACAATAGCCCCCACATTAACAGAAATGTGGTTAGGATATAGCCGAGGGTATTAAGGAAAATGGCGTAACCGAACAAGAGCGCCATGGTATAAACAAGACGGAGCCATGAAATGTTTCGAAATGTGAGATTGAGATCAAAACCGTCATCTCGGTGGACCCTCGAGAGGATCTGGGAAAGGACCATGATTAAGCCCACCATAAAAAGGAATAGCCCTGTCACGAAGGCGATGAGGCCTGGTCCAGGTTGCATGAAAGTGCCCAGGCGGACTTTCCAGGCGAGGAAACAGATGGCAGTCCCAAGAACCATCCAAAAAAGTCCTTCAATCTTTCTGAACCCTTTTGTAAGCATATCCTCGACTTCCCCATTTTTACTTATTAGGCAGTAAAATAGAATTGGTCTGCTGACCGCACCAGTTTGATACCAATATACTCCATCAGGTTACTGTAGTAGTACATACTACTATCCCTCTCGTTGCTGGAATATCCTGAGTGTCTTAGAGATAAATACTTGCAGTTCTCTTCCGAGGACAAACGAGCAAGCACAGAGGTCATTCTGCCTTTCTCATTCGTCACCCTTGATCATCATCGTCATGATTGAGAGATTCTTGGTAATCTTTTCCCAATTGGACATACCTTGATGCATATTCCGCAAATTGCGTGCACCCAATTGCCTAGCACTAATTTGAGGGCTTTGCCACTCTCCTCTCTGCATCGAAATTTATTAACAACGTTGTATTTTAAGGGATCCGCAATAGCCTCTTTAGACTCAGGGATCGCATTAAAAGGGCAGCATTTTATGCAAAGGTTGCATGTTTTGGGATCTTCTTTCCCTTTGCACAAAACTCTAGAAAACGGTTCGTCCGGAATCAATGGAGCATCTGTTATCAATGAGGCGATTCTTACCCTTGGCCCATATTCGGGTGTCATAAATAGATTGTTTAGTCCAATTTCCCCCAGGCCTGCCAATACTGCGGCATGGCGCTGTGAGATCGCCCCTCGAAGATACTTTTGTATACGCTCCTCAGGCAAGATCTTCGTCCCGGTGTCGAATTCTATACCCATCCCCGCATTGGGTAGAGACGCTTGAACCGGAAAGGCATAGAATCCTCTTTCCTCCAATGAATACCCGATCTCCTGCACAATTCTGTCCAATTTGGCATTTAGAGACACATACTGTACTGCATATTCCCGATTGGGCATTCCGTGCTTCAATGTTTGGGGATCAATATATGTCTCGTAAGGTTTAAACGGATGAGATTTCTCGATAACTCCGTATAAGAGTGGAACAGCGATGACAACGACGCTCTTAGCATCAGGGAGGACCTCCCGAGGATGAAATCCTTCAGGGGCGCCTTCAAACTTGTCAGCCGAGGCAATACCTACTAACTTGGCTCCTAAACCTCTTGCCCAAAGCTTGACGTCCTCTGTGAGAAATCTATTTGCAGACATCGTTACCCTCGTCCGTGGAATATCGAAGGCCCCATCGATGAATACCCCTCGATTCCTCTCATTGTTTGTGCAAGGGAATCCCTCACTTCTTCACCATTCCTTCCTCCTTGAAAAAGGAGGACATACTTGCCTTGTATCGGGCAAGAGATTTCCTGTAGGTGGATGTGTCTTCATACGTTGGCTGTATGCAGATACTATCCCTCAGCTTGGTTACGAAGCTTTGTTCCTGAGAAGCCTTGCCCACCGCCTCATCGATCTTTTTGACGAACTCATCCGGCATCTCTTTGGGTCCGAACAATCCCAAAATGGAAACGTAGGGCAATTCGTATCCGAGTTCTATGACCGTGGGAACGTTGGGAGCAAAGTCTAGCCTCTTATTCGCGCATACAGCCAGGGGCCTAAGTTTCTTTGCGTCCACCAACGATTTTATCGCCGAATAGTCGATGGCTGCAACGGAAACATGGCCACCCAAGAGTGCCGGTGTCGTTTCGGCGTCGCCCCCCGCAAATGGCACATCCACAAGGGTCACCTTTTCCTTCTTGTTAACTTGAACCATAACCATGTAAGGTCCCGTCTGCTTCCCCGGTATACCCACTTTGACGCCGGGGTTTTTTCGGGCGAATTCTACGACGTCCTTAAAACTGTTCCAAGGGGCTTCTGCTTTGACCGCGAATGTCAAACCTGCAGATGCAACACCACTTATGGGCTTGAGGTCTCCGCTTGAATACGGGGCTTCGAAGAAATAGCTGAATACTTCGGGCAGGCATGTCGCGATAGGGAGGAACCCGAGTGTGTAACCATCGGGTTTAGCAGTCACGACGGCATACCCCCCAACCGTCGCTCTTCCTCCAATTTTATTTACTACCACTACGGGCTGCTTCAAAGCTTTTTCCAAGGCTTCGGATATGGCCCGTGCAGCCAGATCGGTCACACCTCCCGCGCCATAAGGGACCACCACAGTGATGGCTTTGTCAGGGTAAGCAGAAGCAGCATACAGGACAGGACATAAAGAACCGATCATGAAAAAAGCTATAAACAAACAGCACCATCCTACAAACATTCTATAACTTGCAGTT
>Ga0316613_10002501_pt1 | contig 11801 bp, 7 predicted proteins | sample OWC_soil_day10_C_2_FD_207647 | JGI IMG/M metagenome (GOLD analysis project Ga0316613, IMG submission 207647) | Wetland soil microbial communities from Old Woman Creek delta, Ohio, United States - OWC_soil_day10_CT_b | ecosystem: Environmental > Terrestrial > Soil > Wetlands | place: USA: Ohio...
AACGTTTTTACTTGCACCCCCCTATCTCCAATGGGGTCGAACCTTTCCGCAAAACTCTAATTTCGCCAATCTGTATCGTCTATCTATCAAAACACATGTTGAGTGCATTGCCGTGATAGAGCCGAAATAGCCTTATTCCGCAAGGGTTCGCGGGTTTTGATAAATTTAAAATGTGTGTTTTTATGTTTGCATAGACGTTCAAAACGTTGAGAACATATGTTTGGTGTCGATACCCAACATATGTTCGAGGAATTTCGTGTAATTGTATGGATTTTTTAGGTAAACCGAGAATCCCGAGGATTGGGTATTTCAGTTATGAATATTCATCTGGATCTACTATAAAGGAAGTATGATGATGAGGTTGAATAACATGATCGCTGAGAGCCAAAGGGAGTTGTCTGTTTATTATACTTCGAATGTTGGAAAGGAGATGAATCTGTATGCCGATAATTACTATTGAGGCTGGTCAGATGGATAAAGAGCAAAAAGAAGCTTTAATTCACAAGTTTACCGCAACGGCTAGTGATATCTTAAAGTTGCCTGAACAGGCATTTGTGGTTATTCTCAAAGAGAATAACTCAGATAATATTGGGACAGGAGGAAAGATGTTAAGTAAAGTAATTGCTGAAAGAAGCTAAAAAGGTGAATGACAGCCAGAGTATTGAGTGGCGTCGTAGAGTAAACCGAACCCCTGATGATGGACATTTTTAAGTGTCCGTTGTTAGGGGTTCGGTTCAATTTCTAAGCGAAATTTTTATTAGGAATGCTAAGCCATATATGAAAATATACAAATATGAAATTATGGGTACTAATCCTGCAAATTTATATAATTTGCAGGATTTTGTATTTTTGTGGTAAATAAGTATGGTATATGGAAATAAGTTAGTTGAATCGCATAGGAATCATTGTGGACGTGATGTAAAGCGGAAGATCGTGAGAATCGTGCTTTTGTAACTTTTGGTTATGTAAGAAGGGAGCGCCGCGAGGCGCATTTCTACTCAACTGAGACTCTTCGAAACAAACTAGTGGATTTGTTCCGGTGAAGTGGTATGAAAGATGAGCCAAGTAATCAACAATTGATTTAATTCAATAAATACTCTGACGAAAGGAGAACTTTAAAGAAGTGAGAAAGGCGTATGATACTATTCTTCAATCTGAGGTATCAGCGGTTTTAGCTGCCCAAAGTGGTGGGTTTGAGCCGTATCGATATGAGTGTGCCTGCTGTGGAGAAGAGGTATATGTCGCCGCCCTCTACAGCACCAGCATGGTGACTCATTTCAGGCATCGTAGCGGAAACAATGATGTCGCATGCGAAAACTATCTTGGACAATATGGAGCGATAAGCATAGATTCTCGCTCAAGAAAAAGCAATCATGAAAGAGTAGAGTTTTATTTTGAAAATAGTAACAAGAAGTTTTGCTTGGGACTTCGGTTCAGTGCAGATGAAATCCACGGCTACGAGCAGCAGAATGTTGATTTTGAGCTTAGGACTAATACTTTAGATCTTCCGTTCTATACGTTATCGATAAACAACATTTATTTTACCCCCGATGTTCCTACAATGATTTCCTTGAACAACTTCTCGTTTTGCTATCATTTGTCCAATACTCTTAATGGCATAAAACGGAAATATGAATTTTTAAAGATTGGAAATACACCTACCTTTTTCAAGGTACAAGGTAACGATAGCGATTTTAAAGCTAAATTAGTACGTGGCAAGGTCTTGTTTACTAATGTTCCTTATTTCGTTGCATTCCATAGTAAAGATTCAACTCCGCATGGTATTCATTTCCCTGATGAAATACGGGTAAACGAGACATTTTGCTTCGAAACGATGGGTTTAAACTTCTTAGGTATGACATTATTAATACAAAAAAAGACAGATGACATAGATAGGTTGTTAAATAATTGGGGTTACCAATTAGAGGCCGCTGAAATGCTTACACTACTATGGCCGCCTGCGTCAGTGATTGATGATGTTAGTGTTGTAACTTCAAATAAAGCTTTTGTATTTACGAGTTTCGAGTTGCAAGCGCATGGGAACATTAATGTTCATTCGGCGGATATTTTGATGTTCAATCACGGTATATCCAGAATATCGGTTATGCAAAGAACAAAAATATACAAGAAAAATGTGGAGATTGTTATTGATAAGGTCGAATCACCTAGTGGTGCCTATAATTTGATTACGCTATTGTCAGATGCTAAAGATAGTTTTATTATTCCTAATTATGGTTTCTGGTTTCTTTTTGACCGTTCAGGAGTTAGTCCGTTAAAAAATGGACAGGATGTTTACTTGACACCGGAAAGATTGATTAAAGGGTATAAGAGCAATTACTATCTCACTTGCATTATTTATCCGTGCCGCCGAAATAAATTAGTTAATGAGAAATTGCTCAATGACATTATTATGCACTGCAAGAGAACGGAAACACTTGATCTTAACCAGTTTATGTCACTTGCACTGAGCAATACTGCTTCTCAATACATTGATAAATGTAGCGTTTCTGGTTCTATTAATTCGGTTGCAAAACAATTTATCGTGGAGGGGTTGCTGTGAATTATCTTTCTCAACTAACCGAAGATGAAGTACGCTATATTTGCATAGCTGTGCCTTATCAGGACACGATAGATTATTTTTCAAAAAACCCGAATGAGTTTGCAAAAATTCGTCCGGGATTTCGAGTTAAGAAGATTTCTGAAGCTGTGGCAAGCGAACTGCTTTTCGATTTTAGCAGCAAACCCTTTATTTCACATTTCATTGAGAAACATATTAGAGATTGGCTTTCTCAGATAAAAAAACACTACAATAACAGAATTGAAACTGGTGACAGCAAAGATGTTGCTTTCTTAAACACATTACCGTTGAGCTTTTTCGCCGAGAACGTAGGTCTGTATTTTAAACTTATCAATGAAGATCATTCTGAAGAATACACCGCACTAATGAGTGCGGCTATAAAATCTATTAAAGAAGTGACTGACGAACAAGACAGATTAAGTGAAGCATTGAAAGATAGAGATTCTGATATTAGGAATCTTCATACTGAACTCAATTCGGCAAAATCAGATTTGGATAGCACCAAGGTTGAGCTAAATAAACGGTTGTCGGAGATTGACACTCTTAAAATCAAACTTACTGACATTGAAGGACTCAGAATTGCAACTTCGAAGGATAAGCAAAAAATCGAGTCTCTCGAAAATGAAATAATAACTTATGAGAAGGCAATTAAAGGGCTAAGAATAGAGTTGGACGAAACCAAAGTCAACTGTAGCCAATTCGAAGAACAAATACGGGAGGAGTTAGAAAGACAGCAAACTGCCAAGGTAAATGAACAGCAATCAATAAAGGCACCAAAATGCCCTAACGATATTGAAGAGTTCAAAGAATATTTGGGTTACAATCTTGAAAGTATCGGTGCGTCTGATGTCGCATATTATGTTCTGTTGAACGCGCATTTAAGTAAAATCCTCTTTCAGGGTGTCCCTATACTTATTAATCGCTCAACAGGCATCAATGTTATGAATTGTGTTGCAAACACACTAATCGGACAAGCAACGATTAAACCACTTGTTTTTAACAAGGATATTTCGACTGAGGAAGTCAGCCGTTTCTTATCATTGGGCGAACGTATTGTATGTTTGGATAACTTTATTGGGAATTTCAATGAAACAGAATTGTTGCCTTTGTTTGAAAAAAATAAAGATAAAATCATCTTCTTGACCGTTGCTTATGATAGAACAATTCACTACATATCAAGGGAGTTTTTGCGGTATTGCCATTATCTCAATGTCAACCGGATAAAGGCGTTAACCGTCAACGCAGCTTTAACCGAAGACCCGTCAACAATAGTGGAAGTCGATTTTGATCCTCAGTGGGCGGGCACAGAAAACCGACGATATTCTAAACCGTTAAGAGAAGTGTTGCGAGAACTAGACTTCCCTCAAAGTTTGATTGAGCAAAAATGTGCTGCAGTATTTGAAGAGCAAGATTTATGCCGATTGTTTGCATTTGATGTTTTGCCATATTGTGTGGACGTATTGCAGATTGCCCCATATAATACATCCGAGAGGTTACTTAAATATGCCGGAGATACCGGAAGATGCCCATGCAAAGAACTGTTCAAGGAGTGGTTCGCACTATGAATGAGCTCTTAACTGTTATGTCATCTGACATGGGTATTGGCCGTTATCAGAGAGAATCTGATGACTCATTCATCTTTAGATTATGCTATTCGGCGTTAGGGCAGTGGTGCCTCCGAATAGCTCAAAATTTGTCAGATGGAATCGCAGGAACAACCAAACAAAATCAGACAATCGTGTTAAACGAATTGTTACAGCGTTATTCAGAACTGTTTCCCAGCGTTGCAAATAGATTCATCGATGCCAAAAACCAGCAGGCGAACCTGCCTGTTCACATACGGCGGGTATACGAAGAAACGGGCTATCTTTTAACAGACGATAACAATCGGAATCAATTAGCCAATTTCGGGCGAAGCGTTACAATCGGAAATACATCTCTGTTTTTTGGTGTTACCAATATGAATTTTACAGTGAATGGGCTTGGCGTATTTTCAACTCCCACATCATACAAGTTTGCAGCACAGGAGTTTTTAATCAGAGATACTTTGACATACGAAGAATACTTGCAATCACGATTTGATATTATAGATTTCTACGAAAGAGACATAAATATTGATGAACTGGAATTTTTCAATCCTCTATCGAACAATGTTCCTTCGTTATCTTGGTCGAAGAAAATTGAGACAGATTGCTCAATAGCCCGAAAAAGTGAGATAGGTCCATTTTATAGAGTGATGCGCGAATCTGACACCTCACTGTTGTTCGCTGAAGAACCCATTGAACCACAAAACGATAGCTTAATATCGTATGAATACAGGAGGTTATTTTATGCGCTTAAGGCGCACTATGGTAATCCCCTAAAGGCGAAAGTTGTAAAAAAGGATATTAATTACTCTGAAATAAAAATTAACGGACATTTACCATACCGAGAATACTATTATCTGCTGCTTTTGTCTTGGCCAGTAAAGCACGCTTTTGACAAAGTCAACTTTTTAGTCAAAAATTGCTTTGTTGCAGAAGTAACAGCTACTTTAAAAAATATTGGCATTGACGTTAAAGGGGGAAATACAAATGAGTAACTTAAACGGAGTTCAACAATACTATCAGGCAATCCGTGATAGATTGAAGAACTACATAAAATCGGATTACTTAGCTAATAGTGAAACCCTACTCCTTTATGTCGATGACCTTCTGGGAGAGTTTTGTTCTGAGCATATTAATATCGCCCGCGAGCCGTACATCGAAACTTCGGCGTCTTATAAAAAATTACCTAATGGAATTAAAAAATCGCAGCACATCGAACAGAGCATAAAAGAATCATTATTGAAGCTTGTTAAGGAAAACCTCGGCATATTTTCCGATCCGTTTGAACACCAAGTTAAAGCGCTGGAGTATTTTTCGTCTGGGAGAGATTTGTTTGTTTCCACTGGTACTGGTTCTGGTAAAACAGAATGCTTTCTTTGGCCTATTATATCCAAGTGTTTTGATGAGGCTAAAAAACGTCCTGCTGGTTTCAAGAACGAGGCGGTGCGAACCCTAATCATTTATCCTATGAACGCCCTCGTGTCTGACCAACTCGCCAGATTCAGAAAAATCATAGGAAACGATAAATTTCGAGAAATTTTCACGACGGATACACACGCTACGCGCATTCCGCATTTCGGAATGTATACTGGAAGAACGCCTTATTCTGGCGACGCAAAACCAGCAAGCAGCCGTGAATTGGCGAATACATTCCGCGAAAATTATTTGATAGATAAAACCGCCGACCCAGAAACCAAACGACGACAAACCAACAACGTAAACGGGCTCAAGAGTATCAACAAATACCCGGCTAGATTCGGTGAAAACGGACTGCAAGTATTTATTGAAAACTTGGAAAAGAACATTCACAAGCCAACTCCGTATGATGCCGAACTTATAACTCGATTTGAGATGCAGGAATGTCCACCGGATATTCTGATTACAAACTACTCCATGTTGGAGTATATGCTTATGCGTCAACGCGAAGCAAACATATGGGATAAAACAAAGCAATGGCTTGATGAGTCCAAAGACAATAAACTCCTCATTGTTTTGGATGAAGCGCATATGTATCGTGGCTCGGCTGGTGGAGAAATTGCGCTGTTATTGGAGAGACTGTTCCATCGCCTGGGGATTAAAGCCGATAGGGTTCAGTTTATCCTTACAACCGCAAGTATGCCTTCGAACGAAGAAGAAGCGATATACGCTTTTTACTCTGGACTTACAGGGAAAGAGGCGACCTGTTGTGAATACTTGTTCGGTGCAAAGGAGGATATTTCAGATGAATTAGCCGTAATGACGGATATTAATGCGCTGGCATCGATTGGCTCTAACCAAGTGCAAGGTGATGGCATAACCGTCAGAATCAAGGATTTCGCCAAAGCCATTTTTCATTATAGTTTGCCAAGTGACATTAGTCCGAGTCAAGCTCAAGAATGGCTCTACGATAATCTTCCGCAATATCAAGCGTTTGTTTTACTGAACAAATTATGCCGTGATGGCGCAAAATCCTATAGCGAGATTAAGAAAACACTGTTTGGAGACAATGCGAATGCCGAAAAAGCGCTTGACGCATTATTGGCATTGGTTTCCCTTGCCGCAAAGAACGGAAACATCCTATTCCCAGTGCGTCTTCACATGTTTTTGCGCGGGTTGCAAGGTCTTTATGCGTGTTCTAATCCCAAATGCACCTGCGCGAAGTATTCCGAAAGCGAAAGGCTCCCCTTAGGTAAGGTCATCTCTATTCCCAAATATAAATGCGAGTGCGGCGGCAGGATTTATGAACTTGTTAATCATATAAAATGCGGGGCGTTATATCTAAAGGTTTATCTTCAAAGAAATGATGGACAACCATATTGGTATGTCTTCCCTGAACGTGGTTTGAACGGTGACGCTAATTCGCTCAAAGAAATGCTTCTCTATGTTGTTCCCAAGAACTATCAGAAGAGGAAGAATGATAAGATCGGTGCGCTTGACCCCCTAACAGGCAAACTGTATACGTCTCCTCAAAACGATGAAAATCTGTTAACCGTCATATACAACGATAAATTCGATGGTAAGAAACAATCATATACTTTTAGCGTTTGCCCAAAGTGTAAGAAATCTATGCCGCTTAAAAAGCCGGTTGACTTAGCCACCAAGGGCAACATCCCATTCTACAATCTGACAAAGGCTCAATTTGAATTGCAACCCGCTAAGTCAGAACTAATCAATCAAGGAAAAAAGGTTTTGCTGTTCTCGGATTCTCGGCAGAACGCAGCAAAACTTGCATTGGACTTGTCAAAATCATCTGACGCAGATGCTTTTCGGGAGGCAGTTATGCTCGCGTCGCTTCTTTTGCAGGTTGATGGAAAAGAGCATTCTTTATTCGACTTATATCCGGCTTTTTTGGATGTTTGTATACAAAATAACCTTACTTTTTTCAGTGGAGAAAGCAAGGAGAAGTTTGAGAACGACAAGCGCCTGTTCAAGGATAAAAAAAGCAGAACTGAACGGCGCGGAAGAACCATTGACTATGCGGTAATAGCTGCGGAGTATCAAACCCTACCGGATGATTACTACGAGCAGTTACTAACTTTCTTTACAGAAAGCCCGCGTTCATTCAAAGATATCGGCATTGGTTTTTTAGCCCCTGTCTCTTCTGTTCTTGACGATTGCGTATATGATTTAGAGGATGACGGATTAACCGTTGATAAAGATGTGCTTTATCAATTGATTGTGCTATTATTCTGGGATGTTATGGATGATAGCGCTGCTCTTGGGGAAACAATTCAAGATGATGTTCGAAAGGGTCTGCCCGGACGAAGCAAAATCCAGACGTTTGGGTTGAACTTCGATTTTTCAACCGAATTGGATAAAGGGCTTATCCTGCGAATCCAAGAGCTATTGAATCTTGATGATATTTTTACAGCAAAAATCGCAAATAAAGTGCGCGACTTGTTTTTTGCGTCCGCATCAAACAACCGTTACTATATTAAGTTAGCCGCAGTGAAAATCGAGTTCGCTGATAAAGATTTCACGTGGTATCGCTGCGTTAAGTGCGGAAAATTATCTCCATATAAAATTGGGGATTATTGCGGTGCCTGCTTTGATTCAACAGATTTAGTGCCTATTGGTGAATCGGATTTGTCGCGCTTTGACTTTTGGCGGATACCAGTTCTCAACGCTTTGAACAAACTCGAAACTATCCACACGATTGACACAGAGGAACACACAGCCCAATTATCCCATAAAGAGACCAGAAGCGACACTTGGAGCCGTACAGAAAAATATGAAATGCGCTTCCAAGACATTAACGCAGGAGAAAACGGTGAAGAATCTATCGATGTATTGAGTTGCACGACAACTATGGAGGTCGGTATTGACATTGGTTCGCTAACCGCTGTTGGGCTTCGTAACATACCACCCATGAGAGAAAACTATCAACAACGTGCAGGGCGCGCGGGGCGTAAAAATGCCGGCATCTCTACTATCGTTACATATGCTTCTGGAGGAACGCACGATAGCCACTACTTCTTGCATCCCGATGAAATGATCTCTGGTTCTCCGCGTAAACCTTGGATAGACCGTGACAATCCCAAAATCAGGCAGCGCCATATAAACATGCTGGCGCTGAACAGCTTCATGTCGACTCCAGATATGAAGACCCAGTTCGACGGTATTGTTGACATTGGCATAATATCGTTCTGTGAAAAATTCGGCGAAAACTTTGTTGTTTACGCTGAATCTATGAACTTGTCAACCGATAGTACTATTTCTCAATTCCGAGAAATAAGCCAAAGCGTTTTAGCTGAAGGTAAGCGCAATGAGTTTATTAACAATGATAAAGAGACATCGGCTTTTGATGTCTTCTATCGTGAAGGCTTCATACCGTCTTATTCATTCCCAAAGAATGTTGTAAGGTTTTTCGTGGAGAAAGAATCTGAACGAGGTAAAAATGCTCCTCGTGATATCGAATATGCTCCTGAAAGAGACCTCGCTGTAGCGCTCAGTGAGTATGCGCCCGGTAGGTTCGTTACGATTGATAAAAAAATATATAAATGCGGAGGGATTTACGCTAGTCCCCGCCCGAAAGGCTTTGAAAAAAACCAAGCTGAATACTATTTTAAGAACAAAGATTACTATAATGACATTTACGTCTGTTCTGAATGCAATTGGTTTGGCATTGAGCAAGAGGATTTTTCAACGATGCAATGCCCATATTGCGGTGCGCCAATTGACCACAAAAAAATGCTGCGCCCATGGGGATTTTCACCGGTTAGAGGGGATGCGGTTAAATTCGAGGATGAGGATGAACAGTATACCTATGCAGAAGCGCCCTACTATTCTTATGTTCCAGAAGACACAAAAATGGATAAATTTAGCCATAGCAATATCCGTTATGCCAATCTTTCTGATAGAAAAGTTTTAACCGTTAATATGGGTAAAAGCAAGAACGGTTTTACTATCTGCAAAAAGTGTGGAGGCGCTGAGGTTGCAGATGATAAGAACAATGGGAATTTCTCATTTTCACAGCCCTATCACGATAACAATTCTTTATGTCGTCATGAAGGTATGGTGGCTACCAATATCTTCTTAGGATATGAATTTTTAACGGACATGTTTATGTTGGACATTTTCTATGATTCCGCAAAACTTGTTGGAAACAAAAACGCAGAAGAAAAGAGCATTCTTCGGGCGGCGGTGACAACATTACACGAAGCACTCAAAAAAGCTGTTTCACTTGTGCTGGATATAGATTACAATGAGATAAGCGGAGGATGGCGGCCTAGGATTAAGTTCGATGGTGATCCTCACATAGAAATGTTTTTCTATGATAACCTCACTAGCGGTGCTGGGTATTCATCGTTAATTGGCTCAATTCTTGATAAGGTGCTTGAACGCGCTAGAATAATTTTATCAGAGTGCGAGTGTTCCCGAACCTGCAAAAACTGCCTTGATAATTTCTGGAATCAGAGGAATCATCTGTTGTTTGACAGGCATTTAGGTTTGCAGCTTCTCAACTATGCTCAACTCGGACAGTTACCCGATGGATATGATAACGGCGAGCAACAAGCGTTACTTGGCCCATTGCAAAAACTCATTTCAGAAGACAGAAACACTCCCCAGCCTAATCCTCAAATAGAATTTGAAGTTATTCCTGCTATTCTGAAGAAACCAGAAAACACAAGCATGAGGATTTTCCTAAATCCCTATGATTTGTCGGATTGGTTGCCTAACGCATTTATGACATATAGAAACCTAATAAGCAAGAGGTAGATCATGGCTAAATCACTTTCGCCACTCCGTTATCCGGGCGGCAAATCAAAAATATACGAAAAGGTAAAAACTCTTATTGAAAACAATGCGATGGGGAATAGAACTTACGTTGAGCCTTTCGCAGGTGGATTCGGTATAGGGCTTGGGTTGTTGTGCAACAACATTGTGCAATCCGCTGTATTAAATGATGTCGATTCTCATATTTATCACTTTTGGCATTCAGTGTTTTACAGCACAGATGACTTACTTAGAAAAATTGCAGATACGCCCATCACTATTGATGAGCGAAAAAAACAGATGGCAGTGTACAAAGACAGTGCTGCAGATGCTTTGAGCGATGGCTTTGCAACATTGTTTTTAAATCGTGTGAACTTTTCTGGTGTTATAAAAGGCGGACCAATTGGCGGATTAGCGCAGAGCGGCACATATAAACTGGATTGCCGATTCAATAAGAAAGAGATAATAAAAAAAGTCGAGTGTATTGCTTTGCTGAAAAATCGCATTTCACTGTATAACCGCGATGCAAGTGATTTGATTATTAACTGTTTAGAATTTCAAAACAATACTACATTTTTCAATATTGACCCTCCATACGTTGCTAAAGGGAGTCGACTTTATACTAATTACTTCAAAGAGTCTGATCATAGAAACCTTGAACAGGTAATAACTGAAAACTTAAGAGGTATGCCTTGGATTATTACTTATGATGATTGCGAACTAATACGAGATATCTATAAACAGTATCCTATGACTGGGTACAATATTCAACATAGTGCCAGAGTCAGTATTCAGGGGAAGGAATTGGTAATTTCGAATATCCCGGAAGATTCGTTTGTTTGGTAAGGTTGTTCGAGTTACGTGAAGGCATGTGTCATAGACCAGCTAATTAAAGTCAAGTCCCTATCCACACTATTTCAAGGATACATGGTGACGGTTCTGCTGTTTCCTCAAGGATACATGGTGACGGTTCTGCTGTTTCCTTACTTAAAAGAAGTATTAAAGAAAAAACACGGCATTTTTCAATGGCTGTGTTTTTTACTTAGTTGCCAATAGGTTTTTATCTGTTTAAAGGCCTAACCGGCACATTAAAAGCTTGCCCCGGATAAACATGCGCATTATTATCTAATTTATTTATCTGCCGAATTTCAAAAACGACTTCAATACCAATAATAGTTCTTTGTATATAAGCAGATTTGCAAGGTCGCGGATCCCCTCCACTTTTCCAGTGTTGCATCTAAATACGGACTTTTCGCACAGCCTGACGTTTCTGATTGTTCGCCATAATGCTTTTACGATGAGAGAACCCGGAGGTATACGATTTTGCGGTATGGTTCGGAACCGTGCCTATGATACAAAAGGAAGCATTCATTCAGCTAGATGGACGGAGTTCACATTTTGGCAGTCTGTCACGTTTATCATTGATAGGGAGATTTTTGAAA
>Ga0316613_10002503_pt1 | contig 11800 bp, 9 predicted proteins | sample OWC_soil_day10_C_2_FD_207647 | JGI IMG/M metagenome (GOLD analysis project Ga0316613, IMG submission 207647) | Wetland soil microbial communities from Old Woman Creek delta, Ohio, United States - OWC_soil_day10_CT_b | ecosystem: Environmental > Terrestrial > Soil > Wetlands | place: USA: Ohio...
GATACTGGCATTTCCATTTTGTATGTGATAAGCTTGAACTGTCCATTTGGGATACCTCCTATGTTCTCTGATATTGGCTTGCGACACCAGTATCATACTAACACAGGAGGTTTTTTACTTCACCCGCTGTAACGCTTCTGCTTACTCTGTTCTCCCCAGCATAGCTGGGGGATTAAGTTTATCATTTAACTATTTACAAATTGCGATTACTTCAATTTCAACTAAAGCATCTTTAGGCAAACGTGCAACTTCAAAACAAGCACGTGCGGGGCACTCCTTGGTAAAAAATTCAGCATACATATTGTTCATTACGGCAAAGTCATTCATGTCTTTGATAAGCACAGTGGTTTTAACTACATCATCAAAAGTGCAACCTGCTTGGACCAAAATAGCTTTTACGTTTTCCAGAGATTGTTTTGTTTGTGCAACAATGCCGCCTTCAGCAAATTGTCCATTCGTAGGAACTACTGGCAATTGACCAGATACAAAGATAAATCCGTTGGCTTTAATTGCCTGAGAATAAGGACCGATTGCACTTGGTGCTTTATCTGTATTTACAACTTGTTTCATATTATAGGCTCCTTTTATCATTTGTATATTACTGCTTCAATTTTATTGAGTACTTCTACCAATCTTGATCGTGGGCAATCATTGTTCATTCTCATGAAGCCTGCACCGCCCAGGTCCGAAAGTAGATCCTTCATTCATAGCAACCTTAGCTTGCTCCAAGAAAAGTTTATGCAATTCCTTCAGCGCATGTTCAGTTCTTTGCAATTGAGCCAGATAAGGTAAGTAGCTTGGAGTTTGCCAACTATAATTTTAGGATTTTTTGCTAAAATAAAACTTTATACCGTTATTGATATTGACCAAGATCGGTTTTTTCTCTGACATCCTTCAATAATTCTTCATATATTTTCAACCGCCAATCTGGCGTTTTGTTTAAGGAATTCTCTTTAAACGTACTTCTACTGGCTTTAGACAAATCAATTGTTGCTATAATCAGTTGTTCTTCATCCAGAGCCAACGATCCCGCATAATATTGCATAAATTTAGAAAGAGAGGGTCCTAGAATTATACTTCCTCCCGGAAAAATAGAAGTCAGGTCCTTTCCTACTAGATTTGCACTGGCCATGAAAATGTTATTTTCTCCTGCACGTGCTTCTAATCGACCACCGTAATACTTTTCCCATTCTGAACGCCCAATTGAGCCATAAGACCGGTACCAGCCACCAGTCGCTGTAGGATTGATATAAAGCCTCGCTCCCATAGCTGTATAATATCTCGCTATTTCAGGAAATGAGTATGTGTCATAGCATATTCCCACTCCAACAGGACCCCAAGGAGTCTCAAAAAGAAACGGTTTAGAGCCTTTTGTAGCCCATTTTAGCTCCATATTAAATGGCTGGATTTTACGAGAAGATCCGATAACACCTTGAGGTCCGATAACAGCAGCAGAATTGTAAATAACATCTGGATTTTGTATGTCGCGTTCCGGCATTCCCAATACTACATATATCCCATATTGAGCCGTTATTTTTGCAATTTCATTCGTTGCTGGACCAGGAATGGTTTCCGCATTTTCTTTTTGCATTTCCACCTTATCATCCTTAACGTCATAACCGGTTAAGGCTGTTTCAGGAAAGATAACAATATTGGCACCTTGTTTCGCTGCAGCAGTTATGTAACCTTCGATTCTCCGCAAATTTTGAATTTTATTACCCCACGTGGCATTAAAATTTACTGCCGCGATTGTCACTACATCTTCACTTGGAACTGCAGCCGCAAATACAGTACTATACATCGAAAAAATAATAGCTAGTACCACTCCGATCAGCATTCCTTTATTAGATTTGATTTGCTTCATTGTTACGCACCTTCCTCTCTCACTTTTGTATCACCGATTTCACATAAAAAACTATATTGTGTCATATATGTTTTACATTGTAAACACCTCCCTTATTAATGACTTATTGAACGTAAAAGATCCTGGCTTCACGGCTTATTTGTCCATCAAGGCCAGTTGCTTCAAAGGTAACCACATGGAAGTTTTTCGTCAACGGTTCGTGATTTCCAGACTTAGCATATGGATTGCTTTGTCGTATTGAGGAGTATAGACCTTACCATCCACGATGGCCTTGAAACTGGATTCACCAATCCCCGCTCCTTGAGTGGCATATACTTTGCCCCTCAAAACAGGGGTAGCTGTTTGATAGATTTCCCCCATGCCGATGGCCGGAATGATAACGAGTCCTTTATCTGAGTTTAACCGGGGATCGACTTTACTCCAGTCCCTGCAGACTCATTTAATTGCTGATGGTTTCACGCCAGAGGGAATCGGACAGACATACTTTGTTCCCTCAATTGTTTCCTGCAATTCCGCCTTAGCTTGCGCCACGACTTCAGGTTCTATCATTATATCAATAACAGTCCTGGCGATTACTTTTCCAGCCACCAGTATTCCTTTATGGGCTAGACCGCTTACTCCCTGTGATACACTCTGCCAAGAATGAGCGGGTGTGCCCAGCGCATGGCAGGCAACACTCAACTGGGCGGTCGGTACGACCCAACTTACATCTCCTACATCGGTAGAACCAGATAGTGACATGGATAAATATACATAAGGCAAAAGTACATCAGCTATTTCTTTTTCTTTTAACTCGCTTACAATCTCCTGCCCTTTTCCTCCCATCAACGCCCCTGCTTGCAACAAATCGTTCTTTATATTCGCATCAGTAAATGTATCTCTTATTTCTCTGGCAAAATTCTTATCCTGCTCATCAAGCTGTGGAACACCTACTACTTGATAATTTTTATAAAGTAGTTTTTCGAGAGTGTTGTTAGGAATATAATTTGAACATGCTTTATCTACGATAATCTCACATTCAGTACCCGTCATCAGAGTAGCCCCTTTTGCAATATTGCATACTCGTTCAAAAATCTCCTGAACCTGACCCATTTTAGGTGCTCGAATCAAATACAGGACTTCCGCCTCCGATTGGACTACATTGGGAGAAACTCCTCCCGTATTGGTAACTGCGTAATGAATACGAGCTTCCTGAATAATATGTTCTCGCAAATAATTGACGCCGACATTCATTAATTCAACGGCGTCTAATGCACTTCTGCCTAAGTGCGGGGAAATCCCCGCGTGGGAACTTATGCCGGTAAATTTATAATAAACTTGATAGTTTGCAAGAGTATTTATGGAAAAAATAGCATTGTGGCTTAACGGATGCCAGGTTAGCGCAACATCAACATCATCAAAGACGCCTGCCCTGGTCATAAAGGCTTTACCTGAACCACCCTCTTCTCCCGGGCAGCCATAATAACGAATAGTCCCTGGAATGTTGTTCTCTTCCAGATAGTATTTTACCGCTACTGCCGCCGCAAGTGCTCCCGCGCCTAACATATTATGACCACAGCCGTGTCCGTTCCCGCCTTCAGCGAAAGGTTCTTTTTGGGCCATCCCCTCTTTTTGACTCATCCCTGATAAGGCATCATATTCGCCTAAGATGGCAACAACAGGACTTCCACTCCCGAAACTTCCTACAAAAGCGGTAGAAATATCAGCAATACCGCGTTTTATCTCAAATCCTTCCGTTTCTAAAGCAGTACACAACAGTTCCTCTGATTGATATTCTTGAAAACGAGTTTCAGCGTATTCCCAAATTTTATCACTTACGCTAATCCAAATATCTTTCTTAGTATCAATTAGGTCATCCAGTCGTTTTTTATCCATTATATCGTCTCCTCATTCAACATCATCAGGTATCACCCACTTTCATTACCATAAGCGCTGCGGTATCCCTGGTCCAACAGGCCATCCGACCAGATGCCAGAAACAAAACAATAAGTACCACATAACTAAGAATGACAACGCGTACGGCATCATGAGGGACAAGTATGTGCCTATTCCTGCCTCTTTTTTATACTGTTGCATCGCATCCAAGAAAAAGGGCAGGAAAGTATTAACAGGAGCTATCGGATTAAGTGAACCATCTCCAGCTCGAAATGCCACTTGAATAAAGGCAGGATGATACCCCATTAACATAAACATGGGAACAAAGACAGGAGATAGAAGCGCCCAGGTAGCAGATCCACCCGCAACGAAACAGCCAACAAGCTGGCTAAATAGCATAAAACACAATAACGCAGGAAGGCCATCCATATTTATACTTTTTAAAAACTCTGATCCAGACGTTGCCATCAACGTGGCCAAATTCGTCCAGCCAAAGGCAGCAATAAACTGTGTAATGCCAAATACCATTACCAGAAAACCAGCGAGGCTCTTAACTGATTCCGTCATCATTTTGATGACATCATCAGCCTTGCGAATTATACCAATTTTGATACCATAAGTAATACCAATTGTGAGTAAAAACATAAACAGCAACGGTACGATCGATCTCATTAATGGCGAATTGAGTATGGTTCCTGTTTGAGGATTTCTTAGCAAAGCACCTTCAGGCACCACCATCATCAGCAATATGGCAATATAAATGATAGCTGCCACTCCTGTTGCCTTCATTGCAGCTATCTGCTCTCCTGTAGGTTTATCGAAAGAAAATGCTTTTGTTCCTTTATACTCCCCTAGACGAGGCTCTACAAACTTTTCAGTTACAATTGTGGTTACTATTGAAAGAAAAATTACTGAAAAGGACATAAAATACCAATTGTCAACCGGTGATACAAATGCAGTGGGATCAATAACTTTGGCCGCTTGGGTAGTGATTCCCGACAATAAGACATCGGTAGTCACAATCAATATATTAGCAGAAAAGCCGCAATAAATGGCTGCCAGAGAGGCGGCAAAACCTGCATACGGATGTCTGCCGAGAGAGTAGAATACCATAGCAGCGATTGGGGGAACGATCATAAGCGAGGCATCTGACGCGATGTGACTCATAAAACTGATTAATACAATTGCAAACGTAACCCCTCGTTTGGGGATTGAGTGGATGGACTGTTTAATAGCAACTTCCATTAGTCCAACTCGTTCTACAAGTCCCATGCCAAACGTCAGAACTATTATCATACCCAGCGGTGGAAAATTGATATAATTTCTGATCATTTCCGTCAGCATCCATTGCACGCCTTCCTTGGAAAGTAGGTTTTTTACATATATGCTCTTATGAGTCAAAGGATCAATGGATGTCACGTTGACTGAGGCTAAGATGGCAGAAATAATCGCAAGAGTCAGCAATAACAGAATGAATAATACTGCAGGATTAGGAAGCATATTACCAAAAAATTCGATTTTCTTTAAAAAACCACGGTTCTGCACTTTTACTTCTGGACCAGCGGGCAATGTTTTCATTAAATGAACCCCCTTATCAAATTAGATTTTGTTTTTCATTTCCAATCCTTAATCAGATACTTATGCATCGCCCCCTCTGCCACCTATCAGGTCGAACGTCTTTATCGCATCGGAATTCACCCTCATTTACTGTGGTCCCCCCTTGATTTTTGCCGATAGCGTGAATAGAAGACCGCAAACGTGATCGGTGAAACCCATGGTCTTGAGTAAAAGCTTCCGTTACCGGATCTGACTTTGCCTTTGATTTAAATCCCCGCCTTCTTAAGAAATTGTTATACATTCTGATTCCGTAAAAAAGAACCCAGCAAGTTGAACCTTACATTGAAAGGCTCACTTGCTGGGTTCCATTTACGAAAGATAAATAAAGCAGCTTTCTATTTTTTTATAATTAAAATTTTTTTACTATTTTGCTTTATTCTGGGCCCAACTGGCTATTTCCCGTACATTTTCATTGTGATCCGCGAGAGCGCGTATAAAGTACTTTTCATACTTTGGGGAATCCATATTTGCCATGGCCCGGAGGGCATTGCATTTCCATTGCCAGATATCGTCTTTGCTAATATACCAGAATCGAGGTTGGACTTTTGCCCAATAGGTTTCTTCATCCATTAAGAACAGATCTTCTAGAGTGATTATATCCTTTAATCGCGAAGGTTCGGGAAATTTCTCATTTTCTTGCCATGTTCCGGAGTTGGCTGGACAAACATTCTGACAGACGTCGCAGCCATATAACCAAGTTCCCATTTTATCTCGCAAGTTCTCAGACGGCAATAAATTTGCTGCACATGACAAATGGGCTATACAACAAGTCCCATCCATCGTCAAAGAATCCGACAAGGCTGCCGTAGGACAAGCTTTGATACATCTATTGCAGCTATCAGGGCAAGCAAACCTAGCATCGTCAATAGGTATTTCATATTCCATTTGCTTGTCGATAACCCAAGTATCGATCCAGTTCCAAGATCCCCGCTTTGTGTACACAAAATTATTATTTCGGAACTTTCCTAGTCCAGCCTTAACAGCCGACCAGCGCGCTGGCGCTGCATTCTTTATTGCCTTGAGTCCAATTCCGTCCAGAAATTGTTCAAACTCGACAGTACCAGCATACTCCTTGGAATAGCTCAATCTGCTGTCAACTAAGAAGACTTTGCCAACAAAGCGCTCCAGCCCTTCAGGAATCTTGTACCTATCATATCTCCGCAAGCACACTATAATTGATTTTGCCCACTCAATGCTTTCTTTGGGATTAGCCAATCTCCTAAGACGATCGTAAAATGGGCCTGCATGTGGAAAGAGCGTGCTACGCGTATTCAATTGAACCAAAAACTCTTCAAAGAGAGAGGCTTCAATAATCCCACAACTTTCATATCCTGCTTCTATTGCTTTGGCCTTGATTTTATCTTCCAAACTTCCCACAGAACTCCCCCCTCCTCATAAGTTAATCTATCAATTGCTGATCTATGATATATTGACTTAATAGCTCAGCGGTATTGCCAGTTATCTTAATGCAATTACGAAGATGCTCTTTGCTGTTAAAAGGATGCGGATTGAGTACCCGGCAACAAGTCGCACCAAATTTTTCTTTGAAAGCCCCATGAAACTTATTGGCAATCCTATACACCGGATCCTTACTTTGCTCTTTTACAATTCGCCCTTTAAGCATCCCCAGTACCATGGTAGCTCCCGTTAGCGCACCACACATGCAGCCCGCATGACCAAGTCCTCCACCAAAACCGGAAGCCATTCGTAAAGCCTCGTCAGGAATATTAAGCTTTAGATTATCCCGGAAAGCCCATACTATCGCTTCCGCACAATTATAGCCTTCACGAAAATTCTGTCCCGTCAATTGTTTGATATCCACTTTGCCATTGGCCTGTTTTTCAGTCATTAAAATCACCTCTGCACCATACGTTATTAAATTAAGTTACCGCTTTTCTCTTTATAAGTTTTCCCCTCTATAGTAATGAAACGGCCTTCTCAATTCTTCGTAATCCATTCTCAAGTACCGCCCGGGGGCAGGCTATATTAATCCTAGCAAACCCTTCCCCACCGGGTCCGAACCATACTCCCCCATCCAAGGCCACTTTAGCTTGTGTTAGTAAAAATTGATTGAGTTCCTCCGGGTTCATACCGAGGTCCCTGCAATCAAGCCAGATGAGATAAGTTCCTTCCGGTTTGATCACCTTAATTCGTTTGATCCTTGTTGCAAAATAGTCCATTAAGAAATCAAGATTATCTTGCAAGTAATCTAAAAGTTCCTCCAGCCAATTGCTCCCATACCGATAGGCACTCTCGGTGGCCAGAGCACCGAAAACATTTGGGCGCATTAGATGGTTCTTTTTCATATGAGCAAGATAGATCTCACCAATTTTCGGGTTTGGAATAATGATATTCGCTGTTTGTAACCCAGCCAAGTTGAAAGTTTTGCTTGGTGCAGTACAAACTATAGTGTTTTGAGCAAATTCCTCGGAAATTGAGGCAAAGGGAATGTGGATATGTCCTTTAAACATAAGATCAGCGTGGATTTCATCGGAAATGATAAGAACATTATGTTCAATACAAATCTTACCGAGCTCTGTAAGTTCTTCCTGGGTCCAAACTCTGCCGACCGGGTTGTGTGGATGGCACAAGATTAGAAGCTTCACACCAGAATCAAGTTTGCTACGAAGATCATCAAAATCCATCGTATATTTGTCATTTTCAAACTTCAGAGGATTGTAAACCACTTGACGATCGTTATTTATAATGGCGTTTTTAAACGGATAATAAACCGGCGGTTGGATAACAACCTTATCGCCAGGTGCCGAAAAAGCCTGGATAATAAAATCAATTGCGGGTACAACACCTGGGGCGAAATGTATCCATTCTTTGCGAATCGACCAGTTAAACCGCTGGAGCATCCAACCGCAAACCGCTTCGAAATACGATTCTGATCGAGTACTATAGCCCAGGATTCCGTGATCAATCCGTTGTTTAATTGCTTCAAGAACTGGTGGCGGAGCCATGAAATCCATGTCCGCTACCCACATAGGTAAGACATCCTTCACCCCAAACATTTTGTCAACTTCATCCCACTTCATCGAGGATGTGTTGTAACGGTTAATTTTTTGATCAAATTGCGACTTCATATGAACACCTCTTTCTATTATTCTTAATACCGCGTTATTGCTTAATTCCAAATCATTGACTTTCATAGTGTATGTGAATACTTATACGTTCTGCCGACATCAAGCTGTTGGAATAATTGTAGTTTAAATCACTAAGCAAATAATAAGGACACTATACATAAAAAGAGTATTTGAAAAAAAGCTATCACCCAACCATTCTTAATCATTGAAACCATATCCTTGGTTTGGGCAAAACCCATTGCACTGAACATATTTGCTCCAGGGTGAACAAAGTTGCACGCCCGAGTGGCAATGATTATCGCGATCGCCCACACAATACTATTAATTCCGTATTGATTAATCAGTGGAGCGAACATATCATGTATCATTTTAATGATGGCTACAGTTGCCCCTGTCAAGCCGAAGGTACCAGTTAGCCCTGCTATAATTGGCACAGCTTCTTTACCGCCATAATTAGCTAAAGGCTGTATCAATATCGTTAACGCCTTAAATGCTCCAGCCTCTTCCATAAAATTCATAAATGGATTAAGAAGCAGGAACAGGACGAATAAATGCAGATTTCCTGCCATTCCTTGAACAAATAACTCGAAAATCCTTTTGATACTGATCCCGCCAACTAAACCAGTAATGATCGCCAAACCAAGCATCACGACTGTCACATACGATGTGCTAGCGTTGAAAATTATCCCATATGCAAGCGCAATGATAAAAGATAGAATAAAAATAACGGTAGTGCGAGTATTGTGGCCATCAGGAACAAACTGCTCCCCAATCTCACTTTGCTCATAATCATTTATTCCTTGTGTTTCTTTCTGAATTCGACAAGCCATGAACCAATTACAAAGCAATGTTACTATCGCTACCGGTATAGCCGCCTTAAATAGCATGTCTCCATAGGTGATCCCTACAAAAGCAAGCAAAGTCACAGTTGGTGGCGTAAAAGGCCCTAGAGTCAATCCTTCTTCACCTGCGACATGAAATAGAGTAGCAACGGTGCTTCGTGTCAAACCGACAGAAGCAGCGACTGGCAGTACAATCGGAGCAATAATGGAGATACCACCAGCCATAGTACCCAACAGTCCTACAATGATGATGCTGGCAACAACAATACCGGCCATTGCCTTTCTCTGAGTATTAACCCCAATGGTGTAGATAATTTTGTGCACTAAGGTATGGCTTACCTTAGTCGCATTGAGAATTTCCCCCAACCCTCTTCCCATCATTATGATCAAACCAACTAGTGCTAGGAATGACCCCAGACTTTTAACAAATTCATTAGCCAAGGAAAATATCGTCTGATGGGTAATCAATGCCCCTAATACGACACAAAGAATTGTAATGGGAATAGGTTCTTTGTAAGTAAAGATTAAAACTAAGTAAACTACTAGAGGTAATAACCCAAGCAGTCCATACCAAATATTGAAATCAACTGGTATTGTCATGATCAATTCTCCTTCCCGACTTTCGTTGCTGGGCGTATCTCATTGTGACTTTGCTACCATTTCAACAAATTCCGATTATAATAACATACTTAGGTTAGCACCTCCTTTTCTGCCGTATTTTTACATAAAACAAAGACTCCACATATCGTGATTGCTCGTAGCGTTATAGTTTAAACGTTGCAACAGCATTCTGAAGTTCTTCTGCTATCTTTGCAAGAGCTTGACTTGATGATACAAACTCTTCCATGATAGCCACTTGCTCTTCTGAAACAGCCGAAACGTTTTTAGTTTGAGCAACAATTCCCGTACTGCTTGACCTTATTTGCCCCATATGGGAAATGACATCCTGGTTCCAATTCATCGCACTTTGCACTGTCTCCGTGACTTTACTCGCTTCTTCAGATGTTAGGCTCACGAAACGAAAAATATCTTTAAATGCTATCCCAGCTTTAGAAATAACATCTGTACCGATCTTTACTTCCGAAGCACCATTATTAGTTGCTTGTACTGCATTTTTTGTTTCTTCCTGAATTATACCAATCAATCGAGTAATGCGTGTTGCAGACTCTCCAGATTGTTCAGCGAGTTTTCTTACTTCGTCTGCTACGACGGCAAAACCTCGCCCCCGTTCACCCGCACGGGCAGCCTCAATGGCTGCGTTTAGCGCCAGCAGATTAGTCTGTCCCGCAATATTAGTTATGGTGGCGACAATATTTCCGATTTCCGCAGACCGCTCCTTTAAATTGGCGATCACTTCCGCAGAATAATTTACCACCGTATCAATTTTATTCATTTGCTCGATCGCTGTAGTGATGGCTTTTGTTCCATCGTTAGCTACATCAGTGGCACTCAAGGAAGTTCTTGCAACATCATTCGCACTGGATGCGATTTCTTGCAGTTCTTTTGACATCGCATCGACTGTGTTTGACGTTTCAATTATTGCCAAAACCTGCTTTTCAGTAGCATCTTCCACTTCAGTAAATGTAGATACTACTTCTTCTGAAGCCGTAGTTGATTCATCAGCACTTGCTGCAAGTTGCTCAGATAAGGCAGCCACTTGATGCGCATTGTTTTGAACTTGATGGATGATGCTTCTTAGACTAGTAGCCATGCCCTCAAATGCTTTTGCCAACTGTCCGATTTCGTCTTTGGAATTAATACCAAGTGCCATATGACTGATATTTCCCTCGGCAAGACGTTTGGTCGCCACGACTAAGGTCCGGATTGGGCTTGTAATTTTATTAGCTATTACTGGAACAATCACCAAAATCAACAACAATATCACTAAAAAAGTAGCTGAAGCACTATTTCGGATCACGTTTGATTGCTCGTTGTATTCCTTTTCATCAATAACCGATATTACTTTCCATCCAGTTATAGGAGAAATATTGACCGCGACAGCGCAACTCACCCCTCCTATTTGTTGAATCGTGACTTTGTCTGCCTTTTCATTTAAATCGTTTAAAAATGGAATTTCTGCGTTTTCTGGAGTTTTGAGAAGCAGCTCTTCGTGACCGGGATAAGTAAGAATCTTGTTGTTCTGGTTCAATACTATTAGGTACCCTGTTCGTCCAAATTTAGACTCATTGAGTTTTTTCTGAAAATCCTGTAACCCAATCCCTAAGCTCACTACCCCAATAGTTTCTCCATTGCGTTCAATTGATTTGGAAATACCGATAGTCATTTCTTTGGTTGATTCGGTTATATAGGGATCGGATATCACTATTTGCCCTTTATTACTAACCGCTGCCTTATACCATGGTCGCTCTCTAGGATCATACGCTTTAGCAGTCATAAACTTGGGGACATTTACATATCCTCCATATTGAGTTCCTAAGCCGACCAAGCCGATATCTTTGTTACTCGCTTTCACTCTCTCTAGATAATTCGTAATCTCTTTCTCTTTAGCCGAA
>Ga0316613_10002504_pt1 | contig 11798 bp, 11 predicted proteins | sample OWC_soil_day10_C_2_FD_207647 | JGI IMG/M metagenome (GOLD analysis project Ga0316613, IMG submission 207647) | Wetland soil microbial communities from Old Woman Creek delta, Ohio, United States - OWC_soil_day10_CT_b | ecosystem: Environmental > Terrestrial > Soil > Wetlands | place: USA: Ohio...
GGATGATCTTCCAGGTATGACAACGGTGTCATGGACGATTCTGCCGTGATGCCCGGGAAAGGCCGGCGTAACGCAGATGTCGGGGCGAGATGGGGCCATCGCGGCAGACGTGATGGGCTGGCGACCTTGCCGGGTGAGGGCAAAGATAAAGCCGCCGGCTTGCCGGCGGCGCGTGGATTTTGAAGACCCGAATGAGTTGGAGCTGGCCGCAGCGGTCAAGCGTATCGCGATCTTTCAGATTCGCTCGACCCGCTTTGGGGCTGGCCGGCATTGCAACGCGCCCGGGTGACGGGCAGGTCGCCGGCCGGTGGCTTCACGGCTCGATGGAGACGCGCACGGCCGCCCGGCCGTAGTCCCGGACGAGAGCAAACAGGGTCTTGGCGTTGTCGGGATGCAGGCGAACGCAGCCATGCGAGGCCGGCTTGCCGAGACGCTTGACGTAGGGCGTGGCGTGAATGGCGTAGCCCTCGTGGAAGAAGATGGAGTTGGGCATCGGCGCGTTGTCGTATTTCCGCGAGTGCCACATGGTGTGCATGCGATAGGGCGTCCAGAAGCCGGTCGGTGTTATATAGCCGCGCCGGGCGGTGGACACCTTCCAGACGTGGGCGACTTTGCCGCGTACCAGCACGGTCATGGTCTGCAAGGAGATGTCGACGCGTACCATGACCTTCGGGCCGAGGGCCTGGCGTGTCGCAGGTCCGGCGCCGAGCGCTTCCGCGATGTCGGCAGCCGGCGGCAGAGTCATCGCCATTTCGCCGGAGTGTTGGCCCGGCGACAGCGACGGCCGCATCGTGATCGTGTCGAGACTCAGGTCGTCGGCGGTGGCGGCGTGGGCTGTGGATGCCCCGGCCAGGCACAGGGACAGTCCCAACAGGGCGAAGACGCGATACATGACATCCCCCGTAAAGATGCGGATCACTATTGCACGCAAGCGTTAATTGATTATGGTCGTTAGTGTCTTGGCAGGATGCTCTGATTTTTAGCCGATTTTTCGGGAATTCGGACGCTGACTTTGTGCCTTGCCGGTGATGTCCGCGTTTGCCGGGTCTTCGGCGTCAAATCCCCGCTGGTCATCCAGGGAGCCGGAATGTCCATCTTCCTCGTCGGTCTCGCTCTCTTTATTGGCATGCACTCGATCTACATCCTGCTTCCCGGTGCGCGGGACGCAGCGATAGCTCGCATCGGGTACAATCCCTGGCGCGGCGTCTATTCGCTTGTTTCGCTCGCCGGGCTCGTCCTTACGATCTATGGCTATGGCCTCGCCCGACAGGATCCGGTGCTGCTGTTCGAGCCCCCGTCTTGGGCGCGCGGGTTTTCCTTCGTGCTGATGGCGGTGGCGTTGCCGTTGCTCATCGCTTCGTTTTTCCCGGTACCGACGCGCATCGGCCGCTTCGTTCGTCACCCGATGCTGATGTCGGTGACGCTCTGGTCACTGGCCCATGCGCTGGCCATTGGCACCCTTGCCGGCGTGCTGCTCAGCGCTGTCTTTTTTGTATGGGCGCTGGCAGCGCGGTTCTCGTTGATCGCGCGGCCGATGACGGCGTCGGCGGCGGCAACACCCGAGCCGATGAACGACTGGATCGCCGTGGCGATCGGCCTTGCCGTTTGGGCGGCGCTGATGTTCGTGGTGCACGACTGGCTGATCGGCATGCCGCTGCTGTGAAGGCGCTTGTGTCGTCCACATGAAGAGGTGGCGCCGCTGCGAAAAAGGCTGTAAACGGCGTCGATGAGTTGCGTCGGCCCCCGGCTGACGTGGGCCGTGCCAGGGCTCGCCACCAGCGGGTTGCGGGACGATAGTTGGATAGAAGATGTCTGATATTTTCGACGAAGTCGGCGATGACCTGCGCCGTGATCGGCTGACCAGCCTGTGGAAGCGCTATGGCTGGGTTCTCTATCTGACGGCCGGCCTTGTCGTCGCCGCTACGGCCGCTTGGCGCGGTTATGACTATTGGGCGACCAGCCGGGCCAATGCGGCGGGTGATTCTTATTCTCAGGTGCTGGCCTCCGCCAAGGCGGGTGACCACAAGGCGCTTGCCGAGTCACTCATCGTTTATGCTAGCGGCGCGCCGTCGCAGTATCAGGTATTGGCCCGTTTCCGTGCCGCTTCAGAGCATGCGGCGATGGGCGAAACCGATAACGCGCTTGCGGTCTTTGAAGATCTGTCCAAGGCGCCGGGCGTCGACCAGGCTTTCCGCGACCTCGCCGCTGTCCGCGCCGCGCTGATCGCCGTCGATCGGGAAGGTCTCGACCAGATCAAGGCCCGCGTTTCCGGCTATAACAACGACATCTCGCCTTGGCGCCACGCGGCGCGCGAGATCATTGCGCTGTCCGCTGTCCGCGCCGAGGACTGGAAGGGTGTCAGCGCGGAGGCTCGCAAGCTGACCGACGATCCGGCCACGCCAGCGGATGTGCGCGCCCGCGCTCGCATCCTGCGTGATCTTGCGATCTCCGAGGCAGGCAACATCGACGGCGGAGCGGCTGGATGACAGTTCTCCTGCGCCTCTCCTCGGCTGTTCTCGCGCTGGTCGTCGCCGCGACGCTCGGCGGTTGTGGCTCGGATTCGGCGATGGAGCAGCTGTCCTCGCTCAATCCCTTCAAGAAGGACCAGCCGGTGGCTGAGGGTAACCGCACCTCTATCCTGGCGGTGTCGGACCCGACGCAAGGTATCATCAATGGCCGGGCGACCATCGGCGCAGCGACGGCGCTTGCCGCGTGGTCGCAGCCCGGCGGTACGGCGACCAACGATCCCGGCAACGTAGCCGGTGCCCTGCAAGGCGTGCATTACTGGTCGATCAAGGGCGGCAAGTCCGGCTTCGGCAACGGCATGATGGGTCTTTCGACCAGCAAGGGGCGCGGCATTTCGGCCCGTCCCGTGGCGGCCGACGGCATCGTCTATGTCTATGATGCCACCGGTGTCGTCTCAGGCTTCAAGGTGGCAAACAGCGGCGCAACCTGGCACGTCGGCGTTTATCCGGCGAGTGCGCGGGATGCCGTTGGCGGCGGCGGCCTCGCGGTGGCCAGTGGCCGCGTGTTTGCGGCAACCGGCTATGGCGAACTCGTGGCAATCGATGTCGCGACCAGTTCCATCTCGTGGCGGGCAAAGCTCGACGCGCCCGCCCGTTCGGCCCCGGCCGTCGGCGGTGGCAAGGTGGTCATCACTGCGCAGTCGGGCGTCGTCCAGGCGTTCGATGCGGCGACGGGCGCTGCCGGGTGGCGGGCCTCGACCGACGTTTCCGGCGCGGCGCTCCTCGGTGCCAGTAGCGCGGCAATATCCGCCGATACGGTGGTGGTCGCCGGTTCGACTGGCCAGATCCAGGCGTTTGATCTCGCTACCGGTGCCGTGAAGTGGCAGGCGTCGATCAGCGGCAATAGCTCGATCTCGGCGATCACCGGTTTGCGCGACGCTTCGGCGAGCCCGGTGATCCACGGCGACTCCGTCTATGCCACTGGCATCGGCGGCGCACTGGTCGCTCTCGACCTCAAGACCGGCGACGTTCGTTGGCAGCAGCCGATCGGCAGCGCCGAGACGCCGGTTGTCTCCGGCGGTAGCCTGTTCCTGATCGATCTCGAGAACCGGATGATCGCCATCGACCTCAAGACCGGCAAGGCGATTTGGGCGCAGACGCTGCCGCTCAAGCCATCGTCGAATCGCAAGGGATCGTGGGCCGGGCCGGTGTTGGCGGCTGGCAAGCTGTGGGCTTCCTCCAACGATGGCCGTATCGCCTCGGTGGATGCGGTCACCGGTGCGCTTGGCGTTGCCACCGAAATTGGTTTCAGCGGCGCCATCGCGCCCATCCTGAACTCTGGCAAGATGATGGTTCTTGCCGGAGACGGTACGCTCATCGCCGTGAACTGAGTACGGCGCCATAGGAAAACGGACGGGCGGCGGCGGATCGGGTGATCCGGCGCCGCAATGTCTATTGAAGGAAGTCTCGACCATGCCCGCGCAACCGACCGTTGCCCTCGTCGGCCGCCCCAATGTCGGCAAGTCCACCCTGTTCAACCGCCTCGTCGGCAAGAAGCTGGCGTTGGTGGATGACACGCCCGGCGTGACGCGCGATCGCCGCGTCGGCAGCGGTCGGCTCGGTGATCTCGTCTTCCAGGTGATCGACACGGCCGGTCTCGAAGAGGCCGATCCAGAGTCGCTGTTGGGCCGCATGCGTGCCCAGACCGAGACGGCAATCCGCGACGCCGACGCCATCCTGTTCCTCTACGACGCCCGTTCCGGCATCACGCCGATGGACAAGCATTTCTCCGACATGATCCGTCGGATGGACCGGCAGGTGATCCTGGTTGCCAACAAGGCCGAGGGGCGCGGCGTCGCGATGGGGCTGATGGAGGCCTACGAGCTTGGTCTTGGCGAGGCGATCGCCATCTCGGCCGAGCATGGCGAGGGGATGGCCGACCTCTATGACGCGCTACGCGAGGCGCTCGAGGGGCGCCTCGGCTTTGCCGAGCCGGAGAGCGAGGAGGCGGTTGTCAACCTCGACGTCGACGAAGAAGGCAACTTCGTACACCCGCAGCCACAGCGGCCACTGCGTGTCACCGTCACCGGTCGGCCGAATGCCGGCAAGTCGACGCTGATCAACCGCATGATCGGCGAGGATCGGCTGCTCACCGGCCCCGAGGCCGGCATCACCCGCGATTCCATCTCGGTTGATTGGACGTGGCGTGACCGCGAGGTGAAGCTGTTCGACACCGCGGGTCTCCGTCGCAAGGCGCGTGTGCAGGAAAAGCTGGAAAAGCTGTCGGTGGCCGATGCGCTCCGGGCCATCAAGTTCGCCGAAGTGGTCGTCGTGCTGCTTGACGCCACCATCCCCTTCGAGAAGCAGGACCTGCAGATCGTCGATCTGATCGTCCGCGAGGGCAGGGCGCTGGTGATCGGCCTCAACAAGTGGGATCTGATCGACGATCGCGGCGCCAAGCTCAGGGAACTGCGCGAGGAATGCGAGCGCCTGTTGCCACAGGTGCGCGGCGTCGAACTGGTAACCCTGTCCGGCCTCAACGGTCAGGGCCTCGACAAGCTGATGCAGGCGGTGGTGCGCGCCTACGACATCTGGAACACGCGCATTTCCACGGGTCGCCTCAATCGCTGGCTGACCAGCCTCATCGAACATCATCCGCCGCCGGCCGTCGCCGGCCGTCGGCTGAAGATCCGCTACATCACCCAAGCGAAGACGCGGCCGCCGATGTTCATCATTTTCGGCTCGCGGCCGGAGGCCATGCCGGAGAGCTACATGCGCTATCTTTCCAACGGCCTCCGGGAAACCTTTGAAATGCCGGGGACGCCGATCCGCGTCCAGATGCGCTCTGGCGACAATCCTTACGACAAGAAGGACTGATCGCGAACCGAGGCGGAACGGTCACATCTCGGTGACATTGGTGCGAAGTGGTTGAAACGTGCCGCGGTGCCGGCTCACTGTCACGGCGCCTTCCGCGGCGGGTTTTCCGACGCTTTTCCGCGCCGACTTCGCCGCGGGAGTCCCTTCCTCCTCCAGGGATTCCCTCCATGCTCCTTGAAAAGCTCAACTGGCGCTACGCCACCAAGAAGTTCGACCCGGCGCGCGCGGTGCCGCAGGACAAGGTCGACTGGATTGTCGAGGCGGCCCGTCTCGCCCCGACGTCGAGCGGCTTGCAGCCCTACGAGGTGCTGGTCATCACCAGTCCAGACGTCAAGGCGAAGATGCTGCCGATCGCCAGCGGTCAGGCCCAGGTCGTCGACGCCTCGCATCTCCTGGTGTTTGCCGCCTGGGACACCTACACGGCCGACCGCATCAACGAGGCGTTCGACTTTGTTGTCGCCGAGCGGACGCTCGATGGCGAGAGGCTGGCCAACTGGAACGCCTACCGGCAGCGGCTTCTTGCTGCCTACGTGCCGAGGGATGCGCGCACCAATTTCGAGCACGCTGCGCGCCAGGCCTATATCGGCTTCGGCTTGGCCATTGCAGAGGCGGCGATGCTGGAGGTCGATGCGACGCCGATGGAAGGCTTCGATGCGGACGCGCTCGACGATTTGCTGGGCCTCAGGGCGCGCGGTCTCAAGTCGGTTACCATTCTGCCGCTCGGCTATCGCGAGGCAAACAAGGACTGGCTGGTGAACCTCAAGAAGGTACGCCGACCGAAGGAACGGTTCGTCACCGAGATCCGCTGAGGTCGCTCCTCGCCCCCCGTTACGGGCGTCCTCCGTCCCCCACGGGACGATGGACGCCTCGCTCGCCGAACGAAGTTTGGGCCAGCTGTTCGGCACCCTGTTCGCGGTCAACAAAAAGCCCGAATAATCTGTTGATGTGAAACGGTAAATTTACTCGGGCCGATGGCTGTTGACAGGGGCGAGTCGCCATGGCTTCCGCCGCCAGAATCGGCTAGAACGAAGCATATCCAGAAGACCCGGTTGCCAAGGACAAAATGTTCTCCGACCGACCGGTGAGACCGCAAAGACAATCCCGCCGCCTTCAGGTCGTTTGGCCGGACGGCGGAGTAGTTCAGGAAGTTGAAGTCATTGGCTGAAGAGACGAAGACACCCGATGGTGCCAAGCCGACCGACATCAAGCCGGTGTCGATCATCGAGGAAATGAAGCGCAGTTATCTCGATTACGCCATGAGCGTGATCGTGTCTCGCGCTCTGCCAGACGTGCGCGATGGCCTGAAGCCGGTGCATCGGCGCATCCTCTATTCGATGAGCGAGAACGGCTACGATTGGAACAAGCCGTATCGCAAATCGGCGCGTGTGGTCGGCGATGTCATCGGTAAGTACCATCCGCACGGCGACAGCTCGATCTATGACGCCCTGGTGCGCATGGCCCAGCCGTTCTCGATGCGGCTGCCGCTGGTTGACGGGCAGGGCAACTTCGGCTCCATCGACGGCGACAGCGCCGCCGCCATGCGCTACACCGAGGTCCGCCTCGAGAGGGTCGCGCAGGCGCTGACCGACGACCTCGACAAGGATACCGTCGACTTCAACCCCAACTACGATGGTTCCGAGCGGGAGCCGTCGGTGTTGCCGGCTCGCTTCCCGAATCTGTTGGTCAATGGGTCCGGCGGCATCGCCGTGGGCATGGCGACCAACATCCCCTCGCATAATCTTGGCGAGGTGATCGACGCTACCATTCTGCTGATGGACAGCCCGGACATCGATGTCGAGGAGCTGATGGAGGTCCTGCCAGGCCCCGACTTCCCGACCGGCGCCATGATCCTCGGCCGCTCCGGCATTCGGCAGGCGTTCATGACCGGCCGTGGTTCGGTCATTATGCGCAGCCGCGTGACCATCGAGCAGATCCGCAAGGACCGCGAGGCGCTGATCGTCACCGAGATTCCCTACCAGGTGAACAAGTCGGTGATGGTCGAGAAGATCGCCGAACTGGTGCGCGAGAAGCGCGTCGAGGGCATCGCCGACCTCAGGGACGAAAGCTCGCGCGACGGCATCCGTGTCGTCATCGAGCTGAAGCGCGACGCCGTCGCCGACGTGGTGCTCAACCAGCTCTACCGCTTCTCGCAGCTGCAGACGTCGTTTGGCGTCAACATGGTGGCGCTGAACGGCGGCCGGCCGCTGCTGATGAACGTTCGGGACGTGCTCACCGCCTTCATCGCGTTCCGTGAAACGGTGGTCACGCGGCGGACGCGATTCCTGCTCGGCAAGGCGCGCGACCGGGCGCATGTCCTGGTTGGCCTCGCCATCGCTGTTGCCAATATCGACGAGGTGATCGCCGTCATCCGCAACGCGCCGGATCCGAGCACCGCCCGTGAACAGCTGATGAGCCGCCGCTGGCCGGCCGCCGATGTCGAGGCGCTGATCCGCCTCATCGACGACCCGCGCCACGAGGTGAATGAGGACGGTACCTATTACCTCTCCGAAGAGCAGGCGCGCGCCATCCTCGACCTCCGCCTGCAGCGCCTGACCGCGCTGGGCCGCGACGAGATTTCCGACGAACTCAATCAGCTCGCCGAGGAGATCAAGGGGTATCTGGAGATTCTCGCGTCGCGCGAGCGGGTGCAGGAAATCATCCGCACCGAACTTCTCGACATCAAGAACGCCTACGCCACGCCGCGTCGCACCGAGATCGTCGAATCCGACGCCGACATGGAGGACGAAGACCTCATCGCCCGCGAGGACATGGTGGTCACCGTCTCGCACGAGGGCTACATCAAGCGCGTGCAGCTGTCGCAGTACCGGGCGCAGAATCGTGGCGGCAAGGGTCGCTCCGGCATGGCGACCAAGGAAGAGGACTTCGTCACCCGCCTGTTCATCGCCTCGACGCATGCGCCGGTGTTGTTCTTCTCTTCGCGCGGCATCGCCTACAAGTTGAAGGTCTGGCGGCTACCGCTCGGCACGCCGCAGTCGCGCGGCAAGTTCATCAAGAACATTCTGCCGCTGCAGGACGGCGAGCGCATCACCTCTATCCTGGCGCTGCCGGAGGACGAGGCAAGCTGGGCGGATCTCGACGTGGTGTTCGCCACCCGCCTTGGCACCGTGCGCCGCAACAAGCTGTCGGACTTCACACAGGTCAACCGCAACGGCAAGATCGCCATGAAGTTCGACGACGAATCCGACGGCATTGTCGGCGTCGAGACCTGTACCGAGGATGACGACTTCCTGCTGGTGTCGGCGCTTGGCCAGTGCATTCGCTTCTCCGTCGGCGACGTGCGCGTCTTCAAGGGGCGTGATTCCACCGGTGTGCGCGGCATCTCGCTTGCCGACGGCGACGAACTGATCTCCATGACCATCCTTCGCCATTTCGATGCCAGCCCGGCCGAGCGTACCGCCTTCCAGAAGCAGTGGGCGGCTGAGCAGCGGCTGGCCGGCGACGAGGAAGCGGATGTGGAGGACGTGGTCGCCGACGAAGCCGAGGAGGAGAGCAACGGCATCGACGCGCTCACCCCCGACCGCTACGCCGAGATGATGCTGGCCCAGCAGTTCGTGCTGACGGCCACCGAGCAGGGCTACGGCAAGCGCTCGTCGTCCTATGAGTTCCGCACCTCTGGTCGCGGTGGCAAGGGCATCAAGGCTACCAATCAGTCGAAACTCGACGAGATCGGCAAGCTGGTCGCTGCCTTCCCGGTCGAGCCGACCGATCAGATCATGCTGGTGTCCAACGGCGGCCAGTTGATTCGCGTGCCGGTTGGCCAGATCCGAACCGTCTCGCGCGCCTCGAAGGGTGTCCGCATCTTTAATACGGCGGAGGGCGAGAAGGTCGTGTCGGTCGAGCACATCACCGATATCAGCGAGGAAAATGGCGCCGAGGAGTGATCCTGGCGCCAGCCTACCAGAGCGTTTTCGTACTTCTGAGAAATACGGAAACGCTCTGTCATGTTGAGTTCTCGCATTTTTTCGCGAGCCGGCGTCCAGTTCGCTCGAAAATGAGCGCGCGGCCGGCCAAAAAGATAGGGCGCAAGACGGTGGCCAAACGTCTTGCGCCCTTGCCGCATTTGGGGCGAGGCCCGAATGAGCCTCGGTTGTTCGCTCTATTGGGAACGTCAGTCGACGATGGTCAGGCCGGACGCTACGGTTGTGACCGTCACGCCGAGGTTGGTCCGCGCCTCCCGGGCGCACACTTTCAGGCCGTCAACCGTTTCAATGGCGCAGCGGCCGATGTCCGAGATCTGATCGCCCCGGCCAACGTCCGGGTACAGGGGCTCCGTTGCGCCGATCGACAGAACGGCAGCCGAAAGCCCGGCCATGACGAGGGCCATCTTCCTCAAGCGCGGTATCCGATGCGTCGTCATGTCAGTCCGCCTTCCTGTGGGAGACCCACCTGTGAAGGTCGAGTTTCGGGCGGGATCGTTACGCAGCAGTTAATGTGATCCTGACGATTGAAGGCATCGGGGTTAATGCTTAACAATAGGTTAACACGACCAAATGCCTATGGCCGGGCCGCTGACGCCGGACGACCGGTCCGTCAGGTGCGGTGCAGTTGTTAATGACGGGCGAAACGGCTATTCAAAGGTCATGACGACAGCCCTTTATGCCGGTTCGTTCGACCCGGCCACCTATGGTCATCTCGATGTGATCGAGCGCGCCTCGCGCCTGTTCGACAGGCTCGTGGTGGCCGTCGGCGTTCATCATGAGAAGAAGAGCGAGTTCGACGCCGCTGAGCGCGAAGCCATGCTGCGCGAACTGGTGGCGTCGATTGCCATCCGCACCGGTGGGCGAATCGAGGTGGTTGCCTTCAGCGGCCTTGTCGTGGAAGCGGCGCGAGAGCATGGCGCCAGCGTCATGGTGCGTGGCCTTCGCAACGCGTCCGACCTCGATGTCGAAGCTGGGATGGCCGGCATGAACGCCGAGCTGGCTCCGGAGATCGACACGGTCTACCTCGGCGCTTCGCCCTCGGTTCGGCACATTGCGTCGAGCCTCGTCAAGCAGATCGCTCGGCTGGGCGGCGACGTCGCCGCCTTTGTTCCGCCGCAGGTGGCGGCGAAACTCCGCGACCGCTACCCGGCCGTTTGAACGATAACCACAAGGAATCAGGGAGATCGATGTGATCCGCAGGACTATTCTCGCGGCGCTTGCCGCCACCGGCCTTGTTCTGGCCACCGGTGCCTATGCCGCCTCGCCGGACAACACGCTGATCCTCGAGACCAGCAAGGGCAAGGTCACCATCGAGCTCAAGCCCGACCTTGCACCCAAGCATGTCGCGCAGATCAAGACGCTGGTCGGCAAGCATTTCTACGACGGCATCATCTTCCACCGGGTGATCGAGGGCTTCATGGCCCAGACCGGTGACCCGACCGGCACCGGCATGGGCGGCTCTGACCTGCCCGACATTCCGGGCGAATTCTCCAAGGCGCACTTTGGGCGCGGGGCTGTCGGCATGGCGCGCTCCCAGGATCCCAACAGCGCCAACTCGCAGTTCTTCATCATGTTCGACGACGGCAGCTTCCTCGACGGTCAGTATACCGTCTGGGGTGAAGTGACCGATGGCATGGATGTGGTCGACAAGATCAACCGCGGCGAGCCGCCGGCCAATCCGGACAAGATCGTCAAGGCGCGCCTCGCCTCCGATCCGAACTGACCAATCGAACTTCCCTGCCGGCCGTGATAAGAGCACTGCCGGCAATCAGACCCGAAAGGAGGCCCGCGTGGCCGATATCAAGGATCCCGAGAACACCCTCGTCATGGAAACCAGCAAGGGCACCGTCATCATCGAGATGCGGCCCGACCTTGCGCCCAACCATGTCGCCCATATCAAGAAGCTGGTGCGCGAGAAGTTTTACGACGGCATCGTCTTCCATCGGGTGATCGAGGGCTTCATGGCCCAGACTGGCTGCCCGCAAGGCACCGGCACCGGCGGTTCGAAGTATCCCGATCTCAAGCAGGAGTTCAACGCCGAGCCGCATGTGCGCGGTACGGTGTCCATGGCCCGCGCCATGAACCCCGACTCGGCCAACTCGCAGTTCTTCATCTGCTTTGACGACGCCCGCTTCCTGGACAAGCAGTACACGGTTTGGGGCAAGGTGATCGAAGGCATGGAGACCGTCGACAAGATCAAGCGCGGCGAGCCGGTGCGCGATCCCGACAAGATCGTCTCTGTCATCGTGGCGGCCGACGCCGCCTGAGCTGCTTCCGCTTGAATGGGAAAGCCCGCGCCGGCCAGTGCCGACGCGGGCTTTTTCATGCCTGCCGGGCATTGCCGGTCAGACGAACAGGTCGACCAGCCAATAGGCGCAAGCGGCGATGGCCGCACCGGCCGGCAGCGTGATGACCCAGGCGATGACGATGTTGCCGGCAATACCCCAGCGCACCGCCGAGACGCGCCGTGCGGCACCGACGCCGACGATGGCGCCAGTGATCGTGTGGGTAGTCG
>Ga0316613_10002507_pt1 | contig 11791 bp, 14 predicted proteins | sample OWC_soil_day10_C_2_FD_207647 | JGI IMG/M metagenome (GOLD analysis project Ga0316613, IMG submission 207647) | Wetland soil microbial communities from Old Woman Creek delta, Ohio, United States - OWC_soil_day10_CT_b | ecosystem: Environmental > Terrestrial > Soil > Wetlands | place: USA: Ohio...
CACCCCAATAGGCCAACATTAAACCAAAAACAATTGCAATTGCTGAACCGTGGATTCTTTTATTCGTTAATTTATCCGATATGAGGTATGCCAAGTATGTTACTAGCCCAATAAAAAGAAATGACATAACCAAGCCATTCTTCACGAAAATATCTAGTATTATTTTTCCGAAATCCATTATGGAAATTCCTCCTTATTCTTATATTGCATGATCCTTATAAGTTGTTTTATTGCCAATTTTACTTATTAGAGGAACAAATAAGAACCCTACTAGAACAGTAACAATCCCCGCTATAATTGCAAGAGGCCCTCCTGTTATAGCCGCCAATACATCCTGTTGAGCAGCCATCGCCACAACTATGGGAATGTACATCGCGCTCCAAAAGGAAATACCACTTTCAGCAAGCTTTGACAAAATACCTTTTCCCATTAAATAATCAGTAAGAACAATTAGTAATAGCATTGCAAAACCGACCCCGCCAACATTAGCAGCAACCCCAAGAACATCACCTAGAACATCACCTAAAAATATACCAATAAACATACATAAAGATAGAATTGCCACACCATAAATAGCCATAGTTTAGCCCTCCTCTTTTTATTTATTCCCAGAACCCTATAAAGAGTCCTGGGAATAACCCTTAGTATTTTTACTCAACAATCATAATTACATCGCCTGCGGAAACTCTGTCACCAGCGTTTACTTTAATTTCTTTTACTGTCCCTTCAACGGAAGAAGGAAACTTTTGTTTCATTTTCATAGCTTCCATTACAGCTACAACATCCTTAACCTTTACAGAATCGCCTACTTTAACAGTAACCTCAATAACTTTGCCAGGAACGCGTGCTTTTAATTCCATTATGATCAATTCCTCTCATTTTATATTTCTTACATTAAATGACCTATTGGCCAAATAAACCTACTGAACTTCTGCCATCTCAGCTAAAATATCATGTTTGGGCAGAAGTATTACATCATTTAATCCCTTAGCTAATACCGTATCAGTATGCATAAACAACTCTGCTACTTTAACCCCGTAGCCTGAATCTAGCTCAAGCTCTGCATCCACTTTGCAATGAAATGTTCTTGCGATCTCTGCTAGGCGATTTGTAAAGGTTCGAATCGTATCCAGCCTAGTCATACCAACAAGCAAATCCAGATCAGATGCCTCATCCGTATACTGCAATCCTGTAAATATCTCCAATCCTGACGATCCCCACACACCAAGTTTGAGTCCCAGTTCCCCTGCCACTGCAAGAACCTCTACCAAGACATTTAAACAAGGCGTTCGTGGAAAGAATTCTCGATCAATTACCGCAAAAGGAGAAACAACCTGTATCACTGCCGATGTGGGAACAAATCCCGCAATGCGCAGTCGGTTACCATCAATGCGAAATGGTGAAGAAAATCCTACAGGAATCGTATCTGGAATCTGCTTCCGGTCTTCACGTCTAGCAATACCAGGGATTTTTATTCCTCCTGGAGTGCCAATAATGAGATGTTTGACTAACTCAAATTCACGGAACAGGAGATGAGGAGCAACTCGCTCAAATGCCAATCGACGACCTTTGTCGCTTATTTCTACTAAATCATGCCGACGTATAATCAATCACCTCTTCTTTACCCAAACAGGATCACTTTTACTCATCTGCTGGTAATCAAGCTGAGCCTTTACCAGCTCATCAAATAAACCAGTTCCTTGGGGTCCAGTAATAATGATTGGTTCTGCCGATGCATCGCCTCCCGAACATAACTCTAGCACAGTCTGGGAAGCCATGGTCTTGACCTCCGGATCGACTTTTACAATGCGTCCCTTTATCCGTAGAATCGTTCGCGCAACTCTTCCAATGGTTACATCCGAAGATAAAGTCGTAGCACGTACTATAACTTCATATTCTGGAAAGGTACGTTCTCGCCGATAAGTAATAATTTTTCCTATAGAATTACAAATATGACCACTATCGGCAACGGGAAAGCTATCCCCCATGGGAAGTCCGCCAACTACGACCTCGTACATTGAATTACTTGACAAGGAAGGCTTCACAAGCGTAATATCATCTCTTACGGGAATGCCATTGATGGTAAGCCAACCAAATTCCTGACAGCCATATAGATCATGGACCCATCCATTTAAAATTCGTTCTACAATGGCAGGTAGTTCAAGATCTAATGGTGCACCAGCAGCCAGTATAATAACTCCCTTAGGAAGAAAGGCATCTATCCCCATGTATTTTGCATCTTCCAGAGCCGAACGTAAAAAGGAAGATTCACCAACAACAACGTCTGGACGATTACTATAAAGGGCCGCCAAAAATGCATCTCGGCTAGAACGCCGCAGAAAAGAACAATTCATACCACAAGCATCAAGAGCCTTTTTAGTAAAAACATTGACTAAGGGAGGATAGGTAAATAAAATGTTACTCCCACTTTGAACCTTAGCCTGCTCAAAAACTAAGCGAGTGGCTTTTTCCCGGGCCTCTATCTCTGGATGGGTAACCCCAACGATATTTTGAAAGGCGGACGACCCTGTCGTAAAACTAAGATAAGCTAGGTTTAAAGGAACATGAACTTCCTCGATAACATGTGCCGCAGTTGGACCACAAATACCTTTATCCTGAAGGGTACGTCTTGGCATTTCTTCAAGAGTAGGAGCCGTTCCAAATTCTTCAACCATCTGAGCAAGACTATCGAGAATATCTTTCATCACAAACTCCCTTACGCGTATAGATATTTGTCAGCCACAGCATCAAACTCTTCTGTCATCTTTTCAATCACCATTTTCCGTGTTTGACGGCCACCACGCTCTGCTCCGATGGTTCCACGTCCCCATGGACCAAGTTTATCAAATTGACCCGTGCGCTTTAATTCACGCACCTCATCAATATGACGAATCATCGCATCTCGCATTCCCTCAACTTGATCAACAACTTCATTGACGCCACCTAGACGATAAAAGAAGTTTACACCTGCGGCAAACACTGGATTCTTCGTCGACAAATCCTCCAATAATTCAATGTCAAGTTTGGTAATCCGAGAAATACTGGTTAACGGCATAACGTGAATCATTGTACCGAATTCTTTTGATAGGGACAAAATATGGTCGGCTTGCAAACCATGGCAGAGGAATGCACCGCTAATAGCCCGTCCAATTACAATAGCAATAACGGGATGACCAGCTTTTCTTGCTTCAGCTAAAGCTAGCTGATAACCACCCGTGGATTTATTCATCCCCATGATTTCTTCAATTTTTCCTGGGCCATTGCCCGGAGTATCAACAATTAACAGAAGTGCCCGTTTTTGATCTAATGGTTTTTCCTTATCAACAGCGATGGTTCTATATACTGCCAACGCCATTTTGTAGCCTTCTTCTAAACCAATAACACCAGCAAAAACTACGGGAAATCTTGGATTATATTCATCAGCATCATTTGCTATAATCGTCGCAGGTTGTCCACCAATAGTAACTGTGCCTACTACTGCACCAGGACCAAGTTCTGGATCAAACTGAAATTCACCAATGATGCCTTCTTGAAGAGAGTCAGCGTCAATAATCATATCAATAGCTTCTCGACCTCGACCAATCATGCTTTCCACTTCATCCATTAACTGAACCTCCCTCAACTTTTCTAACCCGCCGTTTAGCTTGCTTAAGAAAATCCGTTAACGATAACTCTGGCAAAATTGCCGGAGATTCATTTCCAAAATATTTCCATACATCCATAGAATCTCGCGGATCAAGTTCAACAGCTAGTTTTACAAGTTCAAGCTGTTCTTCTATAAGTTTTTGACTACCAACACGCCACATTTCTTCGATGGATGCCATAGAAAAGGTAAGAACTTCAGAAAGCTGCGCACGGAAAGCCTCAATGCTGTCTTCTACAAGAAAATTACAATCTTGCATGATGTACTTATGTTTGCCGCCAGTAGTTCGATATACTAATGCTTTATTAGAAGCATCAAACTCATCTTTGCCCATTTCTTGCTCTATTACTTCTGGACCTGTTAGCCCTAAACGCCCCTGCTCACTCATAATAATTAAGTCAGTAGCAGCACCGACAAATCCCATTCCTCCAAAGCAACCAATTTTGCTGCCAATTAAAGAAATCACAGGAATCTTTCCACGAGCATCCTGGAACTGATCCATCACTTCCGCGTGAGCGAGTAAGCCTGCATTGGATTCATGGAGCCTAACACCGCCTGTCTCAAAAGAAATAACCACCGCAGGAAGACGTCCTTGATAAGACGTTGGATATTTTTCCTTTATCTGATGATAAGCACCTATGGCTAATTTTAGGGTCGCAACCATTTTCCCGCCGCCAACTTCCCCTACGGAACCACCGATAAACCGCCCCTCTTGGGAAATCACGAACACGGGCCTTTTACCAATCAAACCAACTCCAGTAACAATACCATCATCAAAAGCCACCGCTTCTCCTAAAACGGGAAGATGCGGACTTGAAATTCGATCTCTCGGTCCAAGTAATTCAGTGAAAGTTCCACTATCAACAATGCCATTTGCACGCTGACGTGCACTTGATTCAATAAAACTTTCTTTTTGCAATTGATCCCAACCACTCATATTAATCAAACCTCCTCTCGTACATCCTTGGCCGCTTCAGCAAGGGCCTGACGAAGTCGCATAGAAACCACTATCGGCGTTGCATTGTTATCATTGATATTAATGGAAATATTTCCCAAACAATTCTCTGTAACAATCTTTTCAAGCACCATGCCCCAGACCTTATCAAAACCTACAACTGGAGTTACAACTTGCACTTCTACTGCACCTCCAAGATCTTTCTTTTCCATAAGAATTTCAAGATCGCCAGATCCCACAACGCCATAATGGTGCCATTCATGGGAAAATTCAATTGGATTGTCTACCTTAAACTCAAACTTTAGTTGCTGGAGTGCCACTAAAATCCCTCCCTATTACCAATTTCGGAATTTTGCCGGTGGATTATATAATCCTTTAGACCATGTAACTAGTTCCCTGATATTCTTTGCTGCTAGAAGCGATCGATTCGCCCGCGATACATCAATCCCTAAATCCTCAGCTGTCTTAACAATACCCTTCTTACGCAATGCAGCCGTATCTTCCGGTTTAGCTAACATACCAACCTCTGTATAGCCTGCAACCGCTCTAATAGCAGCCGTTCTTTCTACAAGGGAAGAACACTTATGAAGATAAGCAACGCCCTCTTCTGTAACAACATGGGTTAAATCATCGCCATAAATCATTACTGGTGGTATATCCAAATTTGCATTTTTAGCCAGCTTCCATGCATCCAATTCCTCTACAAAACCAGGTGCAAGTTTTTCTCTGAAAGTCTCTTGCAATTGCACAACTAAACGTTTACCACGTGGCAAGTTGCCAACTAGCTCATGGCTCATTCCATATTCCTGACCACATTTAAGCCATGCTTCTGTTGAATGCCGTCTGCCCTTGGCGTCACAACCCATATTAGGTGCACCACCAAAGCCTGCAACTCGACTTGCTGTCGCCGTACTGCTATTACCATACTTATCAATTTGCAGTGTACCACCGATAAACATATCCAAAGAATAGTGACCTGCCATCTGGGAATAAGCTCGATTTGAGCGCATAGAACCATCTGGACCTACGAAAAATACATCTGGACGAGCTTTTACATACTCTTCCATTCCCAGTTCCCCGCCAAAACTATGAATAGACTTAACCCAACCACTCTCAATAGCTGGAATCATAGTCGGATGAGGATTTAGTGAGAAATAAGAACAAATTTTGCCCTTCAAACCCAATTCTTCGCCATAAGTAGGAAGTAAAAGCTCAATAGCAGCAGTATCGAAACCAACACCATGATTGAGTCGTTGCACTCCATATTCGGCATAAATTCCTTTTATCGCCATCATTGCCCTCAGAACCTGTGAATCTGTAATCAGCGCAGGATCACGAGTAAATAACGGTTCAATATAAAATGGACTTGGCGACTTGACGACAAAATCAACCCAATCTGCAGGTATATCAATCCTCGGAAGTTTATCAACAATTTCATTAACCTGTGCCACAACAATCCCCTGTTTAAATTTAGTCGCTTCTACGATCACAGGAGTATCTTCTGTGTTAAATCCCGTATAAAGATTTCCTTCCTTATCAGCCTGAAATCCCACGATAAGGGCAACCTTAGGAACTAAATCAATGAAGTATCTACCAAACAATTCAAGATATGTATGAATTGCGCCCAACTCAATCTTTTTATCATTTATCAACTGAGCCAGTCTTCCTGCTTGAGGACCTGAAAAGGAAAAATCAACTTTTTTTGCAACTCCCTTTTCAAAAACATCTAAATGACTAGGTAAAGAAAGTACCGACTGAACCATATGCAAATCATATACTTTATTTCTGTCAACCTTACATAAACAATCTGCTAAGAAATCTGCTTGTTTTTGATTATTGCCCTCCAGATTCACCTTATCACCAGGTTTAATAATAGCTTCTAGCAAGGCAACTGTTTTATCAACTGGAATAACTTTTCCTGTACCAACAATAGCTCTGGCCTTTGCCATTCTTTCCTGAGTATCCCTATTTAGAGAATCCCATACTCGCTGTGTCTCCTTATCCATATCTCTTTTGACACTCCTTTCTCTTACTCCTAACGTCCTAATCCAAATCTTTTTTGGATATATTGACTATTCCGGATTATCCTTTGCTGAATTAGAAGAATCACAATTACACAGATGCATTACCCCTAATCCCGCTCTTTCATGATTGGTCATGGGATGAATAGCTGATTCCCCGAATATAGCTACAGCAATCCAGTTGGAGTCTCTGACGATTGCAATTTTTGCCGCTATACTGGTATTGGTTGAAGCATTGACAAGGACCCCACGTTTGGCTTCCTCAACGGCATGTAACAAGGCATGCATGCTAACCACTGTTTTTTTGATCAGGCCATTATTTAGACAGGCACCCATAACGGCTCTAGTCGTTTTCTCCTGAAATTCCGCAAAAGACGATTTTCCACCAATCTCAGTTACAACAAACCGATATCCCTTTTTGCCCACAAGTTGCTTCATATAATCCTCATCAGCCATTGTCCCAGTCGTAGCTAGTAACATAGCTGCCGTCCCTGCGGTTGTGATGCTACTTTCTAAAGGGTTCATTTTTTGAGTACTCATAATTATCCTCTCACTCTCACTCTCTCGTTTGTAATATATATTTATAACGCTGCGTTAAAAATCAATTCATATCATCGAACACTAACCTCGCCAAAATTAAAACTCTTTACCATCCCATTAGTACTTCTAAGGATCAAAGCCCCACCATCATCAATATCAAGTGCTTCGCCAAACCATATTTCATCACCACAATCTACCTTAACATTTTGTTTGAGTGTAACATTAAATTGTTTCCATGTAGTACGAATAGGCTCAAACCCATCTCTTTGCCATATGGAATACCAAAAATCAAACTGCCGAAGCACCTCATCAAGTAGGGATACTCGACATATAGGACGTCCCAATTCCCGAGATAACGATGTAGCAATATCTTGTAAATCAAGAGTAAAATCCTGCATACTCATATTGACATTGATACCAATACCTAATGTCACATGGGCGATGCTTTCCCCACTCTCCATCTCCGCAATAATGCCACAAACCTTTTTCCCTTTAATCAGTAGATCATTAGGCCATTTAATCCCAGGACATATACCTGTATTGATCACAATAGCCCTTGCAGTAGCAACTGCTGCAAGTAGGGTAATTTGAGCCGCTTTCCCTGGATCCATCAGTGGTCTAAGAACCATCGTAAACCAAAGACCACCTCCTGCAGGCGAAATCCACTTTCGATTTAACCTACCGTGACCTCCTGTCTGGCGATCAGCCAATACCACTGTACCCTCTGGAGCACCCGCCTCGGCGAATTCACGAGCTACTGTATTTGTTGAGCTTATTTGTTTATAATAGTGAATTTTTCGCCCTGGTATCTTGCTCTCCAGTTCTTTTCGCATTTCCTCATCATTAAAGTCCTTATCACCCAAGATTGTCACTCTTCCTAAATAAAGAATACGTTCTTTTATTTAACTATAAATAGAGTCGATACAAACACGCCTGTTGCAATGGCTGATACAATAACTCCACAGATATTCGCCCCCATCGCTAATGGTAACACCATGGCAAAAGGATTTTCTTCTTCAACTGCATACTGAGCAAGCTTAGCTGTAGTAGGAACACAAGAAACACCGGCAATACCAAGCACTGGATTGTAGTTTTTAGTAACAAAATACACAAGCCAACCACCTAAAAGCCCGCCCACAGCTGAAATAGCAAGAGCTGTAATACCTAAAACTAACAATATGGCTACTTTGGGATTAAGAAGGGTTTGTGCTTCACATAAGGTCCCTAACAGCAGTCCAAGAAACAACGTGGAAGCATAAAGCAGGGTATTTTCAAGTAGTTCTTGATACGGATTAATTTCGGCTTCTTTTATTGCTACCCCAAGAAAGAACGACATTATTAGAGGTGCTGCTACCGGAAGTAAGAGGCAGAGTAATGCGCATATCGAAATTGTAAAAATAAATTTTGCTTTTTTAGAAACTTGTGGTATTTCCACTTCAACATCCATAGCACGATATTTTTTGGGAACTAACAATCTAATAATATACGGATAACCAGCATAGGTTAGACTAAGATACAAATAAGCAATAATGGAAATAGGGACAAAAAGCTTTGGCGCCAACATTAGAGAAGTAAACAGAACCATTGGACCGTCCGCACCACCGATAGTCGCTACTGCAGCGGCTTCGCCAATTGGCAGACCCATTTTCGCCCCAATCACAAGAGTAACGAATGTGCCCATCTCAGCAAATATAGCAACCGTCATACATGACCAAGGCCTCGCAAGAATAAAACCAATTTCACTCATTGATCCAATCCCAAAGAAAACTAAACAAGCTATAAGTCCATTACTAAACATAAAATTATATATCGGCTGCAAGAAATTTACTTGCATAATATTCACTAGAACATCAGGTTGCTCAACTAAAGGATCTAAAAAAATCGTACCGATGTTGCCAGCTTGCAAAAAAAGCACCCCTGAATTGATAGCAATCATACCGATTCCCATGGGAACCATAATCAGAGGCTCTAATGCCCGAGTAAAACCAAAATACGCAAGGGCAAATCCAAACAGAATCAAAAATACCCTAGCAAATGCAATTGTCGTATCCTGTACAAATAAGCTACCTATTCCAGGAAAAAGCTGAATTACTGTCTCTAACATATTGTTACATCTCCTTTTGTTCTTCTGTATTACCAAGTGCTTTACTGATTACAACAATAACTCCCATTACTAGTAATGATATGACAGCAGTTAGCCCATAGGAGAAAAAAGCATACTTCACAACATCCAACTATTTCATCCTCCCTTCTATTTTTATGATCATAGCCAATAGAACCTGTTGCCACTAGGTATCCCCGCTCTTTTTTTCACACAAAAAAAGAGCAGAAAAGTCCTAGACTTTTTTGCTCTCTCATTCTCCAATATTCAGTTATTACAAACACATTTATATAGGGACGACCATCTATCACTCACTTATTACTCTCAATTTTTATTCTAGCACTTATGTATAATCCTGTCAATCAATTAGATAAATTTTCCTTAAATTTTGAATATAAAAAAACTCGCCCTTGAATATATCCAAGGACGAGTTATTACCCGCGTTACCACCTTAATTGCATAACAAACATCTATTCTCTGGATATAGAAATAACATCGCCAATTTTTATAGCAGGCAGTGCCTTATCCTCAAGATATACACTTCCACCTAAACCTTCTGTATTGCCATCAAACCGCAAGGTTATATGTCCCAAATTTTCCAAATTAGCCTGCACTTCATCGCCTACATATACAATTCTATATTCTTGACCAGCTATGACTAAAATATCACCCTGTTTAACGCTATCTGAAACCTCATTACCAGCATGTAATACGCAATAATCAGCCAATTCCTCCGGAGCATTATCTTTGAAAATAATGATCATCTTTTCTTCATAAAATGCCGATGCTAATCCTCCAATATTAGTAACCGTAGTATTATATATAATCTTCATAGAATGCACCTCCATAATAACGCCATATTTTTAAAAAAAGCAATGAAATTACATCAATCTAATTCCATTGCTTTTCACTTTTATTTTGCGTAGAGACCGAAACTAGCCAACCAAGCAACCAAAACTGTTGTAGGACCGGTGATAAAGCGCGAATACAAGACAGCAGGTACACCCACTTCTACGGTTTCAGCTTCCGCTTCAGCCAATCCTAAACCCACTGGTATAAAATCGCAAGCAGCTTGAGAGTTTATGGCGAACAATGCAGGCAACGCCAACTGAGGAGGAATCGTGCCTTTACCGATCTCAACACCAATCAGCACACCAATTACTTGGGCGATTACAGCGCCTGGCCCTAAGAATGGAGATAAGAATGGAAATGAACATATGGCTGACAGTAAAACTAAACCGGGAACTGTTCCGGCCAACGGTATCAGTACTTTAGCAAAAACATCACCAATACCAGTACTTAATACAATACCAATTAACATGGATACGAACGCCATAAACGGCAATATGGTTTTTAAGACAGTATTGATAGCATCGCGACCAGATTGATAAAATGTAGCGGTTATACCACCCATAGCCTTCCCAACTTTGGCCATAAAACCAGCCGTAGTCTGTTCGCTGATTTTCTTCTGAATATCATACTTGGTTTTCTTAGCACTAGTGTCTTCAGAGACCGCATTTTGAATCGTTCCATCGCTAAAATTTATATTTACTTCTTTGACATCAGACACATAAATATCCGCCTTGATATATTCTGCCAAAGGTCCACTGGGACCAGATGGCATCAAGTTAACGGTTGGAATCCTTTTTTGAGGATATATACCACACCTCAAAGTTCCTCCACAGTCGATGACGACACAAGCAATTTCATTATCAGATACTTTCGTTTTAAATCCATCTACTACTATGCAACCTGACATTTCAGCAATTTTCGCAGCAACAGGTGAAACGACACCTCCAGTAATATTGACAACTTTATTTTTGGTGTCATTGGGCTGAATCACTAACGGTCCACCAAAGCCACCTCGACCTGCTGTTATAATAACTGATTTATAATTTGCCATTTTTCATTCTCCCCCTTTTTAAGCATTAAAGCCAGCCGACTGTACAGTACTCACTTCTGTTTTTAATTTGATGTCTTGTTGTTTTTCAACATATGCAGTAGTAAAATCAGTGATCCATCCTCTAAAGAAATTGGTCACAACTCCAACAAGAAAGTATCTTACTGCTAAATCAACCGTTGATAAACCCAATTGAGTTATTCCAGCCGCAATTCCAAGAAAAACAAATAATTCTCCAGGATTTATATGTGGAAATAAACCATTCATACTATGGCAGGAAAAAGAAGATGCAGCATAATAGCTAGGTTTATACTTTTCAGGCAGAAATTTTCCTAATGATAAGGTCATTGGATTACAAAAGAAAAAAGTTCCTATTACTGGTAAAATGAGATATCTAGATATAGGATTGCCACCACACATATGAGCGAGTTTTTCGACTTTCTCTTGACCGATAAATCTGATTAAGGCATTCATAGCTACAAGCAACATGACTAACGTGGGTACTATTCCAGTTATCAGACTTACGAAAACTTTACCACCTTCATTAAACATGCCGATAAACCCTTTAGCTAACACAATGAACATGTCCATACAATACCCTCTCTCTCAATAATTTTTTATAATACCTTTA
>Ga0316613_10002508_pt1 | contig 11790 bp, 9 predicted proteins | sample OWC_soil_day10_C_2_FD_207647 | JGI IMG/M metagenome (GOLD analysis project Ga0316613, IMG submission 207647) | Wetland soil microbial communities from Old Woman Creek delta, Ohio, United States - OWC_soil_day10_CT_b | ecosystem: Environmental > Terrestrial > Soil > Wetlands | place: USA: Ohio...
ATGAAAGAATACAAGGACAAACACGCACGTTTGGGAATTAATGCCTCCCTTCCAAAACTCGAATGTTTCAAGAATCAGTTTAAAAACTACGAGATTACGGTTTCCATCCCAGAGTTTACTTCCGTCTGTCCTCGAACAGGGCTGCCTGATTTCGGTACGATAACGATCCGATACACTCCTGATCAATGGTGCGTCGAATTAAAATCTTTGAAGATGTACATCCTTGCCTACCGGAACCTGGGAATATTCTACGAAAATGCAGTGAACCGGATCCTCAGAGATTTCGTCAAGACCTCCAAACCCATTCAAGCGGTGGTCACCGGTGAATTCAATGTCCGGGGAGGAATGAAAAGTATGATCGAAGCCTTTTATCCTCCGAGGCGCACAAAGAAAAGGTAAACCTCGTTAGAAAGCCTTTTGCTTTCGATCGGGACAAGCAGCGGGGCTTTCAAACAGGACAAATGATGACAGAGATTAAAAAAAAGGTCCTTTTCGTCTGTACCGGGAATTCTATCAGGAGCCAGATGGCCGAAGGGTTGCTGAAGGCTCTCGGTTCCGGACAGTGGGATGTCAGCAGTGCGGGGGTCATTCAGTCCTTTGTCCATCCTTTGGCCATTCGGGTAATGGAAGAAACCGGGATTGACATTTCTAAACAGACCTCAAAATCCATGGATCGATTCGTCAACGAGAAATTTGATTATGTCATCACCCTTTGTGATCACGCGGCTCAATTCTGTCCTACCTTTGGTGGCCGGGGCAAACGACTTCACTGGCCCTTTGAAGATCCGGCGGGGGCCACTGGAGCCACGGAGGAGAGATTAGCCGTATTTCGAAGGATAAGAGATGGGATTAAAGCGAAGATCAAAGAGTTTTTAAAGTCTGAATCCTCTGAAATCCCTGATGCGATTGCTTCATTTAAATTCTAGGCCTCAGCCCTTCTCAACAGTCTCTCCCAAGTTCTCTCTACGTTCTCCTGAACCACTCCAATTTCCGAATCGGTCAAGTGGCTAAAACGGCCCTGAAGTTTCAAATACTCTTTTACGGGAACGATATGGGATTCTTCTTGAAGGTTGTAGGATATCCCATTCTCAACTTCATAAAGTGGAAAGACCCTTGACCGAACGGCAAGCCTTGAAATCTTGACCGAGAGTTCTGAAGGAATCTTCCACCCCGGGGGGCAGGGAGAAAGAAGATGGATAAATCGGGTTCCCCGGATCCTCTTCGCTTTCTCCAACTTCCTTAATAAATCTTCCGGATAGGCAATCGTTGCCGTGGCGGCATAGGGAATCTGATGATCGGCCATGATCGCCATGATATCTTTCTTCGGGTTCTCTTTGGGCTTCGCCACCGGGGTGGTCGTCGTCCAGGCGAACCTGGGTGTGGCAGAACTCCGCTGGGTGCCTGTATTCATGTAACCTTCATTGTCATTGCAAATGTAAATGAAATCTTCATTTCGCTCCGCAGCGCCCGAGAGGGCCTGGAGTCCGATGTCGAAGGTTCCACCATCTCCAGCCCATACGGCAACCACAGCCTCACGGTCCCCTCGAATATCCAAAGCGGCTCTTACTCCTGAGGCAGTGGCTCCGCCCGTGACAAAGCCCGCATGAACAACCGGAATTCGAAAACTGGAATAGGGCCAAAACCCCGGAATGATCGACCAGCAAGAAGCAGGAAAGACCATCACCGTTTTCTCACCGAGGGCCTTCAGGGTGAGCCGCATGCTGACAGCTGCTCCGCACCCGGCACAGGCAAGATGGCCATGGCCCAGATTCTCACTAGAAGGTATCTCTATTTTTCTCATCTGAGGTCCCTACCTTATTGTTCTGCTTATCACTGCCTACTGCCTACTGCTGACTGCTGACTGTTCACTATTCATTTCTTAAGCCCCAGCCACAAAATCTCTTCTTCAGGTTGAGGGTGGCCCACCGTGTATTGGATCGCTTCTTCAATGAGCTCCGGGGTGATGTCCCTTCCCCCCAATCCCGAGATGAATCCAAAGACCTGGGGTCTGTTCTCTCTGGGGTACAAAGCAGCTCTCAATTCGTGAGCAAAAATTCCTCCCACCCCTGCCGAGAGATTTCTGTCGATCACGGCCAGCTTCTTTGCTCCTTTGATCTCCTCATAAATTTCTTCAGCCGGGAACGGCCGAAATCTCTTGATCTTTATTCCGGCAACGCTGATCCCTTTCTCATTCAGTTTCTGGACGACGATCCTTGAGGTGCTCGTCACCGTGCCAGAGGTCATCAGAAGAATTTCTGCCTCCGCCTTTCCATACCTCTCAATGGCGCCGTAGCCTCGACCAAACCGGGATTTGAATTCATCGTTCACTTCTCTGGCGATCTCGGGAACCTGTTCCATGGCCCTCTGCAATTTGTATCGAAACTCCAAAAAAAATTCAGGCGTGGCGATCATCGAAAAGGTCACGGGTTCCTGAATATCGATTGCATATTCCGGACAATAGGGGAGCAGGAAGGGATCCACCTCCTCCATCGTGGGAATCTCCACAGGCTCGGAGGTGTGGGAGAGGACGTAAGCATCGAGGACGACCATCACCGGAAGCTTGGCCGATTCTGCAATGCGATAAGCCTGGAGAACGGTATCGAGGACTTCCTGATTATTTTCGCAGTAGAGTTGAATCCACCCCGTATCCCGCTGGGCCAGCGAGTCGCTCTGATCACTCCAGATATTCCAGGGCGGGGCGATGGCCCGGTTGACGTTCACCAACACAATGGGAAGGCGAGCGCCAGAGGCCCAATGGAGCATCTCGTGCATATAGGCCAACCCGTGAGAGGAGGTCGCCGTGAAGCACCTCACTCCTCCGGTGGAGGCCCCAATCAGAGCAGCCATGGCAGAATGTTCCGATTCCACCTTTAGGAATCGCGTGTTCAACCGGCCGTTGGCAATGAGCTCTGACAGCTCTTCGACGATCGTCGTCTGCGGGGTAATGGGATAGGCAGAGATGACGTCGACACGACTCAAGATCACCCCATAGGCCACCGCTTGATTTCCTGTGATGACCTTTTTCATCTCGCCTCCTCTTTCAGAGAAATGGCCCCCCGGGGACATTCAGAAAAGCAGATCCCACAGCCTTTACAAAAATCGTAATCTACCTGACGGGAGAGAATTTCTTCTACTTTCACGATGGAGGCGTCCGGACAGAAGACGTAACAGTTCTCACATCCATTACACGTTCCGCAGCTAAAACATCTTTCCGCCTCTTTTAATGCGATCTTCTCTGTCAGGGTGGAGGTGACCTCTTCAAACCCTTTGATTCTTTTTCTCGCCAGGCCTCTCTGTTCCCTATGCCTTTTGGAGGTTTCAAAGTAATCCGTGTTCAATTCTTCAAAGGCAACGACATGGGGATTCATCGGTCTTTCTTCGGGATGGAGATGTCTGAAGATCGAGAGGGATGGGCCTTCCCCTATCAGAATTTGACCGATTGCTTCTTCCGCATTTTTGCCTTGAAGGTAGCAATCGATGGCAAGGGCAGCCTTCTTGCCCGAACCAATGGCATGGGCCACTGTTCGCTGGGTTGAAGTAAGATCTCCTCCTGCAAAAATCCCTTTGACACCCGCGTTACCATCTCTCTGTGTGAGAACGATCCCGTCCTTCTTCTCTATTCCCTTTGGAAGAAATGAAACCTCAATCTCTTCTCCGGCCGCAACGATGACCGTGTCTGCTTCGATGAAAAAATTGGAATCCGGGACGGCTACAGGTTTTCTCCGACCGCTCTCATCCTTCTCTCCCAGCTCCATTCGCAGACACTCCAGTCGTTTCATGTCATCTTTTTGTTGAATGCGCACGGGATTGACCAGATATCTTATCTTCACTCCCTCTTCAATGGCTTCCAAGATCTCGTCTTCAAAAGCAGGCATCTCCTCTTTTGACCGGCGGTAAAGAATAGTCGCTTTCTTTCCCAGCCGGATGACCGATCGTGCCACGTCAATGGCTGTATTTCCTCCACCGATGATTGAAACCTTATCGCCTAATTTTCCTCTATGACCTACGTTGATCTTTCTGAGGAGATCAAGACCGTTGAAGACACTTTTTCCTTTCTCGCCCGGAATATTCAAACCCCGGCCTCGATGGGCCCCGGTGGCGATGAAGGTGGCTTGATAATCCTTCAAGTCATCCAGTCCTAATTTTTCACCGAAGGGAATTCCTGTTCGAATCTCCACACCTAACGCCTGAATCGTTGAAATCTCCCTGTCCAAGACACCCTTTGGCAATCGATAGGAGGGGATTCCCATTCTCAGCATGCCCCCTGCCGAAGGCGAAGATTCAAAGACAGTAACCTCATAATGAAGTTTTGCCAGGTGATAAGCGCAACCCATTCCGGCAGGTCCGGATCCGATAACGGCGACCTTTCCCTTTCTTGCTCCCGGTACCCTTTCTGTCTTTTTATTGAGCGTCGAAGCATAATCTGAAACAAACCTCTCCAGCGCATGAATGGCAACCGGCTCGTCATAGGCGCCACGATTACATTTCGACTCGCAGGGATGAAAGCAGACTCTGCCGCAAATGCCTGGAAAAGGATTTTCCTCCTTGATCAAACTCCAGGCACCTTCAAAATCTCCTTCTGTTATCTTCTGTATAAAGGCAACGATATCATTCCCCGCCGGACAGGCTGCACTGCAGGGCGGTGTCTTGTCTTCGTAAAAAGGACGTTGCGCCCTCCACGCCCCCGTCTTATTCCACTCCATATTTCCGAATGAAACGGAGATCATCGGCATCTCAGAAGCGCCCTTGAAACTGAGTAGTTTGGACATCTTCTTCCTTTAGCTATGCATGGAGGCTATGGTATCTGTTATAAAATTCGAAATCCGAATATTAGACTCTTAAACAAATTCTACAGGACAGGTTCATCACCGACAAACGATGAAAATTACCCAGGATTATTCTCCCCCTCGACGGGGAGGATCGAGGTGGGGGTGGCATCTTGTATCCCCCTCACCCCCACCCTCTCCCGCCAGGGGAGAGGGAGATAATAGAGTAATCTTCAACGTAATCCAAAATCTAAATGTGAAAATTCTAAGCTTGTTTTTGGAAATTTCTATTTTGAAATTCGTGCTTGTTTCGAATTTCGTGTTTCGAGTTTAGAATTTGACTTCGTCAAAGGCTTCTCTTGCAGCCTTTACGTTCTCGTCCCTCTTTCCCGGAACCTCTTCACGAATGGCCAACGCGACGGAATCGATTCCTACGAGGCCCGTCGCCTTTGAAAAGGCTCCTAAGATCGCTGTACTGACGATTGGATTCGTCCGTGAACCTAAGCCATTCTCGATGGCAAGCGATGTGGCGTCGACGGTAGCCGTTCGAAAACCCTTTAGATCACTAAATACCTCAGGAGGTTGGTGGGAATTGATGAGGATCCATCCATCCTGTTTCAGACCCGAAGTCACATCGATTGCTCCAAGCAGCGTTGGGTCAAGAACAACGATGTGATCGGGTTGATAAATATTGACCCTCAAGTTGATGGGTTGGCGATCCACCCTCAGGAAGGCCATGACAGGTGCTCCTCGCCTTTCAACTCCAAAAGCAGGGAAGGACTGGACATAGAGGTTTTCATGGAAAAAGGCGACGGCAAGCACCTTGGATGCCACCACAGCTCCCTGCCCCCCTCTTCCATGAAATCGAATCTCGATCATCGGTGTTAACCCACGTGCCCGTGTCGGTGATCCGTGTCCAAAACTTCAATTTGAAAAGCAAGTCTATTTAAAACTAATTATAAAATTTCTACCAATAGATTAAAAGTCAACCTTGGATCTCCCCTGTCGCACAAGGCATTCCACATTGTCTCCCCTCCCCTGGTGGGAGGGGATGAAGGGGAGGGGGAACCATTCTATTTCACCCTCACCCATCTCTCCCACATCAAAGGGGGAGAGGAAGAAAAGGCCTTGGATATCAAAAGTCGACTCTCTGCCCCTGCTCTTTTAAGGGTCTGAGATGGCAAGTCTCGTTCATCAGCGATAGAATGTATCTCCCATCTTTGTGTTGAATCAGGTTGATCGCCGTCGTATCCTGAGTAATCTGCCAGAAATGGGAGTTGTCCAAACCCAGGATTGCACAAATCAGTATCTTGTTGACGACGCGGTGAGTCACAAGAACAAGGGTCTTGCCCGGATGGTTTCGGATCACTTCTTCTATTGCAACCATCGCCCTTCTCCTGACATCATCCAGACTTTCTCCGCCCGGAAGCCTGGCCAGATGGGGCGTCTCAACCCATTGGCGATAGGTCTTACTGTCAGTCTCCCGAATCTCTTGATGCGGACGCCCCTCCCAATTTCCAAAACTCATATCAAGGATTCCCTGGAGAGGCTGAACTTTTAGATTGTGAAGCTCGGCAATCTTCTCAGCCGTCTGCCACGCCCTGGATAAAGAGCTTGAGAAAACCCCGTGGATCTCCATCCCCTTGAAATATTGGCCTACCAGCTCTGCTTGCTTCAGGCCGGTTTCATCAAGGGGAATATCCGTTCTTCCTCGAAAGATTTCCTCTTTATTCCATGCCGTCTGGCCGTGCCGGACTAAATAAATGGAAGTCATATGGCCAGATTATTACCCATATAGAAAAAATTCTCAAAGGAAAAGTTTTACCAGACCGCAAGAAAATCCAAATGCCTATTATGAAGCTCCCCGCCCACCCCGTTAGGACGGGGCAGGCACGGCGGGGCCGCTCGACAGAGCTCACGCCTCTGAGCTTGTCGAAGAGCTTCACGGGCACGTAGTGGCGAGCCGGATGCGAGTAAAGGAAGTCTCGTTCATATTGGGCCCCCCGTGGTCGGGTCTTATCGAGCCTGTTGGAAAACTCATTTTTTTCAGGCTGATCAAAAATGCCCAGACGCAAGGCGCCCGAAATCCTGAGGAGTGAGGCGTACTTGAATGTACGCTGCAACGACGAGGGATAAGGGAAACGCCGCAGATGGGCGTTTTTCAACAGCCTGTTATCGACTTGACCCCGCGGGGCATGTTCCGGCCAAATGGGCGAACAGGATAGAGCATGGGAAGATATTCATAAGGCGGAGAGCTGGGTGTCTCCAGTATTTCTCAAAACCCTTCGTGAGACACGAAAGAAAAAGATGATCAACGAGTACTTCCGAGACTGTCGAAAAAACCTTCAGTATAGTTAATGGGTGGTTTTCGGGGGTCTCATGACCCCTCATAATTATGAGATCGTTGATTGGGCGCATTCTCTGGTCATTTTTTCCTGTATCTCATCCAAGAATCTACTTGGGGACTTTTTTGACAGTCTCTCCTGAAATCCTCAAGAGTAGATTTCGATGCCGTTATGAATATTACGAATGGTAATTCACAATATCACGGAGATAAGAAAGGCAGCTCATCCCTGAATCTACATCTTAAATAGGCAACATAGTTCGGAAGACTTCGCATAACCGGCATGTTTTCATCTTTTTCTGCCAGTTCTCTTGCACCTGACCTTGACAGATCGTCCCATTAATAAACCAGCAAAGATTCCCTGCTTGAAGCTCCCATGCACGACAATTTTGCCTAGTACCACAATGTGGCCAGATGTAAAGGATTCTCTTAAAAACATTATCCAGCCTTACGAAAGATACTTTTCACAACCTCATTTTCCTATTGACATAAACAAAGTATTCGGGCTAAATTGGAGAATACCACATTGTGGTATCCTCCCGGCAAAGGCGGACCAGGAATATTACCGCCGGGTGCTTCCGACTCAGCAAGGGGAAAGAGGCATGAAAATACTCGCGATAATGGGCAGCCCCAAGGGAAAGGGCTCAGGCTATAAGATCGTGAAAATGATCGGAGACAGGATGATAGCGAAGGGCGACGTGGAGTTCGAATACCTCTTTCTGAAGGATGCAAACCTCAAGCCATGCACCGGCTGCTATATTTGCATGACAAAAGGCGAGGACAAATGTCCTCTTAAGGACGATCGCGCCCTGATCGAGCAAGAGCTAATGGCGGCGGACGGTGTCATTCTCTCATCGCCCGTGTACGTGGACAACGTCAGCTGGCTCATGAAAACTTTCATCGACCGGTTCGCCTACACGAACCATCGGCCATGCTTCCACCGTCAGAAAGTGTTGACCGTGGCGAACACCGGAGTCGCCGGTCAAAAGGAGACGCTTTCGGCCCTCAAGAAAGCATTGGGAGGCCAACGAATCTCCCGAATCGCCCACGAACTTGCCATCGCGACTCCACCCTGGCCGCAAACGGAACGCGCAGTCGCTAGGAAGGAGCGGGCTATTGATGCAGCCGCAGACAAGTTCTATAAGGCCTGTCTTGACACAGCTCTGACAAAGCCAACTTTTTCCAACTATTTGAACTTTCTCATGATGCAAAAGCTCAGCCTCGAATGTCGACAATATCTACCAGCAGACTATGCTTTTTATAATGGTAAGGCCTATTATTTCGACGCGAGGGTAAATCCGATCAAAGCGGCCGCCGCTAAGGCCATCGTGAGAATCATGATAACTTTTATGAAGGACATAGGCCCGGGCCACATACCGTGGCCCGCGGCGAAGAAAGAGGAATAATAACTTTGCACAGGAGAAAGAAAGTGCTGTTGAAAAGGCTCTCGATAATCAGTACTATCTACATGAAAATTATAATGGATTTTGTAGTTCAAACATAAAAAGAATATATAAGTTCTTCACAAAAAAGAGATAATGACGGCATAACAAGTTGTTGGAGCTGACCGCTAAACATATGTTTGACTAGTAGCGTCTACGCACGCTATAGCAGTTGTGCATTGCTGATACGGCGCGGCAGCTCAACTCTATGATATACTTGCAAATCGTAATCTTCGATTCTTGAATATGGTTCATACTATTGACTTGTAGGTGAGGTTCGCAACCCTCTCTCCAACCCTTCTTTCCCGACGTCCACAACCCAGCACTTTTGCAAAGTATGCATGATTCGGTAATCAATGATTGCTATTCGGGGTACTGCCATCTCTTGTGGCCTTCTTCCTGACATACAACTTTACTTTCCTAAATTCAGGTTGTCCTAGAGCGAGTTTCTGTCAAATATCGCCAAAAGGTTAGATCGGGTCCGAAAAATCCCGACCCACCCGATTCAGTCATTGAGGGTGGAGAATGGTATGGTTACATCATTAACATAGTGCAGTTGACCGAAAAAGGTGTTATCGGCGATACCCCCCACGACCCCCGTAACCCGGACTCCGAGAACCATGATAACTCCCTCCCCTATGACCCCCGTAACCAGGACCCCACGCCCGGGGACCATAATAGCCATAGGGATATGAGTAATAGCGATAAGGATAGGGATAGTAGCCATAAGGATTCGGGTAATAAGCTGGTGGAGGCGCTTCAATTACCGGGGAAGAGATGATCGGCGGGAGGAAAGGCCATCCGGGGGGCAAAATGATCTGAGCCGAAGCTGTGCCGGCTGTCAGGACAAAGACCAGCAGTAAAGTGCCTATTAATAAAATTCTTTTCATTTTTTTTATCTCCTCTGTTATCTTAACCCAAAGCGTCGAAACTCTCTTCTTCTCTTTACGCGCCGAACATCTTCAGTTTTAGACGTATTAATTAAGCTTTTTATTCATAACTCTTTCCGTTTCCAAGGGTTTAAGCATGATGAAAGCTCTTGAGGATCATCTTTTGAACTCTTTGGTGGAATGTGTGATAATTTAAGAGAGAATAAGGTAAGATCTATCCACTTCTGGTTACCCAGACCAGACTTTTTCTCTCTTTAACAAGCGCCCCCCGATGAGAAGGTCAATGCCCAGAATCAAGGTCTATTTCGTTTTGTAGGTGGTGTCGACAAACGTGACCAGGTCGAAGAAATAGTCCTTGAAGTTGTCCCCTCGTTCTGGGTCAATCTGGTTGACAAAGAAGTGTCCTCTTCCATTCTTATAATTTAACCCATCCGGGATGACGATGATCATCTTCTGCATCTCACCGGTTAGGATGAGGCCATCGAGAACTGATTTTATCCAGGCATTGGTCATGCCATCCACGGACATATTGTAGCCTAACAGGATGTAGAGGACAGGATAATAATTCGTTCTGCTTCTCGAATACCCGGGAGGAAGGTAGATCCCAAATTTCATTATCCTATTTAATGAAGGGCTATTGAAGGAAACGACTCTCATCTTGCTGGGATACAAAAGCAATTCGTACGCATTGGTTCCAAAGCTTCCTCCAGTAAAATGGTCTGAGACAAAACTAAAGAGGGTCGTGAAACGGTTCGCCACCACGATCGCCCCTTCAATCCCCTGTTTCGCCTGTACGAAACTCAATCCGATATTTTCCTTATCGAACCCAACATGTCCGCCCGGGTACTTGACGTAAACCCTTTTTTCATCGAAGTGTGAGATTGCGGGAAAGTCTACGGGAAAACCATTTTCACTCCTGAAAGCCAGACCCCGGCCGTTCAGGGTCTCCACGAAATTGTCAGCATGGATGTCAAACTGAAATTCATCCTCTGTGCCCGCGTCGATATAGAGGTTGAGGTTTTGAAGGTTTGCTAAAGGGAGTCCTAAGGCACGACTCAACGGATCTTCGGCGAAATAACGGTCATGATTGAGATTATAAGTGAACGCCCCATCCCCTTCTCCGAAGTCTCCCGTTCCTGCAACGCCATCCAGACCCGTATCGGCAAAGGGTTCCCCCGGGTCGTATATTCCATTTCCGTTCGTATCCGTGAAGGGCTCATAAAATTGCTCCAAGATGGGTTCTCCCAGGTCCCTCTTGTCATTTCCATTGGAATCCAGAGCTAACAAAACTTCTACCCAGTCGCCCGGGGCAGGGTCTTCATAGGTGATGACCGGGAGACTTCCGTCTGGATTAAGTTCTCGATCCCTAAAATTCAAAAGGATTGTAGGCACTCTCGCATCCTGGGCAGTAATTCCTGGAGGATAGTAGGTGGAGAGCGGATTGTAATAGACCGGGTTTCCAAAACTAATCGTAAGGTCCTTGAGCATGTTGAGGAGCGTATCCCGATTGGGGTAAGGTGACGGATTATCATAATTTCCGAGCATATCGACTTCGATAAATTGAAGAAGGTAATCCATATCGAGAGGGCCTCCAAGAGAAGCGATGGTGTTAAAAAAGTCCGGTCGACCTAAACCAATATTCATCGCTCCATAGGCGCCCATGGAAACGCCCCCAATCGCCCTGAATTGAGGACTCCCTCTTCCGATGCTGCCTCCCCCACTACTTCCACCCTGATTTCTCAAATATTTCAAAACCAACGCTCTCCAAGCAGCCCAGTCGAATGCAGCATGTGCCTCCGTAGTAAAATAGAATAAACTCATCATGACTAATAACAGGGCAACAAATCTTTTCATCTTCGGCTCCTTTCGGTATTTAACCACATTTTATATTCTTCCTCTGGAAAGAGAATACCCCACGGAACATTTATACTTTAGCTCCCTTACGTCGGTTAGACGTAAAGAATGGAGCTTGATATGGCCCTCCGCTAAAAGTTAATTATCATCAGTGTGTTGATTTTTTCTTGGTCACATTTTATTTAACTTTCGCCCTTTGCTCAGTTTTCTTATAGGTTTTTAAAATATTATCGATCAAACCTTGTCGAAGTTCTTTCAAAATCTTTTCCCCTTCGGAAAGCGTGGATTTGTTAACGCCTTTTTTAGGGAGTCTTGGTTCCAAGACCTCTTTCAGCATATCGACGATTTTTGTTATAAAATATCTCGACACTAGATCGGAAGCTTTTTCCCCTTTGGCCGTTAAGGAAAGGTAAATCCGTCCCTTCTTTTCTCCCTTGTCTCTGGCATAAGTCTTCTTGATATATCCCTTGGATTCTAACGAGCCGATCGTTCGG
>Ga0316613_10002509_pt1 | contig 11787 bp, 11 predicted proteins | sample OWC_soil_day10_C_2_FD_207647 | JGI IMG/M metagenome (GOLD analysis project Ga0316613, IMG submission 207647) | Wetland soil microbial communities from Old Woman Creek delta, Ohio, United States - OWC_soil_day10_CT_b | ecosystem: Environmental > Terrestrial > Soil > Wetlands | place: USA: Ohio...
ATGCTGCGGACAGGTGCACCTGTCTCATTTGCCAGCAGGCTTTTGGTCAGCCGGTTAAGAATATTCTTATACTGATACACTGCCACACAACGCAAAACACGCTCTCTTACCGAGAGAATTGTCATCTCTTCAATCCGTTCACTGTTTCGGATCAATTTCAAAGCGATCAGTGAAATAAGCGCTTTTGTTGCTTCAAAGTCTTCTTTCAGCCATTGGATAAAATCATCTTTATATAGAATGTCCACTACACAGGGAGTAAGTGCCGTAATCGTCACAGGTTTAACGCCTTCATAAAAAGGCTCAATTTCTCCAAAAATCCCACCTGGTTCATATAGATAGACGGATGCAATCGCCCCGCTGTAATGCAAAACAGCAGCCTCTGCGCTGCCTTCTACTAAAAAATATACATAATTATTTTCCAGTTCAGCCAGGATAATGGGACTTCCTGCCTTATAGTATTTTCTGATCAGACGTTTGCTGACGGATTCTGGCATCATATTGCGAATATCTGTAAACATTTTTCCCCCTATCGAAAAACGGGTCATTTGACCTTATTACTATGATAACAAATATGATAGCATAGCTTTCAGGAAAATACTACCGGTTAACTAAGGTAGGAACATATTTCAATGGAGGTATTAAATGATTGCCCGGGATTTATATAACAAACTCTATGCTGATTTTGATCTGGCAAACAGAACTGACGATTGGGGATTTATGAATTTTGATAATGAATTTATTACACCTGAGTTCAGAACTGAATATATGGGATTGGTACTTGATAATACCGAAATAATTAAGAAAGTGTACACTGTCACATTTCCGGACAAAGCGCTATTGAATAAAATCTTTGACCGGAATGAATCTGACATTCTTCTGTTCTCCCATCATGCAATGGGATATGAGAATTTCCTGGATGGCTTCCCCTTTTATGATATCCCGGTTGAGTATTTAAAAGAGCTGAAAAAACGCAGAATCTCGTTCTATATGCTCCATTCACCCTTAGACCAGTATGGTAAATTTTCCACTTCCGTAAGCCTGGCTCGCGCTTTGGGCTTAAAGATCATAGAGCCATTTTGCCAATATGATAAAAATACAAAAGTGGGGGTTATCTGCAAATCTCCATTGCAACAGATAAGAGATATACAAAAGCTTATGGAAAAAACAGTCGGTCATAAGTGCCGTCTTTATGCATATGGGGCAGATACCTTAAATGATAGCCTGGTGGCTGTGGCAGCTGGGGGAGGGAGTTATCCGTTTGCTGCAACGGAAGTTGCTGAAAGAGGCATCAATTGTTATATTACCGGTTTTACAAAATCCTTACCATATTTTGAACCTACCATGGAATTTCATAAAATTGCCAGGTTGCATTCCATTAATGTCATTGGCGGAACACATTATTCTACAGAAAAATTTGCCTGTATTGCAATGGTTGATTACTTTAAGTCTTGCGGCCTGCCTGCAGAGTTTTTACCTGGAACCTGGTACCTGGAAGATTTATAATAATGATTGTCTTACAAACCTCTTGACAACTATATCACTCTGATATAAAATCCAAACTATATCAGAGTGATATAAGGAGGTAAAGGATGAATATTTTATTTGTAAATGCAAATCTGTATGGACATATCAATCCCACACTTGGACTGGTGAAGAAGCTTACTGAAAAAGGGCATAAAGTAGATTATTTCTGCTCAGTGGAATTTTCGGAGCAGGTAACAAAATCAGGTGCAGACTGGATTGACTTTGGAAGCTGTCTTAATCTTTTTTTAAAAAATTACCGCCCCTCAGACCGGCATCCGTTTTACATGCTGATGGAATATATTCTTTTATACGATGAAGTAATGCTGCCTCAGATTCTGGATATTCTAAAAGAACGCACCTATGACCTCATTTTTTGTGACTCCATCTTTGGCGGCGGGTGCTTTTTAAAACAGCTTACTCATACACCGGTTATCTGTTCCCATTCTTCTTTTGCCATGAGCCATGCACCGGTACCACCGCGTATGCTCGTGCCCGGGACTCATCCACAGCTGGATTACTGCTTTCAGATATTGAACAGAATCTGTACTTGTTATAAAATTGAAGAACCTACACTGGAAGAAGTTTTTATAAGCAAAGCTGATCACAACCTTGTATATACCACCAGGGAATTTAACGGTGATGATGCAGTAACCGAACCCCAATATTTATTTGCCGGACCTTCTATGGAGCGGGCAAAAAACACAGAGTCCGTGGACTTATCCGGTATTGGAAACAGAAAGCTGCTATATATCTCACTTGGCAGCCTGAACACGGATTTTCTGGAATTCTATAAGATGTGCATCTGCGCATTTGAAAATACAGACTATTATGTGTGTATGTCCATCGGGACAAAGTGCGAAGTAGACCAATTGGGGGAATTGCCGGAGAACTTTCTGGTAAAAAATGTACTGCCCCAGCTTGAGATCTTAAATAAAGCGGATGCATTCATCACCCATGCAGGATTTAACAGTGTGAATGAGGCATTATACTTTGGTGTACCCATGCTTGCCTTCCCTCTGGTTAATGATCAGCATATGACTTCACAAAGGCTTGTATCCATGAATCTGGGTTTATCAGATAACATGAAAGAACTATCCGCAGAAAAACTAAAAGGCCAGATCCAGCAGCTCCTATCAGATGAAACAATAAAGGAGAACTGCCTTAGAATCTCTCATGAAATGAAATGCTGTTCCAATTGGGAACTTACAGTTGAAAAACTGGAAAGTTACGTTAGAAAATAAAAGAAAGGAACTTAAAATGGCGTTAAAAAACAAATCCTTATATGCAATATTAGGAATCTTAAATGTCTCACCGGGTACTGGCTATGACATAAAAAAATATTGTGATACCGTTCTATCCGGATTTTGGAACGAAAACTTTGGGCATATATACCCAACACTAAAAAAAATGCTCTCAGATGAACTGGTGGAGATTGTAGAAAACGAAAAAAGCGAGAAAAAAATACAGTACCGGATTACTCCAAAGGGTCAGCTGGAATTAGAATCCTGGCTTATGGAAGACACCGAATTACAACCTATGCGTTCTGAATTTATGCTGAAATTGTTATTCTCCAGCAATCAGTCAAAAGAGCATATTATTAAAATGCTGGAAGATTATAAACAAATCCATGTTAGAAAACTGGAAAAATACTTAGACATGCAGCACGATCTGGAACAGGGAATGGAGGAAATAACAAAAGAACGCTCCCGCTTTTTAAAGACTATGCTTCGCAGAGGTGTTTTATCCTGCGAGGCCACCATTCGCTGGTGTGATGAGACCATCGATTCCGGACTATAACAGATTAGCTTGAAACACTTTCAGGCCTGTGTTACTATCATTGATAAGATTAATGGCAACGCCTCCAGAAAGGAATCAAATATGTTTAAAGTGCTGATCCCAAGAACGATCTCTCATACAGGTACCGACTACCTAACAAAAAAAGGCTGTGAGCTTTTATTATCTGCTCCGACATCAGCAGATGACCCTGTATTTGAACAATGTCATGCCATACTTACGGGTCCTACCAGAAAATTCCGGTACGATAAACCATTACTGGACCGGTGCAAAAATTTAAAAGTAATTTCAAGCTTCAGTGCAGGAGTTGACTATATTGATACAGACTATGCGGAAAAACTGGGCATCCAGGTGACTAACTCTGGAAATGCCAACTCCAATGCAGTGGCAGAGCACACTATTTTTTTTATGCTTGCCTGTGCAAAAAACCATGAGATCATGTCTGAAGCTGTAAAGAAAAGCGATTTTTCAATCCGAAAGGGTGTTTTTAACGTTGAACTGTCTGGTCTCACCCTGGGACTGATTGGCTTTGGTAATATTGGAAAGCTGGTGGCAAAAAAAGCTCTTATGGGATTTGATATGAAGGTTATAGTCTATGATCATCATTTAACCCCTGACAATGCTCCCGCTGGTGTTACTCCGGTTTCAACTCCGGAAGAGGTCTATGAAAATGCGGACTTCATTTCTCTCCATGTTCCTTTTTCTGAAAAAAACCGGCACATGATAGCCAGAGAGCAGCTGGATATGATGAAGCCATCCGCTGTCTTAATCAATGTCTCCAGGGGTGGATTAATACAGGAAGACGATTTAATACAGGCTGTAAAAGACAAAAAAATAAAGGGTGCTGCCCTTGATGTATTTGAAACGGAGCCCCTTTCTGCAGACAGCGCGCTGCTTAAATATAACAACATCGTTGTTTCTCCCCATTGCGCCGCCAATACCAGGGAAGCCCTTGACCGTATGGAGCTTTTTGCTGCTATGGACATCTTTCGAGTCTTAAATGGAGAAAGACCGGAGTTTCCGGTCAATCATCCTTCTTTCCTATAAATACTACAATGGTTCTGGGAGGAACGGGAAAACTCTTTCCTTCCAGTACCGGTTCATTTCCTTCTTCATATTTCCCGTTCTCTTCCTGCTTATCCGTATGAAACACCACATGCCACTGTTGTTTTTTCGGAAGGTTCGGAAGATCAAACGTATGGGGCTCCCAGTGCATGTTATATGCAATATAAAAATGGTTATCTGACGTCCCATCTGCTTTTCTGGCATAATCTCCCCAGTAAAGGATACCCAGCTGACGCCTGAAATTCTCATATTCCGGATACCATGGTTTCACTCCATGATAAGAAACATCAGGGACTCCGCAGGCAAGATAATCCATGTTCTTCGCTTCTTCTCTCCTGTGAAATACGGGATGTGCCTTTCTAAAAGCGATGACTGTTTTCACAAATTCTAAAAGATCCCTGTTTGTTTTTAAGAGGTTCCAGTTTAACCAGGAGATATCATTATCCTGACAATAAGCATTGTTATTACCCGATTGGGTATTGCCGAATTCGTCCCCCGCCATAAAAAGCGGCGTACCCTGACTTAAGAACAGCAGCAAAAAAGCATTACGCAGCTGTTTTTTCCTAAGTTCCACCACTTTTTTCTTTCTCGTTGGACCTTCTGTCCCACAATTCCACGAATAATTATAGGGATTGCCATCCAGACTGGATTCTCCATTGGCTTCATTATGCTTTGTATCGTAGGAAACCATATCCATCATGGTAAACCCATTGGTATTCGCCATATATTGAATCATGCCCCGGTCAGACGGATTGTTTCTGGTCCGGAAGACCAGATTTTTCATCTGCTCCTCGTCCCCTTTCAGTACTCTTCTCATATCTGTCTGAAAGCTGTCATTATATTCTGCCAGATATTTAAATCCCTTTATAGGAATGTCCCCCCAGGAATCAGCCCATAGCTTTAACCCTTTTAAATAGGGGTCACGTCCGATTAAATCAAGAGGCGGGAATCCAACCAGATGAATTCCATCCAGGTGAAATTCTTCTGCCCAGAACCGTATCGCATCAAGAACAAAGGTTGGAGACTCCTTCCCTGAAAAATACAATTCTGTAATAAGTTCTATTCCTTCTTTATGAAGAGCCTTAACCAGATTTTTTAGTTCTAAAGCCGGTGTTTCCTTATTATCCGAGACATAGGACGCTTTGGGAGCGAAATAAAATCCCGACGTATATCCCCAATAATTTATTTTTCCCGTAGGTTTATCCACACCGTAGGGACTGCCCTGCACAATTTCAGGAAGAATCACTTCCTGAAATTCATAAACCGGCATCAGCTCGACGATTGTGATTCCCAGTTCTTTTAAGTAGGGGATCTTTTCCTCAATCGCCCGAAAGGTTCCTTTATTCCTGGTTCCGGAAGAAGAATGCATGGTAAATCCCCGGACATGAATCCGGTAGACCACAGAATCCTCATATGGAATCAGCGGACGCTTCTCCTCTCCCCAGTCAAAAGCTTCAAACGTTATCGGACTTTTGGATAATACAGCTGCTCTCTCTAAATCTCCCCAGCGATCCTTATCTGTAAAAGCTCTCCCATACGGATCAGAGAACCGTTTCCCATCAATCTCATAGCAATAGGAAATCCCGGTAAAGTCATCTCCAAGGATTGTAACAGAAAAAACTTCTCCCCTTTTTTCTTTTTCCGGAAAGAGAAAGGTGCAGAGGGGCTCCTTTTCATCGCCACGAAAAAAAAGTAGTTTTAATTCTTTTCCCTGAGCCGCAACGCTAAAATGAACCCCCTCCCCAGTCTTAGTCATTCCCATGGGATAATATCCTGTTACTCTCTTGGCGATCCTGTACTGTTTCATCCCTATTCTCCTCTGTGACAAGTCCTGTTACTGGTTCTGAATCTGTTCTGCCAGATCATTTAAATACATCCAGCGTTCCATCTTTTCCTCTAATAAGCCTTCTTTTTCTGCCTTTTCTTCCATCAGCTGATTCAATTTGCCATAGTCACTGGCAGCTTCTTCAATCTTTTTGTCCAGCACCTCGATGGCTTCTTCCAAACCGGCAATATCATCTTCAATGGTTTCCCATTCCCGCTGTTCTTTATAGGAAAACTTAAGCTTCCGCTCTAATTTGGGTTTTTCCTTCCCCTTTTTCTCTCCTGCATCTTCCTTTTTGTAAGTTCCGGCTGCTTCTCCGGGAAGCCCATCCGGATATTTTACAGCGAAAGCCGCCTGATAATCCGTAAATCCTCCCTCATATTGAGTGACCTTTCCCTGTCCTTCAAATGCGAAAATTCTGCGCACCACCCGGTCCAGAAAATAGCGGTCATGAGATACGGTTATGACAATGCCTGGAAAGCTGTCTAAGTAATCCTCAAGGATGGTAAGTGTCTGAATATCCAGATCATTGGTAGGCTCATCAAGAAGAAGGACATTGGGTGCCTCCATCAGGATGCGCAGCAGATACAGCCGCCGTTTTTCACCTCCGGAAAGCTTTTCAACAGTCGTATACTGAACGCTTGAAGGAAATAAAAACCGTTCCAGCATCTGAGAGGCACTGACACTGCCGTCTTTTGTTTTCACATACTCAGCCGCACTCCGGATATAATCGATGACCTTTAAGCTGCCGTCCATGTCTTCGCTCTCCTGGGAAAAATAACCCATCTTTACAGTTTGTCCCACTGTTAAGGTTCCCTCATCCGGCTGAAGCCATCCCACAATAATTTTCATAAGCGTAGACTTGCCGGAACCGTTTGGACCAATTATTCCAATGCGGTCATTTTTCAGGAAAATATAGTTAAAATCTTTCATCAGAACCTTATCACCAAAAGCCTTTGAAATGCCCTCCAGCTCAACGGTGGTGCGTCCAAGGCGGCTCTCAATGGAATCCAGTTCCACGTTTTTATCAAACTCCGGTGCCTTCTGGTCACGAAGCGTCTCATATCGCTCAATATGAGCCTTCTGCTTGGTGGAACGCGCCCTTGCCCCTCTTTGCATCCACTGCAGCTCGATACGGAGGATTGACTGGCGTTTCCGCTCAGAAGCCTGCTCCATATCCAGCCGGTCTGCCTTTAGTTTTAAATAGCCTTCATAGTTCTCCTGATAGCTGTAAAGCTTTCCCTTATCAAGCTCCACAATCCGGTTTGTCACACTGTCTAAAAAATACCGGTCATGGGTAACCATCAAAAGAGCACCTTTAAACCGGCGCAGATAATCCTCCAGCCAGTCCGCCATACTGCTGTCCAGGTGGTTGGTGGGCTCATCAAGAACCAGTAAATCTGCAGTAGAGAGAAGAACGCTTACAAGCGCAACCCTCTTTCTCTGTCCGCCGGATAAGGTGTCCACTTTGGTATCAAATTCCGTAAAGCCAAGTCTGGTTAGCATGTTCTTTGCCTGGCTTTCTAAATCCCATACATGTTCATGGCCCTCATTCTCCCGGATAATACTTTCCAGAATGGTTTCTCCTGCCTCAAATCTGGGATTCTGGGAAAGAAAACGAATATCTAAGTTTCTTCCCTTTGACAAAGTTCCCTCATCTGGCTCCTCAAGCCCTGCCACAATACGCAAAAGCGTAGACTTTCCTGTGCCATTAATACCAATCAGACCGATCTTTTCCCCTTCATTTATGCTGAAGCTGGTATCATCAAAAAGAAGCCGTTCTGTATATGATTTTGTTAAATGCTCTATTGTTAATAAATTCATGTTTTTATTATTCTCCTGCGTAATACTCTGTCTGATCCGTTATTATTTAATTACAAGTTCCACCGGACAGTGGTCAGAGCCTGTCACCTGGGTATGAATATCTGCACTTACCAGCCTGTCCTCCAGACTTTGTGATACACAGAAATAATCAATACGCCACCCTGCATTCTTCTCCCTCGCTTTAAAGCGGTAGGACCACCAGGAGTAGATCTCTTCCTGCTGCGGATAGAAATACCGGTAGGTATCAATAAAGCCATTCTCTACAAGAATGGTAAACTTTTCCCTCTCCTCATCGGTAAACCCTGCATTTTTCCGGTTGGGTTTGGGATTTTTCAAATCAATTTCCTTGTGAGCTACATTTAAATCACCACAGAAAATAACAGGCTTATTCTCCTCCAGCCCCTTTAGATAGGCAAGAAATGCCTCCTCCCAGGTCATACGGTAGGGAAGGCGTGCCAGTTCATTCTGGGAATTTGGAGTATAGCAGGTTACTACATAATAGTCCGGAAACTCAGCCGTAATAATCCGGCCCTCTTTATCATGCTCTTCGATTCCCATACCATAAGTAACTGATAATGGCTCTTCCCTGGTAAACAGGGCGGTACCTGAATATCCTTTCTTTTGTGCGTAATTCCAATATTGATAATAGCCTGGAAGAGAAAGGTCAATCTGTCCTTCCTGCAGCTTGCTTTCCTGAATACAGAACACATCCGCATCTACCTCATTAAAATAGTCCAGAAAGCCTTTCTCCACACAGGCACGAAGTCCATTCACATTCCATGATATCATTTTTTTCATCGCATTCACCTCCGTTAAAAAGATAGTGTTAGTATACCATTTTAAACGGCATTCGAAAAGGGCGTGTTGCAAAACTAATAAGGAAAAAAGGGAGCTGCTGCTCAACTAACTTTTTCTTAGTTGAGCAGCACTCCCGTGGTGGTGGTGGTGTATTAACATGATTGTCTGCTTGTTTAGTAATCTTTTAAGTCATAATATCACAGACTTTTTTATCCAGGGAATCCCTGCTTATTCTATAATCTCTGCTTGTAATAATTCCGGTAAGAATACCGTCCGATTTTCCGTTAGAGGTAACAGCTATGGTAGTATGCCCGGTATCCTCCTTCAGCCTCAGTATCTCATTCAAAGTGTGTTCCGGGTAAAGATAGGAATCGCATACAACAAAGCTGGACTCCTCTTGCTGCTTAAAAGATGCTTTTCAATTCGCCGAAATTATTGATGATAAAGGTGGGGTTTTGCGCTTTCAGCTCTTCATAAGAATTGTTACCATAGGTTACACCACAGGTGTGACAGCCTGCGCCACGTCCCATCTGAAGGTCAAATACCGTATCCCCTACCACCAATGCCTCTTCCGGGTCACATTTTTCCTGCTCCAATATTAATTGTGCCATGTCCGGAGCCGGTTTTTTATTTTTTACGTCCTGTTCGCCGTAGGTGCGGGAAATAAAAGGACTTACCTGTAAATGATCAAGCAACAGATGAAGAGCGTCCTTGCCCTTACTTGAGGCAACTGTAATAATAATTCCCTTTTGCGACAGGTACTCTATGGTGCTCTTTACATCAGGAAACAATGTAACACTTTCCATGCAGATATCCTGGTATTTTCTGCGGTATAAATCAATGGCATGATCCATCTCGCTGTCCGGGACTTTTAATACGGAGGAAAAGGTATCCTTAAGCGGCAGCCCTATTTTTTCCTGTATGTCCTTCTCCCTAACAATTCCATAGCCCAGCTCTTTTCCCGTGGCCTGAATTGTGTTTACAATGCTGCTCTTTGTATCTGCTATTGTTCCGTCAAAATCTAATATTAAAAGCTTCATGTTCCATACCCTCGCATCCTTATAATTACATTAATATTATCGTTTGTTTCGTTCTTTTTCACTGCCATAGGTCATAATCAATTACCTGGATCTCTTCCAATTCATTATTAAGCAGATGTCTTAGATTTTTTTCTGGAAGTTCCTTCTCCACACCAATCTCTCCCAGCTTATAAGTAATGTTTTCATCAAACTGATCCACCAGATCCTGCTTTCTGAAATAACGTCGGTTTTGCTCTATATACTCTTTTAAATGGCATTTTACAGAATCATTATAATATCCGTAGATCATGTTATTGAATTGCTCATGCACGATCTGATTATCAAAGATCAGGCGATCCAGCTCAACCATAAGCCCAATACTTCCGAATGTGCGTCTCATTTCTTATCTTGTTTGTGAAGATGATTCTGAGAAACGACAACATAGGAAATATTTCTGGTATTGTTTAAAACATCAAAAAATATTTTGCTGTGTATGGTAATGCAAATTTAATCATGAGACCCCCCTGGAAAACGTTTGATATTTTAATTGATTGCTGCTGTTTATAATACGCAATATTATATCATTTGCTTTTAGTGAAAAATATGAGTTTTCTCACATAAATCTGGAATTTAGGGAAGTTTTATAGTAAGATAAATTATAAAAAAGAGTTTGAAAGAGATTTATCTATGAATATGAAAAAGGTCAACGAAATAATTCCCTCCTATGTCACTAATATCTTTTCTTTTGATATTACTCCGTATGCCAAATGGAAAGAATTTCGTAAAAACGAATTAATATGCAGAGAAGGTGATGATTTATCTGATCTGGTATTTCTTATTAAGGGAAATGCCAAGCTTTTCCTGACTCATGAAAACGGAAAGGTTACCATCATTGATTTCTTTAAATCTCCAACCCTGTTTGGGGAGATGGAATTTATGGGTGCACAGAAATTTACCAATGGAGTCATTGCTTTGGATAAGTGCGTCTGTATCCTGCTGCCCCTAAGAGAAGTCGGCCATCTTTTAAGGAACGATACCAAGTTTTTAAATTATCTGTGCCTGTTTTTATGCCGGAAGGCTCTGCGCAATACCTCAAACTATGCTACCAACCAGAATTATCCTCTGGTGAACCGTCTGGCTAATTTTATATTATTATCTGCAGATGGAGAAATCTATAACAGGAAACACACAGAGGTTGCGGAATACTTAGGTGTCAGCTACCGTCACCTGCTTCATATGTTTTCGGTTTTATGTGAGGCGGATATACTGCAGCATATGGACAAAAAAAGATACAGAATTAAGGATTTTTCATCTCTTGCGACCATGGCTGTCAATGAAAACAGTTTATGACGATACAAAAAAAGATCCGATTCAGATATTAATATCTGAACCAGCTCTTTTATTGTATCTGTCTATTTTACTATTATTACTGTCTATCCTGCCATTTTTTCCGTTCCACCAGTCTTCCCATAAAAAATGCGATGACTCCCACTCCGATTCCTGTCTGAAGGCAGAACAAAAGACTTTCTATTTCCCCGGGAAGCTCTCCGCCTATAGCAGCTTCCATAACAGGAGTAAACCATGGTTCATATTCCGCACCGCGGATTTCTGTGATCATCTGGCTTCCTGCATCATCCGATCCCCCGAACTCTGCTCCCTTTAAGGCAAACAACGGAATAATAGCAATCAGACATACGAGAACCAGCAGCACCGCAATCGTCTGTTTTCTTTTCCTGCTCATATTATTTTACCTCCCTTGTAAATCCAATGGCTTTTAACTCCGGAAGAGCATAAGTTTCAAGAGTCATAACAATGACTGTAGTGAGAATTCCCTCAATCACCGCAAGAGGCAGCTGGGTCGGTGCAAATACTCCAAGGAATTTAACAGCAGAAGCGCCAACGCCTCCTATTTCAGAAGGATAGGCTAAGGCAAGTTGA
>Ga0316613_10002510_pt1 | contig 11787 bp, 6 predicted proteins | sample OWC_soil_day10_C_2_FD_207647 | JGI IMG/M metagenome (GOLD analysis project Ga0316613, IMG submission 207647) | Wetland soil microbial communities from Old Woman Creek delta, Ohio, United States - OWC_soil_day10_CT_b | ecosystem: Environmental > Terrestrial > Soil > Wetlands | place: USA: Ohio...
TCTGACCCCTTGAACGGATCTCGACGAGGTGACGCTCTGCCTCCAGGCCCGGGACGTCCAGCCGGCGGGCCGCCACCACCCATCCCTGTCCTTCGAGCGCCGCGATCTCCGCCTCGGGCAGCGCGCCCTTCATCGCCAGCAGGGTCGCCCCCGGGGCGAGCAGGTGACCGACGGACGCCACCAGCGACGGCAGATCCGCGACCGCCCGCGCGGTGATCGTCGCGAAGGCCTCGCTCGGCCGGTAGGTCTCGACCCGGGCCTGCACGACCTCGACGCTGCCCAGGCCGAGCTCCATCGCCGCCTGCCGGCAGAACCGCACCTTCTTGCCGTTCGAATCGAGAAGCGTGACGGCGACGTCAGGCCGTGCGATCGCGATCGGGATGCCGGGCAGGCCCGGCCCGGTGCCCACGTCGAGCAGCCGCGGCCCGGCAACCCAGGGCAGGATCGCGAGGCTGTCGAGGAGGTGGCGCGCCACCATCTCCAGGGGCTCGCGGACGGCCGTGAGGTTGTACGCGCGGTTCCAGTGGCGCAGGAGGGCGAGGTAACCGAGCAGACGCTCGATGCGTTCGTCCGCGAGTGCAAGGCCGAGCCGGTCGAGACCCTGTTCCAGGCGGGAGCGGAGGTTGGTGTCGGCGCGCATGGAGTCGCCTCAGAGTATCGCGCCGCGGACGGCGTTCCCACCCACCATCGCACTGGCTCAGACCGGTGGGAGCGACCTCCAGGCCGCGATGGTGGGCTGCCTCCAGACCGCGACGGGGGCGCCCTTCAACCCCCGGCAGGATCAGCCGCTATCCTGGCAGGACACCGTGGCCCCGACGGCAGCGCGGACCTGCCTAGCAACTGACGACAGCCTCGATGACAGACCCCGCGGTCCACCGCCGCCCACCCGGCCGCGTCGTTGCGTGGCTCGGCGCCTTGGCGCTGATCCTGCTGGCTCGTGCCGGCTTCGCAGGGCCGGCGCCGGCACAGCTTGGCGCCGGCCAGCAGGATCTCGATCTCGGCCCCCACGTCGAGGTCCTGGTGGATCCGACGAACCGGCTCACGATAGAGGCGGTCGCCGCCGCGGAACGACGCCCGGACTTCGGTCCGGCGCCGCCCGCCGGACGGCTCGCGGGCCTCTCGAGCGCCACCTTCTGGCTCCATTTCCGCCTTGCCGGCGCCCCACCGGCGCGGGACCCGCTGGTGCTCGAGGTCGACTACCCGCTGCTCGACCGGGTCGAGCTCTACGAGGAACGGCCGGGGGCTGGCTTCTCTCGCCGTACGAGCGGCGACGCGGTGTCCTTCTCCCGGTGGGAGCTGGCCCACGCGTCGCCGGCGTTCCTGATCGAGCCGCCCGGGGAGAGCCCGCGGAGCTATTACCTGCGCATCCAGTCCACCGGTGCCATCCAGGCCCCGTTGCGCCTGATGCGGTACGAGGCCTTCGTGGCGCACCTCGAGACGGACCAGCTCGTCCTCGGCCTCTACCAGGGCATGCTGCTGATCCTTGCGGCAGCGGGGCTGCTGCTCTATGCCCTGATGCGTGACCGGCTGTTCCTGCTGTTCGCCGGCTTCATCGGCGGCTACACGTTGCTGCAGGCCGCCCTGTCGGGCGCCGCCTTCGCGCTGGTCTGGCCGGAGGCCACGGAGTGGGCGAGCAGGGCACCGCCGGTCCTGGTTGCGATCACAGGATTGTTCGCCACCGCCTTCGTCCATGAGTTCCTGGAGAGCCGTACCCGGCTCCCGCGCCCTGGCCGGCTATTCGTCGGCCTCAGCGTCGGCGCCAGCGCCATCGTCCTGGCTGCGACGTTCATCGACCTGCGCTGGGGTATCGGCCTGTCCGCGGTGTATGGAATGCTGCTCATCGGCTCGGGGCTGGGTATCGCGCTATGGGCCGCGAGGCGTGGCTTCCGCCCCGCCCGGTACTTCGCGGCCGCGCTCTCCGCGTTCCTGATCGGCATGGCCATCGCCAGCCTGACCTACGTCGGCCTGGTGCCGTACAGCGCCCTGACGGGTCAGGCGATGCAGGTCGGTGGCATCCTGCTCGCCGTGATGATCGCGATCGCGATCACGACGCGGATCCGCGACCTGCAGATTGCCAGGGCCCGGGCGGCCGAGTCCGCGCAGAAGTACCTCACCGCCCTGAACCAGGAGCTCGAGCGGCTGGTGCACGATCGCACCCAGGCCCTGGAGCGCAAGAACGACGAGCTCAAGGAGCTGGCCGCCCGCGACAGCCTGACCGGCCTCCTCAACCATCGGGCGGCGATCGAGCAGTTCCACCATGCGCTCAACAGCGCCTACCGCTACCGCGATCCGCTTGCGCTCATCATGCTGGACATTGATCACTTCAAGTCGGTCAACGACCGCTATGGCCATCAGGCGGGCGACAGCGTGCTGATGACCCTCGCGCGGCTGCTGCTCCAGAACGTGCGTGCCGCGGACGTCTGCGGCCGCTACGGCGGCGAGGAGTTCCTGCTGCTCCTGCCCAAGGCGGGGCCCGGCACCGCGTACGAGCTCGCCGAGCGGCTCCGACGACAGATCCAGGCACTGGAGCTCGTCGAGCTGCACGGGACGCGGGTGACCGCCAGCTTCGGCGTCGCGGAAGTCGACCTCGACGCGCCGCCCGTTTCCGGCGACCAGCTGATCCGCCGCGCCGACGAGGCGCTGTACCAGGCCAAGCGGCTCGGCCGCAACCGGGTCTGCTGCGCGCCGGACGGGGCGACGGCGACGGGTAGCGCGTAGCGCGAGGACGGGCAGCGGGCGAAGCCCGGTGCCCGTCGGCAAGTGTTCACGCCGAGCGCCGCTTGAGGTGCACCAGCAGCAGTGACACCGCCGCCGGCGTCACCCCCGGGATCCGGGCGGCCTGGCCGATGGTGGCAGGGCGCTGGCGGACGAACTTCTCCCGGACCTCGGTCGACAGCCCCCGCACGGTCGAGAAATCGAAGTCCGCCGGCAGCGCGAGCGCCTCGTTGGCGCGCGCCCGCGCGATCTCCGCCTCCTGGCGGTCGATGTAGCCCGCGTACATCGCCTGGATCTCGACCTGCTCGGCGACCGCGGGATCGGCGACCCCCGGCCCGACGCCCGGCACCGTCATCAGCGCCGCGTACGAAACCCCCGGGCGGGCGAGCAGCTCGCTCGCCCGGACCTCCCGGCGCAGGCCCTCGGCCAGCGTGGCCCGCGCGGCCGCGTCGAGCTGGCCCGGGCGTACCCAGGTCTCCGCCAGCCGGACCTGCTCGCGCGCGACCGCCTCGCGCTTGCGCTCGAACGCCGCCCACTGCGCGTCGCCCACCAGGCCCAGGCGGCGCCCCTGCTCGGTGAGCCGCAGGTCGGCGTTGTCCTCGCGCAGGAGCAGGCGGAACTCGGCGCGGCTCGTGAACATCCGGTACGGCTCGGTCGTCCCCAGAGTGACCAGGTCGTCGACCAGCACGCCGAGGTAGGCCTCGTCGCGGCGCGGGCACCAGGGCGCCTCGCCGCGCGTCCTGCGCACCGCGTTGATCCCGGCGAGCAGGCCCTGCGCGGCCGCCTCCTCGTAACCGGTCGTGCCGTTGATCTGCCCGGCGAAGAACAGCCCCGCGACACAGCGGGTCTCGAGTGAGCGCTGCAGGTCGCGCGGGTCGAAGTAGTCGTACTCGATCGCGTAGCCCGGGCGCGTGATGCGCGCGTTCTCGAAGCCCCGCATCGAGCGCACCAGCGCGACCTGGACGTCGAAGGGCAGGGAGGTGGAGATGCCGTTGGGGTACAGCTCGTTGCTGGTCAGACCCTCGGGCTCGATGAAGATCTGGTGCGAGTCGCGGTCGGCGAAGCGCACCACCTTGTCCTCGATGGAGGGACAGTAGCGGGGCCCGACGCCTTCGATCACACCCGTGTACATCGGCGAGCGCGACAGCCCGGCGCGGATGATGTCGTGGGTGCGCTCATTGGTGCGCGTGATGTGGCAGCAGACCTGACGCGGGTGGTCCTGCGGCCGGCTGACGAACGAGAACACCGGGGTCGGGGTGTCGCCGGGCTGCTCCTCGAGCACGCCGAAGTCGACGGTGCGGCGGTCGATGCGCGGCGGCGTGCCGGTCTTGAGCCTGCCTACCGTGAACGGCAGATCGCGCAGGCGCAGCGCCAGCGCGTTGCTGGGCTGATCGCCCGCGCGACCCCCTTCGTAGCTGGCGAGGCCGACGTGGATGCGGCCGGCGAGAAAGGTGCCGACCGTCAGCACCACGGCCTCGGCGCGAAACCGCAGCCCCATCGCGGTGACGACGCCGGCGACGCGGTCGTCCTCGACGATCAGGTCGTCGACCGGCTGCTGGAAGAGGTCGAGGCCGGTCTGGCCCTCCAGCGCCGCCCGCACCGCCGCCTTGTAGAGCACGCGGTCGGCCTGGGCGCGGGTGGCGCGCACCGCCGGTCCCTTGCGGCCGTTGAGGATGCGGAACTGGATGCCGGCGCGGTCGGCGGCGCGGGCCATCAGACCGCCGAGCGCGTCGATCTCCTTGACGAGGTGTCCCTTGCCGATGCCGCCGATGGCCGGGTTGCAGCTCATCTGGCCCAGCGTCTCGATGTTGTGGGTCAGCAGCAGCGTGCGCGCGCCCATGCGTGCGGCGGCGAGCGCCGCCTCGGTTCCGGCGTGCCCGCCACCGACCACGATGACGTCGTAGCGCTCGGCGTAGTCCATGGTCTGCACGTGCATCCTCGGGCCGCGAATTGTAGACCCGCGCAAGGACTCCGGAGACCGGGCGGGTCGTGGGGAGTGGAGGCGGGGTATTCTCTGCCGACATACGTGTCACGGCCGGCGAGACCGGGTTCGCCTCGGACGCGCCGTGAATACGTCCCTGTAGGCTCGGAAGCGGCATCCCTGCCGCTTACGGTCCTCGGCAAACCCCGGTCACACCGGCCGTATCGGGCGCAGGCGTCGAGCCGGCGTACGAGCCGGAACCGCGGGTGTCGCCTCTCCGCAGGCCGGCGCGCAGCCTGCGGAGAGGGGCGCGGAGCGGCCTGAACGACGCCAGGCACGATCAGCAGCAACGCCATGGGAAATGATCGATGACCCCCGAGCTCAAGCAGGTCGCCGAAACCGCCGGCCGCGTCATCCTCGGCAAGGAGCACGTGATCCGCCTCGCGCTCGCCTGCCTGCTGGCGCGTGGCCACCTGCTCATCGAGGACCTGCCGGGCGTCGGCAAGACCACCCTCGCGCACACGCTGGCAAGGATCCTCGGCCTCGACTACTCCCGCATCCAGTTCACCAGCGACCTGCTGCCCGCGGACATCCTCGGCGTCTCGATCTACGACCGCGAGGAGGGGCGCTTCCACTTCCACCAGGGCCCGGTGTTCGCCCAGCTCGTCCTCGCCGACGAGATCAATCGCGCGACGCCTAAGGCCCAGAGCGCGCTGCTCGAGGCGATGGAGGAGCGGCAGGTGACGATCGAGGGCGAGACCCGGTCGCTGCCCGAGCCGTTCTTCGTCATCGCGACCCAGAACCCGGCGCACCAGATCGGCACCTTCCCGCTGCCCGAGTCGCAGGTCGACCGGTTCCTGATGCGGGTGCGCATCGGCTACCCCGACCGGCAGGCCGAACGCCAGCTGCTGCGCGGCACCGACCGGCGCGAGCTGCTGCCCCAGCTACAGCCGCTGCTCGACCCCGCGGACATCCTCGCCCTGCAGCGGCAGGTGGCGGGCGTGCACGTCGCCGAGCCGCTGCTCGACTACGCGCAGGCACTGCTGGGCCACACCCGCAATTCGGCGCGGTACCGCCACGGCCTGTCACCGCGCGCCGGCCTCGCGCTGCTGCGCGCCGCACGGGCGTGGGCCTTCCTCGGCGGCCGCACGGCGGTGCTGCCGGAGGACGTGCAGGCCGTGCTGGCCGCGGTGGTCGGCCATCGCCTCGCCGCGGCGGCGGATGCGGCGGACGATCCGGAGGCCCTGGCTGCCGAGCTGCTGCAGGCGGTACCGGTGCCGTGAAGGAGCGCCTGCTGCGCTTCGCCCGCTCCACCAGGGCCGGAGAGCCGATCCGCGGCCGACAGATCTACATCCTGCCGACCCGCTATGGCGTGCTGTTCGCGGTGCTGGTCGTGGCCGTGTTCATCGGCGCCCAGAACTACGGCAACAACCTCGCCTTCCTGCTCGCCTTCCAGCTCGCCGCAGTCGGTCAGATCACGATGCACCAGACCTGGCGCAACCTGCGCGGGCTGCGGCTGGCGGCCACACCGATGGGCCGGGTCTATGCCGGCGAGCCGGCGCGGTTCGCCATACAGGTGGAGACGACCGACGGGCGCGAGCGGCCGGCGGTGCAGATCGACGGCGTGGCGGGGCGCGCGCTGGTCGACTGCGGTCCGGATCGGGACGCGTCGGGAACGCTCGGCGTACCGACCCAGTGCCGCGGTCTGCTCCCGCTCGGCCGCCTGACGGTGTCGACGCGCTACCCGCTCGGACTGCTGCGGGCCTGGAGCTATGTGGACACCGACGCGGTCGCCGTCGTCTACCCGCGCCCCGCCCTGCGCTGCGACCTGCCGGCCGACCCGACCTATGGCGGCGCGGAGCAGGGCAGCCTCGGGGTCGGCGCCGACGACTTCGTGGGGCTGCGCGGCTACCGGCCGGGCGATGCGCCGAGCCGCCTCGACTGGAAGACCCTCGCCCGCGAGCGCGGCCTGCACACCCGGCAGTTCGGCGGCGACCGTGCCGACCGGCTGTGGCTGAGCTTCGACGCGCTCGCCCCGCTGGACACCGAGCAGCGGCTCGCGATGCTCTGTCGCGGCGTGCTCGACGCCGAACGGGGCGGCCGGCACTACGGCCTGCGTCTGCCGGGGGAGGTGATCGAGCCGGGTCACGGCGCCCGGCACGCCGAGCGCTGCCTGACGGCCCTGGCGCTGTTCGGGGCCCCGAAGTGAAAGACGCCCTGGCCGAACGCCCGCTCGACCCCGCCGGCACCGCGCTGCTGGTGGCCGCGGTGGCAGTGGCCGTGGGGCCACACGCCTGGCACCTGCCGCCCCCGGTGGTCGGGTTCTTCGCGCTCGCGGCCGCCTACCGGCTGCTGGCGATCGCGCGGCCGGCGCTGCTCCCCGGGCGCACCCTGCTCGGCCTCCTGCTGGTCGCCGGACTCGCGACGGTCCTGTTGGCGCAAGGCGCGTTGCCCAACCGGGATTCCGGCGTCGCCCTGCTGACCGTGATGCTCGGCCTCAAGCTGCTCGAGGTGCGGACGCGGCGCGACGTCTTCGTCACCGTGTTCCTCGGCTGGTTCGTGCTGGTCACCCAGTTCCTGTACTCGCAAACCCTGGCGTTCGCGGCCTTCCTGATGCTGCCGTTCCTCGCCTTCCTCTTCCTGCTCGTCCGCCTGCATCGGGCAGGGGGGGAGTCCTCGCCGCTCGCCATCGCCGGGGCCGTGCTGCGGCTGAGCCTGTATGCGGCGCCGGTGGCGATCGTGCTGTTCGTGCTGTTTCCGCGCCTGGGCGGGCCGCTGTGGGGCTTCGCGGTGGAGTCCGATGCCGCCTTGACGGGGCTGTCCGACAGCTTGTCGCCGGGGTCGGTGTCGCGGCTGGTCGAGTCGCCCGAGACGGCCTTCCGCGTGCGCTTCGACGGCGCGCTGCCGCCGCCGGCGCAGCGCTACTGGCGCGGTCCGGTGCTGTGGGAGACCGACGGCCGGACCTGGCGCCCCGGCACGCCGGTGGATCCGCCGCCGCCCATCGAGGCCGTCGGCTTGCCCATCGACTACGAAGTCACCGTCGAGCCGCACCGCCGGCGCTGGCTGTTCGCGCTCGACCTACCCGTGAGCCGGCCGTCGGGCGCGACCGTCACGGTCGACCACCAGCTGCTGGCGGCGAAGGACGTCGAGGCGCGGTTCAGCTACCGCGTGCGCTCGGTCGTCGAGTATCGGACGGCGGGCCTCGGCCCCGACGAGGGATTCGCCGCGCTGCAGGTGCCGGAGCGGGTCAGCCCGCGTCTGCGCGCCCTCGCCGAGCGGTGGCGCAGGGAATCGGTGGATGCGGCCGGCATCGTCGCCCAGGGCCTCGCGCTGTTCCGCGACGAGCCCTTCGTCTACACGCTGCGCCCGCCGCTGCTCGGCGACGACCCGATCGACGCCTTCGTGTTCGAGACGCGCCGTGGCTTCTGCGAGCACTACGCGGCGAGCTTCGTCCTGCTGATGCGCCTGGCCGGCGTGCCGGCGCGCATCGTGACCGGTTACCAGGGCGGCGAGCTCAACACCGTCGGCGACTACCTGACGGTCCGGCAGTCGGATGCCCACGCCTGGGCGGAGGTCTGGCTTTCCGACAGGGGCTGGACGCGCATCGACCCGACCGCACAGGTCGCGCCCGAACGCATCGAGTCCGCGATCGATCGGGGCGCTTCCCTGGCGGCGGGGCGCGTGGCCTTCCGCACCGATCTCCCGTGGGCGGGGGCGGTGCTGCGGCAGGCCCGCTGGCTGGTCGACGCCGCCAACCTGAACTGGCACCGGTGGGTCGTCGGCTACGACAAGGAGCGGCAGGACTTCCTCGTCAGGCACCTGGGCCTCGGCAGACTGTCGCCGACGCAGCTCGGGGTGGTGGCGGTCCTGATCGCAGGGGGCCTGCTGGCGGTGGTCGGGCTCTCGCTGGTGCTGAAGCGCCCGTCGCGTCGCGACCCGGTGGTGGCCGCCTACGACCGGTTGTGCCGCAAGCTCGGCCGCGCCGGCGTGGCGCGCGCGCCGCACGAGGGACCGCGCGACTATCTCGCGCGCGCCGCCGGGCTGCTGCCTGAGGCTGCGGGCGAGCTGCGGAGCATCGGCCGGCTCTACGAGCATCTGCGCTACGGTCGTCGTGCCCCGCGCGAGGCGGTCCGGCAGCTCGACCGCGCGGTGCGTCGACTCGCCGTTGGCCGTGGCAGGAAAACGCGGCACGGGGCGTGCTGATAGGATTCCGGGCCTCTGTCGGGAGCAGGTATCCATGCCGCCGTTCGACGCCCTGGGCATCGTCTTCGCGCTCATCTACATCCTCCTCCCGCTGTTCGTGCTGCGGGCCTACCGCCGCATCGGCGAGCTGGAGCGCCGGGCGAGCGCGCTGGAGGCCACCATCGTGCGACTCCGGGCGGAAGGCGCGGGTAGCGCCACCGCCCAGGAGGCCAGGCCTCTTCAGACCCCGGCGCAGCCGGCGGCGCCACGCGAGGAGGGGGCGGGCACGACGCCGCGGGAACCGGCCGCGGCGGCGCCGATCTCCGGTGGCTGGCCTGCCGCCGAGCCTTACCCCGAGCCCGCCCCGTTGCTGGCAGCCGCAGCGGCGGACCCCTGGACCGCGGCATCCGACAAGGCGTGGCAGCTGCAGGACTCCGAGCTCTATCGTCGCGCGAAGGCCTGGCTGCTCGGCGGCAACACGGTGGCCCGCCTCGGCGTCGTGATCCTGTTCTTCGGCGTCGCCTTCTTCCTCAAGTACGCGGTCGAGCAGGGCTGGCTCCCGACCGAGCTGCGCCTGGCCGCCGCGGCGCTGGGCGGGCTGGCGCTGACGACCTTGGGCTGGCGCCTGCGCGAGCGGCGCCGGGGTTACGGCCTGGCGCTGCAGGGCGGGGGCATCGGCATCGTCTATCTGACGGTCTTCGCCGCCATCGACACCTATGGCCTGCTGCCCGCGGGGCCGGGGCTGGTGCTGATGGTCTGCCTGGTCGCGCTCGCGAGCGCGCTCGCCGTCCTGCAGGACGCGCGCGGCCTCGCCGTGCTCGCCGCGGTCGGCGGCTTCCTGGCGCCGGTGCTGATCTCGCGCGGCGGCAGCCACGTGGCCCTGTTCACCTACTACGCCGCCCTCGACCTCGGCATCCTCGGCATCGCCTGGTTCAAGGCCTGGCGCGAGCTCAACCTCGTCGGCTTCGTCTTCACCTTCGTCATCGGCGCGATCTGGGGTCACCGGTTCTACCAGCCCGCGCAGTTCTGGAGCACCGAGCCCTTCCTGATTTTCTTCTTCCTGCTCTACGTCGCGGTGCCGGTGCTGTTCGCGCGGCGCCAGCCGACCGAGCTAAAAGGCTACGTCGACGGCTCCCTGGTGTTCGGCGTGCCGCTCGTCGCCTTCGGGCTGCAGCACGCGCTGGTCCGCGACACCGAGTACGGCCTGGCGATCAGCGCCGTCGTCGTCGGCCTGTTCTACGCCGCCCTCGCCACCGCGCTGTGGCAACGCGAGCGCGAGCGTGCGGGCCTGCTCGCCGAGGCCTTCGTCGCGCTGGCCGTGGTCTTCGGCACCCTCGCCATCCCGCTGGCCGTGGACGGGCGCTGGACCGGCGCGGCCTGGGCGATCGAGGGCGCCGCCCTGGTGTGGGTGGGCGCGCGGCAGCGGCGCATCCTCGCCCGCTACGCGGGCCTGCTGCTGCAGGTCGGCGCCGGCGTCGCCTTCCTCACCGCGCACGGCCTGCCCGCGGGCGGTCTGCCGGTCCTGAACGCCCTGTACCTCGGCGCCGTGATGGTGAGCCTGGCGGGCGTGACGTCCGCCTATGTGCTGCACCGCCACGCCGCCGTGCTCACGCCCGTCGAGACCGGCGCTGCGCTGCCGTCCGCGACCCTGGTCTGGGGCCTGGCATGGTGGTACGGCGCCGGGGCCAACGAGATCCTCACGCACGCCGCCTACTCCGATCGCCTTCCGCTGCTGCTTGCGCTGGTCACGGTGACATCGGCGGCGCTGGCCTGGGCGCGCGGGCGGCTCGATTGGGCCGACCTGCGCTACCCGCCGCTGCTCCTGCTGCCCTTCATGGTGTACGCCGCCGTCATCGGCCACTTCGGGAGCCTCGTCGCCCATGCCTTCGCCGGCTGGGGCGCGGTCGCCTGGCCCGCCGCGTTCGCCGTCCATCTCTGGGTGCTGCGCCGGCTCGAGCAGGAGTGGCCGCCGGCGGTGCTGCTCTGGTGGCACAGCATCGGGCTCTGGGTCGCGGTCTTCGTCGCCGGCTGGGAGGTCTGGTGGCTGACCGCGCAGGCGGTGCCCTCGGGCTGGGTGTGGCGCCACGTGGCCCCGGCGCTGGTGGTCGCGGCCACGCTGGGCGCCCTGCCGCGGCTCGTCGGCCGGGTGCCCTGGCCGCTCGCGCGACACCCCGACGCCTATGGCCGGGTGGGCCAGCTCCCGCTTGCAGTGGCGCTTGGCCTCTGGACGCTGCTGGCGAGCTTCGAGCGCGGCGACCCGGCGCCGCTGCCGTATCTGCCGCTGCTCAATCCGCTCGAGCTCGGCCAGGCCATCGCGCTCGTGACGCTGGCGCGCTGGTGGTGGCGCGAGGCCGCGGACCGGGAGGCGCGTTGGCACGGCCGGGGCGTCGCGGCGGTGGGCTTCGCCGCGCTCAACGGCCTGATCGCCCGCGCCTTCCACGTCTACGGCGACGTGCGCTTCGACCTCGACGCGCTCTGGGCCTCGCCCGGCTATCAGGCCACCGTGTCGATCGTCTGGGCCGCCGCGGCGCTCGCGGTCATGGTCGCCGCCACGCGGCTGCAGCGGCGGGGCCCCTGGATGGTCGGGGCGACGCTGCTCGGTGCGGTGGTCGTCAAGCTGTTCCTCGTCGATCTCGCCGGCCTCGGCACGGTGGCGCGGATCCTGTCTTTCATCGTGGTGGGGCTCCTGATGCTGCTGATCGGCTACCTGTCGCCCTTGCCCCCGAAGCCGCAGGAGGGGACTGCGCAATGATTCGGTCCTGCCTGACGATCCTGGTCTGCTGGCTGGGCAGCGGACTCGCGCAGGCCGCGACGCCGAGCCCGCAGGATTACGCGTTCGGCTTCCGGGCCGAGGCGGCGGCTGCCGGGCCGATCTGGGAGCTGACGCTGCCCGAGGCGGTCTATCGCGGCGTCACGCGTGCGGATCTCGGCGACCTGCAGGTCTTCAACGCCACGGGGTCGATGGTGCC
>Ga0316613_10002511_pt1 | contig 11787 bp, 6 predicted proteins | sample OWC_soil_day10_C_2_FD_207647 | JGI IMG/M metagenome (GOLD analysis project Ga0316613, IMG submission 207647) | Wetland soil microbial communities from Old Woman Creek delta, Ohio, United States - OWC_soil_day10_CT_b | ecosystem: Environmental > Terrestrial > Soil > Wetlands | place: USA: Ohio...
GCTCTCTATCAGTGAAGCATAACGAATAGCATTTACCCGACGGCGCGGACGTGATTGATCTCAGTGTTGCATCATGGCGGCGGATAAACCTTGTTGGACTGAACTGCCAGGATGGCGGTAGTTATGGGGATTGTAAGCGTGCGGCGTCTAGAGTCAATCTTTTGACAGGGCGCTGAGTGGGTTGAATCAGGGTGTGGCGCAGCTTGTTTCGGGAAATTGCGGCGTGCCATTGAGGCCAATCAGGAGACCGGCCGCGGCATGAACCCCCTGATTTCGGTAGTGTGGGTACGAACGGCCAGCCGCCGCCATCAATCCTATGGAGAGCATTAAATCAGCATCGCTTTCGATGACAGCTGTGCCAGTAGCTCGGTCTTGAACTGGTCGAACACGATCCAGTTGTAATATGGTTTTCCGCTCCAGTAGCCTTTTCCTCGACAGATCGGCTCGATAATTGACTGTAGGTGTTTGTCCGGCTTGTGGTAGACCTTCAAATTTCCAAATGGCAATTTTTTGACCCAGATCCACTTGCCGTTAAGCGAGAATGTCCACGAGTCCCGAGACAGCAGCAAACTCGGCGAAGTCGATAACTCTGCCACTGTTGGCAAATGGATCCAGCTTCGTCGGTCGGGGTCAACCAGAACAGCTTCTTCCAGTTCACGCCATGTCCAGCGTTGATGGATCCAGTCACTTAGCTCGATCTCCATTGCTTGGATGTTGAGTGCTTTTAACTTGTCTGCTTTGTCCTGATCCACACGGTGATTGACTGCAATCTCGATGACAAGGGGCTTGTCCCCCGTTGTGGCATAACAATCCGCAACAATCCAGTCACGGCTATCCGGATTCTCCAGCCTGTGCTCCAGCCATACTTGCTCCAGCGTAGCAATGGTTTCGATTTTGGATGACTCAACTCCGGGAGGTACAGTTATGTGCTTGTAATCAGTGATGATCTGCTTGGCGGCTAAATGCAGAGCTGTTTCTGCGCAACCAGACGATTCGCTGGAATTGTCATGTGCAAAATGATGCGCTCGTTCTTGCCCACCATTCTTAGCGACAAGCGGCGATCGGCAATGCGGACAAGTACACAGGCAAGCTGCGCCGTTTTCAACATCATCAATATGCGCAATGCGACCCTGTGGGCCAATGGCAAAAGTCATTACGGTACGAGGACTGGTTTGCATGACAGCAACTCCGTTTCTAGTGAACACGAAAGTTACGGTAGCTATCAGCAAAGACGTAGAATAGTCATAAACCGTCACGCGACAGAAAGAGACTGTCATGAACCAACGTAATATCAATGACTTGGAAAACACTCAGCCCACATCTGATCCTGAGCTGCTTATTTCTGCCACACGTTCGCTGCTAGAGTTTATTGATCGCTACTGCCCCAAGACACTTGCATACGATGCACTTCGCGCATTGACGACACTGACTATTGAACGCATTGAGTCAGGTAAATGCGAGGATGGTCTGCGCTTTGAAACGCTCAATGTCGTGACTGCCGCAGGAATAGTCATTCCCCCAGGGAAAGCTCCCGGTACCGTCCTATCCCGACCGTGGTGCGAACTGGAAAAGCAGTGGCCCGAACGGCTTCGTGGCGTTCAAGAAGTCGCAGCGGATGCGGGGTTACGGCATTACGTCTGCCCAATCAAAGAAAAAAGCGATGGTGGCCATTCCTCTAAATACCATCTGGAAATGGTCCCAATACCAGATGATGTCCTTTACCAGAAGAAAAAAGCTGCGCAGGGAGAAATTACCTACATCCGTGATTTGGAGCCCAAGCCTTCATGGTGGGCACGGTTTATTTTGAACAAAGGCTACCGTGTAGCAGGGTGGCGACGAAGACTCTTAATGACTTACTTCCTCGGCACCTTGCTCCTAGCCGCAGGAACGCTAGGATTCCTGTGGCTGGTCATGTTGTTCTCGCCGAAATTGACGCTGAATGAATTGGGTCTTTCCATATTGGTGACGCTGGTCATTGCTGGTGCTGCCTGGGAAACCCTTTCTCCGTTCATTCGCTTGTTCGAATGGCGAATCATCATGGCGCCAACCGGCATGATTGCTTTGAACGAGCTGGATGTTCAGCTCGAAATGGTGCGAGACCCCAAGCTTGGTCGCCATGATCCGGCAACGATCAGGTTGGTGCGCTATTCCAGTGTTTGTCCGCACTGTGGGGGAATGGTCTCGGTAGTTAAGGGGGGTAAGGATTTTCCGAATCGCCTTGTTGGGCGGTGTCAGGAAAATCCTTCTGAGCATGTATATAGCTTTGACAGATTGTCCTGTGTGGGGAGAATGTTGCGAGGATGATGGCGCAATATTCCCGAAATAAGATGACTGGGTTTCGGCCAAAGTAGCCAGTTACGCCCAGACGTAATCCGGTCCGCTATCCGCAGCGCATAGCGGACGTTGGATCGCCTTTCTACTTTGGTCTGCAATGCATCTGCAAGCAGCCTTTCGGATTCGACCAAGTTTGAACACCCATTTTTAGCCTTATAGGCTTGGGCTTCCACCTCGGAAGAAAGTTATATAATTTTGAAATCTGTAAAATTAAGAGTGAATTGCTTTGTCTGGCCAATTGGTAGCTGGTAGGCGATGTGTATGTGTCACGAGTTTTAACATGCCCCTGTAATATCCCATAACAACAAGTTACCAGGCCCATTCAATTGAGCAGAGCCAAGACAGAAAAATTAGGTACACCAGGCGCGATTGAATCCAATGCCGGAGATGACTACCATATTCTCTGGGCCAGCCGCCGTGCTCTATGTCTACTGGATTCGGATAGTGGCTTGAGCTTGGTACGCGTTGAAGGAGTTTCTCGTGAGGATGAAGCCGCCACTGTCGATCCGGATGCATTCCTAGGTGTAGACCTCGCCGAATATTACGATGGCACATCTATCACCAATGCTTCCCTTGTAGTGTTTTCCCAGCTTAAATACAGTCAGCGCCATCCGGATTTGCCTTGGACTGCCGCACGCTTATGCGTGAAATCAAAAGGGACGCGAGACCGCTCGGTCATCGCACGTCTGGCACAGGCCTTTACCGGTTTTTATGAAGAGCACGCGCGCACCCTCGTCGTTGAACGCCTACGCATCAAACTGGTCAGCAACCGGCCTGCGGATCAGATACTTGTCCAAGCTCTAGAAGCCGCTCAGTCCTGGCTGAAGGATCGCCAAGCGACCCAAGCAGCACGGTTAATTGCAGCCCTTCCAGCATCTAGTCGAGAGGTCGTGAAACACATCCAGAAGGCCAGCGGTCTCGCCAGCACCGCTTTCTGCGACTTTTTACGCTGTCTCGATTTTTCCGACTGCAATTCAGATAGCCGTCTGTGGCAACACTTACGCCTAATTCAAGAAATTGGGAGAATTGCACCGGCCTCCCCATTGGAGCGGGCCCGTGATTTATATGAACGGGTGGCTTCGGAAGCATTGCCAAAAGTTGGTGAATGCGGATTGCAGCGCGCCGATGTCTTGGCCGCATTAGGTTGCCATGGCGAGGAGAGCCTCTTCCCCGCCCCGCCACGATTTGAACGCCTCTCAAATCAGATTCCTACCCCGGACGCTGGCCGTATTCTTGAAGCTCTGCGAGCCAGCCCATCTCGTAGTCTTCTCGCTCATGGCGCAGGCGGCGTGGGTAAAACAAGCACCGTATTATCCTTGTCAGACCACTGGCCGCATGGGCGATGGGTTTTCTACGATTGCTTCGGCGGCGGCACTTACAAGGACAGTCCCGGCGACGAACGACATTCTGCTCGCCGTGCTTTACTCCAACTCAGCAATCAGTTGGCGGTGCAATGCGGTTCCCCCTTTTTGATTCGCCCTCCGGACGGAAGAGATGACCTCTGGCGGGCATTCCGTGCCCGGCTTGATGCCGCTGCAGGCATACTACAGAAACAGGGGGAGTCCCTGGTTCTGGTAATCGATGCGGCGGACAACGCCATTCAAGCCGCCGACACGCCGGAAGACAGTTTCGTTGTCGACCTGTGGAAAGCCACCCGGCCAGAAAACGTCTTTCTACTAATGACTGCCCGCTCAGGCGGTCGTGCCCAATCTCTACAAGCACCATCGGGCACCCCCCAGCTTGAACTGACAGGCTTCAACCTGGAAGCCTCGGCGCAGCACCTGCGCCAGAACCATCCCTTGGCAACGGCCAAGGACGCTGAAGCGTTCCACTTCCGCTCACATGGCAACCCCCGCGTCCAGAACTATGCGCTGAACACCGGGATTGCCGCTGACATTCTGACCATACTCGGCCATGCCCGCCGCCATCTAGATGAGATATTCCAAGACTATATTGCCGGCGCGCTTACCCTGAACTTCACACAAGGCAACGCAAGCGATCACTTGGACGACCTGAGTTGCTTTCCCCGCCCCCTCCGCCTATGCCACTTGACGGAAGTGCTAGGCTTGCCGACGGTGGAGATACAAGCCCTATGCGATGCACTGAGCCCAGGACTCACGCGGGATGCGGATGGGTGGCATTTCCGGGACGAGGACTTCGATACCTTCTTGCGTGTGCGCCTGGAGGAAGCTGCAGGGGCACTATCCGCCCATCGCCGCCTCGCACAACGCATGGCGGGACAACCAGACAGTGACTTCGCGGCACGCCATCGCGCCGAACATCTGTTCAAGGCGGAAGATGACTTAGCTGTGATTGCCCTCGCGTTGGAGGGGAGTTCTGCCGTTCCCAGGCACATGGACGAGGTCGCGCAAGTCCAAGTTTTGCGTCGACGGCTGGTTTTGGGCGTTAAAGCGGCAGCCCGCGCCAAGCAGGCGGAAGCCTTGGTCCGGCTGACGGTACAGGCTGCTGATGTGGCACGTTCAGATTACGCCATTCTCAAATTGATTGAAGAACACCCGGATCTCGCCGCCCTCTATGCTGATCCGCAGACCATCGCCAAATATTACTTGGAAGCCAAGAACCAAGACTGGTTTGGCAGTGCGCAGTTACGTTGTGCGGCGCTGTTCTCCCGTGAACCAGAACACCTGCTTCGTGCCCGTGAACATTTGGACATGGCAGGAGCATGGCTGCGCCGTTGGGCGAGCAAGAAGCAAGAGGAACGGGATCATTGGCGGGTAGAGTATCGGGATATTGCCGCCGGTGCAGAGGCGGTCTTTCGGCTCGCAGGTCCTGAGGCAGCAAGCCGTTGGCTGAGTGGTTGGCGCCCTCTCGATTCGGTGCTACACGCCTGCCGTGTACTGGCCGACGCCATCGCACGTGACGTTCCGCCTCCGCGCCAAACGGAACTATTCCATGCGCTACGTCCTCACCCGCTCGCTGCTGTGTTGTTTCTGGTGGCCTTCCATCGTGCAGGTACGCGGCCTGAAGCGCCGCTGGTCGAAGCGGTTCTGTCAGCAGTGGAGGCTTATTCCCGGTTCAAACGGCACCAATTTTTGCGGGAGCGTCATTTCTTCAACGCCGACGCCTTGGCCCTGCGAACAGGTGTCGGGGTCGAATTCGCTGAACTCCTGGCGGCCTACGGCCTCCACCCAAAGCGCATAACCCATCTATTGGAACGACTTTCCCCTCTGGAAACCAACTTCGCGCCTCATGATGCTATGGACGCCGGCAGTTTTATCCCCCAGCTCCAAGCGCTGGCACTACTTACCGAACTTAACGGGCACGAACCGGACAAGCAGGAACTGGAGCAGCGGCTGCTCAAATTCCACGAAAAGACATCTGAATACGAGCGAGGCGAGGAACTCAAGCGCTTTCATTCCATGGTGGATGCGCGGTTTCACCTTTATCGCTTGCGAGCCGAGGCAATCGTCCACCGCCCTGATATCGCCAGTCTACTGCCCAGACTGATCAAGGCACTCAATCGCGGTACAGAAGAGCGCTGGCGTTATGGTCGGGACTTTGACTTCTACCTGCGTGATGCATTGCCCCCGCTGACGGAGGCTGCTCTAGCATGCACAGGGGAGATCGATGCGTTTCTAGATACCTTAACCGAGACCATATCCAGCAAATTTGGGGATGGGGCACCGACCCACTGGATAAATCTGGCTGCCCGCCTGCTAATTCACCACGATCAAATCTGGCGTGGCATCGCTTTGCTTGACCGTGCGGCCTGTTATCTGGCCGAGCACCCTATCAACGGCCAAGAACACTGCGAGGAACTGCTACGCGCTGCTGCTTTGGCCCAGCCTCATGATCCAGCAATGGGTTCCGACCTTTTTCATCAGGCGGTTAAGGTAGCAAGAGAGCTAAACGATGATCTTTGCGATCGGCTCAGATACTTGGCGGGCTGTGCTGAAGGCTTAAGGAACGACCTAGACGAAACCGAAGCCCGTGATCTGTCCGCTCGCCTAGCGAGGCTCACCGAAGAAACGCGCATTTATGTCGCAAACGAAGACGCTTATCCCTGGACCTGCGTATTTCGTGCAGTGCTCAGTATCCATGCTCCCAGCGGTTACGCTTTATTTACAAGGTGGACTGACCTGGGCCATTTGGACATCCGCAGTAGTGTGGTCGAACTCAGCCAAACCGGTTTACGCAAGGGGCATATTCCGCCCAGCCAGTGCCTAGGCTTACTTCGTTTGGGATGGAGCGGACGCGGTGAGACGGAAACCTTTCTGTCCATTCTCGATACCACTCTGGCGCAGAGAGGAATGCAATCCAATACATTCCGAAACCAGTTACGGCGCATCGTGTACTGGGTACTCCGCGATATCTCGCGCGAAGAACGTACCGACTGCGCCCGCAACATCCAGGATTGGATTACTGCAAACGGCTGCGACCATCTGCCAGAAGGACGGTCCATAGGGGAATACTTGGCCTTCGTGACCACCCATCCTCGGCAAGAGACTTCTTCCAACCACCCGCAAGTGAGCGAATGGTCTGAAAGGACCACAAGTGAGAAAGTCGATTGGAATCTGTATTTGGGCCAAGCGCCCATCCCCGCACGGTTGCCTGAGCTTTTGACAGGTTTACGCGCGTTGCCCGGTTACCAAGACCGCGGTACATTTTACGAGCAGGCGCGGCAGCGAATAAGTCCATCGGAACGTCCTGCTTATCTGCAATCCTTAGTGGATTTGCCTAACGAGCAAGTATTTGCAGACGAATACCTGAAGGAGTGGGAAGCCTGCTTGGACACTTGGCGGTATTCCCCTCCGGTGCAACGCTGGGCGGAGTCAGGCATGCCCGAACTGGCTCGCCGGCATCTGCCAAGCATTTTGGGATATCCATTTAATGCGGATAAACGACTCACGCGTCTATTGCGCTTGCCCTTCGTCAAGCCGGAACGATGGCTCGATCTGCTGGCCCCCGCCTTGGCGGATTGGGTGGAGCGGTTGGGGGCGTGGCAGCTTTATCCCCTAGCGGGTGTACTGGCGGTGGGACTCAGCCCCCAACAACAAAAAGTCTTGCTTGAGGAGGCAATTGTTCACGGCGAGCGTGCCCTTGAGGAGCGCCAACTGAAACCGTTGCCATCTCTGCCGGTTTGGCAATTTTACGGTGAAGACCGCACCACACCTTTCGCCACTTTGCTCTATACCTTGCTCGGCCATCCGGATACCCGCATTCGTTGGTCCTGCCTCCATGCTCTGCGTGATATGGATTTGCAGAATGAGCCGGCGCAACTTTCCGCACTAATAGAGCAGCTGGACACCGAAAATGTCGGCGGTTTTCTCCCAGCAAACAGCAGCTTTCTGTGGATATCCGCCCGCGCCTACCTGATGATTTTCCTCGCCCGCTTTGCTGTGGATCACCCAGCGGCAGTACGTCCCCACGTGGAAAAGCTATTGCGCCATGCCCTGTCCAAGGACTTCCCCCACGCACAGATACGGGAGTTGGCCAAGCGTGCCCTGCTGGCAATGGATGATGGCATTCCCGGAACACTGAATACAGCAACCCGACAGCAGCTTGAAGCAGTAAACCGTCCCATAGAGGTGCAAGTTATTGAAGGCATTCGTCGCCATTTGTCAGACACGCGTAGCCATAAAGGACGGTTCGATTTCAACCCGATGGATACATTGCCGTACTGGTATACCCCTTTGGGGCGACGTTTTAATCTTTGCGGAGATGAAATCGCCACCTTGGCGGAAAAATGGATTTGCGACCGATGGGGCTTCTTTGGGCACAACGTACTGCAATCGAGGAAAAGGCATCGGGACCGAGATTGGCATTTGGCCACTAATGGCCACGGAAGCCTGCCAGTCATAGAAGAAGGGCGAACCTATTTGGAATACCATGCCATGCTCCTCGTGGCAGGCGAATTGATCGACAGTCGGCCGAACACGCTTGAGCACCCGGACTCTGATTACGATAGCTGGCGATATTGGCTACAAAACCATCTACCGACACGCTCGCGGTTCTGGCTTTCCGAATTACGCGGTCCAGTTCCGCTAGAAGCACAATTCCATGGTCTAACCATGCCTCATAATGCCTGGCTACAACCTACCATTCCTGATGCTTTCGATAACTGTCTCGGCCTACGCTCTGCAGGAAAAAACGAATTTCTGATTGTGGCGGCAGAGGTAGACATTCATGAGCCAGGTCGACGAGAACATCATCGCATTGAATCTGCACTAGTTAGCCCACAATCCGCTCACGCCCTGTTGCGCGCTCTCCAAGCGATCGGCGATCCAACCCCCTACCGTATCCCTCCAGCAGGTAATGATCTGGAAATCGATGAGCCAGGTTTCAGCCTACGCGGCTGGATAAGCGAGACCTCCGGCGAAAAAGAATTGGATGGTCACGACCCACTGCTTTACGGCATAGATACCGGCCTCCCTCGCTTTCCACAAGCCGTGCGAGACGCACTCAGCGTACAGACAGACTCGGCGGGAAAACGCTATTTAGATCGTTCTGATCCAAATCAGCTTATCGCCGAGATCACCACCTGGAGCGAGCCCCATGAGGACAAGGAAGGCGCAGAGTATTCGTCAGGGTGGCGATTGCAAATCAAATGTGACCGGTTGCTCAACTACCTGCGAGCACAGCAACGCTGCCTGATTCTTGAAGTTCAAATTGACAGAAAAGAGCACCACTATGGTCAGGAAAAAGACTACGAATACAAGCCCCCCGCTGTCCTCCTCTACCTCCTCCATGCGGATGGGCACCTCGAAACCCTGGAGCACCACAATCGCCTTGGGCCAACGGATACTTGAGGAACTCAAACTCGACAGCGAGATGGACACATTGGGCCGCTGGTTGGCCCACTGTCTTGCGGAGAAAATGGAGCGCGCGGCCACCGCACCCGAGGGAACAGAAGGGGAGGAAGACCGGCGTGAGTGTGAGGACCTCATTTTTCGCCTATGGGAGCGTCGCCAAACTTGGCCTCTCTCTGCACCACTCAAAGATGTGGCGGACCGGCTGGATGCACTGCTCGCACTAAAACCTCACTTCTTTCACGCAACAACAAAGACATCAAACCCATTCCTGGATTTGCTCCATGGTTTGGAAGAGCTGCATCACAAGGAAATTCAGATCTGTCTGGCAGCCTGGATTGCCGGTTTGAATCTAAGCAAGGATCGTGAATTCTTGCACAACCATTCTGAGCATCTGGACAACGATGAACTCAGAGTGACTCAACGTTTGGTTGAGATTCAAGACCTCATGCTCAGTCCAGAGGCCCATCTTGGCGATGAGCCATGCCCGAATTTCGCAACTCTATCCATCGTTGAGCAAGGGAAAATAGTAAATGCCAGACTCCGCGCAATAGCCAAGTCCCGAACGCAATTGTTTGGTCGGTAATGCAAGCTCGACGCCATTAGGAAGCGACAGTAAAGCATGAGTGCTATCGAACTACCTATGAGTCCGGAGCAGATTGGATTGAGTTTCGGTCCGGACGAAGACGATCCAGATGGAATGGAGCAGACGATTCTGCTTCCCAGAGGTTTCCCGTACTTCGAATTGAAGGAACTTGGAAAGATGCTAGAAGAGAATGGCGTCTTCGTTCCCGGGTACATTCCACCGGCAGTCGGGCTATGTGTTCCAGACAGCTTCATCTTCGAAAGTCAATTCGAAGGAATCAGCACAACCCTGCTGCCTGATCGGAACATTGTTTCCAGAATGGCCAAGATTGCTGCAGGGGCGCCAATGGACGCGATGCTGCGGAAGGTCGCGGCGATCAAAGCCTTTTGCCACTATCTGGATATTCAGATTGAACCTTCGATCGCTTTCCACGAACAGGCTCAGTCTCAGGGGAACTCTAGAGCCAACGAGGAGCTTGCATGGTTCCGCGCTGCTGACAACGCTGACCCGCATCCCTGGCTCAGCCTAGCGTTCGGATTTAAGGATCGTCTTGATCTAGCACCGTCACTCCGTGACGCCGAGTCAATTGACTTGGCCGTCCCTCTTCGGCGTTGGCGGCGCAACTACATTGCGGCCTTGAAGATTGCCGAGATCGAACTCACTGGTGGGCCAAATCTTGAACGCCTACTAAACCTATTCAATTGGATGAGGGAGGATTTCATGGTAGCGGGCCCAGCTGCCTTGATGGCTTGTATTTACTACGCCCCCAACTCACCACCAAGAGCTGGGCTGTTTAAAAGCCTAAGGTCACCGAATCGAGTTAAGGCAATTAATGGCGTCCGGAACGCAGCGTGGGATTTGGCCCATCTGAGTGACTTTGTCCGCCGGGTTAATGAAGCGAAAGATAGTACTAATCGACTACTTCTCGCCAGCTTCGATGAAGGGTTGAGACACTTGGCAAGGTTACTTTTCGCTAGTTCTTCCGACACATTAGATCCTGAACAGATATCCGACGCTATCTCCCATTGGTGGCCACACCAACATTCAATTCGCATCGGCGAGGAATTTGTCGCTCTACTTAACAGTATTGATGATGAGGATCGCAAGCTTCGGCAATCACGGTCGCCAGTAACAATTGACGAGATGATCGCGCGGGGAGAAAAGTCTGTGGTTTCTTTCAATGGCGTAAATACTTCCATTTGCAAATGACCATAATCTGCAGGCAAACGATACTCGAACGCACCGTCGCGCAAGCCTATGAGCAGTCCTGCACTAGCCAATATGTTCGTGCTGAACCTACTTTAAAGTTATCGTTTGTCAGTCGAAAAATCTAAATTGCTATGCATTTATTGCAGGATAGGTAACTGCAACTGATTAATGTAGAATTTCAGTATGATCATTGAGCACCAACGCGAAAAGCTAGTTGAAGTCGTGCGCTACTTCGCCTGTCAGGTGAAGTATTTGGGCAAGGTAAAACTGTTCAAATTGCTGTACTTCCTGGACTTCGAGCACTATCGAGACACTGGGAGATCCGTCACCGGGCTGGACTACGCAGCCTGGAAAATGGGTCCAGTGCCTGCGCGGCTGTTTGAAGAACTCAAACACCCTGAGCCAGATTGGATGGGTAAGGTTGAGTTCAAGGAGGTGTCCATAAAGAGTGGGCACAGCATGTTCACGGTAAGTGCTATTGGCTCTTCCGAACTTGCGCACTTCTCGAAACGAGAACTACGGATTATGCGCCAGTTGGCTGAAAAATATGTGGATGCTCAGGCAGAAGACATGGTGGAGGCCACTCACCTAGAGAACCTCCCTTGGCATCACGTGTATGTCGAGCAGAACAAAAAACAACATCAAATACCATACGAACTCGCTCTCCGGAGACAAGAAGCAGAGCTGATGCTGGCATCAGTTAAAGAGCGTGATGCGTTGGTGCAAGCACTGAAAGGCTGACATTGCAGCCGGGACATATCCTCTTTCATCGCGATTTTGTGTTCCATGATGGGGCACAGAAAGACAAATATCTTGTCGTTCTGGCTGCTCATCAATCGAACATTGTTGTTGCCAAAACCACATCCAAAGGACATCACTACCGGAATG
>Ga0316613_10002514_pt1 | contig 11780 bp, 10 predicted proteins | sample OWC_soil_day10_C_2_FD_207647 | JGI IMG/M metagenome (GOLD analysis project Ga0316613, IMG submission 207647) | Wetland soil microbial communities from Old Woman Creek delta, Ohio, United States - OWC_soil_day10_CT_b | ecosystem: Environmental > Terrestrial > Soil > Wetlands | place: USA: Ohio...
GGGTGGCGCAGAAGCTTGGTGCCCTCGCCGTGGTGGCCGACCTCCTTCTCCCGCCACATCGCCACGAACTCCGGGCTGGCGTGGCTGAGTTCGTCGACCAGCGCCTCGACGTTGGCCGCCGCCCCGGCCCGCACCGCGTCGGCGCGGAAGGTGGCGACGACGAAACGCGCGACGCTTTCCCAGTCGAGCTGACGCGCCCGCACCGCCGGATTGCAGAACATCATGCGCAGCACGTTGCGATCCCGTGGCGCCAGCCTGCCATAGTCGGCGAGAATGACGGTGGCGGCGGGGTTCCAGGCGATGATGTCCCATGTCGCCGTCTTGATGATGGCCGGGCTGAATTCCAGCGCGTCGAGCACGCGCTGCAGACGCGGCGACACCCCGTCGCTCTCCTGGTAGCGCACCTCCGGCAGCCGGCCGAGACCGAGCAGAAACAGATGCTCGCGCTCGACGTCGGTCAGCATCAACGCCCGGGCGATGCGGTCGAGAACGTCGGCCGACGGCGCCCCGCCCCGCCCCTGTTCGAGCCAGGTGTACCAGGTGACGGAGACGTTGGCCCGTTGCGCCACCTCCTCACGCCGGAGGCCGGGCGTCCGCCGCCGCATCATCGGCAGCCCGAAGGCGGCGGCATCGAGCCGGCAGCGCCGGTCCCGCAGGAAGGCGCCGAGCGCGTTGTCATGAATGACCGGAGCGTCCATCCTGTTCGTCCCTATACCAGGATAAGGCCGCAACTTTACCCTGATATGAAGTCAGACAATACGGCGATCATCAAAACATCCGACGTTTTTCGTCGCATAGGTCTGCGGCGTCCGCGGCATGTGCACGGCGCCAACGGCTGTCGCGATCAGACGGGCCGGCAGGGCGGTGCTTGCCGCCACCCCGGACGAATGCAATAAAATCGGCTCCGACCATCATGCTCGGAGTCGCCCCATGTCCTCGCCCATCACCGCCCTCATCGTCGTCGACGTCCAGAACGATTTCTGCCCCGGCGGCGCGCTGGCCGTTGGCGGCGGTCATGCCATCGTGCCGGTGATCAACGCACTGGTGCCCCGCTACGAGCAGGTGGTGATCACCCAGGACTGGCATCCCAAGGGGCACGTCTCCTTCGCCTCCTCCCATCACGGCCGCGAACCGTTCGACACCACCGAAATGCCCTATGGCACGCAGGTGCTATGGCCGGACCACTGCGTGCAGGGCACGCCCGGCGCCGAGCTGCATCCCGACCTTCGCGTCACCCCTGCCCAGTTGGTCATCCGCAAGGGCTGGCACCAGGGCGTCGACAGCTATTCCGCCTTCCGCGAGGCCGACCGCAAGACGCTGACCGGCCTTGCCGGCTATCTGCGCGAACGCGGCGTCGAGGAGGTGCACGTCGTCGGCCTCGCCACCGACTATTGCGTTGCCTGGACCGCCCTCGACGCCGTCAGCGCCGGCTTCCGCGTGGCGGTGATCGAGGACGCCTGCCGGGCCATCGACCTCTCGGGGTCGCTCAAGCGCGCCTGGGCAGATATGGCTGCGGCCGGCGTGACGCGCACCACCAGCGACCGCATTGTTTAGGATTGTTGCGGCATCGTCCGCATGAATTTGCGGATATTGCGGTTTTCGGGTGGACAGCCTTCGGTAGTTAGGTCATAAGCACTGACCTATAAAGGTCAGCAATATTGACCTAAGGAAAGCTGGACATGACATCACCCCTTGCGGACTTTCGGGCCGGCCTGGTCGCCGTCTTTCCGACGGTCGTCGCCGTCATCCCCTTCGCCCTCATCCTCGGCCAGCAGGCGACGGCCAAGGGCCTGACACCGGCCGAGATGCTGGCCATGTCGTCGATCGTCTTTGCCGGCTCGTCACAGCTGATCGCCGTCGGCCTGTGGAGCGCGCCGACGCCAATTGCCGCCCTGGCGTTGATGGCGCTGCTCGTCAATCTCCGCCACGTGCTGATGGGCGCCTCGCTATCCGGCAAGATCGCCCATTTCGGTCGCCTGCGTTATCTCGCGGCCTTCCTTTTGACCGACGAGGCGTGGGCGCTCAGCGAGCGCCGCGCCGTCGACCAGCCAATCAGCCGCACCTTCTATTTCACCGTGGCCTTGACGCTTTTCATCTTCTGGCAGGTCTCCTCGGTGCTCGGCACGCTGTTCGGCGCCTATCTCGAACACCCGGAAGCCCTGGGGCTCGACTTCGCCTTCCCCGCCATCTTCATCGCGCTGGCGCTTGGCTTCTGGAAGAGCGCCCGCCGCACCGGCCCGGTGCTGGCGGCAAGCGCCGCGGTCGCCGTCATCGTCCATGCCACCGTGCCGGGCGCCTGGTACGTGATTGCCGGTGCGCTGGCCGGCATCACCGCCGCCGTACTGACCGCGCCGCGCCAAGCGCCCGACACCGCCGGGGAGACGACGCCATGACCATCGATCCCGTCAATTTCGCCGCCATCCTGGCAATGGGCATCCTCACCTACATGACGCGCCTCCTCGGCTTCCTGATCGCTGACCGGTTGCCGAAATCCGGTCCGGTCCGCGTCGCGCTCGACGCGCTGCCGCCCGCCGTTCTGGTCGCCGTCATCGCCCCGATCGTCATGTTCGGCCCGATCGAGGCGGTCGCCGGCCTGGCAACGCTGATCCTTGCGCTGCGCCTGCCGCTGATCGGCGTGGTGGCGGTGGGCGTCGGCCTCGTCGCGGTGCTGCGGCTCGCGTTTGGTTGAAACGGTCGAGGAAAACGGGGCGGCAGTCCGGCTAGAGTGGTCTTGGCAACGTCGCAGGCTCGGTCGGCGAACCGGCTGTTCAGCGCCTCCGATGATGGCAATGCACGCGCCGCCAGTGCCCTGTCGCGGCTCGACACCGCCAAGCTCAAGGGCGTCGAGCTCGAGGCGCGTCTGCGCGACGTGCTGACCCGAATCCCCGACCATCTGACCGACAGGATCGAACAGCTCCGGTCGTGCAACCTGAAGGCCGAGGCCTCGGATGGCCTGCCGGATGGCTGCGGTTTTCCTAGGTGGACTACTTAAAACTTTCGGACGCGTTGCCCTTGCTTTACAGAGCATCCTGCCATGTGTTATCGATAACATATATAAAAAGACGCTAGGGAAACTCGACCGAGGTTATAGCCAAATGGCCGCTGCGCTTGAAATGCGCGGGGTATCCAAGCGGTACCCCGGAGTGGTTGCGCTCGACAACGTCGACTTGACGGTGTCGCACGGCGAGATCCACGCCATCGTCGGCGAAAATGGCGCCGGGAAATCAACGCTGATGCGCATCCTCTCGGGTGCCACGACGATGGACCAGGGCAACATTCGCATCGACGACGTCGCCGTCGAGATTGGCTCGTCGCAACGGGCGATCGATCTCGGCATCGGCACGGTCTACCAGAATCTCAATCTCGTCACCGATCTGACCGTCGCCGAGAACATCTACATGAACCGCTTCCCGATGCGCGGAGGCTTCATCGACCGCCAGAAGATCGCGGACGGCGCCCGAAGGGCGCTGTCGGAGATGAACAGCGACATCGCCCCTTCGATGCGTGTCGGCGATCTGTCGGTCGCCGACCAGCAGATGATCGCCATTGCCCGCGTCCTCGCGTACGACATCAAGATCCTCATTCTCGACGAGCCGACTTCCTCGCTTTCCAAGGCGGAATCGGACGACCTCTTCCGCAATATGCGACGGCTCAAGTCACGCGGCGTGTCGATCATCTTCATCAGCCATCACATGGATGAGATCTTCTCGGTCGCTGATACGGTCACCGTGTTGCGCGACGGCCGTCTGATCGGGCGGTGGCGGACCAACGAACTCGACGAGCATGCGCTTGTCCACCATATGGTTGGCCGGGAAGTCACCGAGATGTTCCCGAAGGAAGTGGTGCCGATCGGCGATGTCGTCCTTTCGGCCAACCATATCAGCGTCGACGGCATGGTCCACGACGTCTCCTTCTGTGTTCGCAAAGGCGAAGTCCTCGGCATCGGCGGCTTGGTCGGAGCCGGTCGCACCGAACTCGTCAAGTCGGTATTCGGCGCGTGCCCCGGACGCAGTGGCGATATCTGCCTTGACGGCCAGCCGGTCGACATCCGCAGCCCCAAACAAGCGGTCGAGGCGGGTATCGCTTTCGTCCCGGAGGACCGACGCTACGAGGGTCTGATCACCGAGTTCTCGATCGAGGACAACATCGGCCTCGGCAGTATCTGGGAGCTGACTCGTCGTTTCGTGGTCGACGCCAAGGCCCGGACAAAGCTCAGCGACGACATGATCCAAACGATGAACGTCAAGACGCCGTCCGGCAAGCAGTTGGTCAAGAACCTTTCGGGCGGCAACCAGCAGAAGGTGGTGCTCGGCAAGTGGTTCGCGCGCCAGCCGAAGGTGATCATCTTCGACGAGCCGACACGTGGCATCGACGTCGGCGCCAAGGCCGAAATCTACCGCAAGATCGGCGAACTCGCCAAGGTCGGCGTAGCGGTGATTATCGTCTCATCCGAGTTGCCCGAACTGATGGGCATTTCCGACCGGATCATCGTTCTCAACAAGGGCCGCATGACCGGCGAATTCGCGCGTGCCGCGTTCTCCGCCGATCGCATCATGCTGGCTGCAACCGGCAAGGCCGGCCTAGACGCAACTTCGCCCCGAGGCCAACAGCAATGAAATCCGTTCCCGAAAATCGGCTCACCAACAGCGGCTTCGGCTCCGCCACTTCCGTCAGTTTCTTGTCGCTCACCCGGTTGAGGGGAATGGGCTCGCTCATAGCTTTGATTCTGATCATGGGCGTGTTCGCCGTCAGTTCGCCGGCGTTCCTCCAGATCCAGAATCTGATGAATATCATCGTCCAGGTGGCGGTGATCGCCGTCATCGCCGCCGGCGCCATGTTCATCATCCTGACCGGCGGCATCGACCTGTCGGTCGGCGGTGTCATGGCACTCGCCGGCGTCCTGGCGGCCAGCGCCGTGCGAGCATCGGACAGTACCACGCTCGGCATTGTCGTCTGCCTTGGCACGGCGGTGCTGTTCGGCCTGCTCGCCGGGGTCCTGGTCACCTACGGGCGCATTCCGCCCTTTGTCTGCACGCTTGGTACCATGTCGATCGCCCGTGGCATCGCCTTCGTCTATTCCGGCGGCATTCCGATCAGTGGCTTCCCCGAGTCCTTCCGTTTCGCTGGCTCCGGCGAGATCGCCGGCATCCCGATGATGGTGATCATCCCCGTGGTCATCTACGCCATCCTCTACTTTGTGCTGGTAAGGACCCCCTTCGGCAAGATCGTCTATGCCATAGGCAGCAACGAGGAAGCCACCCGCCTCACCGGGATCGACACCCAGAAGTACAAGCTGTTCGTCTATTCGCTGGCGGGGCTGCTCACCGGCATCGGAGCGCTGCTCTATATCGGCCGCATCAATTCCGGCCACCCCGGCTCGGGCATTGGCTACGAACTCAACGCCATCGCCGCAGTGGTGATCGGCGGCACCAGCCTCAGCGGCGGCCGCGGCTCGATCATCGGCACGGTGATCGGAGCGCTGATTATGGGTGTTATAAGCAACGGCCTCAACCTCATGAACATAGATCCGTATTTCCAGAGTGTAGTTCTCGGAACAGTGATCGTTTTTGCCGTGATGATCGATCAGCATTCACAAAAATAACAAAGGGATTCTCCCCCGATCATCGCCAGGCAAGACGAGGGCGGTGTGTGATCCGGAAGGGCCACACTCCAAAAGGAGAGTGAAGGAGGAAACGATATGACAATAACGAAACGCACATTCCTGGCCGTCATGAGCATGACGCTGCCGTTGGTCCTTGGAGCCGGCACGGCACTGGCCGGCAACGCCAAGGTATTCGGTTACGCGGTACAGGATCTCGGCAACCAATACTGGGTGGCTGTTGCCAACGGGGTCAAGGACCAGGCCAAAACTCTTGGGGTCGACGTCGTGGTGATGGACGCCCGCACCGACGCAGCCCGAGAACTGTCCAACATCGACGACATGATCCAGAAGAAGGTCGACGCCATCCTGCTGTCTCCGTGGGATGCCAACTCGGGCGCCAATGCCGTCGCCGCCGCCAACAAGGCCAAGATCCCGGTCTTCGTACTCGACATTGGCGTCGCCAGCGGCAGCATCGAAAGCCTGATCGTCTCCGACAATCTCAAGGGCGGCCGAATTGCCGGCGAGTTCGTCGCGAGCAAGATCCCTGCAAATGCCGAAGTCGCTCATATCAGCTGCCAGCCGGGCTACGTCATTCCGGCGCTGCGCGGCCAGGGCTTCAAGGAAGTCATGAAGGAGAAGGGCATCAATATAGTCGCCTCGCAGACCGCCGAATCCCAGCGCGCCAAGGGCATGGATGTCATGCAGAATATCCTGCAGGCCCACCCCAATCTGGCGGCGGTGTTTGCCGAGAACGATGAAATGGCCCTCGGCGCGGTCGAGGCGATCGCAGCTGCCGGCAAGAGCAAGCAGGTGCTTGTGGTCGGGTTCGACGGTACCGGAGACGCGCTCGCTTCCATCAAGGACGGCCGGATGGCGGCCACCGTGGCTCAGCAGCCCTACGAGATGGGCAAGCTCGGCGTCGACACGGCCGTGGCCCTTCTGAATGACGGAAAGAAACCCGAGGGCGAAACCTACGTTCCCGTCAAACTGATCACCTCGGACACCCTGCCAGCCAAGTAATATTCGGGCGAAGACCGCGACTTCTGAAGTAAAAAAGAGCCAGCACTCCTTCCAGCCTGATGACGAGCCGACGACAACGCGATGCAGTCACAGCGGCGCGAAGGGGAAATTTTGTCCGGCAAAAGGCCGGATCCAATCAGGCGGATCGACGCTGCGTCGCCGATCCGCCGCACCAGCAAGGCGATACACATGTCCTTTTCCCATTTCCCGGCAATCTCCCGCGCCGAGCTTGTCCGACGCCTTGGTTGTATGGAGCAGATCGGTGGCGCCGAGGTCTTTACTTTCGCCGAAGGTCCGGCACGCGGCATGCAGGCCGTCTGCGTCCGCACAGGCGCCGGCTTGTCCTGCCAAGTGCTGACTGACCGCGGCATGGGGCTTGGCGAGGCCAGCATCGGCGGCATTCCGGTCAGCTGGTTGTCGGCAGCCGGCCCGGTAGCGCCGTCCTACTACAATCCCAGCGGTTCGGGCTGGCTGCAGTCTTTCGGCGGCGGCCTGATGACATCTTGCGGGCTAGCCAACGTTGGTACCGCGAGCACGGTGGACGGCGTCGAGATCGGTCTGCACGGGCGACTGTCGCATTTGCCGGCCCGCGAGGTGGCGGTAAGGCGTCACTGGGTCGACGACCGCTTCGTCGTCGACGTGTCCGGCGTGGTGCGCGACGTCATCGCCATGGGCACGGCCTTCGAACTCCGGCGCAACTACCGCTTTACCATCGGCGAGAACAGCTTCCGCATCAGCGACGAGATCGTCAACATCGGGGCCGCGGCAGCCCCGCTCTTTTTGCTCTATCACTTCAATTTCGGCTTCCCACTGCTGTCGGAGACGGCCGAGCTCGACGTCACGCCGCCGCCGGTCTCGACCAGCGTCCGCGATCCGACGCAGACGGCCGATATCGCCACATGGCGACACATGACGGCTCCGGTTGCCGGCATCGTCGAGCGAGTGTTCTACCACCGCCTCGCGCCGGAAGCCGGTGAGACGGAGGTGCGCCTCTCCAATGTCGTTGGCGACACCCGGGTCATCATGACCATGCATCTGCCGACGGCGGAACTCGGCTGTCTCGTTGAGTGGAAGATGATGGGCGAGCGCGACTATGTGCTGGGTATCGAGCCCAGCAACTGTTTCGTCGCCGGTCGCGACGCCATTCTTGCCGAAGGCAGCGCCGAAATCCTGGCGCCCGGCGCCCTGAAGACCGTCGACATCGACGTCGGCTTTGATCTCGCCCCCGCAAAGGATGCCTGACCATGGCGCGGAGCGGATCCATACCACCCGACGGGTCAGGCGATGTTGCGCACCGAGCCACGGATGACCATGCGGTTGGTCATCTCGAACTGCGGCACTTCGACCGTTGGATCGAGCTTTCTCAGCATGCGGAAGGCGGCCAGCGCGCCCATGTCGCGGCGGGGGTTGTCGACGGTGGTAAGGGCAGGACTGATCAGGCGCGACATGGCAATGTTATCGAAGCCTACCACCGAGAAGTCGCCCGGAATCGCCAGGCCCTTCTCGTGGGCTTGCTGGATGAACCCGAGCGCCATCAGGTCGTTGGTGGCAAAATAGGCGGAGGGCCGGCGCTCCATTCGCCAGAAATAGTCGAAGGCCGAGACGCCGTCCTCGAATTCGAAACCGCAGAAGAACATGTATTGGTCAGTCACGGGAATGTCGTGCGCCTTGAGCGACGCAAGATATCCGCTCTTGCGTCTGAGGTTGGCCAGCACGTTCTGCGGTCCGCCGATCAGCCCGATATCGCGGTGGCCGTTGGCGATCAGGTAATCGACGGCGGCCTGGGCGCTCGGCTTGTTGTCGATGTAGATATGGTCCACGGCGTGCGAGGCGATGCGACGATCGACCACCAGCAGGGGAATGCGGGCGCTCAGAAAGTCAAAATAGGCCGCCTCGGCGCGTGGGCAGTAGAGGATGACGCCATCCACGATGCGCGACAGAGCGCGGTCGGCGATCGCCTTCTCATTGCCGATCTCGCCGTCGGAGTCGGCGAAGATCGACTGATAACCGTACTGGCGCAGAACGGTGGTTGTCCCCTTGATCATCTCCGCAAAGAACGGGTTTTCGATATCGGGAACGACCAACAGGATGTTGTTGGTGCTGGAGCGGTGCAGGCTGCGAGCAATCTCGTTCGGTCTGTAATCCAACTCCTTGATCACCGCTTCGATGAGTTTTCGCGTCTCAGTGTTGACATAACCCGAGTTCTTGACGACTCGGGATACCGTCATCACAGATACATTCGCTCTCTTGGCGATATCTTTAAGAGTAGTCAAGGAAACCTCAAGAATTACCCTACGCAGTCACCGAGGTGTTGTCGTTAACATAGAGGCGAACGACCTCCTGTCAAGGCTCGCAGAACGTCCGTCTCCAAGAAAAGCGGCTCCGATGGACCACGGAGTCCGGCCCGGGTTGGAGCAGAGCACTTGTCAGATGCGGCCATTCGCCGGTGAAAATTCCGCGGGGAAAGCAGCCAAGGAGAAGAAAGATGGACAAGAGCGACATCCGTAAACGCGTGATCCAGGAACTTGAAAGCAACAACGGGCTGTTGTTGATGAAGCCGTGTTGGGTAGCCCGTGATTTTCTGCCGCCGGGAAAGCGGCTGGGTTTGACTGACGCCGAGTATGACGCTGGCCCCCGCGGCTTCATTTGCGAACGCTGGATCGTTTCGGAAACGCAAGCCGACAATGCCATCAACGTGGCGCACGAGGGCCAGTCTTGGATCAAGATGTCGACCGGCCAACCGATATTGCTTGTCGACGCCCTGGAAGCCTGCCGGGACGCCCTGCTCGGCGCGGAATATGCCAAGCGCCACAAAGGTCTCGACCGTCTCCTCAAGATATACGACTACAAGAAGCGCCTTTTCTACCACATCCACCAGAAGAAAGCCGCCGCCGCCAAGGTGGGCATGAATTCGAAGGAGGAGGCTTACCATTACCTCGACGCCGATCTCGGCGCCCATCCCGAAACCTTCTTCGGCGTCCACCCCTATATCGTCCGGGAAGGTCTGCAGAAGGAACTGCTGCTGCCCTATCTGGTCAAGTGGCAGGGCGACGACGTTCTGAAGCACGCGCGGGCCTATCTCAACGTCATCGGCGAGGGCTTCCATCTGGCACCGGGAATACTGCACGCACCAGGCACGGCGCTGACCCTCGAGCTTCAGGAGTCGTCGGACATCATGTCGGTGATGCAAGCCGACATAGACGGCACCAAGATCGACAAGGCCATGCTTTACCGCCACATTCCCGATGCCGAGATCAAGGCCAAGGGCGAAGCGGCAGCGCTCGATGACGTCGACTGGGAGGCCTGCGCCGATCCATACTTCTACGAGAACCATCGCCTCCACCCGTTGCCGATCGACGCGCCGGTGCCCGACGGTGTCAGCGAGGAATGGGTCTGGTACAACTCGACGCGCTTCAACGGAACGCGCGTGACCCTTGCTCCTGGCGCCAGCTATCTGAGCCTGGCGCTCGGCGTGCATGGCATCTTCGTTTGGAAGGGACGCGGCACGATCGGCGGGTTCCCCGTGGAAGGGCAGAAAGTTACGCTTCAGGATTCTCGCGACGAGATCCTGATCAGCCATGCCCGGGCACTCGAGGGAGTCGAGATACACAACACCGGCGACACGCAGCTCGTGCTCTTCAAGTTCTTCGGGCCGGAGATCAACGACGAGATCGTTCCGTTCATTGAGACCCGCGTCTGATCGGCGACGAGGGCCGGACGCATGGGCGGGAACGTTTCAGTGCAGCGGAGCGAGGCCGCCGGATCGGTTATTTGGCCGCTTCATCGCCGCCAGGCGCAGTTCAGGCAAGGCGCCTCCCGGTTTTGCACGAGGGCATACAGATAGCGCATTCCACTTTGGCCAAAAGCAGCGGGCCCGCGAAGTCGCCTTCGCGGGCCCGTCTATTTCAGTGAAGCGACTGGATCACTTGCGGCGCAGGAAGGCCGGGATCTCCATGTCGTCGTCGGCGGCACGCGGCGCCGCCTGTGGCGCCATGCGGCCCTGCTGGTCGAGACGGCCGGCGGCCCCCTGGACCGGCGCGGCCGGACGCTGCTTCACGAACTCGCTCGCCGCCGACGGACGCACCGCCGGCTGCGGGGCGGCACGCGGCGCCTCCGTCTGGACCTCTTCCTCGCGCCGGCCGAGGCCGACGGTGGCAAGACGCCTCAGGAGGCCGAGCGGGCGCCGGTCTTCGTCGTGATCTTCGGGATGCACCTGCACCGAGGCGGCCTGCTGCCGCTGGGCGATCGGCGGGAACTCCTCGATCGACGGCACGCGGCTGCGCTGGGCGACGGCCGACGGACGCTCGGCGACCGGCGGCACGTAGGGCTGCTGCACCAGGGCCGGCTCGGCGGCACGCATCGGCGGCTGGGCAGCCGGCGCGGGCGCGTCGTAGTGGTTCATCGCCGGTTCGTAGGGCTCGATCGACACGCGCGGGTCATGCGGCGACACAGTGCGGACCGGCTCGGCGTCGAAGGTCGCCTCGGGAAGCGCCAGCGCTTCTTCGATGGCCTCGATCGAAGAGACCGAAGCGGCAGCGGCGGCAGCCTGGGCGTAGTTCGGAACCGGCGCGGGCGCAGGGGCGATCGACGCGGCCGAAACGGCCTCGCGGATCACCGCCGGGCGCACGGCCGGCTGGCTAAAAGGCTGCCGCACCTCCTGCGCCGCAATCGCGGCGGCGGCTGAGGTGGTGATCTGCACAGGCCGGGTCGGCGCAGAGCGGCCGATGGCGTCGGCGCTGGTGTTGCGGACGATGGAGTCCTGGCGGACCAGCTCCGGCTCGATGCCGGTGGCCACCACCGACACGCGGATCATGCCTTCCATGCTGTCATCGAAGGTGGCGCCGAGAATGATGTTGGCTTCGGAGTCCACTTCCTCGCGGATGCGGGTCGCCGCCTCGTCCACTTCGAACAGCGTCAGGTCCTTGCCGCCGGTGATCGAGATCAACAGGCCCTGCGCACCCTGCATCGACACTTCGTCGAGCAACGGATTGGCAATCGCCGCCTCGGCGGCCTGAATGGCGCGCTTCTCGCCGGAGGCCTCGCCGGTGCCCATCATCGCTTTGCCCATGCCGCGCATGATCGAGCGGACGTCGGCGAAGTCGAGGTTGATCAGGCCTTCCTTGACCATCAGGTCGGTGATGCAGGCAACGCCCGAGTA
>Ga0316613_10002517_pt1 | contig 11773 bp, 10 predicted proteins | sample OWC_soil_day10_C_2_FD_207647 | JGI IMG/M metagenome (GOLD analysis project Ga0316613, IMG submission 207647) | Wetland soil microbial communities from Old Woman Creek delta, Ohio, United States - OWC_soil_day10_CT_b | ecosystem: Environmental > Terrestrial > Soil > Wetlands | place: USA: Ohio...
TTGACCCCGAGGCCATCGACGGCATCATCGGCACGTTCAACGACATGGGTATCTTTGTCTACGAACAGGCGCCCGATGCCGAGTCGCTGCTGCTGACCGACAACGTGGCCACCGTCGCCAGCGACGAAGAAGCCGAAGCGGCTGCCGAAGCGGCGATGGCGACCGTGGACTCCGATTTCGGACGCACCACCGATCCCGTCCGCATGTACATGCGTGAAATGGGCTCGGTCGAACTGCTGACCCGCGAGGGCGAAATCGAGATCGCCAAGCGCATTGAGGACGGCCTGAAGGACATGATCCAGGCCATCTCCGCCTGCCCGACGACCATCGCCGAGATCATCTCGCTGGGTGAGAAGATCGCCATCGACGAGGTCAAGATCGACGAGATCGTCGACGGCATGGTCGACGTGAATGCTCAAGAAGAACAGCCTATCGCCGCTGCCGCGTCCGAACAGGAAGAAGACGAGGAAGAGGAAGAGGAAGAGGCAGAAGAGGAAGAAGAAGAGGCTCCGAGCGCCGGTGGCGCAGCCGGTTTTTCCGCCGAGCAGCTCGAACAGCTGAAAACCCAGGCCCTGGAAAAGATCAAGGTCATCGCGGACTACTACGCGAAGATGCGCGCCGCCTATGAGAAGAGCGGCTATCATTCGCCCGCCTATACCAAGGCGCGCGAAGCCATCTCGCATGAATTGCTCGGCATCCGCTTCACCGCCAAGTTCACCGAAAGACTGGTGGATACGCTGCGCAGCCAGGTCGAGGAAGTGCGCAAGGTCGAGAAGCAAATCATGGACGTGGTGGTGAACAAGTGCGGTATTCCCCGCGCCCACTTCATCAAGACCTTCCCCGGCAACGAAACCAACCTGGAGTGGGTGGACGATGAAGTCAGCGAGAACCACGCCTACAGCGCGATCCTGAGCCGCAACGTGCCGATGGTCAAGGAGCTGCAGCAGAAGCTGATCGACCTGCAGGACCGTGTCGGCCTGCCGCTGATCGACCTGCGCAACATCAACAAGCAGATGTCCGCCGGCGAAATGCGCGCCCGCAGGGCCAAGCGCGAAATGACCGAAGCCAACTTGCGACTGGTTATCTCGATTGCCAAGAAGTACACCAACCGAGGTCTGCAATTCCTGGACCTGATCCAGGAAGGCAACATCGGCCTGATGAAGGCGGTGGACAAGTTCGAATACCGCCGCGGCTACAAGTTCTCGACGTATGCGACATGGTGGATTCGCCAGGCGATCACCCGTTCCATCGCGGACCAGGCACGCACCATCCGTATTCCGGTGCACATGATCGAAACGATCAACAAGATGAACCGCATCTCGCGCCAGATCCTGCAGGAAACGGGTGTAGAGCCCGATCCGGCGACGCTGGCGATCAAGATGGAAATGCCGGAAGACAAGATCCGCAAGATCATGAAGATCGCCAAGGAACCGATTTCGATGGAAACGCCGATCGGGGACGACGACGATTCGCATCTGGGCGACTTCATCGAAGACAACAACACCCTGGCGCCCGCCGATGCCGCGCTGCACGCATCGATGCGCAACGTCGTCAAGGATGTACTGGATTCGCTGACACCGCGTGAGGCCAAGGTGCTGCGCATGCGCTTCGGCGTCGAAATGTCCACCGACCACACGCTGGAAGAGGTTGGCAAACAGTTCGACGTGACGCGTGAACGCATCCGGCAGATAGAGGCAAAGGCTCTGCGCAAACTGCGCCATCCTTCCCGCTCAGATAAGCTGAAAAGTTTCCTGGAAAACAGCTAAAATAGCTGGCTTGGAAATTCAGGGCCTCTAGCTCATGCCTGGTTAGAGCAGCGGACTCATAATCCGTTGGTGCCGAGTTCGACTCTCGGGGGGCCCACCAATCGTATCAAGAAGGGGTTACGTGAAAACGTAACCCTTTTGATTTTTCAAGGGTGACAAAAACGTGACAGTATTTCCCACGTCATTCCCCTTTTTGCTTTCAATCCTAGCAACAGCCACCAGGTTGTCGGTCGAGTACTTGGCATAGTGGTCTACCATCTGACGTGACTTCCAGCCTCCCAGTTCTTTCAACTCATCGCATGACGTGCCCGCCTGACGATGTCATGAAGCCCAAGTGTGCCGAAGATCATGAAATCGAAAATCATGAATCCCCGCCTTTTGCAATGCGCCATGCTATGCTGAGCTGGTAAATTCCCAACCGATCAGCTTCCCCTTATTGGTGAAGCAAAAGCGATGGTGCTTACCGACTTGCTCAACAAGCACATCTACTGCATCTTGATTTAACGGTACTCCCCTTGGCGTGCCATTCTTGGTTTGGTTCAACCAGGCTGTTCTCCTGGTCAAGTCAACCCTTTTCCACTCCAATCCGGTTATCTCACGACAACGGTTTCTTGCTATGTACGCTCGGGCTTGATTCCAAAATGGGCTTCTCTATAAGCGTCAAGCTTTAGCTTGGCGAGATAGGCTTCGGCTTCATCTTTTCTTTCAGTCCCAGCGCCTTGACGTAGGTGGATGCCGTTGGGGAGGGTAGCGTTAATCCAATAGAACCGTGAATCTTTTCTCTTGAATACTCCAACTTCTCGGGCTATAAAGTCTCCTTTCCAGCCCGTCCTCGCTGCTTAATTGTGAATCTATTAACAAATTTTGACGTGGGGAAATATTGTTGTATAGTAAATAATTGATTATAAAAAATACAATGATGTATCCGTAGACCCCCGTGTTACATAAACGGGGCTATCCGAAGTGAGTGGCTAGGCTCAGCGGCGGATTCAAGCGGTCATTGCAAACGCTTCACCTGGAAAATTCATGTCAGAACGATCTAATGTATTAATACTGCCAGGCGATTCAGCACCTAGTTCGCGTGAAATGAAGAAGGCGCTGCTATTCTTTGATTCAGTCACCCTTGCGAACCCCAAGGATCAAGCACTGGTGAATGAGATGGAGGTCGAAGAAGTATTCCCAAATGGAGTTCATGTCGCATGGAGTGAGCGTAATCGGTTTCCTAGAGTCCCGGAGTACCTGGATGAATTTTATGAACTCGTAGGACAAACAAATAGCTTACAAAATAGGGGTTTGGTTCGGATGACACCTAACACCCCATTGCCTCATTTGGATTCCGGCCTCCACTATTGTGTGTGGCATAGTGCAATTACCGATGAGGGGCTAGTTAAGGCAGCGGCCCCTGATCGTTACGACCACAGCATTCCTCCATTGCCATTAGAAGCAACGTATATGCGAGGCATGATTATTTCGGTTGATTCGTTCAAATCAAAGTATGAAATCCAGGAAACTAGACCACCTGTGGAATTTTCAGATGTTGATGAATATTGGAGCCGTATTGCCCATCAACGTCTAGGTCGGGCATTGAAATTTCTACGCATATCTCACGCAATGGGACTTTCTCCGCTGGCTTTTGATAGGCCCAATCAAGAAATTCTAAGTTCTAGCGGTAATTTTGCCGATTTAATTGCGGCAGAGGGAAATAGTCTACCTGTGGGCCGTACTGACTTCAATCTTGAAGTCTTTGAAACTGACGAACTCCTTGATGCTCTCGATGCGATGAGTTGGCAAGAGGTCGTAAAGCTACGAAAATATATTTTGCCCGGCATGAATGAGCTTAGAGCCTACCTAAATAAGTCAATTAAGCTGAAACAGAAGTTGACTTCTGTTAATCGAGAATCGTATACCAACGAGGTTTCCAAGCTCATTAAGGATTTTGAAGATGACAAAGAAAAGCTAGCAGCCGCTTGGGAAAAATTACGAATTGCAAGTATCACTAGATTCGGTGGAGCAGTTGGTGCAGGAGCTCTTGCGGACGCTTCAGGGTTAATAGCCCATATGACCGGGGTTCCGTGGGCTGACCTTCTTATCAAAATTTTCGCGTCTGGCTTAGTTGCAACATCCACCCTTACAAGTGAGCTCCAGACGCTGATTCCCGCGCGACGCGCTATTAAACAAAGCCCAGTGTATTTCATTGATAAACTACCCAGGAGAGGATCCTGACACCGTTTATCCATGGGCTTTCGGGCCACACTTTCTGCAGAATCGAGAACAGGCCTTGGCCAGTTGGCTCGGTTCAAGTCCAGTCGTTTAGTCGACTGAAAGAACAATAAGCCATTACCCTGATTCGCCTGAATTAGGGGGCCAATCTGGTTGGTGCCGAGTTCGACTCTCGGGGGGCACCAATCGTATCAAGAAGGGGGTACGTGAAAACGTAACCCCTTTTTTCTTTGTAAGAACTATATAAACAATTCAATCTGGTTGTCTCGATTATATTTTGCTTAATTTTTATGAATTCATGGCGCCTAGTCAAAATTTTCATTTATTTATCAACTTTTATCTTATTTCCATGATGCATAAAATGATATACTTTTTGCATCTTTGTAAATCTCTTATTTAGCGCTTTGCTCAGAACCCGATAAAGATCGGACATCTTCATGCTTCTAGGAATGTAGTTCCGATAATTGACGAAAATTCATCTGGCGAGAACTCATGATTTCAATTTCGATGTTTAACAACAAGGGGGGGGTCGGTAAAACAACCCTGACCTGCAACATTGCTTCTTTTTTTGCTCGAGAGAAAAAACTTCGCGTTCTCGTTGTTGATTGCGATCCTCAATGCAATGCAACCCAGCTAATCATGGGTGAGGAGTTCGCATCAGATTTTTACTGGAACTCTTCTACTCAGAGTGACGTAACCACCATTAGAGACATCCTCCAGCCAATTGAAGATGGAGACTCTTATATTTCTTCATCTATAAAACCAATCCTCAAATCAACAAATAGATTTGGGGTTGATTTGTTACCTGGCCACCCAGGATTATCAATTATTGAAGACCGGTTAGGCGCCGCATGGCATGACCTTCTAGGGGGGGACATTGGCGGCATCAGGAAAACTAACTGGAATACTGCCCTTTGCGAACAACTAAGCAAACAATATGACTTCGCCTTCTTTGATCTAGGACCAAGTCTGGGTTCGATTAATCGGTGTGTTCTACTTGGGTGCGATCACTTTTTGACCCCGATGGGCGCAGATATTTTCAGTATTTTAGGAATCAAAAACATCGCGAATTGGATTGCCCATTGGATTGATCTTTACCAAAAAAGCATCGCACTTTGTGAGCAACGCAATCCTGGGCGCTTAAAAGAATATCCAATATCAGACGCCAAAAGGATACAGCATGGATATTTAGGCTATACGATGCAGCAATACATCACAAAGTCGAAAGAAGGAATTCGAAGGGCAACACGTGCTTATGAAAATGTTTTAGGGATGGTGCCAAACATCATTGATGACTCGTTAAGTGCATATCTCAAAAGTGGGGTTTCTATCGACGACGCGAAATTAGGGGATGTACCACACCTTTATAGTCTTATACCTCTTGCTCAATCAGTTGCGGCGCCAATACTTGAACTTGAGTCTGGTGACGGCCTAGTTGGTTCGCAATACAAGCAACGCAACGACTACGAGAAGATTATTCACAGAGTTTGCCAACGAATATTCCGCAACCTTTCAATAAGGCAAGGGGACTAATAATGGTTTGGCCTGTTGCCCTTATTGCAGAGTTGGCATCAAGACGATGTATTACTTTTATCGGAGCAGGTGCATCTGCAAGTGCCGTCGCCGCAGATGGTTACACACGACCGCCCTTATGGTCAGCATTTCTAAATAAGCTTAAAGACACTGCATCTCCAGGTGCTGATTTATCCACAATCAATGATCTGATAAACAAAGAACGATTTCTTGATGCTGCCGAAATTATCCTATCTAAAATTACGCCAGCTGATTTTTCAAGAGTCGTGCGAGAGCAATTTGTGCAACCTCGCTTTACTGCCTCTCCAATTCACGAAGCACTTTTAACAATCGATCCTAAAGTTGTAATTACAACAAACTATGACGACATCTACGAAAGCTACTGTCGAACTGGGATCGCTCTAGATGGCTATAACGTCTGTAGATACTATGAAGACCATCTCGTCAATGATTTACGTTCACCTGTTCGGTTGATTGTGAAAGCGCATGGCTGCGTTTCTGATCCATCAAAAATTGTTCTTTCCAGATCACAATATTTTCATGAGAAACAGGCTAACGCCTCCTTCTATAATGTTCTTGATGCCTTGTTTCTTACTAATACTCTTCTCTTCATTGGATACAGTCTTAACGATCCCGATATTCAGCTTATATTAGAAAATGCCAGCATCTCTGCAAAAAGCTCGCACACGCATTACGCACTTGTAGAAGACAATATTCAACCTGATATTGAAGCCTCTGCTCGACGAGCGTATAACATCCACTTCGTGAAATATCCTGCAGGTGATTACGGACAAGCTCAAGCAATGCTGGCAGAGCTTGCGGAATCTGTTACGCAGTTCCGAATGTCTAATCCTTTGTAGCAAACAGCGAGAATTATTGGTTTTTTTCCAACTCTTATCATTAGAGCATTCAGGTTGTACCAACTACTGAGCTGATTACGTATCTGAATTGCTCATATTTCTGGTTGATAATGGTCCACTTGGTATGCGAAGCAATACCGAGAGTGCTTGCCGACCTGATCGACTAATACATCGACTGCATCTTGGTTTAACGGAACTCCCCTTGGTGTGCCGTTCTTGGTCTGGTTCAACCATGCTATTCTCCTGGTCAAATCGACTCGTTCCCACTCCAACCCGGTTGTCTCGCGGGCGCGGCATCCGGTCGCCAGGGCAAACCTCACCATGGCAGCCAGATGAGATGGACAAGAAGCAATCAAGGTTTGGGCTTGCGTCCTGTTCAGCCATCTATCTCGCTCGACGTCTCCCAGCAATAAGTAAATCTTCTGAAACGTATCGATCCACTGCCATTCATCCGGATTGGAGTTGCCCCTATTAAATCGGACACCCTGCGGCTAATTGGCTGCGGATGAATTCCCTTGGGGATTTCATCTTCAAGCCCTTGTGCGGGTGCACTTCATTGTAATCAGTAAACCATCTTTCCAACTGAGCCAGGACAGTAACCGCATCAGGCCGGTCATTCACATACACATAATCCCGTTTGAACGTCTTCACGAACGACTCGGCCATCCCGTTCGATTCCGGACTCCTAACCGGCGTAAAGCAGGGAACAAGCCCCAGCGACTTGCCAAAGGCAACAGTCTCCTTCGCCGTGTAGCAGCTGCCGTTGTCTGAAAGCCATTCCACTGCATGCGGCACCGTGAAACGGTTAAACCGACGCTCAATCGAAATAACCATCAAATCGCGAATCGTCTCGCCGTCAAAGCCACCCGTCGTACCCGCCCAGGCGATGATCTCCCGGTCGCACGTATCGATCACAAACGTCACCCTGACAACCTGCCGGTTCCAGCAGGCGATTTCAAAGCCGTCAGACGCCCAGCGCAGGTTCGACTTCAACGTGATGACCTTGCCTTCATGCGCACGAGTTGGCTGTCTCTTGTCATGCCTGGCTAGCAACAGGCCGTTCTGGCTCATGATTCGGTACAGGCGCTTGTGATTTAAAAGCGGCAGATTCAGACGTTGCCTCTCCCTGTTTATGAGTGCGCCTATGCGGCGATACCCATATGTCGGCCTTTCATCCACGATAGCGCGAATCACCGGCAGCAAAAAGGCGTCATCAGGCTTGGCATAAGGCTGTCTGTGTGTATCTCTGCCATTTTCCCGCCGAACCAGGTTGGAGCGGCTGACCCCCAGGGTTTGTGCAACCGTCTTCACCGGGAATCCTCCTCTGGCGATAACGGCAGACGCGAGATCAGTTTTTTTTCGTGCGCAATCTCAACGGCTTCCTTCAGGATCTCATTTTCAAGCGTCTTTCTGCCCAGGACGCGCTCGAGCTCGCGAATACGCTTTTTCAGCTCCCTGACTTCGGCAGCTGACACCACCTCGTCGTTGGCCTTGATGGCCTCTTTGCCGCCGTCTGCCATGAGTTTTCTCCACTTGAACAAGAGACTGGGAGAAATACCATATTTTCGGGCGACATAGGAAACCGTCATGCCCGGTTGACTGACCTCATGAACAGCACGTAACTTCTCAGACAATGCCCAGCGCCTTCTGCGCTGAACGCTGGTTATGACTTCGATACTCTGCATTTCTTCCCCTAAACATAGGCATAAGCCTAGGTCTATGCCTAGGCATTACAAAATGCAGGGTGTCCGATCGAAATGGGGGCCGCTCCACGGATCCATCCCGGATCAAAATCTAAACGGATTGATTTTCTGATAATAAATGTTAAGATTGCAATAAATTTTGGTATGGGGAAATGTTGCAGTATTTTTAATAAAAATAGACAAAAAGCATGCATGTGCTCATTAGTCTTGCTAATTAGGCCGCAAACCCAGATTGGCTCATGTTGAGTAATTAACTGTATTAATTAAGCGGAGGTTGGAGTGCAGGTTTATAAAAATATAGACGGTGATTCTGGCATCGTAGGATACAAACTTGGAGATGGTTACATAATTGTGAAGTTCAAACAGGGGAAGCATCAACACTATCATTACAGAAGCACAGAAATTGGTTCAGCCAATTTGGCGATAATGCACAAACTCGCTCTACAAGGGGACGGCTTGAATGCATTCATCAACACAAATCCTCAAGTGAAGAGAAATTACTTTGAAAAGTATTGATGTGATCTTCAGAGTTTGAAATTAGTCATCGGCTTAAACGTGATAATTAAGACAAGTCTCAGCGAATTTTAATGAACTAGGGCGGGACAAGAAGATTTAAGTTCAATAATTTACGAAAATCATAATTCGTACTAAATTATTTTAAAATCAATAGCTTATTGTGATAGATTCGGTGGGATGAGATGTTAGGCTTCATACAAACGGAGTGTCGCTTACGCCGTGAACAATATAGCGCTTAATGCGCTCGGTCGGCGTAACGACTGCGTTCGCTCGCAAATACAGAAGACCGCTACGCTTCATATTGTTCTCATGAAGAGACCAAGTTATGAGGGATCGCTGGCGTTCTGTGCTGTTCAAGTCGATGTTGAACGAAACTGTTCTTTTCTCTATTAAGTCGAAGAATTTTCCCCAGCCAGTTAGCGAATTGTACTTCGTTACATTGCCGGAAATTTCGTGTGGAGCCGGAATGGTAGAGGGTTGCAGATATAACAGCGTATCTGAATCTAAGGCTGCTAGCTCTTCACCCCGTGGACGAGTTACCATCAACCTGATCTCTTTGTCTTGACGTATTGGTCGATGAACTTCATCCAATGCGGATTCCAGAACGGCGGGAAGTTCACCAATGGTCGGTTCAATTTTTGCGTCTAAGGCTTTGTAGTAGTCATCACGATTGTTAGTTTTTCCGACAGCTTCGTTTAGCCCATACTTTATGAAATCGTAGAAGATACCGCTACTTATGGCCCCAGCAGTCCAAATTGTCGCCTCATATAGAAAGCTGCCTCTCTTGGGAGTGTCAATATAAATTTTTGCTCCTTTGGCTGCTTCACCGTGTGTCCGTATCTCTCCATTCAAGTATGCGTGGGTAATAATAGAACTGGCTCTAGCGATTCCTCGGAGTGCTACAGCGGCATCATATATTTCGAGCCTTCCGGTGTCGGCGGCTCCATGTTCGTAACGAAACTTAAGTCGGAGTTCTGACATATAACCTTTCAAAGTTGAATTTTCATACGCCTAATAATGTAGTATAAATGTATTTATCCATATTAACAGTTTTTAACTGCGCAATATGCGTAAATATCGAAACAATCAACTATGTGGCTACCTGTTCACCGTGATTTGCATACTCTATAAATTTCTTTGTATGAATGCCGTATTCTGACCAAATACATACATTTAGCCAGCGTGATAATAGTGGTAAGTCTTGCTAGAATGCGACGAGCGAAATGAGAAAAAATATTTTAGAAATAATTCTACTGAAATTCAGAATCTGTCAGTTCCGGGTTCAAACCTCGAGGTGCCAATAAAATAACTGGTTACGTGAAAACGTAAATTTTTTGTTATTCATAATACGCTTTGATAAGCGTACTAGATTATATGGGAAGAGGGATGCTGATTTTGCTTTGTTATAATAAAATATTGTCTGTAATTACAAAAATAGACTATGAAAAATATATGGAATGTTTGTGTTATTTTTGTATTAGCATTTAGTGCATTACGTATTTCTGTTGCAGCGGAAAAGGACAAGAATAGTTTCGATGTGCCTATAAAAGAAATAGTGGAGCACTTTATCAAGTTAAACGAGATCATTCCTAATTTATCAAATTCTGAACGTACCCTTTACTCATTAGCATATTCTGAAACGCACTTAGCTCTTGCTGGCTTTAAGCATCTTGCAGATTTGGAAAAATTGGATCGGATCGTGCATGAGGAAGCATCGAGAATAACTCTAAGAAAGATGCTTTATCATCAGCGATTTCAGCAAAAATGGAACTGCCGGTTTTCGATTTCTACTCTTGCTGTTGCTGAGGAAAACAATAGCAATCCAGTTTTCCGTGGGAAGATTGCTGCATTGAAAAAAACACTCTCAGATGCCTGTAAACTGGTCAAGCCAGAAGATTCCCCATAGAACATCTACTTTGCCATAAGTTTATTTTCCCGCAATCAAAGCTCCTCCACCTTGATCCCACCGTTATCGAATTCGGTCAGTCCCGCCCTGAAAGCGTTGGCTGCGCGTGTTGCCGCTTTCTTTGGGTTTGATCCCTTGTTCAACGCAATCTCGATGGCGCGCTCGACAACGCTCATGGCGCGGTACCTGCGCTCAAGCTGGTACATGTCTTCCCTGTCTTTCTTCCCCTCCTGAATCGCTGCTTTCAATACCATTTCTCGTCTCCCTGGATAAATATGCTTTGGCGGCTGCTTTGTTGTAGCTAGTTGCGAATTCTTGCTGAGCTATTTGCAATTAATGACATATTCTGCGAAATGCGCAGAATATGTCAAGTGCGTTATGCGCACTTTGCTTTGCGCCACACGCAGAATGCGGTGGAAAATGAAACAATGACAATAGGAAACGAGATCAGGCGTCGACGCAAAGCTCTGAAGTGGACAATCGAAGAGCTGGCATACCGGATTGGAACAGATTCGGGCAACCTGTCACGTCTGGAGAGAGGGAAGCAGGGCTATAAGCACGAGACCTTGCTCAAGATCGCTGGTGCATTAGGCTGTTCGGTCTCCGATCTCTTTGCTGAAAGTGATCAGCAAGTATTATCCGTACCTTTGGGTTTCCGAAGGATACCTATCATCAGCTATTCGGCGGTTGCCGAATGGGTTGAATCAGCCGTTCAACCTGCTGCCAGCGAAACGGAAAAGTTTCTCTTTACTGAGCGCAATCTTTCGATAGAAGCGTTTGCCGTCGAGATCAAAGACAATTCCATGCTGCCCGAGTTCAAGCCGGGTGACCGTATCATCGTCGACCCGGATATCGTTCCCAAGCCCGGTGATTTTGTCATTGCCAGATGCGCCAAGGAGAAAGAAGCCACGTTCCGGAAATACCGGCCACGCGGCAAAGGGGCGGACGGCAAGGACATCTACGTGCTGACTCCCCTGAATGAAGACTACCCGTCCATGCGATCCGATGCGGTGTCTATTACGCTGATAGGGGTCGTGGTCGAGTGGCGCAGGTATCGGGATACGGATTGATTGGTTGAGTGCCGGGTTGGACTCTCGGGATGAGCGCCGCCATTAGAATAAAGGACTCATGCGAAAGCCTGAGTCCTTTTGCTTTGTGGTACTGACTCGCTCTCATTTTGTCCGGAACTGGCATTGAACTTTTGCGATCATTAACTGTTAAGCGTCAGACTTGTTATAATTTCCTGAAAGGCATTTATTTATAGCAGGG
>Ga0316613_10002518_pt1 | contig 11770 bp, 11 predicted proteins | sample OWC_soil_day10_C_2_FD_207647 | JGI IMG/M metagenome (GOLD analysis project Ga0316613, IMG submission 207647) | Wetland soil microbial communities from Old Woman Creek delta, Ohio, United States - OWC_soil_day10_CT_b | ecosystem: Environmental > Terrestrial > Soil > Wetlands | place: USA: Ohio...
GGGAAGTCGCCCTGGCAGGAGTTGGAATCTGCGGTCCTATTGTGACCCTGATTTCTTCTTTTGCTTTTTTAGTGGGAGCAGGAGGATCTCCCCTTATGAGCATCCGTCTGGGAGAAAAAAACCAGAGAGCTGCCAGCCAGATTCTGGCCAACTGCTTTTTGCTCTTATTGTTTTTTTCCGTTCTTATCACAGCGGTGTCATTCCTGTTAAAGGACCGCCTTCTCATGTGGTTCGGCGCAGGAAAGACCGTATTTCCCTATGCAGATGGATATCTTACCGTATATCTTACCGGAACCGTGTTTGCATTGCTTTCTGCAGGATTAAATCCTTTCATTGTAAGTCAGGGATATGCCAGGACAGCCATGAAATCCGTCCTCTGTGGAGCAGTGAGCAATATAATACTGGACCCCATTTTTATTTTCGCTTTTGGAATGGGGGTAAAAGGTGCTGCTGTTGCAACCGTGCTGTCTCAGGTGATATCCTGTATCTATATTCTTAGGTTCCTTTTTGGTAAAATCCCTCCCATTGGCATAACCTTTCAGGGGTATGACTCAGAAGTGATTAAGAGAATCCTTACACTGGGGCTTTCCCCGTTCCTTATTATTGCATTTGATAACGTGCTCATTATTTCGTTAAATACAGTGATTATGCATTATGGGGGTGAGGGCAGTGCAGAAAAGCTTCTCACCTGTATGACCATTGTGCAAAGCTTTATGTTAATGGTAACTATGCCTCTTGGAGGTATTACAACAGGGACCCAGACAATTCTGGGTTATAATTTAGGGGCAGGAAGACCGGAGCGGATCAGGCAGGCAGAGCGCTATATTGCCCTTCTGGCAGTTGGTTTTACCACCGTAATGTTTCTGATTGCCCATACGGTTCCCCAGGTTTTTGTACATATTTTTACCAGGGATCAAGCTTATGTTGATCTGACTGTCAGTGGGATAAAGATCTATACCATGGGGATAATCCCTTTGGCACTGCAGTACGTAATTGTAGATGGTTTTACCGGTCTGGGGGCGGCAAAAGCAGCAATTTCACTCTCCATGTTCCGGAAGACAATTTTCCTTCTTGGAGCAGTGTTACTGCCTGCATGGCTGGGAGTTAATTATATTTTTTACACAGAACCTATCTCAGATTTTATAAGCGTAACGGTATCATTATTGGTTTTTACAACTTTGTTTGGCCGAATCATTAATAAAGGGACAAAAGTTATTGACATATGACGAAAATGATTCTATGATAACCATAGTGAGTCATTATAAAATATCAGGAGGTCTTGCTATGAAAATTGCGGTTACTTACGACAGAGGAAATGTATTTCAGCATTTTGGACAAACTACACAGTTTAAAATCTATCAGGTGGAAGACAAGAATGTAATATCACAGGATATTGCGGATACCAATGGAGACGGTCACGGTGCCCTGGCAGGTTTTTTGACCAGACTGGGTGTAAAAACTCTTATTTGCGGGGGGATTGGAGCAGGAGCGAGAAATGCACTGTCAGAAGCCGGAATCAAGTTATATCCGGGAGTGGAAGGAAATGCTGATGAGGCGGTAAATTCCCTGCTGTCAGGAAGCCTTCAGTTTGATCCCGATACTCTTTGCAGCCATCATCATGAGGGAAGTGAAGATCACGATTGCGGTCATCACCATCACGGAGAGAGCTGCGGTCATTAATACAATAAAACATATGGGATAATAAAAATGCATCCGCCCAGACTGTAAAAGCCGTGGGGATGCATTTTTATTGAATCAGGAACCGGTGGACTGATAGTGCTTTAACCCGAATTTCCATAAAAGAAATGCAGGGATGAGAAAAAGGACACTAAACAGCGGCAGCAGGCTGTACCATGAGTTGTCTGATTTCCCAGTCAGATATAAAAAAGGATAATACTGGAACAGAGCAAAGGGAACCAGGTAAGTACAGATAAAAAGAACGGTTTTCCCATAAATCCCAATGGGATACTTTCCGTATTCCCTGGCTCCGTCAGTAAATACATTCATAAATTCCAGTCCCTCCAGAGTAAAAAAACATAAGCATGCAAAAATCAGGTAAATGGCTCCAAAAACACAGACACCTCCTAAAATCATCAGCACTACGAGAATGCACCGAAGGGGTGTCCATTTTATGGAACTGTAGCAAATCCCATAAACCAGCATGACAACAGCCTGAATCAGCCGTCCGAATCTGGTTAAGTCGACCTTGCTGCAAAGAACCAGAAACAGGCTGTTTTTCGGACGGAGTAAAATACGGTCAAATTCTCCGTTCCCAATTATGGTTTCAAAGGTATCCAGACTTCGGAAAACGGTTTCTGCCAGTGTAAAAGCCATAAGAGTAATGGAAAAACACAAAAGCACTTCGCTGTAAGAAAATCCTTTTACCTGGTTGAAACGGGTCATCATAAAATAAACTCCTAAAAAGACATTAAAGGAGATTAAAAACTGCCCGATTAATGTCATAAAAAATGAAACTTTGTGCTGCATCATGCTTTTTAAATGCATGAGAAAAAAAATAACGTAAAGCCTGATTGAATTCATGGTATCCTCCTTTCAACCGCCCTGTATAACAACCCGTTTTAATGCCCGCTTTTCTAAAAACCGCCCGATGAGTACAAATGCAAACAGCCAGAATGTCTGTTTTAAGATGCTGATGGTAAGATCAGGTCCTGTTATATCTCCGGCAAAGATCCTAAACGGTACATTTTGTGCAGAGGCAAAGGGAAGTAATTCTACAATCGCTCGTACATGGTTGGGAAGAAAAGGAAGCGGTATAACGGAACCGCTTAAAAATTCCGCTAAAGAGGTAACAAACAGTTTAATCCCCTGTGGAGAAACGGTGTAAAATACGGACATATAAACTATCATGTTAAAGGCCACAATGAGAAGCAGTCCCAGTGTCATGGACAAAATTGTAATTGCCCAGATTTTCACATCTCCCGGCAGCGTAAGTCCGTAGGGAGCAGGAAGAAACCAGGAAAATACCAGGATGGGCATGCAGCGCAGCACTGCTTTGGAAAGGCGTACTGCCAGACCTCTGACAAACCACATATCGTAAAGACGGACCGGCCTGCATAATTCATAGGCCACATCTCCGGTTGCCACGGAATTGAAAAGCTCCGATTCCCAGAACCATACCATGTAAAGAGCCAGAAATGCCTGCTGGAGCCACACATATGTGGACAGTGCTTCAAAGGTCATGGGGAAGTTTTCGGGTGCTGCCTGATAAAACGCCCTGAATAAAAGGATCTCCATGGATCCCCATACAAATTGTGTCACCATTCCGGAAAGGGCGGCAGTGCGGTATTGCAATCCCCTGATAAAACGGATGCGGAAAAAAGACCAGTATTTTTTCATCTTGTCCCCTCCTAAATCTGAAATTCCCGGTAAAGGGAGGCGACAATCTCATCCAAGGTGGCGCAAGGAGGCTCACACCGGGATTTCAAATCGGAAAGAGTTCCGTCCAATAAAAGCCGGCCTTTCCCGATCAGCAGAACCCTGTCTGCAAGTGCATCGATGTCCTGCATGTCATGAGTGGTAAGAAGAACTGTGGTTTTGTGGATCCGGTTTAGCTTTCTGATAAAATCCCGGACTGCCAGCTTTGATACGGCATCCAGTCCGATGGTGGGTTCATCAAGAAAAAGGATCTTTGGAGTATGGAGAAGAGAGGCTGCAATTTCACAGCGCATGCGCTGACCCAGAGAAAGCTGTCTTGCCGGAGTTTTAATAATCTCTTCCAGTGCAAGAAGATCAGTGAGCTCTTCTAATGTAGTTAAGTATTGGTGTCTGGGGATTTCGTAGATGTCGCGGAGCAGTTCAAAGGAATCAATTACAGGAACATCCCACCAAAGCTGGGTGCGCTGACCGAATACAACGCCGATGTCCTTTACATGTTCCCTTCTGTCCTTCCATGGAATCCGGCCGTTAATCAGGCATGTCCCATTATCCGGAGTTAAAATGCCGCTTAAAATTTTAATCGTGGAGCTTTTTCCAGCACCGTTGGGGCCAATATAGCCTACCATCTCTCCGTCTCCGATGGAAAAGGAAATATCGGACAGAGCATGGACTGTGTCGGTCTCCTTGTGAAAAAGCGCCTTTACCGCATTGGAAAATCCGGCACTTCTTCTTGTGACTTTGAACGTCTTGTTCATGTGTTCCACTTGAATCATAAAAATTCCTCCTGGTAGTAATATTTGTGAACGATTCATTCCTGCAGCGGGCAGCTCTTGCCATAAGAGGGAAGAGGTCTGTCATAACTGGTCAGAACGTTCTAATATCTTTCCAAGCGGTCAGTGCAGGCGAAACAGCCAGCACAGCTCTCCGGAATTCATTCCGGGGACTCTACCGTGGTATCAATATTCTCTTTTCCTGAATTAAGATGTGAGTTTAGATATGGAAAAGGACTTATAGTCTATCATCACAGGAAAAAAGTGTCAATACCCTGGCAAAAGGTACTTGACAAATTATTAAATAATGATTAATATCAACATATGAACAGATATTCATATATTAATATGTAAGGAGGTATCAGATGGCGGAAGAAGAGAAAATCGTTCGTGATGGGGATATTGATCAGTGTGATTTTATCTGTGTTCATGAGAATGTCGTAAATCAGGTATTAAAAGCGATGCCAAAAGAGCAGCAGCTCATGGATCTTGCAGATTTTTTTAAAATTTTTGGCGACCCAACGAGAATCAGAATTCTCTATGTGCTCAGCCAGTCCCAGATGTGTGTCTGTGACATTGCCAATCTGCTTCAGATGGGACAGTCGGCTATTTCCCATCAGCTTCGTGTGTTAAAGCAGATGCGCCTGGTGAAATTTAAAAGAGAAGGAAAGACAGTTTTTTATTCTCTGGCAGATGGTCATATACAAACCATTCTGGCTCAGGGAATGGAGCATATCAGCGAATAAGGATTCACATTAAATAGAGAGAAAAGGAGAAGAGGAAAGATGAAAAAAATAGTTAAATTAGAAGGTCTTTGCTGTGCAAACTGTGCAGCTAAAATTGAAGAAGAGGTTAAAAAATTAAATGGTGTGGAAAGCGCATCCTTAAGCTTTATGACCCAGAGATTAACCATGGAAGTTTTAGAAGAAAAAGTGGATGAGATTATGGAAGCAGCCAGAAAGACAGCCTATAAGATTGAACCGGAAGCAGAATTTAAAGTTCTTCGGTAGGCAAAAGGAGCAGTTATGACAAAGAAACAGAAAATCATGGGAATCAGACTGGTCATAAGTGCCGTATTCTTTGCTCTTGCCATGGCGGCCGAGGGAAAAGTTTTCTGGTACTGGATCTTATTTATTCTCTCTTACCTGGCTGCAGGCTATGATATCCCCTTACGAGCAGTCAGAAATATAAAAAACGGTCAGTTCTTTGATGAAAACTTTTTAATGTCAGTGGCAACCTTTGGAGCAATCGGGATCGGAGCTCTGGAAGAAGCGGTGGGCGTTATGTTGTTTTATCAGATCGGTGAGCTGTTTAACGATTATGCAGTAAACAGGTCAAGAAAATCCATAACAGATCTTATGGACATTAACCCGGAATATGCCAATCTGCTTCGTGATGGAGCGGAGGAGAAGGTAGATCCCTATGAAGTGGAAGTTGAAGATATCATTGTAGTAAAGCCGGGAGAAAAAGTGCCTCTTGACGGAGTTGTGGTGAAAGGAAGCAGCAGTCTTGATACCAAAGCATTAACCGGGGAATCCATGCCTGTGGAGATTAAAGAAAATGATCCGGTTATAAGCGGTTCCATCAATTTAAGTGGTGTTTTAGAGGTTCGGGTTACCAGACTTTTTGATGATTCCACAGTTGCCAAGATCTTGGAACTGGTGGAGAACGCAAGCTCAAGAAAGGCCAGAGCAGAAAACTTTATCACCAGATTTGCAAGAGTCTATACGCCTGTAGTCGTAGTACTTGCCATAATGCTTGGGGTAATTCCGCCTTTAATCACCGGTGACTGGGGAACCTGGATTTACCGTGCCTGCAGCTTTTTAGTTGTTTCCTGTCCCTGTGCATTGGTAATATCCGTACCGCTAAGCTTTTTCGGAGGTCTTGGTGCGGCCTCTGGTCAGGGAATTCTGTTGAAGGGAAGCAACTATCTGGAAGCCATGGCAAATCTGGATACAGTGGTTTTTGATAAAACAGGTACGCTAACAACCGGAAAATTCCAGGTTACCAGTGTGGAACCTGTTGAAGGAACGAAAGAAGAACTCTTAGAGCTTGCTGCCTATGGTGAATTTCATTCCAATCACCCAATTGCCCATTCGGTAAAAGAAGCTTATGGGAAAGCGCTTGATCCGTCAATGGTAGGCGCTACGGAAGAAATTGCAGGATTTGGAGTAAAAACAAGCGTTTTTACACAGAATAAGGAAAGAGAACTTTATATCGGCAATGCCAGACTCATGGAAAGACAGGGAATTGCTGTGAGTGCAGCAGATTCCATGGCAGGAACAACGCTTTTTATAGCAGATAAAAACACTTATCTGGGCAGTGTAACGATCTCAGATACCATCAGGGAAGATGTACCAAAAGCATTAAAAGGTTTAAGAGCAGCAGGAGTGAAAAAGCTTGTGATGCTTACCGGCGATAAACCCGAGGTAGGAAAACTGGTGGGAGAAAAGCTTGGACTTGATGAGGTTCATGGAGGTCTTCTTCCCGGCGATAAAGTAGGTAAGGTGGAAGAACTGCTGACGAAGAAGCATAAGGATGCAGCCCTTGCTTTTGTTGGAGACGGAATCAACGATGCACCGGTTCTTGCCCGTGCTGATGTAGGAATTGCCATGGGTCAGATTGGATCTGATGCAGCCGTGGAAGCGGCAGACGTAGTAATCATGACCGATGAGCTTACGAAACTGGTTGATACAATCCTGATTGCCAGAAAAACTGTGGGAATTGTAAAGCAGAATATTATTTTTGCCATAGGTGTGAAGGTACTGATTCTGATCCTTTCCGCAGCAGGAATTGCTACCATGTGGGCAGCTGTTTTCGGTGATGTAGGCGTTTCTGTGATTGCTATCTTAAATGCCGTCCGGGCGCTCCGGTATCAAAACAGGAATGAAAAAACACATTGACAAATTTTTTTCCAGCTGTTATATTTTACACATATGACGGGGTGGTGCGAAGATGGTCCATGAAGTGAGGCTGTGTTTGCCCACCCTTTTTCCAGGTATTAATTTCTTCAGGAACCTCGTTCCCCATAGAGCAGAGACGCTTTGCAAGGATCGCATAAGTGGCAAAGAGTCCCATAAGGCGGGGCTCTTTATTCAATCATGAGAAAAGGAGAGTGTTTTATGAGCAAGTATAGCAAAGAAGATATTTTCCGCATTGTGGAAGAAGAAGATGTGGAATTTATCCGTCTTCAGTTTACGGATATATTCGGCATGTTAAAAAATGTTGCAATCACAAAGAATATGCTGGGAAAAGCCCTGGATAACCGCTGTATGTTTGACGGTTCTTCCATAGAGGGGTTTGTGAGAAGTGAAGAATCTGATATGTATCTCTATCCGGATCTGGATACCTTTGAGATATTCCCATGGCGTCCCCAACAGGGGAAAGTTGCAAGACTGATGTGCGATGTACACTGTCCGGATCAGACTCCTTTTGAAGGAGATCCCCGGTTTGTATTGAAAAAGGTATTAAAAAAAGCAAATGATATGGGGTTTGTATTTCATGCAGGCCCGGAATGCGAATTTTTCCTTTTTCATATGGATGAGGAAGGGCAGCCCACCACAGATACCCATGAAATGGCAGGCTATTTTGATGTAGCCCCCATTGACCAGGCAGAGAATGTCCGGAGAGACATGATCCTTACCCTGGAAGAGATGGGCTTTATGATTGAGGCATCCCACCACGAAATTGCTCCGGGTCAGCATGAGATTGATTTTCAGTACGCAGAAGGTATGGTGACGGCTGATAATATTATGACATTTAAGATGGCAGTTAAGGCAATTGCAAAGCGTCACGGTCTTCATGCCACTTTTATGCCAAAACCCAAGGCTGGTGTCAATGGTTCCGGAATGCATATTAACATGTCCCTTTCTGATTTAGCAGGTAAGAATATGTTTGAGGATCCGGAGGATGAGCTGGGATTAAGCCAGACGGCTTACCAGTTTATGGCAGGCATTCTCCATCATATGCAGGGAATGACTATTTTAACCAATCCGCTGGTCAATTCCTATAAACGTCTTGTTCCCGGATATGATGCTCCGGTTTATGTGGCATGGTCAGCCCGTTCCAACCGAAGCTCTATGATTAAGATTCCCTGTGCAAGAGGAGAAAGTACACGCATCGAGCTGCGCAGCCCGGATTCTGCAGTCAATCCCTATCTGGCACTTGCTGCCTGTCTGGCGGCAGGACTTGACGGCATTGAAAAGAAGATGACTCCGCCGGAAAGTGTGGACTGCAATGGTTATTCCATGTCGGTAGAGGAGATGGCTTCAAAAGGAATTGAGCAGCTTCCTGAAACTCTGGGCGAGGCTATTGAGGCGTTCCGCAAGGATGAGTTTATGAAGGAAGTGTTAGGCGAACACATCTATACCAAATACCTGGAGGCAAAGGAAGCTGAATGGCGGATATTCCGTGCGCAGGTAACGGACTGGGAAGTGGAAGAATACTTATACAAGTATTGATAGATCCCGTTCCCTGATACTGTTATCTGGAGGTGAGAGTGTTTGACCAATGTGATTGTGGCATTTTCAAAAGCAGAGGATGCGAAAAATATAAAGAATATTCTTATGAAAAACGGCTTTACGGTCTCTGCAGTCTGCACCTCCGGCGCTCAGACGGTAAACAGCGCAGATGAGCTGGGCAGCGGAATTGTAGTATGCGGCTGCAGGTTTGCGGATATGGTTTATCAGGAGCTTTATGAATGTCTCCCCAAAGGGATGCCCATGCTCCTGGTAGCGTCTCCCAGCCAGTGGAGCGGCAAGGCACCGGATGATGTGGTCTGTCTTGGACTGCCTTTAAAGGTTCAGGATCTTTTAAGTACGTTAGAGATGATGATGGAATCTTTGGCAAAAAGGCGGAAGAAGTTAAAGAGTCAGCCGAAGGAAAGAAGCGGAGAAGAGCAGGAAATGATTAAGCAGGCCAAGGAACTTTTAATGGAACGGAATCATATGACAGAATCAGAAGCACACCGTTACATTCAAAAGTGCAGTATGGACAGCGGAACCAACATGGTGGAGACTGCCCAGATGATCATGAGCCTTATTAATATTTAACAGTGGGGGATTAAGATGAAATTTACAAAAATGCAGGGAATCGGAAACGATTATGTGTATATTAACTGTTTTGAGGAATCCGTTGAGGATCCTGCAGAGCTTTCAAAAAAAGTCAGTGACCGGCATTTTGGAATCGGATCGGACGGTCTGATTCTGATCTGCCCGTCCAAAGTGGCAGACTGCCGCATGCGTATGTTTAACGCTGACGGTTCAGAGAGCCCTATGTGCGGCAATGGGATCCGCTGTGTGGGTAAATATGTTTTTGATCATCATCTGGTGGAAAAGACGGAGTTTGATGTGGAAACGGCAGCCGGAATCAAGCATTTAAAAGTGACTGAGGAAGATGGGAAAGCAGTTCTTTTAACTGTTGACATGGGTATACCGGAAGTGACAAGCCAGGTACCGGAGCCTATATGTGTTAATGGTAAGGATTATGAGTTTATTGGAATTTCCATAGGAAATCCCCATGCAGTTTATTATACGGATGACATTGACAGTCTGGATTTAGAGGCAATCGGACCTGGGTTTGAAAATCATGAGCGTTTTCCGGAGCGTACCAATTCTGAATTTATTCAGGTCGTAAGTCCGGAGCACATCCGTATGCGGGTGTGGGAGAGAGGAAGCGGAGAGACCTGGGCATGCGGGACTGGAGCAACAGCCAGTGCAGTTGCTTCAGCGCTTTGCGGACGCACCGGCAATACGGTGAAGGTTTCATTAAAAGGCGGCAACTTAACGATTCACTGGGACAGAGAGGGAAGCGGTCACGTATTTATGATAGGCCCTGCTGTGGAGGTGTTTGCAGGAGAGTTGGACATAAATAATCTTTAAAAACAGGAGGAACCTATGGTTAAGATCAATGAAAACTACTTAAAATTACCTGGAAGTTATCTGTTTTCCACCATCGGGAAAAAGGTCAATGCTTATATAGAGGCAAATCCCCATAAAAAAGTGATTCGTCTTGGAATTGGTGACGTAACTCAGCCGATTGCTCCGGCAATTATTGAGGAGCTTCATGGAGCGGTAGATGAAATGGGGGAAGCGGGAACTTTTCACGGATATGCACCGGATCTTGGTTATGGTTTTTTAAGAGAACTGATTGCCAGTGAAGATTACATTTCAAGAGGGTGTCAGATTACAGCAGATGAAATTTTTGTATCCGACGGAGCTAAGAGTGACTGTGGAAATATTCAGGAGATATTTGATCAGAACTGTAAAATCGCTGTCTGTGATCCTGTTTATCCTGTTTATGTGGATTCCAATGTCATGGCTGGAAGAACAGGTGAATATGATGAAAAGACAGGAAAATGGAGCAATGTTATTTATATGCCATGCACTGCTGAGAATCATTTTGTTCCGGAACTTCCAGAGGAAACTCCAGATCTTATTTACTTATGTGTTCCCAATAATCCTACCGGAACCACTCTCACCAGAGACCAGTTAAAGGTATGGGTGGATTATGCCAATGAGACAGGTGCAGTCATTCTTTATGACGCTGCCTATGAAGCTTACATTGCCCAGGATGACGTACCTCACACCATCTATGAGATAGAGGGAGCTAATACCTGTGCCATTGAATTTCGCTCCTTTTCCAAGAATGCCGGTTTTACCGGTGTACGTCTTGGCTTTACTGTGATCCCCAAAGCTTTGGTAAGAGGCGGAGTCATGCTCCATTCTTTATGGGCAAGACGTCACGGAACCAAGTTTAATGGTGCTCCCTATATCATTCAGAAAGCAGGAACAGCGGTTTATTCCAAAGAAGGTAAGGCTGAGCTGAAAGAACAGGTCGCCTATTACATGAGAAATGCAAAGGTGATCTATGACGGTTTAAAAGAGGCTGGCTGCGAAGTATACGGAGGTGTGAATGCGCCTTATATCTGGCTTCGGGTGCCGGAAGGAATGACTTCCTGGGACTTCTTTGACCGGCTTTTAGAGGAAGCCAGCGTTGTGGGAACGCCTGGAAGCGGATTCGGTCCCAGCGGAGAAGGTTACTTCCGTCTCACCGCATTTGGAACCTATGAAAATACAGTGGAAGCCATTGAACGGATGAAAAAGATGCCATCCTTAATAAAATAAACGTTGACAAGTATTTGATAATTGGTTATGATATTGATAAGAAAAGATTAATAAGGTTTAAGCTTAATTTGTTAGAACAAAAGCGTTCAGTACTTTAGTGGTACTGGCGCTTTTTTTAATTCAAGGAGGAAGATATGGACGATATTGATAAGAAAATAGTGCAGACACTGCAGAAGAACGCACGGGCATCTTTAAAGAACATAGCAGAAAATACCTTTTTGTCCTCGCCTGCTGTTTCCTCCAGAATTGAAAAGCTGGAGCGGGAAAAAATCATTACCGGGTATCATGCATCAGTGGATCCCATGAAGCTTGGATACCACATCATCGCATTTGTAAATCTGGATGTGTCGCCGCTTGATAAAATTCAGTTTTATTCCTACATGGAATCCATACCCAATGTGTTGGAATGCAACTGCGTTACCGGAGATTATTCCATGCTGATTAAGGTGGCATTTCAAAGCACCATGGAGCTGGATATTT
>Ga0316613_10002520_pt1 | contig 11768 bp, 12 predicted proteins | sample OWC_soil_day10_C_2_FD_207647 | JGI IMG/M metagenome (GOLD analysis project Ga0316613, IMG submission 207647) | Wetland soil microbial communities from Old Woman Creek delta, Ohio, United States - OWC_soil_day10_CT_b | ecosystem: Environmental > Terrestrial > Soil > Wetlands | place: USA: Ohio...
AGAAGGGCTCTTCTTCGCGTGGCGGTACGACGCGGACGGCCGGGAGCGGCCCGACTTCCCGCTGAACCGGCCTTCGTATCGCGGCGGCCGGGTGCTGGTGGCGGGGGAGAATTTCGGCTGCGGGTCGTCCCGCGAGCACGCCGTCTGGGCGCTGATGGACTTCGGCTTCCGGGCGGTGATCGCCCCGTCCTTCAGCGACATCTTCCACAACAACTGCCTGAAGAACGGGATGCTGCCGGTAACGCTCCCGGCCGCGGATGTGCAGTCCCTGATCGACGCGCTCCTCGCCGCCCCGGGGTGCCGCGTGGAGGTGGATCTCCCGGGGCAGACCGTCAAGGGGCCGAAGGGCGACGTCCACCGGTTTTCGATCGACCCGTTCGCGAAGACGTGCCTCCTCGAGGGGCTCGACGAGATCGCCCTCACCATGAAGAGCGCGCCGGAGATCGACCGGTACGAGCGGGAGCGGAAGGCGGCCACGCCCTGGCTCTTCCGGGACATCCCCGGATGAGCGCATCCCGGGGGGAGCCGCCGCGCCGGTTCGCCGTCGCCCTCGTCCAGATGGCGATGGGGGAGGATGCGGGGGCGAACCTGCGGAAGGGGGTGGACGGAGTCCGGGAGGCGGCCCGCCGGGGGGCCCGGGTGGTGTGCCTGCCCGAGCTGTTCCGCTCCCGGTACTTCTGCCAGCGCGAGGACACGGCGTTCTTCGACCTCGCGGAGCCGCTCCCCGGGCCGACAACGGACGCCCTCTGCGCCGCGGCGAAGGAGGCGGCCGTCGTCGTGATCGCCCCGGTGTTCGAGCGCCGCGCGCCCGGTGTGTACCACAACAGCGCCGCGGTGATCGACGCGGACGGGACGGTGACGGGGGTCTACCGGAAGATGCACATCCCGGACGACCCGGCGTATTACGAGAAGTTCTATTTCACGCCCGGGGACCTGGGGTTCCGCGCCTTCGACACCCGCGCGGGCCGGATCGGCACGCTGATCTGCTGGGACCAGTGGTACCCGGAAGGGGCGCGCCTGACCGCGCTCGCAGGGGCGGGCGTCCTCTTCTATCCCACCGCGATCGGCTGGCACCCGCGCGAAAAGGAGGCGTCCGGCGCGCAGCAGCGCGACGCATGGCAAACGGTGCAGCGGGGCCACGCCGTGGCGAACGGCGTCTATGTGGCGGCGGTCAACCGGGTGGGGCTCGAGGTCCCGGACGGGTGCGGCGAGGGGATCGAGTTCTGGGGATCGTCGTTCCTGTGCGATCCACAGGGGGTGGTCCTGGCCGAGGCGCCGGCGGACCGGGAGGAAATCCTCCTTGGCGAGGTGGACCTCGGCCGGATCGAGGATGTGCGCAGGAACTGGCCGTTCCTGCGGGATCGCCGGATCGACGCCTACGGGGGTATCATGCGCCGATTCCTCGACGGGGAGCCGTGGGGGAAGGGGAGTTGACGAAGGCGGCTACGCCCGCCTCCCTCGGCTTCCGGATGCCCGCCGAGTGGGAGCCCCACGAGGCGACCTGGGTCGGGTGGCCGCACAACCCGTCCGACTGGCCCGGCAAGTTTTCCGTCATCCCCTGGGTCTACGGGGAGATCGTCCGGAAGATCGCGGCCGGGGAGACCGTGCGGATCCTCGTGGATTCCGCCGCGCGCGCGGAGAGGGCGAGGCGCCTGCTCTCCCGCGCCGGAGCCGACGTTTCCCGCGTCGGGTTCTTCCGCGTTCCCACCGACCGCGGCTGGACGCGCGATTTCGGCCCCGTGTTCGTCCGCCGGGACGCACCGAAGCCCGCGGTGGCGGTCGTCGGCTTCCGCTTCAACGCCTGGGCGCGCTATCCCGACTGGCGCAGGGACGCGCAGGTCAACGTGCGTGCCGCGCGCGCCCTCGGCGTGCGCCGGTTCCCGGTGGCCGCCGGCGGGAGGGAAGTCGTCCTCGAAGGAGGGGCGATCGACGTCAACGGTCGCGGCACGCTGATCACCACGGAGGAGTGCCTCCTCGACCAGCGCACCCAGGTGCGCAACCCCGGGATGTCCCGGAAGCAGGCGGAGGCGATCTTCCGCGACGTTCTCGGCGCGGGGAACGTGATCTGGCTCGGTCGCGGCATCGCGGGGGACGACACGCACGGCCACGTGGACGACGTGTGCCGCTTCACGGGGCCCCGCACGGTGGTGCTGTGCCGGGAGACGGACCCGCGGGACGAGAATTACGGCGCCCTGGAGGAAAACCGGGAACGCCTCGAGGGCGCGCGGCTTCCGGACGGCTCCCGCGTGGAGGTCGTTCCGCTGCCGATGCCGGAGCCGCTGCGCTTCGAAGGGGTGCGGCTCCCGGCGAGCTACGCCAACTTCTACGTCTGCAACGCCGCGGTCCTCGTCCCGACATTCAACGACCCGAACGACCGGGTCGCACTCGGGATCCTCTCGGAGCTGTTCCGGGACCGGCCGGTCGTGGGAATCCACTCGGTGGACCTGGCGTGGGGGTTCGGCACGCTCCACTGTCTCACGCAGCAGCAGCCCGCCGTGGAGCAGCAGGGTGGGGAAGGGATTCCCGCTCCGGTACAATGAGGATGGATCCGGAGGGAGAGGTGGTGCGATGAGGGCGGTTTTCGCGTTGCCGGGCATCGTCGCCGCCGTCGCCGTCCTCTCGTTCCCCCCGGCGTACGCGGAGGGGCGGACGGTGACGGGGGCGATCGTGCGGATCGACGCGCACGCCGGGACCCTTACGGTGCGGGATACGGCCGGGGCGGCGTGGAACTACAAGGTGGAGCCGGACGCCGGCATCGATCTCGAGGCGTTCCGCGAGGGGGACCGGGTGGCCGTCACGATCGCGCGGCCCACGCCCCTGAACATGATCACCGCCGCGGACCGGCTGCGGAAAGGCGACCGGGTAGAAAAGGCCGGATTCTGACGGTCGGCGCGAAAGGAGCGGACGGTGGCCAAGTGGGTGATCCTCTGCCCCGCGTGCGGGGAGGAGTTCAAGATCGACGTGGAGGATGTCCCGGAGCGGTGCCCCCACTGCAAGCACGAGGGGAGCTTCGAGATCGTGGACGAGGACGACTGACCCGCGCCCGGGGGGGGAAGAGGGGAGACGATCATGAGCGGTGGGTCCGCGGCGTGCCGCGCCGGGGCGGCGTACGCGTTCGCGATACTGTTCCTCCTGGCCGGGTGCGCCGGCCCGACCCCCTACCAGAACAGGACCGGCGGGGAAGGATATTACGATTACGAGATCCAGCCGGGGATCCACTTCGTATCGTTCCGGGGCAACGGCCAAACATCCCGCTCCACGGTGATGGATTACTGGTACCGCCGCGCCGCGGAGATCTGCGGGGGTGAGGACCGGCTCGAGGTCATCGGGATGAACGCCTCCGGGGACGAGGTGGTCGTCGGCACCCCCTCGCTCCTCAACACCTACACCCTGCCCGCGGTGGAGGGGCGGATCCGGTGCGTGGCGAAATAGGTCGGGCCTCGCCCGACGTACTCCTGATCCACCCGCCGGCCACCCGGCCGGCGGGACCTCCGCTGGGTACGGGCGTCCTGCTGTCCCGCCTCCGGCGGCTGGGCATCCGCGCGGAGGCGGTCGACGCCAATCTCGAGGCGTACCTCCACCTTCTGGTGGAGGATCGCCTCCAGGCCGCCGCAGGTCCCGGGGCCTCCACCGCGGTCCGCCGCGCGGTGCGCCACGCCGCGCGCGCCCTCGCCTTCCTGCGCTCGCCCGGCGCAGCCGCGTCGTTTCCCCGCTACGCCGCCGCCGCGCGGCACCTGAATGCCGCGCTCTCGGCACACCGCGGGGAAGGCAGATCGGAGCGCCTGACGCTCGGCGACTACACCCACGGCGGCCTGTCGGAGTTTTCGCCGGCCGACCTTTCGCGTGTGGCGGACGGCCGGGACGGAACGGTCTTCGGCGGCTATTTCCGCGGGGACCTCCTCCCGCGGGTATCCGGGTTGCGCCCCCGGTGCGTGGGGATCTCGGTGAATTTCCGGCACCAGGTGCTCCCCGCGTTCGAGCTGGCGGGGCTTCTGCGGCGCGCACTCCCCGGAGTGCCGGTCGTCGGGGGCGGCGGGATGCTCACCTCCTGGAAGCGACCCCTCCTCGCCGCGGGGAGATGGCTTCCGGCCTTCACCCGGATCGTGTTCGGGCCCGGGGAAGGGGCGCTGGCCCGGATTGCGGCCGGCGGCGTTTCCCGCGACGAATACTTCCTGCACGGGTCGGGGGAGGCGGAGTTCCTGCCGGACTTCGGGTTCGCGGAGCTGCGGGACTACGTGTCCCCGGAACCGGTGCTGCCCGTGGCGGCGTCCCGCGGCTGCTACTGGGGCCGGTGCGGATTCTGCCCGGAGGCCGTGGCGCCGACCCACCCGCACCGTACCCACGATCCCGCGGCGTTCCCGGAGTTGTTGCAGGAACTCTCCCGGCGATACAGTGTCACCCGGTTCCACCTGACGGACAACGCGGTCCCGCCGCAGACGCTGCGGGCCCTCGTCGCGCAGGCGGACGCACTGCGCGGGATTTCCTGGCACGGCTTCGCCCGCTTCGAGCGGGACCTGCTCGCTCCCGGGTTCGCCTCCGGGCTGGCGGCGGCGGGGTGCGCGATGCTGCAGCTGGGGCTGGAGAGCGGTTCGCAGCGGCTGCTCGACCGGATGGGGAAAGGGACGCGCGTGTCCGACGCCGCAGAGACCCTCGCCCATCTCCGGGCAGCCGGGATCGCGACGTACGTCTACGTGATGCTGGGAGCGCCGGGGGAAACGGCAGGGGACGCGGAGGCCACCCTGGCGTTCCTCGAGAGGCACGCGGGGAATATCGATTACCTGAACCTGTCGATCCTGAACCTGCCCCGGGAGGCGGAGGGTGAAAAGGTACCGGGGGGTGACGGGACGTACGGGGTTTCCGCGGGGCGGGATGACGGGGCGCTGGGGCTGTACCGTCCCGTTCCGGCGACCGCCGGGTGGGGGAGGCCGCAGGCGCGGCGATTCCTGTCGCGGCGGATCCTCGGGTCGCCGGCCGTGCGGGGGATCGTCGCCCGCACCCCTCCCGGGTTCGCCTCGAACCACGCCTTCTTCTTCCGCGGCGGGAGAGCGCCGACGTCCGCCGGGGACTCCTGAGGGTTCCCGCCCCGCACGGCTTCAGCCGCCCAGGACCACCCGCGCGTCCGCCACCGAGAGTCCTTTTTCGTGGACGATGACGGGGTTCAGGTCCATCTCCTCCACTTCCGGGTGCGCCGAAAGAAACTCCGACACCCGGAGCAGGAGGGCCCGGAGGGCCGGCACGTCCGCCGGCGGTTTCCCGCGGAGACCGGACAGGACGCGGCGTCCGCGGATTCCGTCGATCATCTCCGCGGCGTCCCTCTCCGACAGCGGGGCGACCCGGAATGAAACGTCCTTCATCGCCTCGACGAATACCCCGCCCAGCCCGAACATCACGGCGTGCCCGAACTGGAGGTCCCGGGTCACCCCCACGATCACCTCGTGCCCCGGCGGCGCCATCGCGCACACAAGTGCCCCGCCGGGACGGACCCCGGCGCGGCGCTCCGCGTCGAGGATCGCGCGGAAGGCGGCCCGGACCCCCGCCTCGTCGCGCACCCCCAGGATCACCCCGCCCGCGTCGCTCTTGTGGGTCACATCCGGCGAGTTCATCTTCACCGCCACGGGGTATCCGACCGACCGCGCCGCGGCGGCCGCCCCCTCCTCGTCCAGCGCCCGGCGGAACGGCGTCACGGGGAACCCGGCGCCGGCGAGCATCGCCATCGAATCCGCGGGCGACATCGCATTCGCGGCCGCCGGTTCCGCGGGGCCCTGCGCACCTTCCACGTATAGGGGGAAACGGTCCCGGTGGAACCGGGCGTGGCAGGAGAGGGCCTTCATGGCCCGTTCCGGCGTCGGGAACACGGCGATCTTCCTCTCGTGGAGCTTCACGCGTTCCTCGCGCTCCACCTCCGCCCCCCCGAGATACGCGACGAGCTCGCACCGCCCCGGCCGGACCACTTCCGACGCCCCGGGGATCGGGTCGCCGAATATGGTCATCACCACGTCGTACTCCCCCTCCGCCGCTTCCAGTACCTTCCGGTAGCGGGCCGCGTCCGTGTCCCCGGTGAGGTCGAGGGGATTGCCGACGATGCAATGGGAGGGGAGGACCTCCCGCAGCCTGCCGGACAGAGCCGGCGACAGGGGGGTCACGCGGAACCCCTCCTCCTCGGCCACGTCGGTGGCGATGATGGCGGAACCGCCGGAACTGGTGACGATCAGCGTCTTCGGCCCCTTCGGGGGCGGCACGTACGCCAGCGCCTTGGCGAAGTCGTACAGCTCCTCCAGGGTCGCGGCGCGGTGGACGCCGTTCTGCCGGAATACCGCGTCGTAGATCTCGTCCCTGCCCGCGAGGGACCGGGTGTGGGACTCCGCCGCCTTCCGTCCCCGCTCGGTCCGCCCGGCCTTGAAGATCACGACGGGCTTCGGGCACGCCCGCACGGCGGAGAGGAACCGGGCCGCGTCCCGCACCCCCTCGATGTAGAGGGCGATCACCTTCGTGTGGGGATCCTCCGCGAAGAAGGCGATCAGGTCCGCCTCGTCCACGTCGCATCGGTTCCCCATGCTGACGAAGGCGGAGAACCCGAGCCGTTCCTCGGAGGCCCAGTCGATCAGCGCCGCACCCACCGTGCCGCTCTGGGAGACGATGGCGATGTCGCCGCGGCGGGTGATCAGGGGCCAGGAGGCGCACAGGCCGTGGTAGGGGTAGTTCACCCCCTGGCAGTTGGGTCCGATCACCCGGATTCCGTGCTCCGCCGCCGCGCGGGCCATCTCTTCCTGGAGCTTCGCGCCCTCCTCGCCGGACTCCGCGAACCCGCCCGTGATGACGATGGCCGACTTCACCTTTCTCGTCCCCAGCTCCCGCATCGTCCCGGGGACGAGCTTCGCCGGGATGATCACCACGGCCAGGTCGGTGCCTTCGGGGATTCCCGCGGCCGACGTCACGGACGGGATGCCGAGGATCGTCTCCCCCTTCGGGTTCACCGGGAGGATCTCCCCGGCGTAGCCTGCCTCCCGGATGTTGCGGAAGATCTGGAAGCCCATCTTCTCGGGGTTCGACGATGCGCCGATGACGGCGACGCGGGAAGGTCGGAACAGGGGAGACAGGGTGGCGGCCACGGGTCACCTCTCGCGGTCTGGCACGGCGCCCGGCCCGGGGATCCCGGAATCGTTGCCGGCGCCGCCGCCGGTTTCGGGATTCCGGGTAACAGTAGCAAAGGGACGCCCCGGTGTCACCCCCGGCCGGGGGGAGGTGCGTCCCGCGGGAATCGGATATTTCCCGCCCGGCGTACGCTGATTGTTTAGAATGAAGGGCTCGGAATCGGAAAGGAAACGGCCGGCATCCGGAATGCGCACGGGGAAGGGGGAAGGGATGGGACGGTTCGCACGGGCGGTGGCGGTTCTGCTGGGGGCGGCGCTCTGCGCGGGCGCCCCGATCGGGGCGGAAGGGGCGGAGAAGGTCCCCGGGAAGATCGCGCTGAAGGTGTACCAGCGGAAGCCGGTGACGTTCGACCACAAGGGGCACGCCCAGCGGATCGGGAAGTGCGCGGTCTGCCACCACAAGTCCGACTCGGAGAAGTGCTCCGACTGCCACGCCGCGAAGCGGGACGGCGACACCCCGTCCTTCCGCGAGGCGATGCATTACCGGTGCAAGAACTGCCACATGAAGACCAACAGGAAGGTCAAGGGCGCCTGCCAGGAGTGCCACGCGGATGTCCGCCCGACCCGGTGAGGCCGGGTAATCCCCGAAGTCAGTAAACGAGGCGGGCGCGGATCGTGTTGGGGATCCGCCGGAGTTCCTCCTCGATGCGGGAGTCGAACTCCGCCGCCACGTCGACCAGAGCGTACCCCAGCGCGCCGCGCGTCTCGAGCCGCTGCCCGGTGATGTTCACGCCGTGGCGCGCGAAGAGTTCGTTGATCTTCGCCAGCATCCCGGGGATGTTCTCGTGGAGGTGGGCGAAGCGGTGCCGCTGCGGCGCCGCGGAGGGTTGCAGGACGGGGAAGTTCACGCTGGTCCCGGTTCCCCCCGTGGCGAAATACTCGAGGATCCGCGCGGCGACGAATCCGCCGATCCCCTCCTGGGCCTCCTCCGTGGAGCCGCCGATGTGGGGGGTCAGGATCACGTTCGGGATCCCCTGGAGGGGGGAGGAGAACGGATCCCTGTTGCTCCGGGGCTCCTCCGGGAAGACGTCCACCGCCGCGCCGCGGACCTTCCCGCGCCGCAGGCTCCGCGCCAGCGCGTCCACGTCCACGACGAAGCCGCGGCTCAGGTTCAGGAAGATCACCCCGTCCTTCATCGCCGCGAACTCCCGCTCGCCGATGAGCCCGCGGTTCCCCTCCCGGCCGTCCACGTGGACGGTGACGATGTCCGATACGCGCAGCAGCTCCTCCAGGGTACATTTCCGCGCGTTCCCCAGGGCGAGCTTTTCCGCTACGTCGTGGTAGTGCACCTCCATCCCCATCGCCTCGGCGAGGACAGAGAGCTGGGAGCCGATGTTCCCGTACCCGAGGATGCCGAGCTTTTTCCCCCGGATCTCGTGGAACCCCTCCGACGTCTTGCCCCAGATCCCCCGGTGGAGGTCTGCGCTGCGGTCGACCGCCCCGCGCAGGAGCATGATCATCTCGCCCATGGCGAGCTCGACGACGCTGCGGGTGTTGCTGTAGGGGGCGTTGAAGACCGCCACGCCGCGGCGGTTGCACGCCTCGAGGTCCACGTGCTCGGTGCCGATGCAGAACGCGCCGACGGCGATCAGCTCCGGCGCGCGGTCGAGGAGGTCGGCGGTGATCCGCGTCTTCGAGCGGATGCCGAGCACGGCAACGTCGCCAAGCTGCTGCGCGATGACCTTCCGGGCGGGGCTGAACGGCACGCGCTCCACCTGGAACCCCGCGGAGGCGAACGCCGCCCCCGCATCCGGGTGGATGTTCTCCAGGAGCAGGACCTTCATCGCATCCTCCGGCCCGAGGGCGCACCGGGACGGGCGGCGGATCGCCCTCGATCTGCCGCAGCCGGCTGGACCGCCGGGTGGTGGGGGGGAATGGCGGGGATCAGGAACGACAGACCGGGCACGCCGGGGCACCGCCCGCTTCGGCCCGCCGCCGGTCCGCCTCGTCCTGGTATTGCGGCGTGTCGTGGCGGGGCAGGCGGTTGTCCCCTTCCGCGAAGGCCCTCTCCTTCCACCCTTCGTCGTCCGACCAGCGATACGGGATCGACCGGACCGAGCCGGGAGCCGTCATCGTCTCGAGGGACGAAAGCGCGTCGACCAGGATCCGCCGCTGCAGTTCCGGCTGGTTCGGTTTCCCGGTGGTGTGCCCGAGGGGGAAGTCGAGGAACGCCGCGCGGGGCGGATTGACCGACCGTGTGATGTCCAGCGCGCTGCTCATGCACAGCGTCGGGATCCCGGCTGCTTCCACGTGCCTTGCGACCAGCCCCACGGACTGGTGGCAGACCGGTCAGACGGGGACGAGCAGGACCGCGTCGACGCCGTCCTCCCGGAAACGGGCCGCGAGCGCCGGAGCGAGCGCTTCCGTGACGCGCCGGGCGGAGTAGATCCCCCCCATGAACGTGTGGAACCGGCCCGCCAGCCCGCCGAGGAACCCCTCGCGGACGAGGCGGCGGAGCGTATCGACGGGGAAGACGACGTTCGGGTCCGTGCGGGCGTCGGACAGGTCGTAGGCGAAGTGGGTCGCGCGCAGATCCTTCGTGTCCACGTTCGCGGGGATCTCGCGGATGGATATGTCGTCCTTGTAGTGGAACGCCACCTGCCCTGCCGCGTAGATCCCCCCCGATGCGGCGAGCCCCAGCCGGCATTCCGACAGCGGCTTCGAAAGGGGGGCCCACGGGGGGATGTCCGCGTTCCTCACCCAGCTGTACGGCTTGTACCCGAGGCGGGCGTAGTTGTCTCGGATCCTGGAGATGTACTCGACCGGCGCCATCCGGACCTCCGGCCTCCAATTGTACTACGGGACGGGGGAGGCGGAACGGTCCGGCGGCCGCACGGGGAGGGGGCCCGGGGAGGTTCCCCGGACCCCCGTCATCCGGCGGGCTTACTTCACGCGGGCGAAGATCTCGCCCTCGTCGACGTGGCGGGCGGCGTGGATCTTCTCCGGCTTGACCAGGAACACCGGCCGTTTCGTGGTGTACACCACCTTTTCCGCCGTGCTCCCGAGCAGCGCCCGTTCGAGCGCCGTCCCTCCGTGGGTGGTCATCGCGATGAAGTCGACGTTCTGGTCGTGGGCGGCCCGGAGGATCTCCGCGTACGGCTCGCCGGATGGGATCAGGATCCGGGACTTCACGGACTTCCCGGCGAGACGGGCCGCGACTTTCTCCAGATACGCCTTCGCCCGGGTCACGCTTTCGGTGAACGCCTTGGTCTCCTCCGCCTGGCCGGCCTCAGGCGCCTTCCCCAGGGGAGCCGGAACGATCCGCAGGAGAAGGACCTCCGCACCCGACGCCGACGCCATTATCTCCACCGGGTCGATCGCGCGCTCCGCCAGCGCGGAGCCGTCCAGCGGGAGCAGGATTTTCTTGAACATGGCCGCCCTCCTTTCGGCTGTATCGGTTTCCGGGTTGACGGACCGACGGGACGTGAAAACGGTTACGGGTACATCCTGGCCGGGGGCGGCGCCCGGTGACGGATCATCGATGGAGGGTTCTTGGCGCTCCCTCCCCCGGCCAAGTCATATTGTATACAGTATACAGTTTTTCGCAAGGGTGTCCACCGTGTTTTTCCGGGCGGGATGCATGCCGGCATTGCGCCGGGAGCACCGGGGGCCGTACACTGTAAAAATGTCCCATCCAGCGGGATTGCGGAGGAAATCCGGCGCATTCGTGCTGGCCGGATGGATGGCCCTTGCCCTGGCGGGCGCTGCCTGCCAGGGCGAGAGAACGGGGGCGCGCGCAGCGCCCGGGGCCAAGGCGGAGGAGCCCCGGCCGGTCCGGGTGGTCCCGGCGTCGGAAGGCAGGCTGCCGCGCACGGTGGCCGTCACCGGCACCCTCGCCGCGGACGAGGAGGTCGTTGCCGGGTTCAAGGTCGCGGGCCGGTTGAGCGAGATCGGCGTGGACCTGGGCAGCCCCGTCCGGAAAGGCCAGGTTGTCGCGCGGCTGGACCCGACGGATTTCCGGATCCGCGTCGACCAGGCCGAGGCCTCCCTCCGGCAGGTCCGGGCGGGGCTGGGGCTGCCGCCGGACGGGTCGGACGAGCGCGTGGACCCGGAGAAGACCGCGCTGGTGCGGGAGGCGCGGGCGGTGCTCGACGAGGCGCGACTGAACCGGGACCGCATGGCGCAGCTCTGGGAAAAGAGATACATCGCCCGGTCCGAGTACGACGCCTCCCTGTCCCGGCTGCTCGTCGCGGAGGGGCGGTACCAGGCGGCGGTCGAGGAGATCCGGAACCGGCAGGAGCTGCTGGCCGAGCGGCGTTCCGGGGTCATGCTGGCCCGCCAGCAGCTCGCGGACACCGAACTGTCCGCGCCCATCGACGGCGCGGTTCGAGAACGGCGGGCGTCAGTGGGGGAGTACCTGGCAGCCGGCGCTCCGGTGGTCGGCCTCGTCCGCCTGCACCCGCTCCGGCTCCGGGTGGCGGTGCCGGAACGGGACGCTCCCGCCGTCCGGGTGGGACAGGAGGTCCGCGTGCGGCTGGAGGGGGATGCCACGGAGCACCCGGGACGGGTGGCCCGGGTGAGTCCCGCCATCCAGGAGCAGAGCCGCACCCTGGCCGTGGAGGCGGAGGTGGCGAACCGCGGGGGCCGTCTCCGGCCCGGATCCTTCGCGCGCGCCGA
>Ga0316613_10002521_pt1 | contig 11764 bp, 8 predicted proteins | sample OWC_soil_day10_C_2_FD_207647 | JGI IMG/M metagenome (GOLD analysis project Ga0316613, IMG submission 207647) | Wetland soil microbial communities from Old Woman Creek delta, Ohio, United States - OWC_soil_day10_CT_b | ecosystem: Environmental > Terrestrial > Soil > Wetlands | place: USA: Ohio...
CGCGCACTTCGATCTCGCACAGGCCGTTCAAGCGCTCGGCGAACATGGCGGTGAATCGTTCGGGCATGTGCTGGACGATGACAATGCCGGTGCACACGGCCGGAAGCTTGGTGAGCACGGCTTCCAGCGCCTGCGTGCCGCCGGTGGAAGTGCCGATGGCGACCAGCTTGTCGGTGGTGCCGTACATCTTTGCGCCGGTGTGCGAACTGGGCAACATGGCATCAACCGTGTGTTTGGGGCGGTTGATGATCGGATGCGTTTCTTCGGTGAGATGCCGGACCACTTTCATGTTGGCTTTCGCCGCCGCCCGGATATTGGCAATGATGTCGTTGGCCGAGTCTTCCAGAAAGGCTTTCAGGTCGATCTTGGGCTTGGTGACGATGCCGACAGCTCCGGCAGAAAGCGCCTCCATGGTGACTTGTGCCCCTTTTTCCGCCAGCGACGAGCAGATGATTACCGGCGTCGGGTGCTCGGCCATGATCTTCTTCAGGAACGTCAGCCCGTCCATGCGCGGCATTTCAATGTCCAGAACGATTACGTCCGGCCATTGTTTCTTCATCTTGTCCATGGCAAAGACCGGGTCCTGCGCCGTGGCGATGACTTCGATCCCCGGTTCGCGGGCGATGAATTGGGTTACCACCTGACGCACCAGTGCCGAGTCATCGACGATCATCACCTTGATGTTATTGCTCATGGGGTTCGATCCTTTTTTCGGTTGTCAGAGGTGTCCGCACGGATTATCGCGCACGCCGGTAGATCGTGGGGCGCACGGGAGTCAGGCTGTCGGTGATGCCGTTCAGCGATTCGGAGTGGCCAACAATGAAGAAACCGTCCTCCTTCATGTAAGGGACAAGATTGGACACCACCTTGCGCTTGGTGTCGTTGTCGAAATAGATCATCACGTTGCGCAGGAAAATGATGTCGAACACGCCGAGGCCCTGGCGTGGCGCCATCAGGTTGCTGTAGAGGAACTCGACGCGTTCGCGCAGTTCCCGCACAAGCAGCAGTGTTCCCTCGTGTTCGCCCACACCTTTCAGGCAGAACCTTTTCAACAGCGGTTGTGGAATGCCCTGCGCCCGTTCGAGCGGGTAGTGTCCGAGACGGGCCTTTTCGAGAACCCGGCTGCTGATGTCCGTCCCGACGATGTTCCAGGGGTTGCCGCCGAGCACGTCTGCAAGGACCATGGCTATCGAATAAGCTTCTTCGCCGGTGGATGAGGCGGCGCTCCAGACGCGGAACGAACTGGCGCTTCGGCGTTGCGCGGCTATTTCGCGCAGGAAGTCGAAGTGCTTCGGTTCCCGGAAGAAGTAGGTTTCGTTGGTGGTCAGCAAATCCACGACGATCTGGCGCTCGTGCGGGTCTTCGTTGCTGCCGATGTAACGGTAGTACTGTCCGAAGGTCTTGAAGCCGAAGTGGTTGAGCCGCTTGGACAGGCGGCCGACCACCAGAACCTTTTTGCTGTCGGAGAGGCTGATTCCGGCCAGCTGGAAAATAAGTCGCTGGAATTGCGCGAATTCCGCGTCCGAGATCGTGGCGCTGATTGCATCAGCGGGGGATGGGGCCTGATTCTTCATGGGGACCGATGGCGTCCAGGATTAGGTCTTCGGCATGCCGGATCGTGCGGAGGAGATGCTGTGCTTCCGCACGACCGGTCTGCCCAAATGCGGTACGGGGTTATTGCGGTTTATTCCCCCCTTCCTGGTTGAGCGATGCGACAACGGCGACTTCATCGATCGACAGGATCCGGTTGACGTCGAGCAGCACGACGAATTTCCCGTTGATCTTGCCCATGCCGCTGATGAAGTCGATGCGTATCTTGGCGCCGAACTCCGGTGGCGGTTCTATGTCGCTGGCCGGAATCTCGAGCACTTCCGAAACCGCATCGACGACGATTCCCATCTGCTGGCCGTGCTGCCCTTCCTCGTGCGCCGTCTCGATGATGACGATGCACGTTCGTTTGGTCACCGGACCGCTGGGGCGTCCGAAGCGGATGGAAAGGTCGATGACCGGTACGACCGAGCCGCGCAGGTTGATGACCCCCCGAATGAACGGGGGAACCATTGGAACCTCGGTCAGCTGGCCGTATTCGATGATTTCACGGATCGACAAGATGCCGATGGCGAACATCTCCTCGCCCAGGTTGAAGGTCAGGAATTGCTGTTGTTCGGGCATCATGCCGAGTCCGGCCGGTACCCCGGACCCGGTGGGTGACGCCTTCACGACTTGGGTTGACTGGGTTGTCATCAGCGTACTCCTGGATGGTCAGAAACGGGCAAAACTCGATTCATCCAGATGATCGGATCCTCCCTTCTTCTTGTCGGGACGCTTCATCCCCGCATCCCCGGCCGCGGCGCCGTGTTTTGCGGGGGCGCCCCTCCGTTTGTCCTGCTGCTTGCCCAGATCGAAGAAGGACATGAGTTCCTGCAGGTTGAGCGCCTGCGACGACATTTCTTCTGCCGTGGCTGCGAGCTCCTCGGATGCGCTGGCATTCTGCTGCGTGGTCTGGCTGAGCTGGTTCATCGCCGAATTCACCTGTCCGACACCCTGAGTTTGCTCCTCGGATGCAGCCGTGATTTCCTGCACCAGGTTGGCGGTGTTCTTGGTCGCCGGCACGATTTCCTCCAGCAGTTTGCCGGCGCGTTCCGCCATGCCCACGCTATTGACCGCCAGTTGCCCGATTTCCTGGGCGGCGACCTGGCTGCGTTCGGCCAGCTTGCGCACTTCGGCGGCGACGACGGCGAATCCCTTGCCGTGTTCTCCCGCTCTCGCCGCTTCGATGGCGGCGTTCAGCGCCAGCAGGTTTGTCTGGTAGGCGATGTCGTCGATGATGCCGATCTTCTTGGCGATCTGCTTCATGGCGTTGACCGTCTCGTTGACCGCTTCTCCGCCATCTGCAGCCTTCTTGCTGCCTTCGCCCGACATGCTGTTGGCCACCTTGGCGTTCTCGGTGTTCTGCTGGATCGAAGACGACATCTGCTCGATCGACGCAGACGTTTCTTCAACCGAGGCCGCCTGTTCGCTGGAAGCCTGCGACAGCGTCTGTGCCGTTGCCGACACCTGCGCCGTGGCAGACACCAGCAGCTCGGCCGTGTTGTTGACCTCGGAGATCGTCGACGAGAGTTTGGAGGTCGTGTCGTTGATCGAGTCCTTGAGCACCTTGAACTCGCCCTTGTAGTCCTGCGTGATGTTCTGTGTCAGGTCTCCTTCGGCGAGCGCCCCCATGACGCGTTTGACTTCGTTGATCGGCGCCACGATGGCGTCCACCAACTCGTTGAGACCCTGAACGACATCGCGGAATTGCCCGCGGTGCCGCGAAGCATCGCCACGTTCGTCGAGACGGCCCTCCACCACGGCTTTGGCCAGGTTTTGCACGTCGCCAATCAACATGTTCAACGGATTGACTACGGCGTCGAGTGTCGCGTTCACCCCTTCGATCACCTTGCGGTAATCGCCCTGGTGCTTGGTCGCGTCGGCACGGGTGTCGAGCTTCAGATCGACGGCTGCCGCAGAAAGCATGTTGGCGTCGGCGATCAATGCTGTCAGCGAGGCGCCGACTTCCTTGAAGCTGCTGTTGATCTTGGAGAATTGCGCTTCCACTTCCTTGGTGTAGCTATCGGAGGCCTTGGCCTGGAGATCCAGGTTCAGGTCGCCACGGCTCAGGCGTTCAAGGTTGTTGGCCACGCGTTGCACTTCGACTTCGGTGTAGCTCTTGACGCTCAGCATCGGGGTCAGGTCGGACACGGTTTCGACATAGCCGACCACCTCTCCCTTGGCGTTGACCACGTTGGCGGTATCCTGCTTGCACTTCAGGTTGCCCCAGTCGAAGTAGCTTTCCTTGACGCCGCTCTTCAACTGCATGATGCCGCAGTTCTTGGTCTTGCAGATGTTGGCGTTGGCCGTGGAGCACTGCCGCCCGACGGCGTCCTGGCGGTCGCGGACGTAGCCGCGTTCGACCATCAGCTTCTCAAACGACTTGTTCAGGAATACCCAGTTCATGTCCATGTCGATGACGTGGATCGGGAACGGCACAGCGTCGATGATCGAGCGATACCATTCGAGCTTGTCGACCACGACGTCCAGCGTCCCATTGACGCCTTCGATGACCTTGCGGAACTCGCCCGGATGCTTGGTGACCTCGGCCCGGACTTCGAACTTGCCCTGGATGGCGCTTTCCGAAAGCATGTTGGCGTCAGCGATCAGGGCGGTCAGCGAAGTACCTGTCTTCCTGAGGCTTCCGTCGATCTTGCTGAACTGTGCGGCTACGTCCTTGGTGTAGTTGTCGGCCTCAGGTGCTTCGAAGTTGAGATTCAGATCGCCGTTGCCCAGGCGTTCGAGGTTGAGCGCAACACGCTGCACTTCTTTCTCTGTGTAGTCCTTGACGTTCAAGGTGGCGGTCAGGTCGGTCACGGTTTCGACGAAGCCGACTTTTTCTCCCTTGGCGTTGACTACGTGGGCGGTGTCCTGCTTGCACTTCAGGTTGCCCCAGTCGAAGAAGCTTTCCTTTACTCCGCCCTTCAATTGCATGATGCCGCAGTTCTTGGTCTTGCAGATGTTGGCATTGGCGGTGGAGCAGGGGCGTCCGACGGCGTCATTCCTGTCGCGCACGTAACCGCGTTCGACCATCAGCTTTTCAAAGGCGGTGTTGAGATAGACCCAGTTCATGTCGTTGTCGATGACGTGGATCGGGAACGGCACGGCGTCGATGATCGAGCGATACCATTCGAGCTTGTCGACCACCACGTCCAGCGTGCCGTTGACGCCTTCGATGACCTTGCGGAACTCGCCCGGATGCTTGGTGACGTCGGCACGGGTGTTGAACTTCCCTTGGATGGCGCTTTCCGAGAGCATGCCGGCATCAGTGATCAGGGCGGTCAGCGAGGATGCCGTCTGCTTGAGGCTGTTGTCGATCTTGCGGAACTGAGCGGCGACTTCCAGCGTGTATTGATCGGCGGCCAGTGCCGTCATGTCGAGGTTGAGATCTCCGGTGCTCAGGCGTTCGAGGTTGCCGGCGACGCGCTGGACTTCTTTTTCCGTGAATTCCTTGATGCTCAGGGTTGCGGACAGGTCGGTCACGGTTTCGACATAACCGACGATCTCGCCCTTGGCGTTCATGACGTTGGCGGTGTCCTGCTTGCACTTCAGGTTGCCCCAGTCGAAGAAGCTTTCCTTGACGCCGATCTTGAGCTGCTGGATGCCGCAGTTCTTGGTGTTGCAGATGTTGGCATTGGCGGTGGAGCAGGGGCGTCCGACGGCGTCGTCGCGATCGCGCACATAGCCGCGTTCGACCATCAGTTTTTCGAATGCCTTGTTGAGGAAGGTCCACTTCATGTCCATGTCGATGACGTGGATCGGGAACGGGACGGCGTCGATGATCGAGCGATACCATTCGAGCTTGTCCGCCAGCCGTTGCATGGCGGCCATCAGGCTGGTCGTGTCGCCGGGCTTGAGTTCGATCTTGGTGTTGACATCGCCGCCGGCAATCTTGTTGGCGATTTCCGCAGCTGTGTCGGGTTCGCCGCCGAGTTGCCGCAGAAGCGCCCGGGCGATGACGTAGGCGATGGCGGCGACGGCAATCAGGGTCAATGCCGAGATGATGAGCGAGAGAGTCAGCGCGCTGTTCTTGGTAGCCATGGCGTCGTCAGCCGCTTTCTTGCCCAGTTGCGCGTTGTATTCCATGTGGTCATCGAACTCATTGTTGAGCTTCTGGGCCACGGGTACGGCTTTGGCGACGGCGTCTGCAACGACGTCCGCTTTTTTGTTTCTCGATCCTTCGAGGATTTTGTTCAGGAGCGCGATGTACTCCTCACTCGTTTTCTTCTCTGCATCATATAACGCCTTGTCCTTGTCGTCCGAAAGGAGCGAATCGTAGGCCTTGATGTCCTTTTCGAATTTTTCCAGCGAGGACTTGATGGCCGCTTCTAGTTCAGGGCGGTCCTTTTCCTCGGTGCTGAGCAGCAGGCGATACACGCGGACCCGTAAGCGACCGAATTCCTCAATCGTTGCGCTGATGCTCTTGATGCTGGGAACGGTGTTTTCGTTGCTGTAATTGGCGGCCTGGAAAACACGGTTCATCTGGTACTGGCCGAGGCCGGCCAGCAGGATGATGCCTAGCAGGGCAGCACCGGCCAGCAGAGCCATTTTCTTAGCGACGGTGAGTTTCATGTTGCCTCCTTGAGTAAAAGCGTCTTGCTGCTAGAGCATTCGGGCCAGTACGGCCGAAAAGAATCGCTGAACTTATTCCTGGGACAAATGGGTTGCTGCTTTGGTGTTGCGCCGGGTTTCGCTGCCCGCGACGCGACGGACCAGACCCGGTACGTCAAGGATCAAGGCCACCTGGCCCGTGCCGAGAATGGTGAATCCGCTCAATCCTTCCAGGCCGTTGAACACGGCACCGAGAGGACGGATGACGGTCTGGTGTTCTCCCATCAGGTTGTCGACGACCAGCCCGGCGCGGTGGCCCGCGTAACTCACGACCACGACGTTTTCGCGCTTGACGGGTTGCAGCAGGAATGACAATTCCTCGTCGACCGGCGGGGTGTCGCGGCGACCCAGCGTTTCGTCGTCGCCGGCTGCCACCGCATCCAGAAGAACGTGCGCGGGCTCGTCGGCAACGTCGAACAGTTCCTTCAACCGGATGAAGGGGAGGACTTCGCCGCGCAGGTTGAGGTGCTGGCGGCCATGAGCCGCTTCGATTTCTTCCTGCGAGAGTTCGACGCATTCGACGACCATCTCCAGCGGCACGATGAACGACGAGGCGCCGACGCCGACCAGAAAGCCGTCGATGATGGCCAGCGTCAGCGGCAGGCGGATGCGTATGGTCGTGCCGCTGCCTTCGACCGTTTCGATATCGATGGTGCCGCGCAGATCCCGGATGTTGCGGCGCACGACGTCCATGCCGACGCCGCGTCCGGAGAGGTTGTTGATCTGTTCCGCCGTGGAGAAGCCGGGCTCGAAGATGAGCTTGTGGATTTCATCGTCGCTCAGGGTTTGATCCGGCTTGATCAGGCCTCGTTCGATGGCCTTGGCCAGGATGCGTTCCTTGTTCAGCCCACCGCCGTCGTCGATGACCTCGATGGCGATGCTGCCCGAGTCGTGGTACGCGTTGAGCCGCAGCGTGCCGTAAGGTGGCTTGCCGCGCGCGACGCGCACTTCGGCGGACTCGATGCCGTGATCCATGGAGTTGCGCACGAGGTGGGTGAGCGGGTCGCCGATCTTTTCGATGACCGTCTTGTCTAGCTCGGTCTCTGCACCGCTGATCTCGAGGCGGATGTCCTTGCCGATTTCCTTGGAGACATCGCGCACCACACGCTGGAATTTGTTGAACGTGGCCCCGATCTGCACCATGCGCAATTGCAGCGCCGAGTCGCGGATATTCTCGACCAGGCGCTTCATGATGGAGGCCGCTTCCAGCAGCTCCGGAATGCCGCTGTTGATGGCGGAGATGTTGATGCCGGCACTGGCGATGATCAGTTCGCCGATCAGGTTGATGTGCTCATCGAGTTTGTCGGCATTGACCCGGATCATGCCCGAATCGCTGCTCTTGCTTTCCTTGACCTGCTTCTGCTTCTGCAGGGCTGCTTCGAGGACGACAGGCGCAACGGCGCTTTGCGCGACCAGAACTTCGCCGAGGAGGTGGTGTTCAGCGTTGCTGGTTTCCTCTTTTTCGCTTTCCTGCGCCTGCAGCGCTTTGGCCAGCTCGTTTTTCGTCAGCGTGCCGCAGCGCACGAGAATTTCGCCGAGCGGGAGATACTCCTCCGCCATGTCCTGGATGAGATTCAGGTATTCGCTGATCTTGCTGTGCGGCGGGATGATGATGATGCGCGAATCGCTGCGCACGAACTCGAAGGCGTCCTCGATGGTGGCCTTGTCGGCTTCCGTCCGGTAGTTGATCTCGAACCCAAGGTAGCAGTCTTCGGGGTCCATCTCCGCCGCTTTCGGGATCTCGTCAAGCAGCGTGACGATGTTGACGATGCGGCCGAAGGTGGTGAGGTAGCGGATGAAGGCGACCGGATCCATGCCGTTCTTCAGCAGGTCGCGTCCAAACCGCAGGGAAATGTGCCAGTTTTCCGTTGCGGCGCTGTCTTCCTGCTTGGTGTTTTCGCGTTCCACAGGCTCCTGGCGCTGGGCCGGGATTCCGGCGGCTTTGTTCTGTTCTTGCACCGGCTCTTCCGTAGCCGCCGAGATGGCCTTGAGCCGCTCGATCAGTACCGCGCTGCGTTCCTGCACTTCAGGCGGGAATTCCTCGCTCGCCGCAACATGGTTGATCAGGGTACCCATGTGATCGCACACTTCCAGGAAGAGGGCGACGATCTCACCATTGATCGGCAGCTTCCCTGCGCGGACTTGATCCAGCACGTTTTCCGCGTTGTGCGTGAATCGCACCACGTGATCGAGGCCGAACAGGCCGGCCGATCCCTTGATGGTGTGGGCTGCGCGGAAGATTGCGTTGATCAGGTCGGCATCGTCCGGCGATTGCTCGACCTTGAGCAGTGCGTCTTCCATGCTCTCCAGCAGTTCCCTGCTTTCGATGACGAAGGTGTTGAGGGCGTCGTCCAGATTCATGCAAGACCTCTCTCGCAGAGTGGAACGGATCAGGAGGCGGAGCGGATCAGTACCGGGTCGCCGAAAAAGCCGGAGAGATCGCACAGGTCGATCAGGTCCAGCACGGGGTCGCTGTGTTTGATGAAGCGGACCGATTTCCCTTGCGCGGTTGCTTCGCGCTTGGCCATCACCATCAGTTGAAGACCGGCGCTGTCGATCTCCGTGACATCCGACAGATCGATATCGACTTCAGGTGTGCCGCAGTGCGCGATCGCGTCGAGAATGGCCTGCTTCAGTGTCGCAGCGGTGAAAATGGTGAATTCCCCGGCGATGGCGAGTGCAGGAACCGCAGTGTCCGGAGTGTCGTTCATCGTATTCTCCTAGGGGAGAATCAGCTTCGTTACGGCAGCCAGCATCTGCGCGGGCTGGAAAGGCTTGACGACCCAGGCCTTGGCGCCTGCGGCCTGGCCTTCGGCCTTCTTGCCGTCGCTGGCCTCGGTGGTGAGCATGATGACCGGCGTGAATTTGTAGGCCGGGAGCTGCTTGGCTGCCTTGAGGAAGGAGATGCCATCCATGTTGGGCATGTTCACGTCGCTGATGATCAGGTGGATCTTCTTTCCGTCCAGCTTGCCCAGCGCATCCTTGCCGTCACACGCCTCGATGACGTCGTAACCGGCGCCTTTCAGGGCGATGCTGACAACCTGCCGCAAGGAGGCTGAGTCATCGACGATCAGGATGGTTTTTGCCATGAAGCTTCCTTTCAGAAAAACGTGATGTCTCCGCTGTCGGCGGCAGCTGCACTGCTTTGCGCGACGGAGCCTCCCTTGTGCACGACGTGCTGTTCCGGCATGGTGTATGTCTTGGAAAGCTCCTGCAGCCACTGCGCGGCATCGATCTGGTGGTCGCTTGCGCCGGAGTGCTGCTGTTGCAGGCCGCTTTCGATGTTCGTCTGGAGTTTCCTGAGATCCTGATTGACGTGGTTCAGCACCTGGCTGACGCGATCCTGGAACTGCAACGCGACGAGCACGTCCGCGATCTCGTGGCCGATGGCCATGCTTTCCTCGCGCATCTGCATCGAGGATTCCGTGAGATCGGTTGCGGCGCGACTGAAGCGGGATACGACGTTGCCGATGACTTCGCTGGAATCGCGGACAAGTGCTTCGTCCTGCTCGGCATAGTTCTGCGAAACGCTCAGCGAGTGGGCGATGGCGGTGTTTACCGTATCCACGGTGGAGCCGATCTTCTTGCCCGTTTCGCCTGATAGCGTCGACAGTTTCCTGACTTCGTCCGCCACCACCGCGAACCCGCGTCCTGCTTCTCCCGCACGGGCAGCTTCGATGGCGGCGTTCAATGCCAGCAGGTTGGTCTGGTTCGCAATGTCGCCGACGTCCTTGGCCATGCGTTGGAGTGCTTCGGTGTGGCTCGACAACGCGGTGATTTCCTTGAGCAGCATTCCCTTGTTTTCGAGAGCGTTACGCAATCCCGCGATGATGGCGTCGAGATCCTTCTGCGCGTCATGAAGCAGGCCGATCAGGGACTGGTTATCCGAGCCCGACGAGCCGTCCATGCGCGCTACCGAAGCGGAAAGCCGCTGGGAAATGTCGGCAAAGCGCTGTGCCAGCGCGATGGTGGATTCCTCCATGTGGGAGCGGGCCATCTCGATTTGCCCTCCCCAGACCGGCAGGACGCCGACGCAGAGATTGTCCAGGCCGGCAATCGAACATTTGCTCTGGGCTTCGTGGACGAGTCTCTCGCAGTAGGTCCGTTGCGCCTCCTCGATTTCCGCGCATTGCTTGCGGATGCGGGAGTGGAGCAGATAGGCGCATGCCGCGGTGGCAATCGCCAATGCGATGGACAAGCTCAGAGCGATTGCCGAAAAGCCGCCAAGATAGAGGGTGAAGCCCATCCCCAGAATGCCGACCGAGGCAACAAGGGAAAGCCCTGCAATGTCTGTTTCCCTGTTGGCGACAGGTGCCTTGTACTGAGGCCACGACCTGGATGTGTCCATGCCCATCTGATCCCCCACAAGCCTTTTATGCCTTTTGTGTGCGGACTGCTTTCGGGTACAAGGAGGTCACCCAATATGCCGCAGCCCTCGCATTGCAGATTCTTGTGAATGCCTGTTGCAACTACTATGACTTATGTCATGGAAAAAAAGCAAGGCGCCAAATGTCTACTGCGTGAAAAAGACATCAAAACACATCGCCGCGCTCTGCCTGATTACCGTTCACGAAGCGTGCGATGCGGTTCGTGCCAGATTCAGTGTAGGCAATTTTGAGGATGTCGACGTATTTTTTTGGCGCCCCGTTTTCGAGGGAAGGGGCCTGGGCGATGACTATCGGGACAGCGCCAGTTCCTCAAGCATTCTGGCAATGCCATCGAGGTGAAGTGCGGGGGCGACCCGGTCGGCGACGGCTTTCAGGTCGGGATGGCCGTTGTCCATGGCAATGCCCAGGCCGACGCCCTGTAGCATCTGCATGTCGTTCAGGCCGTCGCCGAAAGCGATGGCCTGGTCGGGGGAAAAACCGGTCTGCGCCAGCACCCACTGGCAACCGGTCCATTTGTTGATGGCATGCGGCATGATGTCGACCGCCGACCGGTGCCAGCGCACGACGTCGAAATCCGGGAAGCGATCGAGAATCTCCGGCACGAGCGTTTCATCCAGTCCTTCGTCGAAGAACAGCCACGCCTGGTAAACATCGCGCCGCAGATAGAATTTGTCGTGCGCTTGGTAGGGCATCTCGACCGTGTCGAGCGGCCCGGTGGCGATCGGGACAAGATCGCTGAGATACCCTGAAAACCCGTCATTGACGCCGTAATAGTGGCCTAGCGAAGCGATCCAGTCGAAGAGGGCGACGAGCGATTGCCGCGCGAGCGGAATGCTCATGACTTCCCGTTCTCCCTGCAGGATGCGCGCCCCGTTCTGGGTGATCGTGTAGCTCGGCTGGACAAGGTCGATGAACTGTTTGGCATGCCCGTGGCTGCGTCCCGTGGCGACGACGATGGTGTGGCCGTCGCGCTTGAGATCGTCGATGGCCGACAGCGCCGACGGGGGGATGCTCAGGGTGCGATGGTCGAGCAGCGTGTTGTCGATGTCGAAGAAGAAGATGCTGGGCATGGCGGTGTTGTCTGTCAGCTGAGTACCTGGCCGTGTTCGCGGGAGGCGTGGAAGCCGACCTTGGTCCATTTTTCGCGGGTGACGTCAAGGTTGTAGCGCGTGCTG